>VYME01000638.1_pt1 | contig 10325 bp, 9 predicted proteins | sample 5115281 | NCBI WGS metagenome assembly VYME01 (sample SAMN12291780, study PRJNA351875) | freshwater metagenome | isolation source: freshwater lake | place: USA: Michigan, Wintergreen Lake | collected 2013-08-08
AGATCGTAGATAGTTTAGCAGAACGGTTAAGAGAACCAAGAATTCAAGCCATTATTGAACCGATGTTAGCAGGTTTAGAATTAGGAAATATCCCTAATGATGATATTCAATTTGTCATTGATTTAGGATTATGTAAAATGCACCCCTAGGAAGGATTAACTATTGCTAATCCCATTTATCGGGAAGTTTTACCCAGAGTGTTAACTGTGACACCAATGGCTTCTTTACCCATGATTGCACCCACTTGGTTAACCCCAGAAGGTGAATTAAATCTAGCTGCTTTATTAACAGTATTTATCAAATTTTGGCGACAACAGGTCGAACCATTATTAGGTAGTACGGGATATCATGAAATCGCTCCACATATTGTATTAATGGCTTTTTTACATCGTGTTATTAATGGTGGGGGAGTTTTAGAAAGGGAATATGCAATTGGTAGTGATAGAATGGATTTATGTCTGAGTTACAAAGATGTAATTTTAGGGATTGAATTAAAAGTATGGCGGGATAAAAAACGCGATCCGCAACCTGATGGAATTGAACAATTAGAGCCTTATTTAGGGCGTTTGGGGTTAGATTTTGGTTGGTTATTTATCTTTGATAGGCGGAAAAATGCTTTACCAATGGAAGAAAGGTTATCAACTGAGGTTGTGGTGACGGAAAATCAATATAGAATTACTGTGATATTGCTTGCCCTCTCAAAGTGACAAACTGGATGCCGAAGATATATCCGCAGAAAAAAGCTGATATCTGACGACTTTAAGATAGTTTACGGTTCACTGCCACGATTGCGCCAGACTTGCCAACCGACGTAACCGAGGAGGAGAGTCGCACCAAAGGCAAAACCCCAACCACTGGGAACATTGGAGAAACCGAGGGCTAAACTGCCCACCCAGAGGGTTAGGGCATAGATAAATAACACTGTCAGACGGTGAGAGATACCAGCTTTCAGTAAACGGTGGTGTAAATGACGTTTATCAGCCACAAAAGGGGATTTTCCGCGTTTGAGACGGGAAATAATCACCGTGGACATATCGAGGAGAGGAACCGCGAGGATGAGATAGGGTAATAGGACGGCGGTAACGGCAACGGTAGTCACAGCAGTGGTTTTAGCCAATCCAATCACCGCCACACCCGCCAGGGTAAAACCCATAAAATAGGCCCCACCATCCCCCATAAAAATTTGGGCAGGATTAAAATTGTAACGCAGAAAACCCAAAGCCCCACCCGCTAAAGCGGCGGCGATAATAGCGGCGGCCGGTTGTCCCATCACCAAAGTTACAATCAAAATCACCACGGCAGATATACCCGAAACCCCCGCCGCTAATCCATCTAAACCGTCAATCCAGTTAATCGCGTTAGCCATCCCCACTAACCAGAGGAGAGTAATCGGTAAACTTAGCCAATGAATTTGTAATAAATCGCCGAAGGGAATAGAGAGGAAATCGATCCTTACCCCGGCTTGCCAAGCTAGAAAAGCGACGCTAAACTGCATTACCAAACGATTGAGCGGCGAAAGATTAAAAAGATCATCCGCTAGACCGATGAGGAAAAAGCCCAAACCGCCTAGGGTTACGCCCCAAACTTCCCATTCTCGATCGCTGTTTAAACCGGCAAACCCTCCCAACCACCAAACGATCAGGAGGGCAGTTAACGCGCCGACAAAAATCGAAACTCCCCCCAGTCGAACCATGGGCTTTTCATGGACCTTCCTTTCGTTGGGTTTATCGACGTAACCGCTTTTCAGTCCGACGGTTCTGACGAGGGGGGTACTCCAAAGTACCACGGTATGGGCGATCAGAAAAGCAATTAGATAGTATAAATCTCCAGACATGGGAATTGGGGGGCGATTTAATTCACAATTGGCAACTGACAGGCAATCGCCAATTATGAGTTTTTATTATCTCTCGTTTTAGGCCAAGGCGGGGACGGAAATATGGAGATGGGGATAGAGGGGGAAGCTTTCACAGAGTTTCGCTACCCGTTGACGGCAAGCATTTCTCAGGTCTTCATCACTGGGATTAAGGAGAATATCGGCGATAATGTTGCCAATCTCGATAAATTCCGTTTCTCCTAGTCCTCTGGTGGTCATAGCCGGGGAACCCAAGCGCAGACCACTGGTGACAAAGGGAGACTCGGGATCGAAGGGAACAGTGTTTTTATTAGCGGTAATATTGATAGTACTCACCAAGCGATCGGCTTCTTTCCCGGTCATGCCCACGGATCTTAAATCGAGTAACATCAAGTGATTATCCGTACCATCGGTGACAATTTTAATCCCTCTAGCCTTCAACTGACCGGCTAAAGCTTGGGCATTAGCGATTACTTGTCCTGAATAGATTTTAAACTCCGGTTTCAGGGCCTCCCCAAAAGCCACCGCTTTCGCCGCGATCACGTGTTCTAGGGGACCGCCTTGGGTACCGGGGAAGACGGATTTATCGAATTTTTTGCCTAATTCCTCGTCTTTGGTCATAATTAACCCCCCCCTAGGACCGCGCAGGGTTTTGTGAGTGGTGGTAGTTACCACATCACAGTGGGGTAGGGGGTTAGGATGATGACCAGTGGCCACTAAACCGGCAATATGGGCGATATCTGCCATCAGGTAGGCCCCCACTGCGTCAGCGATGGCGCGGAATTTCTCGAAATCAATCTGGCGCGAGTAGGCAGAATAACCGCAGATAATTAGTTTGGGTTTTTCCTTGCGGGCGATGTCAAGGATGAGATCGTAGTCAAGACGTTCGCTTTCGGGACTTACTCCGTACTGTACTACTCGGAACCATTTCCCGGAAACGTTAACGGGGGAACCGTGGGTAAGATGACCACCGTGGGAGAGATCCATACCCATAATCGTATCGCCGGGCTGCAAGAGGGTCAGGAAAACGGCGAAATTAGCTTGGGCCCCGGAGTGGGGTTGTACGTTAGCGTGGTTTGCCCCAAATAGTCGTTTAACCCGATCGATCGCTAATTGTTCCGCTTCGTCAACGTATTCGCAACCACCGTAGTAGCGTTTTTTGGGCAGTCCTTCGGCGTATTTGTTGGTTAAAACCGAACCCTGGGCGGCCATGACGGCAGCCGAGGTAAAGTTTTCACTAGCGATTAATTCTAGGTGATCTCTTTGACGTTGCAGTTCTTTTTGCAGAATCCCTGCGATCGCTGGATCGGTCAAGGATAGTATATCTAGGTTCGTATCAGTCACGGTTACTCGATCCTTTCTTTAACAATTTACCTGTAATCATTGGGTCACTTTCTCCATTTTGGCACAATCTCTAATCTTCCGACACACCAGTGAGCTTAATTGCTTCTCTTCGGGATCGAGCGTCGATTGTCAACTGTTATCGGATTTTAACAGGTCAAAAGCCTTATTTTAAAAGGGTTTTACCATTATTCAGCAAACCCTAAGTAATAGTAATCTTAGCTAATTTAATAGAAGTTGCCAGTTAAAAGCAAGAAAAAATTACAGTTATCCATGCCAAATACTTCGGGTTTCGGTAGAACCCCCCAAAAGCTTGGATTGAGTGATAAAATCGGAAGTAATGCCCAATTTTAGCGGTGATTTTACCTTTAAAAATAACAACTTAGTAGAAGTTCTACAAAAAGTTGACAAATCCAAAAAAGAGGGTGGATTACCTTCAAGATAACCCCCCCGAAAATTACCATTAATTATCTGTAATCAACCGGTATTTCTCATCCCTGCTGCAATACCATTAATCGTCATTAAAGCACCCCTTAATAACTCCTCTTTAGAGTAGCGGAAATGAATCACACCGGATTGAGCTTGACTGTTGTATTGACGTAAACGCTTGAGGAGAGACACCTGTAGGAAACCGAGGGGAACGATCGAACCGTTGCGTAACTGCACCGATCGCTGTAAATTCGGATCATTATCTAATAAATGTTTCTCGCCAGTGATCTGGAGAACAATCTCGCTAGTGCGATTATATTCCTCTTTGATCCTTTCAAACAGACGTTGAAAACGTTCTCGATCTTCCTGTTTAGAAAGTTCACTGACGTAGTGATAGGCCATCTGTAGGTCCACCTTCGATAGAGTCATTTCTGCCTTAGAAATCACCATCTGGAAGAAAGGCCACTTGTGATAAAAATGGCGTAACAATTCCAAATTTCTGCTAGGAGAATCATCGAGAAACATCTGTAAAGCTGTCCCTAAACCATACCAAGCCGGTAAAAGAAAACGGGTTTGGGTCCAACTAAATACCCAGGGAATTGCCCGCAGGGTACTTAAATCCTGTTGACCACTTTTCCGGCGCGCTGGTCGGGAACTAATCTGTAAAAGACTAATTTCAGGAATGGGAGTTACAGACAGAAAGAAATCTAAAAAGTCCGGTTCTTCATAAATCAAACTGCGATAGGTTTGCCGTGAACGGGTGGCCAACTCCTCCATGATGCGATTCCAAGGTTCGAGATCATCAAAACCACTGCCCAGTAAACTTGCCTGTATGACTGCCGTTACAGCCGTTTCGAGGTTATACAAGGCCAATTCTGGTAAAGAGTATTTCGAGGCTAAAACCTCGCCTTGTTCGGTGATTTTAATGCGACCGTTAATCGTTCCCCGGGGTTGGGCGAGGATAGCGGCGTAGGCCGGTCCACCACCCCGACCGACGGAACCGCCCCGGCCATGAAAAAGACGTAGATCCAAGCCGTATTGTTTAGCGGTTTTTTGTAAAGCCTTCTGGGCCTTATGAATTTCCCAATTACTGCTCAAAAAGCCGGAATCTTTATTACTATCGGAGTAACCCACCATAATCTCCTGTAAATTACTCGGTTCCAAGATGGCAGGTTCCGGGGTCACGTCCTCCCCGTTTAAAGCCCCTAAATGGTCGTAACCGCCGGCTAGGGTTGCCCGATAGAGGGGCAATTCAAACAAAGTCTCCATGATGCCAGGGGCGTGTTTGAGGTCATCGACGGTTTCAAAGAGGGGAACGATGCGGAGGGAACTGCGGCTAGTGGCGGGGTCGTATAAACCGGCTTCTTGGGCTAATAACAGCACTTCTAGCACATCGCTGGCCTCGTTGGTCATGCTGATAATGTAGGTTTGGCAGATTTCCAGACCAAATTCCCCTTGCAGACTTCTTAAAACTCGCAGGGTTTCAATGGTTTCGCAGGTTCTTTCCGAGAAGGGCATTTCCCGGGGAATTAAGGGGCGACGGGTTTTTAATTCCTCCACTAACCAGGCGATTTTTTCTGATTCGCTTAATTGGCCGTAGGGTTTGGGTAAAACTCCGAGATATTCAGCGATTTCTTCGATACATTCGGCGTGACGGGTGGATTCCTGCCGAAAATCTAACTGAGTCAGGACAAAGCCAAAAATCTCCACTTGGGCGATCAGTTGAGCGAGTTCTTGACAGGAAAGACCGGTTTGAAAGAGACTGCGCTGTAATAGCTGTAATTCGGCTAAAAACTCGGAACCGGAGCGATAGATGTTGGTTTCGTTGAGTTTAGTTAATAATTGTCGTTCTTCCGGGTCATTGAGCCGATCATTGCGATCACGCGTATTTTCCAGACGTTTTTGAATAAAGGCCAATTTGAGGCGATAGGGTTCCTGACGGTAGCGGATTGCTAACTGGCTATAGATTTCGGGCATTTGCTGTTTATCTCTGTCCAGGGAGTCCAGCAACTCCGGCAAGACGTGACACCAGTGCAGGGAGGCACTTAAAATACTGGTCAGGTCGCGAATAGCATCGAGATATTTTTTAATAACGAGATTGCGCTGATAACAGCAGGTTTTCCAGGTGACTTCGGGGGTAACGGAGGGATTGCCATCCCGATCTCCCCCGACCCAAGAACCGAAGCGACAGAAGTTATTTTTCGGCGCTCGTAAACGGGGAAAGGATGATTCTAGACTTTGCTGCAGACGCAGGGTTAACTGGGGTAGGGAATCAAAGAGAACTTCATCGAAGTAGTGCAGGGCATAATCCACTTCATCGACGACGGTGGGTTTAAATTGGTGTAGTTCATCTGTTCGCCACCAAAAACGAATTTCTTCTTTTAACTGTTTGGTGACTGTTTGTGCTTCTCTGGAGTTAGTTAACCCCATACTGCGAAAGATTTCTTCTGCTTGGTCGAGTTTTTCGAGAATGCCTGAGATACGGCGCTGTTTAATGCGAATGGTATGACGGACAATTTCCGTGGGGTGGGCCGTGAAAACCAGACGAATATCTAACTGATCGAGAAGACGCTGAATTTCTTGGGGGGGGACGTTAACCTGTTTGAGATAGGGAAATAACCAGTGAAATAGTCCCGATTTTGGGCTGGAGTGATCGGACTCGTTCAGGGTTTTTTCTAGCCAATCGGCCCCGACAATGGTGGCTAAAAGGCTTTTTTGCGTTGGGTCAGCCTTGGGACTTTCGTTTTCTTCCCCGATCACCGTCCGTCGCAGTAGTTGCTGATCCCTTTGTTCGTAGTGTTGTTCAATAATATTTATTAACTGGAAATAGAGGGCAAAAGCGCGGGTAACTTTGATCGCTTCCCCTAGTTCCAAGTCTTCGATCATTTTGGCGATCATTGCTTCCGCACTATCATCGGTCACTTGTCCTTCCTCAGAACAGAGATGGCGCAGTAATTCCAGTAAATCGACTAATTCTTGACCACATTCGGAGACTAAGACTTCTTTCCATAAATCTTCGATTAATTTCAGTCTTTGCTGCAGAAACAGGTTGGAAGTGCTGAAAATATCCTGTTCGGTTTCGGTCGAGGGGACAAGGACGCTCATAATTTTAATCAGTAATCAGTAATCAGTAATCAGTAATCAGTAATCAGTAATCAGTAATCAGTAATCAGTAATCAGTAATCAGTAATCAGTAATCAGTGAAAAGAAAGCTCAGAACTTACCACTTAATACTATTCACTGAAAACTCAAATCTGATCATTGATAACTGATCTATCGGGATTAGTTCTTAGGGTTTGTCAAAGATGAGATTATATCCCCAAGAATCACATTTTTTCCTATTTTTAACAAAAACTTCACTATTTTTGCCTCTTTTCAGGGGGCAAAAGGACTTTTTTCTTGGATTATTGGTCACTGTTTACCGGTAACTGATCGGGAATATTGAGCAGCGGCAAGCGATCGCCACGAAAGATTTCCTCACTGTCTTTCCCGACTTCTATCAACCAATTATTAATAGAACGTAGTCCCAAGTAGGATAAAAGAAAGGGACTGACCGCTAGACTAAGCCAAAGCTCGATCGGTTTAGTTTTCATGGCAATTTCTCGGTTAAAGGACGGCGTTTGATCCGACGAATCGGAAAATTAGCAATCAGGGCTGTAGTTCGTTGGTCACTTTCTAAGAGTAACTCGGTTTCCTCGGTGTCGATATCAAGATAACGACTGACCACTTCTAAGATTTCTTGACGCATCATATTGAGAATTTCGGGACTAAGATCGGCGCGATCATGGGCCAGAATAAGTTTTAAGCGTTTTTTAGCTTGGTCGCCACTTTTGCCCGAACCGCGCCATGCTAGAAGTTTATCGATCAGGTCATTCATAGTAGGTTAAGGGGTTGAGATGAGAGAGTTTAAGGCCCAAACAAGCGACGACGCAGACGAGTGAGAAAACCTTCCTGACCGGCCATTAAATCTAGAAACGGCACATCGCGACCCTGTAAACGCTGGGCAATGTTTCTAAAGGCCATGGAGGGGAGAGAGGTCTTCTCCTCTAATACTAATGGTTCCCCTTTATTAGTGGAAATAATAATTCTTTGATCGTCGGGAATAATCCCCAACAGGGGAATTACCAAGAGGTCGAGAATATCCTCGACGCTGATCATCTGATTAAGTTGGATCATTTCTGGCCGCAGCCGGTTGACAATCAGACGGATACTCTTAATATCTTCGCTTTCTAGTAATCCCACCACGCGATCGGCATCTCTCACCGCCGACATTTCCGGAGTAGTAACGATGATCGCTTCTTGAGCAGCGGCGATCGCATTGCGAAAACCCATTTCAATTCCTGCCGGGCAATCAATCAATACATAGTCATAACTTTTTGACAATTGGGCGACTAAATCCTTCATTTGAGCACCAGTAATTGCCTCTTTGGTGCGGTTTTGTGCCGCCGGTAATAAGACCAGATTTTCCTGTCTTTTATCCTTAACTAAAGCTTTATCAAGGCTACAATCTCCCGCCACCACATCGAGGGCAGTATAAACGATACGCTGTTCTAATCCTAACAATAAATCGAGATTTCTCAGTCCGAAATCAGCATCGACAAGGGCGACTCGACAGCCTAATTGAGATAAGGCTGAACCTAAGTTCGCCGTTACTGTCGTTTTACCAACTCCTCCCTTTCCCGATGTCACCACAATTACACGAGCCATAATTTATATCAGTTATCAGTTATCAGTTATCAGTTATCAATTATCAATTATCAGTTATCAGTTATCAGTTACCGGTTATCAGTTATCAGTTATCAGCTATCAGTTATTGGTTTGATAGAGTTTTTCATTTCAACGCAGTTAATCCCTATTTTTACGGGTCACTGAATCACTATTTACTGATCACTGTTTACTGGTCACTGATCACTTTTTTTCTACCCATCCCACTTTATCTTTAAAGGTGTAGGTTCTGGAAAAATTATAAGCCCCAATGATGCGGATTCCTCCTTCGCTGATACAGGCAATTTCTGGTTCCATGCGATCGCTATTCACAGCCGGGGTGCGTGCCACTAATTCCGCGATCCTCAGTTGAGTTAATTCGATTCGCAGGGCCATAATTACCGCTGCTCGATCGCCGCGGAATCCAGCATGGGCCACACCGCGTAAACCCCCCCAAACTAATATATCGCCATCAGCGACGATCGATCCGCCGGGGTTGACATCACCCATGACTATAACTGTACCCGGGTGACGGATTTCTACACCCGATCGCAGCGTGGTTTTTAAGTACAAAGGTTCGGCGAGGAGGGATGGCAGCGGTTGCTCGTCCCCGAAAACCGTGGGATTCGAGCGCATTTGTTCGACATTGTAACCCATGGTTGCCGCTGCCACTGCGGTTTGTCTTCTTTGGGTTTGGATGGTATGCAGGGATAATTCGGCACTGTCTAAAATTGTGGCGATCGCTTGTAGTTGGCGCGTATCCATCAGGCGATCGTTGGATCGTAGGTGTACTGGTGTTCTAGCGGGGCAGTTTTGGCCGCTATTACGGAGATAATATTTTAATCCTGTCAAGATATCTGTCCAATCCTGACTTGTCTCCCCGGCGCTGGTTTTGGGCAAAATTAGCACCAATTTCTCGCCCTCACTTTTTAGGTGTATTTGGGCGTATCTTTCCATTACCGAGGCTGATGGCTCAATTTTTTCGGTTTCTAAGTCAATTTCTTGATTTATTTCGGTTTTATTTTCATCCATAAAGATAACTTTTTACTTAAAAAAGACAAAGCGCAAAATAGCAATCAGCAAACCGACGGAAGCGGTAATTAGTGAACCGCCTAAAATGGTTATCAATGCCCAAATTTGATTTTTTTGACTGCCCTCGACTATTTTGAGACGATTATCCATCCCTTCGACTCTTTCGGTTAATTTTGCCTGTCCTATCTCTAGGGATTTAACATCTTGCTTGATTTCCTTAATATCAGCTTTAATTTCGCCAATATCAGCCTTAATTTCGCCAATATCAGCCTTAATTTCGACGATACTATGCTCGATCGCCGTGAAACGAGTCTCGATCGCCGTGAAACGAGTCTCGATCGCTTTTTGTCCGTTGATAATTAAGTCTTCTAGCCTTTTCAAGTCCGTATCGGCAACAGTTTTCATCGAAAATTTTGGGTCTGAAACCCCGTCGTTCTACGACGGCTTTACCGTTAAATACTAGCGCATTTACCAAATATATGCTAAAATGTGAGACATGGAAAAAGCATATTCTTACCGATTTTACCCCACACCCGAACAAGAGTCGCTATTGCGGCGCACTTTGGGCTGTGTAAGATTAGTTTACAACAAAGCTCTCCATCTCAGAACACAAGCATGGTACGAAAGACAAGAAAGAGTAGGATATGCTCAAACTTCTTCAATGCTAACCGATTGGAAAAAGCAAGAAGAATTAGACTTTCTCAATGAAGTAAGCTGTGTACCTTTACCACAAGGTTTAAGACATTTACAAACAGCTTTCACTAACTTCTTTGCTGGTCGTACTAAGTATCCTAACTTTAAGAAAAAACATCAGGGAGGAAGTGCCGAATTTACTAAGTCAGCTTTTAAATTTAAAGACAAACAAATCTATTTAGCTAAATGCACAGAACCTTTAGCAATTCGCTGGTCAAGACAAATACCAGAAGCTTGTGAACCAAGCACAGTAACAGTCAGATTACATCCTTCT
>VYME01000639.1_pt1 | contig 10323 bp, 12 predicted proteins | sample 5115281 | NCBI WGS metagenome assembly VYME01 (sample SAMN12291780, study PRJNA351875) | freshwater metagenome | isolation source: freshwater lake | place: USA: Michigan, Wintergreen Lake | collected 2013-08-08
TTGGCGAACGGGCACAGCAGGTCGACGACCTTGATGCCGGTCTCGAAGACCTCGGTGATCGCCTGCTGGTCCTCGAACTTCGGCGCCGCACGGTGGATCGGCAGCGTCGTCTTGGTGGCGACCGCGGTCATCGGCACGCCGGTGCGCGGGTGCGGCACGTTGACCTCGAGGGCCCGGCCGAGCACGTCGAACAGGCGGCCGCGGGTCACGTCCCCGACCGGCACCGAAATCGGTGCACCGGTGTCGTTGGCGGGCATGCCGCGGCTCATGCCGTCGGTCGACGACATGGCGACGCAGCGCACCGACGAGTTGCCGAGCTGTTGCGCCACCTCGAGCACGAGGTCGATGCCCCGCTGCTTGTCGACGACGGTGATCGCGTTGTAGAGGTTCGGCACGTGGCCTTCGGCGAACTGCACGTCCACCACGGGGCCGAACACCTGGAGGATCTTGCCTTGCACTTGGGTCGCGGTCGTCACGTCTTTCCTCGGGTCGAATGCTGTCAGTTGGATACGGATGGGGCCGGGCTGGTCGCGGGTTGCTGCGCGATCAGCTCACGGCGCTGGCGCCGCCGACGATGTCGAGCAGCTCCTTGGTGATGTTCTCCTGGCGGGCGCGGTTGTAGACCTTCTTCAGGCCCTTGTTCATGCGCACCGCGGCGTCGGTCGCGCCCTTCATCGCCATGCGGCGACTGGCGTGCTCGCTGGTCAGCGACTGCAGCATGGCGTCGAAGACCACGGTCTCGAGGTAGCGCGGCAACAACCGGTTGAAGATCGTCGTCGCGTCCGGCTCCATCAGGAAGTCGAGTTCGTACTGCTCGGCCTTCGCCGCCTGCCCGACCGGGATCGACTGGATCGGCAGGAACTGCGCGTCCGTCGGCACGAACTTGATCATCGACTGGAAGCGCGTGTAGACGAGGCGCACCTGGTCGACGGCACCGCTGGTGAACGCTTCGACCATCGCCTGGCCGACCATCTTGGCAGCGCCGAAGTCGGCCTTGTCGAGCGGCGGCTCGACGAAGAAGCGCTCGACGGCGAAGCCGCGGCGCTGCAGCCACGCATAGCCCTTGCGGCCGTAGACCCAGAACTTGATCTGCTTGCCCTGCGCCTTCAGCTCGTCGATCGTCCGGCGCAGCAGCGCCAGCACGTAGCTGTTGTAGGAGCCGCACAGGCCGCGGTCGCTGGTGATCACCAGCAGGCCGACCGTGTTGACCTCGCGCGCCTGGAACAGCGGCACTTCGCCGTCGCCGCCGACCTTGCCGGCCAGCGCTTCGATCATGTGCCGGATCTCGTCGACATACGGGTGGAAGCTCTGCGCCTTCGCCTGCACCTTGCGCAGCTTCATCGACGCGACCATCTCCATCGCGCGGGTGATCTGCGCGATGCTGGCCACCGACTTGATGCGGCCGCGGAGTTCCTTGAGGTTCGCCATGGGTCAGCTGGGGTTTCGTTCCGAGTCTCGGACGGACACCGCGGGTCGCGGTATCCGTCGCTCGCTTCCGCAATCGATCAGGCCAAGAACATCGATCAGGCCAGGAACTCGGCGCGGAACTTCGCGCAGATCTCGTCGCACTTCTTCTGGATGTCGTCCGTCCACTTCTTGTCGGTGCGGATCTTCTCCAGCAGGTCGGCGTGGCTGGCGCGCACGAACGCCAGGTACTTCTTCTCGAACTCGCCGACGCGGTTCAGCGGCACGGTGTCGAGCGCACCCGACGAACCGGCGTAGAGGCTGACGATCTGCTCCTCGACCGGCACCGGCTGGAACTCGGGCTGCTTCAGCAGCTCGGTCATGCGCTGGCCGCGCGTGATCGCCTGCTGCGTCGCCTTGTCGAGGTCGCTGCCGAACTGGGCGAACGCGGCGAGCTCGCGGAACTGTGCGAGCTGGATGCGCAGACCACCCGAGATCTTCTTCATCGCGCCGATCTGGGCCGAGCCACCGACGCGCGACACCGAGATGCCGGCGTTGACGCCCGGGCGCTGGCCGGCGTTGAACAGCGACGACTCCAGGAAGATCTGGCCGTCGGTGATCGAGATCACGTTGGTCGGGATGTAGGCCGACACGTCGCCTTCCTGCGTCTCGACGACCGGCAGCGCCGTCATCGAACCGCCGCCCTTCTCCTTGGAGAGCTTCGCCGCGCGCTCGAGCAGGCGGCTGTGCAGGTTGAACACGTCGCCCGGGAATGCTTCGCGGCCCGGCGGACGGCGCAGCAGCAACAGCACCTGGCGATAGGCGACGGCCTGCTTGTAGAGGTCGTCGTAGGCGATGACGACGTGGCGACCTTCGTCGCGCAGGCGCTCGCCCATCGACGCACCGGCGTAGCAGCTGAGGAACTGCATGGCCGCTTCCGCCGACGCCGGCGCCGACACCACGATCGTGTACGGCATCGCGCCGTACTTCTCGAGCTTGTCGACGACCGCCTTCACGGTCGACTGCTTCTGGCCGACGGCCACGTAGATGCAGATGACCTGGTTCGGGTTCTTCGGGTCGCCGCCGCCGGTCGACTTCTGGTTGATGAACGTGTCGACGATCAGCGCCGTCTTGCCGGTGCCGCGGTCGCCGATGATCAGCTCGCGCTGGCCGCGGCCGATCGGGATCATCGAGTCGATCGCCTTGATGCCCGTCTGCAGCGGTTCCTTGACCGGCTGGCGCTCGGGCACCGACGGCGAACGGCCTTCGATCGGGCGCAGGTCGTTCGGACCGACCTTGATCTCGCCCTTGCCGTCGACCGCGCGACCGAGTGCGTCGACCACGCGCCCGCACATCTGCAGGCCGGTCGGCACCGAGATGACGCGGCCGGTCGTGCGGACGGTGTCGCCTTCCTTGACCTTGGCGTCGCTGCCGAGCAGCACTGCGCCGACGTTGTCTTCTTCGAGGTTCAGTGCGACGCCGAGGATGCCGTTCCCGAAGTCGAGCATCTCGTTCATCATGCAGTCGTCGAGGCCGTGCACGCGGGCGGTGCCGTCACCGACCATCAGCACGGTGCCGACGCTGGACTTCTGCATGCGACCGGCGAAGCCTTCGATCTCGGACTTCAGGACGGTGGCGACTTCGGATGGTTTGAGATCCATGGTCAATCGGGCGGAAGATTCAGTTGCGGAATGTCTGGGTCAGATGCGGCGCTGTGGCCGCGTCACACCGACGCCTGCGCGAGCTTGTGCTGGAGCTGGTCCAGGGAAGCGCGCAGCGAGCCGTCGTAGAGCACGTTGCCGACGCGCAAGCGGACGCCACCGAGCAACTCGGCGCGCACCGCTGCGGTCAACTTGACCTTCTTGCCGCTCAAGCGGCCGGCGAGCGTGGTCAGCGCCGCCAGTTCGTCGGCCGAGAGCGCGTAGGCCGACTCGGCCACGCCTTCGACCTCACCACGCTCGGCCATCAGCTGGCCGGTGAAGGCGTCGGCGATCGAGAACAGCACCTCCAGGCGGCGACGGTGCTGCAGCACGCCGACGAGGTTCTTCGTCAGCGTGTGCCGGCCGGCGACCAGCTTGTCGAGGACCGCGGTCCGCTCGGCAGGCGTCACGTCGGGACTGGTCAGCAGCGCCTTCGCCGCGGGTGCGGCCAGGTTCTGCTGGATGGCGTGCAGGTCCGCGGCGACGGTGTCGACCGCGCCCTGGGCCTTGGCCGAAGCGTACACCGCCTCGGCGTAGCGCTTGGCGAGCAGGGTCATCGGCCACCCGCGTCGGCGTTGGCGACGAACTGCTGGACCAGCGGCCGGTTCTTCTGCGCGTCGACTTCCTGGCGCAGCAGCTTGCCGGTGGCGGCGATCGTCAGCTCGACGGCCATCGCCTTGATCTCCTGCAGGGCCTGGCGCTTCTCGGCGGCGATCGTGTCGCGCGCCTTTTGCAGCTCCTGCTTGGCACGCTCGTCGGCCACCCGCACGGCCTCGGCGGCCTGGCGTTCGGCGCGAGCCATCGCCTCTTCGACCATGCGCTTGCCGTCGGCCTGCGCCTTCTGCAGCTCGGCCTTGGCCTGCGCCATCTGCGCCTCCGCTTCCTTGCGGGCGACATCGGCGGCGGCGATCGCGTCCTCGACCTTCTTGTCGCGTTCCTCCAGGGCCGTCGTGATCGGGCCGTAGACGAACTTCCACATCACCGGCAAGGCGACGAAGAAGGCGATGAAGGTCCAGATCATCGCGCCCGGAGAGAACTCGAGGATCGAGCTCAGGGAGCGATCACCTTCGGGGAGCACAGCGGCCAAGTATGCGAACACGCGGGGCCTCGGCGAACGGAGGACGGTCGGAGCGAACGAACGAACACGGATCCGACGGAGCACGGCGAGTGCCGTGCGGCCGTCGGCCTTGGACGGAGGCGCCTGTGCGCCCCCGCCTGCGCTTACTTGCCAGCGGTCACTTGCCGGCCAGGATCAGGCCGATGACGGCCGCGAACAGCGCGACGCCTTCGACGAAGGCCGACAGCAGCAGCGCGTTGCCCTTGATGGCGTCGGCGGCTTCCGGCTGACGGGCGATGCCCTCACCAGCCGAGCCGCCGATGCGGCCGATGCCGAGGCCAGCGCCGAGCGCGGCCATGCCGGCCGCGAGACCTGCACCCAGGCCCCAACCGGAGTTGGCGGCGGCGGCGAGGTTGACGGCGGCTTGCTGGGCGGCGGGATCCTGGAAGAAAGCGAGCATTGGGTTCTCCGTGACTACTTGCTGAAGGAAATGGATGCGGAAGTTCGTGACGTCGGGCCGGCAGCAGCAGGAATCAGTGTTCCTGATGCATGGCCTGCCAGAGGAAGTTGATGCTGAGGAACGTGAAGATGTAGGCCTGCAGCAGCGTGACGAAGGCCTCGATCACGTAGATGAAGATCGCGAGGCCGGCGCACGGCAGCGCCGTCAGGTAGCTGGTGGCAGCGCCACCCTGCATCTTGGTGAACAGGAAGATCAGCGCGATGGCCGAGCCGATGACGAGGTGGCCGGCGAGCATGTTCGCGAACAGACGGATGGTCAACGCGAACGGCTTGACGACGAGGCCGACCAGTTCGATCGCGAACATCATCGGCCACAGCAGCAGCGGCACGTGCGGCACGAGGCCCTTCCAGAAGCCGAGCACGCCGTTCGCCTTCATGCCCATGCCGATCATCGTCAGGAAGATGACGATCGCGAGCGCGCCAGTGACGTACGGGGTGCCGGTGGCGGTGTAGATCGCCAGCGGGAAGTGGTGGCCGGCGCTGGGAATCAGGCCGAGCACGTTCTGGAAGCAGATGAAGAAGAAGACGAACAGGAAGAACGGCACGAAGGGCCGCCCGTGTTCCTTCCCCATCACCTTGTAGACCATCTCGTCGCGGATCCAGAGGCACCAGCCGCGGAGGATGCGCGTGAACCAGCCGACCTGGTTCTTGCGGAAGCTGCCGACGACCGGCAGGAACAGCACCAGCATCAGGCCCAGCGAGACCCACTGCCAGGGCTGCACGTTGTAGACCGCGAACATCTTGTTGACCTTGGGGTCGGGCGAGATGTTCGGCGTGAAGATGATGTACGGGACGCTGTGCGCGAACTGCTTGTTGAAGAAGTCCGCGTTCGACATCTCGAGCGTCTTCTTCTCCGCGTGGCCGTGATCGTCATGGCCACCAGCCGCCTTGGCACCAGCTGCGGGTGCACCAGCCGGCGCTTGCGGATGATCCTGGGCGACCAGCCCACCACCGACGCCGAGGCCGACGAGCAGCCACAGCAGCAGGGGAAGGGCACGCTGGAGGATGAAGCGCGTCGGAAGCATGTGTGCCTAGGAAGGTCTGCTCGGCGACCTCATGTTCGCCGACAGGTTGTTCGCCGACAGGGTTGGGCCAGTCAGGTTGCCGACCGGCCCAGAGCGGCGCGACAGAGCGCGCCACAGGATGCCGGCCACGGTGACCTGGCACACCAAAGCAGCCGCCGCGAACGCGACGGCAAAGGTGGTGACCAGTTCGAATTTCACCTGCTGGCTGCGCAACAGCAGTACGCCGAGCGTCACCGTCGCGAGCTTCAGGCCGAGTCCGGCGGCGAGGATGCTCTGCAGGCGCGCGGCGAGCAGGCGACCATCGCCGTGCATCGTCGCCATCGCGCGATCGCCGAGGAAGCCGCCCTTCAGCAGCACCGCGGCGCCGCTGGCGAACAACGCGGCGCCGAGGCCGAGCGCCAGCATGCCGACGCGGTCGGCGGCGACGAAGCCGAGCCCCCACGCCATCGCGCCGAGCAGCACGACCAGCATCGCGGCGCGCGCGTAGGCCGACAGCAGCAGCGCGCTCGACAGTCCACTACGTGCACCCGCCGCGAAGGCGGCAGGCGACGGCGTCGCGACGGACGCGGCAGCGGTCAGCGGACTGTCGACGGGCGAAGACAACTTGGAGCGGAGGCGGGCGAAGAGTGCGGCGTGCTTCGGGCGACCAGGCGGGTCACCCACCGTTCCTCGGCAACTTCCCGAACGGCCAAAGTTCGGGTGCCAGCACGCGGATCAGGTGCAGGATGCCGCCGACGATGGCGAAGCCGACGCACACCAGCAGCAACCAGGGTTTGGTGCCGAAGCGGGCGTCGAGCCACATTCCACCGTAGGCGAACAGACCGACGCTGACCGCCAGGGTGAGTCCCGCCCCGAGGGCGCGCGAGTTCGGGGGCGAACCCGGCTGCTTCGGCTTGGAACCTGGTGTTGGCGAAGGTCTGCTCATCCCCACCGCGTGCAAGCGACGTCGACGAGGGGCGGGGACGATAGCGAGCAGGTCGCCGGCCGCGCAACGCTGCCGCAGCATTTTCTGCACGAAGTGAGGGACCTTCGTCCCCTTTGGGGCGGTCCCGCGACGGAACGATCCGGCGCGGCCGCGAACCCCACGAAGGAGATCCGATGAAGCAGTCCGCCCTGTTCGTGCTGCCGCTGCTGGCAGCTCTGTCCCCCGCCCAGTCCGCGACCCCGTCGACCGTGTCGCCGCTCGACCGCGCCACGCTCGAGGGCAGCTCGTTCACCAACTTCCCGCTCGGCCGCGCCGATGCGCGCATGCAGACGCTGCACCGCGACGTGCCGGCCGGCACGGTGATCAGCGGCCACGCCTACCGCCGCGATGCGATCACCGTGCGCGGCGTGGTCGACGCGTTCACCTGCGACATGGAGGTGCGCCTGTCGGTGTCGCCGAACCTGCCGACGCAGGCGTCGACGACGTTCGCCACCAACGCCGGCAGCAACGTGGTCACCGTGCTGCCGCGCACGCTGGTGACGTTCCCGGCGACCAACCGCCCGGCCCTCGATCCGGCGGCGACGTTCGAGCTGCAGGTCCCCTACCAGGTGCCGTTCACGATGCCCGCCGGCGGCGGCACGCTGTGCGTCGACGTGATCGTCTACGGCAACGCGTCGGCGGCCGGCAGCAACCAGAACCTCAGCGTCTACCTCGACGCGCACGAGCACTTCAACGACGGCCGCAGCGAAGCGGCGGGCTACCGCACCTTCAGCGGCTGCGCTCGCCCCGGCAGCACGACCCCGTGCACGGCGACGATGAGCCTGTGGCACTTCGCCAACGGCCCACGCCTCGACGTGTCGATCCGCGACGGCATCACCGACAACGGCACCGGCGTCGCGTTGCCGTTCGTCATGCTCGGCACCTCGGTGCTCGGCTCGCCGTGGCCGCTGCAGCCGGGCTGCACGGTGTGGAGCAGCAACGAGGTCTGGTTCCCGCTGCCGGGCACGATGAACCCGCAGGGCAACTACGACGGCGCGCTGACCAACCTGCCGCCGCTGCCGCCGGGCTACCGGCTGTGGTGTCAGGCCGGCACCGTGCACTGGAACACGGTGGCGATGACGTTCAGCGACGCGGTGACCATGGTGACGCCAGCGCCGGGCACGCTGCCGGTGCCGACCGCGCGCATCGTCAACAGCACGAACCACCAGGCGACCACCGGCACTGTGTCGCTGGCGGTGCCGGTGATGGCGTTCTTCTGACGCCGGGGCGCGAACGTGTCCCCCGACATGTCCCCCGACGCTTCCCCCCGAAACGACACCAGCGGAGCCGATCGGCTCCGCTGGTCGCAGGTCGGGCTCGCGCGCAGCGGCGCGCGCGCGAAGGTCAGTAATCGAGCTTCTTGCAGGCCGGGATCACGGCGGAGTCGCCGACCATCATGACCGGGTTCTCCCGCGGATCCGGCACGCTGTAGAGCTTGATCAGGTCGTCGGGGAAGTACTGTCGCACCTTGATCAGGTCGTTGAACAGCACGCAGACGGTTCCGTCCGACAGGCAGTTCATCCCTTCGTTGTCCGTGGCCGCCACCGCTTGCTCTTCGTTCGAGTTGTCGAGCTCGCGCAGGTGCTGCTTCTTCCGCCCGGCGTAGTGGGTGTCGTTGGAGTCGGTGCTGGCGAGGCTCTGCCAGGGATCCTCGCCCTTGGCGACCAAGTCCCGCAGTTCGCGATAGTGCGGATCCAGGCTCTCCGGCGTCCAGAAGAGGTCGAAGTTCTCTTCGTTGTGGCTCATGACCTTCGACGTCCACAGGGACAGCAGCAGCTTGTGCCCATTCTCGTTCGGCAGCGCCTGCTTGTGCGTCGCCTTGTAGGTCAGCAGCGCGCCGCCGAGCTTCTGCAGGTGGCTCTGCTCGGCGAGCGCCAGGAACACCTTCCGCTTGTCGAAGATCTGCGGCGCCAGCACGGCGATCAGCAGGCCGATGATGCCGACGACGATGAGGAGTTCGATCAACGTGAAGCCGGACTGGACCGCGCGGCGCGTGCGATTCATGGGGTAGGACTGGCCTGGTTCAGGCTTGGGTGGGAGAGGGGTCTGGCGCAGTCTAGCGCGTGCCGCCGCGGAGGAAACCTCCGCCATCCACCCGATCCCCGCAGAACCGGCGCCTCGCGCCATGGTCGCGGCTCGTGCGGCCCGCGGGCCGCACAGCGCCACACCGCCTCAGCGGCGGTTCGGCTGCTGCGGCTGGCCGTTCGCCGCCGGCGCTTCGCTGCCCTGCGGCTGCGGGCCGATCGGCTCGGTGCCGTTCGACGGCATCGGCGACTCGTTGGTGCTCGTCGTGTTGGCCTGGTTCGGGTTCGGCGCGTTCTGCGGCGCCGGCTCGCCCATCGGCTTGCCTTCGCCACCCGGGGCGGCGACCTGCGGCTGCAGGCTGTACTTCTGCTGGTAGCTGGCGGCGAACATCGTGTCGCCGGAGTACTCGCTCCACCACTGGCGCCAACGCAGCACCGACAGACGCTGGTCGCCTTCGTTCTGGTTGAGGTGGTCGTAGCCGAAGTCGTGACCCGACGACGTCTTCAACGCCTCGTGGCACAGGTAGCGCACTTCCTTGCGGTCGCTGTCGAGGCCTTCGATCAACGTCGGCGACCAGGCGAGATCGCCCATCAGCACCAGCGTGCGCGCACACTCCATGCGCACCGTCGGCTCGCTGTCCTTCGCCGCCTGCTGCAGGTTCGGGATCGTGCGACGGTCGCGCAGGCGGCCCAGCACCCAGGCGCACGAGCTGCGCACCTTCGGATTCTCGTGCTCGAGCCCCTTCAGCAGCGACGGGATCGTCTGTTCGCCGGTCTGCGCCAGCCACAGCAGGTTCTGCAGCAGCTCGTCGCGGTGCTGGTAGGGAATCTGCTCGACGCGCTGGTCGATCTCCCCCGCCATCAGCGAGTTGGGTTGCTGGAACGGGCTTTCCGTCGTCGTCGGCGTCGACGAGCACGAAGCGAGAGCGAGCAACAGGGTGGCGCCGATGGCCGCGATCCTCATGGCATTCTCCGTCGAGTTCGGGGGGTAGCGGGGCGCTCCGCCCCGGCGGTCCGAACATCGACCCGAATCGATCCCGACTTGAGAAAACCACCAGCGACCGCACCGGCGTCGCGGGCCAGAGCACGCCCGCCGCGCAAGCCAGCAACCGTGCGGCTCCGCCGGCCGTCGCGCCCTTGCCAGCGCGGCGCTGCCGCGCTTGCATTGGGCCCTCGAGCTCGACCGAAGGGCGGTTGGGCCAACCATGCCACGTGGCAACTCGTTGGAGGATTCCGTGAACAAGGCAGACCTCGTCCAGGAAGTGCAGAAGCAACTCGGCGTCGAGTGCAGCAAGGCGCACGCGGAGCGCGCGGTGAACGCGCTGATCGCGTCGATCCAGAAGGGCCTGAAGAAGGACAAGGAAGTGCAGATCGTCGGCTTCGGCACCTTCGCGGTGAAGAACCGCAAGGCGCGCACCGGCCGCAACCCGCAGAACGGCGAAGCCATCCAGATCAAGGCGTCGCGCACCGTCGGCTTCCGCGCCGGCACCGGGCTGAAGGACAGCATCTGACCGCCGCCCGTCGCGCGCAGAGCACCCGCCGTCGTCGAGCCGAGCTCCGACGCAGCGCCCGCCGCGCGAGCTGCTGACGAACGGCCTGTGGGCCACCGCGCGGCCGTCCCCGCGCAACC
>VYME01000641.1_pt1 | contig 10311 bp, 6 predicted proteins | sample 5115281 | NCBI WGS metagenome assembly VYME01 (sample SAMN12291780, study PRJNA351875) | freshwater metagenome | isolation source: freshwater lake | place: USA: Michigan, Wintergreen Lake | collected 2013-08-08
GCCGAGCCGCACGAGTTCCTGCGCCAGCACCGCCGCCGGGACCATGCGCGCACGACGTCCCTCGTCGAACTCCACACTGCGTTCGAGCCCGACCGTCCCCGCCGCCGCGACCGGCATCCACAGGCAGAACGCGACCAGCCGGGCCGGTGTGCGCGCGGTGTGCGCACCGACCGCGGCCAGCGCGGCCAGCACGACCGCGCCGACACCGACCTCCGCGACGGCGACGAACGGCACCACCAGCAGCGCCGCACTCGCCAGCACGACGATCACCTGCCGCACGCGCCGAGCAAACGCCGGCAGCGGCCCCGCCACGGCCGCGAAGTGCGCGACCGCAGGCGCCACTGCGAACGTGAACAGCAGCACGTTCGGCAGGATGTAGCGCGTCGCCCGTCCCGGGAAGAACGTCAGCACGGCGACGGCGACGACGGCGGCGCCACTGGCCATGCGCAACGTCAGGTCGCCCGCATCCATGCGGGCATCGCGCGCGCCGCGCCATTCCCAGAAGCACCATGCCCCGAACGGCAGCAGCACGGCGAACGCGCGCAGCCAGAACTCGGGGATCGACCGCACGTGCTGCCACTCGAAGAACTGCACGCGCCCGACCGACTCCTGGTTGGCGACGGCCAGCATCGCCCCTGGCTCGACGCGCCACAACCACAGCGGCACGTAGTAGCAGAGGGCCACCGCCAGCATCGGCAGGAAGTGCAGCAGCGCATGGCGCAACCGCCGGTGCCGCCACCAGACGAGGTAGGCGCCGAGGCCGAACAGGAACAGCGGCGGGCCCTTCTGCAGCATCGCCAGCCCGCCGAGCACGCCGGACGCCAGCACCAGCAGGCGCCGTTCGCGGGCGACCCCGGTGGCCAGCGTCCACAACGACCCGGCGACGAGGCTGGCGAACAGCGGGTCGATCTCGGCGGTCGGCCAGGTCATCACCACCAACGGCGAACAGGCGACGCCGAGGGCGCCGAGCCACCCGGTGCGCGCCCCGAACCAACGGCGCAGCAGTTCGCCGGCGAGCCACGCGGCGAACGCCGCCGACAGCACGGACGGCAGCCGCAACAGCATCGGGTGGTCGCCGAGGAAGCGCAGCACGCTGGCGAGCAGCCAGTAGTGCAGCGGCGGCTTCGCCCACGTCGGTTCGTGCCCGAGCGAAGGCACCATCCAGTCGCCGCTCTGCACCATCTCGAACGCGATCTGCACGCGCCGGCCCTCGGTGCCGTCCAGCTCCGGCAGCAGCCACGCCGGCAAACAGGCGAAGGCCACGACGAACAGCAGGACGAGCGCGCGCTGGAACACGCGGCGCAGGCTACGAGCGCCTGCGTTGCGCGCCAAGCGCGCGCATCACCACGAGCCTCGGCGCGGCCGTTCCTTCGCTCGGCGACAAGGCACCCGAGCACCCGCCGCCGTCAACCGCCAGTGCTCGCCCCCGGTGCGGGCACGTCCCCGGTGGTCGCCGGCGGCGGTGCCACCGGTGGCTGCCGGCGCGCCTTGTGGATCAGCCAAAGGTTGCGCGCGTAGATCGGCGGCCCGCCGATGTTCGCCATGATGAACGGGCCTTCGAGCTTGTAGATCGCGTAGGCCAACGTCAGCAACCCGCCGAGCAGGCTCAGCCACCAGAACACCACCGGCACGACGCTGCGCCGGTGCTTCTCGCTCGCCAGCCACTGCACGTAGAAGCGCGAGCCGAACACGATCTGCCCGCCGTAGCCGACCGCGTGCCAATACCACGGTGTCGCGGCGGCGACCTCTTCGACGATGCACGCGAGCATCAGAGTTCCTCCTTCACCTTGTGCATGAGGATGCGCGTGCGCAGCCAGCGCATCGCAAAGCAGTCGCGCAGCCCCTTCCAGATGCGGTTGCCGATCCCGTACTTGGCGGTGCCGGCGGCGCGCGGGCGGTGGTTCACGTCGACCTCGACGACCTTGCCGCCGGCGTAGCGAACCAGCGTCGCCATGAAGCGATGCATGCCGACGAACTTCGGCGCGCGCAGCCAGTACTCGCGCCGGATCGCCTTGATGCCGCAGGCGGCGTCGGTGACGCGGTCGCCGGTCAGCCAGTTGCGCACGCCGTTGCCGATCTTCGACGACATGCGGCGCGTCCACGTGTCCTGGCGCTTGCGGCGCACGCCGACGACTGCATCGCACTCGCCGGCGAGCACGCGCGCCACCATCGCCGGCAGGTCGCGCGGGTCGTTCTGCATGTCGCCGTCCATCGTCGTCACCACGGGCGCGCGCGCCTGCTCGATGCCGGCCATGACCGCGGCACTCTGCCCGCAGTTCTTCTCCAGCACGACGAGGCGCAGCCAGTCGGCGGAGCGTTCGCGCTTCCACGCGCGCATGCGCTCGAGGCTCTTGTCCTTGCTGCCGTCGTCGACTAGCAGCGCTTCGAACGGACCGTGCGGCAGCAGCACCTCGGCGACCTCGGCCAGCAGGTTCTGCACGTTCTCCTCCTCGTTGTAGATCGGCACCACCAACGAGAAGCGCAGCGCCGGCACCGTCACCTGGCCTCCACGCGCATGCGGCCGTCGACGGCGGCGCTCTGCTTGCCGCGGCTGGCAAGGATGAACGGGTTGACCTCGACCTCGGCGATCGCCGGGAAGTCGAGCACCAGTTGCTGCATGCGCAGCAGCGCGTCGAACGCCGCCGGCAGGTCCGCCGCCGGCGCGCCGCGGAAGGCGCCGAGCAGCGCCTTGCCCTTCAGCGAAGCGAGCATCTCCTCGGGGTCGCGGCCGTCGAGCGGGCCGACGCGCACGGCGACGTCGCGCAGCAATTCGACCTGGGTGCCGCCGAGGCCGGCGGCGTAGAGCGGCCCGTAGCGCGGGTCGCGCGTCATGCCGAGCAGCACCTCGCGGTGGCCGGCGGCGTGTGCCTGCACCTGCAGCGATACGCCCGCGAACTCGTGGCCCAGGCGCTCGAGCAGATCCTGCGCCGCCGCGAACACTTCGTCGCCGGAGCGCAGTCCGGTGCGCACGGCGCGATGCTCGCTCTTGTGCAAGAGCCCCGCCGCCTCGGCCTTCAGCACGACCGGGAAGCCCAGTTCGTGCGCGGCCTGCACCGCGTCGCCGGGCGAACGCACACGCCGGCTCGGCGCGAACGGGATCCCGTACGCCTGCAGCACCTGCTCGGTCGCCGCCGCCGGCAGCCAGCCGCCGGCCTTGTGCGCCGCGAACACGCGCGCCGCCGCCTTCTTGTCGACGCGCAGCGTCGGCCGCTTCGTCGGCCGCCGTTCGAGCCACTGCTGGCGCCGGCACATCAAGCGCAGCGTGGTCGCCATGTCCTCCGGATAGCGGAACACCGGGATGCCCGCGCGCAGCAGGATCTGCTGCGCCTCGTCGCCGCGCTGGCGGCCCATGACGCAGGCGAGCACTGGCTTCTGCAGCCCGCGCGTCTCGTCGACGATCGCCTGCGCCACCGCCGCGGCGTCGATCATGATCGGCGACACGAACAACACGACCAGGCCATCGACCGCGTCGTCCTTGGCGACCACGCGCAGCGCCGCGCGATAGCGGGCAGCGTCCGCCGACGCGATCAGGTCGATCGGGTTGTGCACGCTCGCTTCCGGCGGCAGCACCTTGCGCAGCGCCTTCGCGGTCGCCGGCGCGATGGCCGCCATCTCCATTCCGAGACCGGCGATGGCGTCGGTGGCGAGGATGCCCGGCCCGCCGGCGTTGGTGACCACCGCCATGCGACGACCGCGCGGCGGCGGCTGGGTCAGCAGCGCCTGCGCCAGCGCGAACATGTCGCGGAAGTTGTCGACGCGCAGCACGCCGCACTGCTGCAGCAGCGTGTCGGCGGCGACGTCGGCGCCGGCGATCGAGCCGGTATGCGAACTGGCGGCGAGCGCGCCGGCGTCGCTGCGGCCCGACTTCACGGCGATGATCGGCTTCTTGCGCGCGACGGCGCGCGCCACCTGCACGAACTCCTGCGGCTCGCCGACGGTCTCGAGGTAGAGCAGGATGACCTTCACCTTGTCGTCGTCGCCCCAGTAGGCGACGAGGTCGGCGGCGGTGACGTCGGCGCGATTGCCGACCGACGCGAACATCGCCACGCCGAGCCCGGCCTGCGCGGCGTCGGCCAGGATCGCCTCGCCGAGCGCACCCGACTGCGACACCATCGCCACCGATCCCGTCGGCGGCGGCGTCGCCGAGAAGCTCGCGTTGCACGCGAACTCCGGCTCGGTGTTGATGATGCCCATGCAGTTCGGGCCGATGACGCGCATGCCGTAGCGATCGGCGATCGCGCGCAGCTTGTCCTCGCGTTCGATGCCGATGCCGCCGATCTCGCGGAACCCGGCGGTGATGACCACCAGCCCCTTCACGCCCTTCTTGCCGCACTCTTCCGCCGCCTTCAGCGCCGCGTCCGGCGGCACCACCAGCACCGCCAGGTCGACCGGGCCGGGGATCGCGCGCACCGACGGGTACGCCGGCACCGACAGCACGACCTCGGCCTTCGGATTGACCGGATAGACCGGCCCCTGGAAGCCGCCCTGGATCAGGTTGGCGACGACCTGGCGTCCGATCGAACCGGGGCGCCGCGAGGCACCGATGACCGCGACCGAGCGCGGGCGGAACAGGCCATCGAGGCCTTGCGTGCGAGCGTTCGCCATGAGCGGCGAGCACAGTACGGAGCGGCCGATCAGGCGCCAAGGACGCGTTGCCCCGCCGATGGCCGTATTCACCGCCACCGAGGTGCGGTCCCCAGCAGTCGCAGTTCGAGGCACAGCCGCTTGCCTTGCTGCGGCATCGCCCAATGATCCTGCGCCGATGCCGCCGTTCGTCGAAGCCATGCGACCGCATCAGTGGGTGAAGAACCTGCTGGTGCTGGTGCCACTGCTGTTCACGCCCAAGGCCTTCGAGCTGCACGCATGGGGCGAGGCACTGCTCGCGTTCGCGGCGTTCTGCTTCGCCGCCAGCACGATCTACCTGCTGAACGACATCAAGGACAAGGAAGAGGACGCACGCCACCCGAAGAAGAAGAAACGCCCGATCGCGTCCGGACGGCTGTCCGTCGGCAGCGCCTGGCTGACGTTCTTCGGCACGCTCGCCGCCTGCGGCCTGTTCGCCTGGCAGGTGCCGACGCAGGTCTCTTGGCGGCCGTTCGTGCTGTGGCCGGCGTCGTACCTGGTGCTGAACGTCGCCTACTCGTTCCTGCTGAAGCGCCTCGTCGTCATCGACTGCATGTGCATCGCGCTGGGCTTCCAGCTGCGCGTGCAGGCCGGCGCCGCCGCGATCCAGGTCGACGCCTCGCGCTGGCTGCTGCTGTGCACGTTCTTCTTCGCGTTGTTCCTGGCGTTCTGCAAACGCTACGAGGAGCTGTCGAAGCAGGGCGAAGCGAGCGGCCAGACGCGCGCGACGATGTCGGACTACACGGCGAGCTTCCTGAACATGCTGATCGGCCCGCTGGCGGCGCTCAGCATCCTGACCTACGCGCTCTACACGGTGAGCCCGGACACGGTGGCGCGCCACCACACCGATCGGCTGATGTACACGGTGCCGATCGTCACCTACGGGGTGTTCCGCTATCTGTTCCTCGTCTACCGCAAGAGCGAAGGCGGCGACCCGGCGCGGCTGCTGTTCCGCGACGTGCCGCTGATCGTCTCGGGCCTGTGCTACGGCCTCGCGGTCCTGGCGCTGCTGCGCTGGCTGCCGACCGACGGGTGAGCCGATGAGCGAGGAACCGACGCGCCGCCTGCCCGACACCGAGCGCCTCCGCCAGCGGCTCGCCGACGACCTCGCCGCCGGCAAGACGATCAGCCTGTCGAGCGACGACCTCGCCGACCCGGCGGTGCGCAGCCGCCTGCCGGACCTGCTGGAATCGCTGCGCGGAAGCCAGCCCAAGCCCCCGACCCGCCTCGTGGTGCCGGGCTACACGCTGCTCGGCGAGATCGGCCACGGCGGCATGAGCACCGTCCACCTCGCGCGCCAGGACACGCTCGGTCGTCACGTCGCACTCAAGATCGCGCCGAAGTGGCTCGGCAGCGATGCCGCCGCGCAGCAGCGCCTGCTGCAGGAAGCGCGGGCGATGGCGCGGGTCTCGCACCCGAACATCGTCGCCATCCACGACATCGTCGAGGTCGACGACACGGTCGCGATCGCCATGGAGTGGATCGACGGCCTGACGCTGGCGGGCCTGCTGCGCTGCCTCGACCGGCCGCCGCGCGACGGCGACATGGCGGTGGTCACGACGGCGCTCGGCACGAAGCCCGAACTCGCGGCCAAGCTCGAGGCGACCGCCGTACGGTTCTTCGTCCGCATGCTGCACGACGTGGCGCGGGCGCTGCACCGCGTGCACCAGGCGGGCCTGCTGCACCTCGACATCAAGCCGTCGAACGTGCTGATCCGCCGCGACGGCACGCCGTTGCTCGCCGACTTCGGCGTCGTGCGCGAGATCGATCTCGCGGCGACGCACACGCGCACGTTCGCCGGCACGCCGCTCTACGCCGCCCCCGAACAGATCCGCCGCCTCGACAAGCAGCTCGGCGCCCACACCGACGTCTACGCGCTCGGCATGACGCTGTACGAGGCGCTGTCGCGCACGCAGCCACTGCAGAAGCTCGACCTCGCACGCATCCTGACGACGGTGGAGAGCGGGCGGGTGCCGCGCCTCGACACGGTGACCGATGTCGCCGAGGACCTGGTCAACATCGTGCACAAGGCGATCGCGCCGGAGCGCCAGCACCGCTACGCCTCCGCCGAAGCGTTCGCCGACGACCTCGCCGCGTTCCTCGACCACCGCCCGGTCAGCGCGCGCCCGTTGACGCGCCTGCAGCGCCTGCAGCGCTGGGTGCACGTCGAACCGTGGAAGGCCTCGCTGACGATCTCGCTGCTGGTGCTGCTGCCGCTGCTGGTCGGCACCGGCGGCTATCTCGCCGCCCAGCTGCCGCGCATCGCCCAGTCGCGCCTCGAGGAACAACAGCGCCAGGCGGCGCACCTGCGGCAGGCCGGCTACCTCGACCAGGTCTTCGAGCTGCGCCCGATCGAGCACTCACTGCAGCAGTTGCGCCTCGCCCAGCAGCTCGATCCGCGCCCGTTCGGGCTCGTCTGCCTGCTGAGCCTGGCGCACGAGCGCGCGCCGCAACAGGCGAACGCACTGCTCGACGAGTTCGCGCCCGACATCGCGCAGGAGCCCGCACTGGCGCCGCTGGTCGCCAAGATGCGCGCCGGCAAGGCGTTCTTCGATGCGGCGACGACCGCCGAACTGCGCACGCGGCCGGATGCGCTGTCGCGCTTCCTGCTCGCCATCGACCGCTTCTGGTACGCCAACGACCGCGCCACCGAACTGGCGACCGACGAAGCGGCGGCCGCGCTCGACGAGGCTGGCTTCGCCTACCAGCAGGACCCGCTGCTGCAGGGCCTGCAGGCGCTGGTGATGGGCTGGAGCCAGGATCGATCCGGCCTCGCGGCGATCGAACGCGCCATGGCGAGCAGCTTCGGCGAGCAGAGTGCCCCCATGGCCTGGACCGCGGCCGCCTGGTGCGACTTCGACGAGGAGGCTGGGGAAGCGCGCTTCGCCAAGCTCGAAGCCGCCGCCGCGCTGCCGCCGCACCAGCTGGCCCTGCCGCTCGAACTCTGGCTCGTGAGCGGCCCCGACTTCACGACGCGCCAGCGGCTGGGCTCCGACGCGCGCCTGCGAGAAGTGAGCAAGGTCGGCGAGCGGTTGCTGGCCGCAGGATCTCCGAGCGAAGAGATCGTGTGGCGCCAAGGGCTGCTGCTGCTGCGCAGCGGCGACGACGCGAAGTATGCGACCCTGCTGGGCACCTACGGGCACCTGCTGTCGCCGATGCAGCGCTCGCTGCTCGATGCGATCTTCTGTGCCACCCACCGCGAAGGGCCGGCGACCGACGTCGTTCGCGAGGTCGCAGCTGGCATCGATGCGACGCCGAGCGGCCTGCACCTGCTGCTGCGCGAGCTGATGCATCGGGAAGGGCGCCTCCCCCGCACGATCCAGGACGCCAGCGCCGGCCAGCAAGCGCAGTCGGAGCGCGAGCGGCTGCTGGCCATGATCGACTGGGTCTGGGAGGCCTGGAGCAAAGCGAACCCCGAGCGCCGCTACTTCTACAACGACCGGCTGGCGGAGCTGTTCGTCAACGCGCGGTACCAGGCCGCCGCCGAACTGGCGCGCGAGTGCGAGTTCCCCCGCTGGTCGCGCGCGCGGAACCCCCAGGCCCTGGCCGCGATGAAGGTCACCAACCGCGACTGGCCGGGGCTCGTCGCCAACTCCCGCTTGTGGCTGCGCATGGCCGAGCCCGGGTTCCAGCGGCAGGAGGCCGCTTCGTATCTCGGCATGGGGTTGGCACGGCTGGGCCAACCACAACTCGCCGCGGAGCAGTTCGCCGTCGCGTTGACGCGTCGACCGCCCTTGGGACGCGGCAAGTGGTACGTGCACACGCTGCTCGAGGATGCCTGGCTGCACGTGGCCCCGGACACGCCACCGGAACTGCGCGATCCCGTGCTGGCGGCGCATCGCATGGCGGTGTTCCGCGAGCACAACCAGACCATGGCCATCCCGGCCAAGGGGGCGTGGACGCTGTTGGTCCGCGCCGAGGTGCTGTTCGCCAACGGCGACGCCAAGGGCGCGATCGAACTGGCCAGCACGACGGATCAGGAGGAGATCGCCCCGGAGCAGCACCAACCCGACGATCTCTCCCTGCTGCGCTCCGACGCAGCGCTGCGCTACCGCGGTCGCTGAGCCGCAGGGCACGCCAGCGCCGGCGACCAGCTCACGGCGGCGTCACCACGACGCCACGCGCTTGCCCGCCATCCGCCTCGCTGACCACCAGCAATCGTCCGTCGGCGAGGAACGTCATGCCCTCGGCCTGCGGCAAGCGCGCCGGATCGAGGCGCAGCAGGCCGAGCAGGCGACCGTCGCGATCGACGCGCAGCAGCACGCGATCGCCCGCCGCCAGCAGCAGGAACTGGTCGCGTTCGCGCGCCGCCAGGATCTCGCTGAACGCGAGCTCGAGCTGCACCTTCTCCTTGCCCTTGTCGTTGGTGCGCACCGGCACGTCGAAGCCGCGCGCCAGCGCCTGGTCGAGCCACATGCTGCGGCGCCACACGGCGAACGGCTCGACGTCGACGACCGCCGCGACCGGATCGACGGCGAACACCGGGCGCTGGTCGCGCGTGTCCTTGTCGCCCGACGGGCGATCCTTCGGCAGGACCAGCAGGCGGCCGCTCACCGGCTCGTGGCAAAGGGCCTCCCAGTCGCGGAAGCCGGCCGGCAACGACACCGAACGGGCGATGCGGAAGCGTTCGCCAGAGCGCTGCAGCTCGAGCAGCACGCCGTCGGCGCGCAGCACCCAGTAGACGTCGCCCATGCGCACCAGCCCTTCGTAGTCCCCGCGCGGCCCGAACTCGACCTTGCGCACCGGCTGCGCCCCGGACAACGACACGAAGTACAACGCGCCGACTTCGTCCTGCACGCAGGCGACCGTGTCGGCGTCGACGGTGGTCACCGCCGAGGCTTCGCGCAGCTGGTGCGGCAACAGCAGTTCGCCGCCGACCAGGCCCGTGGGCGCCGCGGCGCCGCAGGCAGCGAGCGTCGCGGCCAGCAGCAGGCCCGCCGCGATGCCGTTCGGCCTAGCTGCGACCATCGGACGCACCCTCCGAGCGGCGCGCGATCCACAAGCACCGCACCGTCGCCAGCAGCAGCAGCACCGTCGCCCACGTCACGTTGCCGTAGGCGAGCAAGGTGTTGCCGAGCTCCTTGCCGAGCACGTCCTTGGCGAGCAGGCCGGTGATCGCGGCGGCGGCCAGCAACACAGTGGCGAGACGATCACGCGGCCCACGCAGCAGCCGATCGGCCAGGTAGGCCACCGGGAACAGCCACACGCAGAAGTGCGACTTGCTGCTCTGCGGCGACAGCAACACCATGCCGCAGACGACGGCGCCGACTTCGCCCAGCGCGACGCACCGCTGCATCGCGATCGGATCGCGCGCCGCCCGAACCGCCCGGCCTGCGCCGATCACGCCGAGCGAGACGAGGCCGAGCACGAGCAGTTGCGCGGACCAGTTGACGATCTTGAACACGCCGGTCGGCAACTCGGCAACCAGGACCGTGCCGACAGCACCCTCGACGAACTTGACCGCGCTGGTCGTCGGCGTGAACAGCCGGACCAGCGTGCCGGACAGGCTCTGGTTGAGGTAGCTGTGCGAGTTCCAGATCCCGGACTGGCTCGCGGCCCCGCCGACCTCGAGCCCACGCAGGTTGACGTCGAACCAGCGCTGCCACCAGAAGGCGCCGTCGGCGCGCGGGAACAGCAGGTCGCACGACACCGTGGCGAGGATCGCCGCCGCGAGCAGCCAGCCGATCG
>VYME01000642.1_pt1 | contig 10288 bp, 10 predicted proteins | sample 5115281 | NCBI WGS metagenome assembly VYME01 (sample SAMN12291780, study PRJNA351875) | freshwater metagenome | isolation source: freshwater lake | place: USA: Michigan, Wintergreen Lake | collected 2013-08-08
CCCCAAGATTCTGCATGGCCCACCCTGACGTCGCGACCGTCGCCGACCTCCCCGCCTTCGATGCCATCGTCGACGTCCGCTCGCCGGCCGAGTTCGCCGAGGACCGCATCCCCGGCGCGTGGAACTGCCCGGTGCTGGACGACGACGAGCGCGCCCGCGTGGGCACCATGTACGCACAGGAATCTCCGTTCGCCGCCCGCAAGGTCGGCGCGGCGCTCGTCGCACGGAACATCGCCCATCACGTCGAGACGCGCTTCGCGAACTTCCCGCGCGGCTGGCGGCCCCTCGTGTACTGCTGGCGCGGCGGGCAGCGCAGCGGCTCCATGACGCTGGTGCTGCGGCAGATCGGCTGGGACGCCCGGCAACTGGGAGGCGGCTACCGTGCGTTCCGCCGCAGCGTGGTCGCCGATCTCGACGTCCTGCCGGGGCAGCATCGATTCCAGGTGATCTGCGGCCCGACGGGCTCGGGCAAGAGCCGGCTCCTCCGGGCGTTGACGTCCCGCGGCGCCCAGGTGCTCGACCTAGAGGCGCTCGCCGCCCACCGCGGTTCCCTGCTGGGCGACATGCCGACCGAGCCGCAGCCCACCCAGAAGGCATTCGAGACCTCGGTGTGGGCCGCGCTGCGCACCTTCGATCCGGCGCGCCCCGTCTTCGTCGAGGCCGAGAGCAAGCGCATCGGCAAGCTGCGCGTGCCCGAAGCGCTGATCCTCCGTATGCGGGACAGCACCTGCCTGCGGGTGCGCAGCGACACCTCGGTGCGGGTCGATCTCCTCATGCATGAGTACGAGCACTTCTTCGCGACGCCGACGCGGCTCGCGGAGATCCTGGACGCGCTCGTCCCGCTCCACGGGCACGAGGTCGTGCGCCAGTGGAAGCGCTGGATCGACGCCGCCGAGTGGTCCACGCTCGTGCGCGATCTCCTCGAACGTCATTACGATCCCGCGTACGGACGCTCCATCGCCTCCCACTTCACCGGCTTCGCGAATGCCGACGAACTGGCCGTGACAGGGCTCGCAGACTACGACCGCGTCGCGTCCGATCTCGCCTCTTCGATCACGGTGTCGGAGTCCGCCGCGTGACGCGCCCCGGCCGCGGCATCGTCATCGCCCTGATTGCCCTGCTGGCGGTCATGTGGTTCGCCAACCTTGACGCCCGCCGGTTGATCCGTCCCGACGAAGGCCGCTACGGCGAGATCGCCCGCGAGATGGCCGCGAGCGGGGACTGGGTCACGCCGCGGCTGAACGGGCTGAAGTACTTCGAGAAGCCCCCGCTTCAATACTGGATCGGCGCCGGCACCATCCGTGTCTTCGGCGTGAACGAATGGACCGCCCGCCTGTGGCCCGCGTTGTCGGGGGCGCTTGCCGTGCTGCTCGTGTGGCGGTTCGGGCGTCGTCAGTTCGGCGCCACGGCCGGCGACCATGCGGGTCTGGTGAGTGTGAGCATGCTGTGGATGGCCGCGAACGCGCACCTGCTGACGCTCGACATGGGCCTCACGTTCTTCCTGACCGCGGGTGTCGCAGCGTGTCTGCACGCCCAGCGCGACGAGGCGTCGCCAGCCGATCGACGTCGCCTGATGGCATGGGCGTGGGCGGCATGCGCCGGTGCGGTGCTGACGAAGGGACTCGTGGGCCTCGTGCTGCCCGGCGGTGCGATCGCCTTCTACATGGTGGCGAGCCGCGACTGGCGCCTGCTCGGCCGCCTGCACTTGCCGATGGGCATCGCCATCGTGCTCGCCATCTGCGCACCGTGGTTCGTGACGGTGTCGATGGTGAATCCCGAGTTCCCCAACTTCTTCTTCGTGAGGGAGCACTTCCAGCGCTACCTCACCACGGTCCACCGGCGCAGCGAACCGTGGTGGTACTTCCTCCCGCTGCTGATCGCCGGGACGCTCCCCTGGACGACGATCGCGGTGCGCAGCCTCTGGAAGCCCTGGCGCGACGATCCATCGGCCGGATTCCGTCCGCGCCTGTTCCTCGTCTGCTGGTGCGCGTTCGTCCTGCTGTTCTTCAGCGCATCGAGTTCCAAGTTGCCGTCGTACATCCTGCCGATCTTCCCGGCCCTCGCGTGGCTGATGGGTGACCGCCTGACACGACTGGCACCACGCACGCTCGCATCGCTCGTCCTGCCGGTCGTCCCGCTCGCCATCGCCGCCGCCGTGCTCGGCGCGAGGGCCGAGCGCTACGCCAACGACAAGACGCCGGTCGCGCTCTACCAGGCGTTCGAACCATGGATCCTCGCTGCCGCCGGCCTCATGCTCGCGGGCGGCGTCGTGGCCTTCGTGCTGGCCCGACGCGGCCGCAAGACCGCAGCTGTGGTGGCGCTGTCCGTGGCCGGCCTCGGCGCCTGGCAACTCGCGATCACCGGGCACGACGCGCTGGCGCCATCGTTCTCGACCCACGCCCTTGCATCGCAGGCAAAGCCGGCCCTGCGCGCGGACTGCCCGTTCTACAGCGTCCGCACGTACGACCAGACGCTGCCCTTCTACCTGGAGCGGACGGTCACCCTCGTCGAGTTCGCGGACGAGATGGCGTTCGGTCTGGAACAGGAACCGCAGAAGGCCCTGCCGACCCTCGAGGCGTTCATCGAACGCTGGTCCGGCGAAACCTGCGGGTTCGCGCTGATCGAACCCTCTCTCCACCGCGAACTCATCGACCGCGGCCTTGCGATGCGGACCATCGCGCAAGACACCCGCCGGGTGATCGTCGGTCACCCGGACAAGGCACCCTGACCCGCCCATGACCCTCGTCCCGTTCCTCCTGGTTCTTGCCGGCGTCCTGCTGAACGCCGTGGCGCAGTTGCTCCTCAAGGCGGGCGCCAACGCCGTCGGCCATTTCGAGTTCACCGCGGCGAACGCCATCCCGGTCGGCTTGAAGCTCGCCACGCAGCCGCCCATCGTCGGCGGCCTCGCCTGCTACGTCGTGAGTGTCGTCGTGTGGATCATGGCCCTGTCTCGCGTCGAAGTGAGCATCGCCTACCCGCTGCTGTCGCTCGGATACGTGGTGAATGCCGTCGCGGCGCACTACCTCTTCGGCGAGGCCGTGACCCCGCTGCGGGTGGCGGGCATCTTCGTGATCATCGTCGGCGTCGTCATGGTCGCGAGGAGCTGACATGCGCCACGCACATCCGATGCGCACACAGGCAGGCCGCACCTTGGTGATCGCCGTCATCGCGCTCGTGATCGTCCTCACCGGCGCGCTCGCCCTGGTGCATCACGACCGGCAGCGGCTGCAGGATGTCTGCGCCGGGCTCACCCGCGGGATCCCGCTCGGCGAGGTCACGCGGCGTGCCGAGGCTCTGACCGGCGTGCGCATCCTGCCCGTGAACACCGAAGACCAGCACCTGCTCATCCTCCACAGCCCCCTCGTGCCCAGCGGCACGGCGTGCGAGGTGCGGCACGACGGCCTCTCCGTCGTCGCCACCCGCATGACCGCCAAGCCATAGGAGCCTGTCCATGGACTTCCTTCCCTTCACCCGCCCGAGCCTCGACGAGGAAACCATCGCCGGGGTCGTCGAGGTGCTCCGTTCCGGCTGGATCACGAGCGGCCCGAACGTGAAGCGCTTCGAGGCCCTGTTGTCCGAGCGCTGCGGCGGCCGCCCGGTGCGGGCGCTCAACTCGGGCACCGGTGCGCTGGAACTGGCGCTGGAGATCGCAGGCGTGGGTCCGGGCGATGAGGTCATCACGACGCCGCTCACGTGGGTCGCGACCGCGAACGTCATCGTGCGGGCCCGCGCCACGCCAGTGTTCGTCGACATCGATCCGCGCACCCGGTTGATCGATCTCGATCGCGTCGAAGCCGCCATCACCCCGCGCACGAAGGCGATCATGCCGGTCGACCTCGCGGGCTTTGCGGTGGACCGGGACCGCCTGTACGAGATCGCCGGGCGCCATGGCCTGCGCGTGATCGAGGATGCCGCGCAGAGCATCGGCACGACCTGGCGCGGCCGCGAGATCGGCAGCTTCGGCGATCTCGTGTGCTTCTCGTTCCACCCGAACAAGAACATGACGACCACCGAAGGCGGCGCGCTCGTGCTGAACGACGACGCCGAGGCCCTGCGCTGCGAACGGCTGCGGCTCCAGGGGGTGGAGCGCCTGGCGGGCGGCGAGATGGAAGTCGAGGTCGCCGGCGCCAAGATGAACCTCACCGACGTCGCGGCGCGCATCGGCATCGGTCAGCTGGCCCGGCTGGACGAATTCAATGCCCGCCGCAAGGCGCTCGCGATGCGCTATCTCGAACGGTTCGACACTGACCTCGGCTGCGAACTGCCGCCCGGCGACACGCCCGACACCAACTGGCACATGTTCCAGCCAGTGCTGCCGATGGACCGCCTCAACTTGACGCGCGCGCAGTTCATCGACGCGATGCAGGCCGCCGGCATCGGCGTGGGCGTGCATTACCCGGCGCTGCACCTCTTCAAGCTGTACCGCGCGCTGGGCCATCGCGATGGGGAGTTTCCCCATGCCGAGCGGGTCGGGCGGGGCATCGTCACGCTGCCCCTCTTCCCCGCGATGGCGGACACCGACGTGGACCGGGTCTGCGACACCGTGCGTGATATTCTCCGGCCCCGCCTCCGACCAGCCCACCGATGAGCGCGCCGCCCGACATCTCCGTTGTCATCCCCGTCTACAACGAGGAAGACGGCCTCGCCGCCCTGTTCGGCAGGCTCTACCCGGCCCTGGACGCCCTCGGCCGCAGCTACGAGATCGTCTTCGTCAACGACGGCAGCCAGGACCGCTCGGCCGCCATCCTCCGAGAGCAGTACCAGCGCCGGCCCGACGTCACCCGCGTCGTCCTCTTCAACGGCAACTTCGGCCAGCATCTCGCGATCATGGCGGGTTTCGAGAAGACGCGCGGCAAGTACATCGTGACGCTCGACGCCGACCTGCAGAACCCGCCCGAGGAGATCGGCCGGATGATCGCGGAGATGGATCGCGGCCACGACTACGTGGGCACGATCCGCAAGATGCGGCAGGACACCGCGTTCCGCCGCTACGCGTCGCGCGCAATGAACGGCCTGCGCGAACGCATCACGCGCATCCAGATGACCGACCAGGGCTGCATGCTCCGCGCCTACAGCCGCGACATCATCGACGCCATCAACGCTTGCCGCGAAGTGAACACGTTCATCCCCGCCCTGGCCTACACGTTCTCGCAGAACCCCGTCGAGATCGAGGTGGGACACGAGGAGCGCGAGGCCGGCGAGTCGAAGTACTCGATCTACAAGCTGATCCGCCTCAACTTCGATCTCGTCACCGGCTTCTCGCTGATGCCGCTGCAGATGTTCTCGCTGGTCGGCATCGCGATCTCGGTGATGTCGCTCATGTTCGTCGTCTTTCTCGCCGTGCGCCGGCTCGTCGTCGGGCCCGAGGCCGAGGGCCTCTTCACGCTGTTCGGCATCGCCTTCTTCCTGATCGGCATCACGCTCTTCGGGATCGGCCTGCTCGGCGAGTACGTGGGTCGGATCTACCAGCAGGTGCGCCAGCGTCCGCGTTACGTCATCCAGGCGGTGCTCGAGCGCCGCGAGGATCGCTCGGATGCCTGACCGCCAGGGACTTCCGAGCCGATGACCCCATCCGCCGTGGTTCTCGCGTACCACGACGTCGGCTGCCGCTGCCTGTCGGTGCTGCTCGCGCACGGCGTGCGCATCCCGCTCGTGGTGACGCATCGCGACGCGCCCGGCGAGAACCTCTGGTTCGGGCGCGTGGCCGACCTGGCAGCGCTGCATGGGCTCACGACGGTCTACGCCGAGGACTTCGACGATGCCGCGCTCGCCGCCCGCATCGCCGCCGAGGCACCGGACTTCCTGTTCTCGTTCTACTTCCGTCGGATGCTGCCTGCGGCGGTGCTCGCCATCCCGCGCGTGGCCGCGCTGAACATGCACGGATCGCTGCTGCCGGCGTTCCGTGGTCGCGTCCCCGTGAACTGGGCCGTGATCCGCGGCGCGCGCGAGACCGGCTCGACGCTCCACCACATGGTCGCGAAGCCCGACGCCGGCGACATCGTCGACCAGGCCGCCGTCCCGATCCTCCCCGACGACCTCGCGGTGGATGTCTTCCGGAAGGTGTCGGTCGCCGCCGAGATCGTGCTCGACCGCAGCGTCCCGAAGCTCATCGCGGGGACGGCGGCCCGGATACCGATGGATCTCTCGCAGGGCGGCTACTTCGGTGGCCGCAAGCCGGAGGATGGGCGCATCGACTGGACGCTGCCGGCGCGCGCGGTGCACGATCTCGTCCGCGGCGTGGCGCCGCCCTATCCGGGCGCGACGACAACCATCGGTGGCCGTCCGGCGCGCGTGCTGCGCACGACGTGGCAACCGGTCCCCACGACCGCCGCACCCGGCACGGTGTACTTGCATGCCGGGCGTATGCTCGGCGCGTGCGGCGATGGCGTCGCCGTGCCCATCCTCGAACTCGAAGTGGACGGCCTGCCCGTGACCGCCGCCACGTTTCCAGCCCCTAGCCCCTAGCCCCCGACCTCTGACCCATGAAGAAGATCCTCATCCTCGGCGTGAACGGCTTCATCGGCCACCACCTCTCCAAGCGCATCATCGAGACGACGCCGTGGGAGGTCTACGGCATGGACATGCAGAGCGAGCGCGTGTCCGACCTGATGGGCCACCCGCGCTTCAAGTTCTTCGAGGGTGACATCACCATCAACAAGGAGTGGATCGAGTACCACATCCGGAAGTGCGACACCGTGCTCCCGCTCGTGGCCATCGCGACACCGGCCACCTACGTGAAGGAGCCGCTGCGGGTCTTCGAACTGGACTTCGAAGCGAACCTGCCCTTCGTCCGATCGTGCGTGAAGTACGGCAAGCGCATCCTCTTCCCCAGCACGTCCGAGGTCTACGGCATGTGCCGCGACGCGGAGTTCGACCCGTACGAGTCCGAACTCGTCGTGGGGCCGATCCCCAAGCAGCGCTGGATCTACTCGATCTCGAAGCAGCTGATGGACCGCGTGATCTGGGCCTACGGCGCGCAGGAAGGGCTCGACTTCACGCTCTTCCGCCCGTTCAACTGGATCGGCGCCGGCCTCGACAGCATCCACACGCCGAAGGAAGGCAGCTCGCGCGTAATCACCCAGTTCTTCGGCCACATCGTGCGCGGCGAGGCCATCAAGCTGGTCGACGGCGGCAGCCAGAAGCGCGCCTTCACGTACATCGACGACGGCGTCGACGCGCTGATGCGGATGATCGAGAACAAGGACGGCATCGCGTCCGGGAAGATCTACAACGTCGGCAACCCGCGCAACGAGTTCTCCGTGCGCGAACTCGCGACGATGATGCTGAAGCTCGCGATGGAGTACCCCGAGTACCGCGAATCCGCGAAGGCCGTGCAGCTCATCGAGACGACATCGGGCGATTACTACGGCAAGGGCTACCAGGACGTGCAGCACCGGATGCCCAAGATCCAGAACACGTTCGAGGATCTCGGCTGGACGCCGAAGGTGAACATGGCCGATGCCCTGCGCCACATCTACGACGCGTACCGCGGCCAGATCGCCGAAGCCAAGGGGCTCGTGGACTGACCACGGGCCGCCATCCCACTCCACCCGGAACCGGAGCCTCCGAATGCGCACTGCCCTCCCCGTGGTCCTGGCCCTCCTCGTCACGACGAACACGGCGCTCGCCGACTGCGAATCCAGCGATGCCGCCGTCCAGGGCGCCGCGCGATTCGAGATCTCGGGCGACCTCGCCTACGACAAGACCACCGACCTCACCTGGCAGCGATGCAGCGTCGGGCAGCGGTACGACACGAGCGCAGGGACCTGCGTGGGCACGACGTCGAAGTTCACGTTCGAGGAAGCCCAGACCATCGGCACCGGCGGCTGGCGCACGCCGACCCTGGAGGAGTACGGGACGATCGTGGCGCGCTACTGCCGCGATCCGGCCGTCGACCTCACGGTGTTCCCGGGCACGATCTCCGAGAACTACTGGTCGAGCATCTTCACGAATCCGATGACGTGGTATTTCTCGACGCGCGGCGGCAGCCCGAATCCGACGTATTACACGTCGATGAAGTACGCGGTGCGGCTGGTGAAGACGGGGCGGTGATCCCCCAGCAAAGCACATCAACCTTGTAGGAGGGGCCCATGGCCCCGAAAGCGACGGTTTCGGTTGAAGCGTTTCCGTGCGGTCCCCGCTTTCGGGGCCATGGGCCCCTCCTACAGGTCGTATCTCCGCGAGGTGTGACCATGGCTGGCTTTCCTGGGAGTGCGCCATGCCCGCCTCTCGGGCCTTTGGCCCGCGGCGGCGGGGCCGCGGGGTTCACCAACAAGGGGAGGACCCCTTGTATATCCCCCGCCTCGTCGATGCCGAACCCGTCGTGGCGATGATCATGCTCTTGTAGGAGCGGGCCATGCCCGCGAAAGCGAGTGTTCCGGGTGATGCGTTTCCTTGCGCTCACCGCTTTCGGGGCCATGGTCCCCTCCTACAAGACCGGCGCTACTGTCACACCCGATGGAAGGGCACGAGATCTAGTCGCCTGCCATGCTCGCGAAAGCGATTGATCCCGGTGAAGCGTTTCCCGACATTCGCCGCCTTCGCGGGCATCGCCCTGACCGACCCGTCTACGGCTTCAGCCACTGCCTGAACCAATCGACCGCCGCACCGGCCGTCGTGTTGAGTCCCGGCTCCTGATAGGCCTCGAAGTGCCCGCCGCGGAACATCACCAGCTTCTTCGGTTCCAGGGCCCGGGCGTAGGCCTGCACGGCGAGGTCGGTGGGCGTCAAGCGGTCGTCGTCGGCCACGACCATCAGCAGCGGCGTCGGCGAGATCCGATGGATGTTGGCCCCCGGGTTGTACTCCAGGAATTTCTCCATCGATTCGAGCGTGACGCGGTTCTCCCAGCGCGGCGCGTTCTTCGCGACGACGTTCGTGAAGAATGCGTTGGATTCCGGCGTCGGCAAGGCGGACGGCGATCCTTCCGGGCCGACCACGGGCAGATAGTTGATCGTCCCGGTGGTGTAGCGCTGGGCGCGGTCGCCGGCGAGGAATCCCACGACGCCCGGCAGCACGTCGGCCCGGTTCAGCCGCAACGCGTTGGCTGGACCGTCCACGAGCATCACCTGGGACACGACCGCCTTCACGCGCCGATCGAATGCGCCGAGGTGCAGCACATGGGCGCCGCTGTAGGACGTGCCCCACACGCCGATGCGGTTCGGGTCCACTTCCTTCTGCATCTGCGTCCACGTGATCGCGTTCCGGTAGTCCTCGATCTGCTCGGTGGGAAAGATCTGTCCTCGCGGCTCCCCTTCGCTCGCCCCGAGGAACCGGTAGTCGAACACCACGACGACGAAGCCAGCTGCCGCGAAGCGGTCGGCGAAGTTCTGCAGGAGCGCCTCCTTCGGCGCGCTGAAGCCATGGGCCATGACGATCGCGGGGCGCTTCTCGCCGGCTTTCAGGCCCGCGGGCACGTAGTACCAGGCGGCCATCTTCAGGCCCTGGCTGGCGATGCTCACGTCGCGTCGATCGGCACCGGCGGCGCGAGCGAGTCCGGCGCAGAAGACTAGGGTGAACGTGACCAGAACGGCCACGGCATGGGCAAGACGGGTATGCATGATGAATTCTCCTCGGTGTGTCGACCTGGCGGAGGCAGGATGCCGTCCACCGGATCGAAACGCTAAGGGGACCGCCGTTACCGACCCGTTACGTGCCGCCCGCGGTCAGGCCCGCGGTGCACCGCGGACGATCGCGTCGTGGAGCGCGACTGTCGCCGCACTCGGCTGGACACCGTGGGTGGCGGCGAGCGCCCGGCAAAGCCGCGCATAGGCGCCGAGCGCCTCCGACACCCGACCGAGCGCGACGAGGGACCGCATGAGCCCCTGGCACGGCGTCTCGGCGGTCGGATCCGCGTCCAGCGCGCGGACGTACAGCGCACACGCCTCGTCGAATCGCTTATCGCGTTCCAGCCGCCCGCCCGTGTCAGCCACCTGGCGCAGGAACTTCTGTCGCAGGCGATCGCGCATGGCCACCGTCCAGGGCTCGTCGGCGTCGCCGGGAAGGAACTCCCCCTCGTAGAGTCGCAGGGCGGTGGCCGACCTGTCGGGCTGCTGCAACGCCGCCTCGAATGCGATGGCGTCGACCCAGCATGCGGCGGGATCCAGGCTGACGCGGCCATCGTCGACCACGACGGACTCGGCGTTGCCGAGCAGCTTCCGCAGTCTGTGCAGGGCCACGCGGAAGGCATCGCGGGCGACATCGCCCTCCTCCTGCGGCCACAGAGCATCGATAAGCAGGTGGTCCCGGACGTCGCGACCGCCAAATGCGATGAGCACTTTGAGCAGCATGA
>VYME01000644.1_pt1 | contig 10276 bp, 8 predicted proteins | sample 5115281 | NCBI WGS metagenome assembly VYME01 (sample SAMN12291780, study PRJNA351875) | freshwater metagenome | isolation source: freshwater lake | place: USA: Michigan, Wintergreen Lake | collected 2013-08-08
TGAGACACTGGCGTCGCATTACGCGCGGTTGTTGCGGGGGGAGATCGCGGATGACCGGGGAGAACACGCGGTCTTCTAGGCTCCTTTTACTGCGGTTTGGGTTGCCTGCTACTGCGGTTTGGGTTTGGAACTGCTGCTGCGGTTGATGGACTGCCACTGCGGTTCTGGACTGCACCTGCCGTTGGGGAACACGGCGGTTTGGGTCTCTTCGGAAGGCGCCGACCGGCTTCGCCGGTTCGGCGCCGTTCTCTGGTGGTTGGGTTACTGCCACTGCAGTTGCAGTGAGACAACCGCCAAGGAATGCGCCCGCCGGCGAAGCCGGCGGGCGCTTCCATATGAACCCGAACTGCAGTGATCCTCAACTGCGGTTGTGGTCCAGAACCGCAGTGGCAGTCCATCAACCGCGGTGGCAGTTCCAAACCCGAACCGCAGTAGCAGTTCAACCCCAACCGCATTCCCAAGTGCTACGTTAGCGCAATGACCGCAAAACTCCCCGCAGTACTCGCATTGGTAGTAGCCACCGCCTGCGCCCCCAAAGCGACCACGGCGCCGTTCTGGGCCCCAACGCCGGCGCAGGCGACGCATACGTTGCGGCCGTCGCCCACCACTGTCGTGAATGGCGGCTACGACCCCGAGGCGCCGCCGGTGTTGCGCATGGCGTCGGGCGACCTGCTCGATGTGAGCACGGTGTCTACCTGCGGCACGCGGTTGTTGCAGGCGGGGAAGGACTCGGGGACCGTGGAGCCGACCATTCGCGCCATTCAGGCGGCCGTTACGGCGGGGACGCTCAAGCGCGGACCCGGCGGACATGTGCTCACGGGGCCCGTGTATGTGAATGGCGCGCAGCCCGGCGATGTGCTCGAGGTGCGCTTTCACGCCGTCGACCTCGCCATTCCTTATGCGTGCAACAGTTTTTCGTCGCGCAGCGGCTTCATTCCTGAAGACTTTCCCAACACGACGCGCTCGAAGATCATTCCGCTCGATGCGAAGCGCATGATCGGACACTTCGACGATACGCGGGGCATCGAGATTCCGCTGCGCCCGTTTTTCGGCAGCGTGGGCGTCGCGCCGCCGGTGGCACGCGGACGCATAAACAGTGCGCCGCCCGGTATGCACGCCGGCAACCTCGACAACAAGGAACTCACGGCAGGCACGGTGCTCTACATCCCGGTAAACGTCGCCGGGGCGCTGCTGCACGTCGGTGACGGACACGCCGCGCAAGGTGACGGCGAAGTCGACATCACCGCGCTCGAAACCGCATTGCGTGGCACGCTGCAGCTCATCGTGCGCAAAGACATGAAGCTCACCTGGCCGCGCGGTGAAACGCGCACGCACTGGATTGCCATGGCCGCCGACAGCAACCTCACGGTGGCCGCCAAAATCGCCGTGCGCGAAGCGATCACGCTACTCGGTGATGTGTACAAACTGCCACGCGAAGACGCGTATCAGCTAGTGAGCACGGCCTGCGATGTACGCATCACACAGCTGGTCGACGGTACCATGGGCGTACACGTAATGATCCCCAAGGCGCTCTTTGTCCGTCGCTGAACCAGAGAAATGCGGAACTGCAACGGCGGTTCGGGTTTGGAACTGCCACCGCGATTGATGGACTGCCACTGCGGTTCTGGACCACAACCGCAGTTGAGGATCACCGCAGTTCGGGTTCATATGGAAGCGCCCGCCGGCTTTGCCGGCGGGCGCATTCCTTGGTGGTTGTCTCACTACAACTGCAGTGGCCGTTACCCAACCACCAGAGAACGGCGCCGAACCGGCGAAGCCGGTCGGCGCCTTCCGAAGAGACCCACACCGCCGTGTTCCCCAACTGCAGTGGCAGTCCAGAACCGCAGTGGCAGTCCATCAACCGCAGTAGCATTTCCAAACCCGAACCGCCGTTGCAGTTCCGCAGTACTACAGAGCGGGCGCCCTGAACCGTCCACTGACCGCCTCGTACGACGCCGCCAACGCGAACAACGCAGCATCGCTCCCAGGCAATCCCACGAAGCTGAGATTCCCCGCCGGCATCCCGTCGGCGGAGTAGCCGGCGGGCACGGAAATCTCCGGAAGACCAAGCCAGTTGCCGTAGCCCAGCGGTGTGCGCACATCGGGCCACGCGTCGCTCGCGTTGGGCGCCTGGAATGGCATTGTGGGATAGATCATCGCATCGAGGTTACGCGCCTTCATGTGCGCGGCGAGCAGTGACACGGCGGTCTCGCGCGAGCGCAAAAAACTCACCGACGCCGCATCGGTCTCGTACGGCTGCGCCATCAGCGCTCCCATGGCTGGCCACTCGGCGGGAAGCACATCGTAGAACGCACGGTACGACGCGAGCCCACGTTGTGCGGCGTCTTTCGGATCGACACCCTGCCGTTGGAAATAACGGCGGAGCGCGTTCGCCGTGGCGGCCGGTGAATTCGCGTTGGGCGCAACGTCGCCACGCTCGCGTGCGAAGGTCGCGAACTGCTCGCGGTACGTCACGCGGTCGACCGGTGGCGCGTAGCGCTCGACGATGGCGCCGGCACCGGTGCAGTCGGCGAGTGCCGCGTCGAGCACGCGCAGGCACTCGGCGGTCATCTGTGCGCGCGGCGCGTGCAACTCCACAAAGCCCAGTCGCGCGCCACGCAGCGCATTGGGAGCCAGCGTGCCAAGTGTCCCGAGACGCCATGTACCGCGTAGCGAGAGCGCGTCGTCGGCATCGTAGCCGGCAATGGCGTCGAGCATGAGCGCCGCATCGGCTACCGAGCGTGCGAGTGGGCCGTGCGTGTCGAGCACCGGCCACGTGGGGATGACACCGCTGCGCGGCACTAGGCCGAAGGTGGGCTTCACACCCACCACGCCGGTGAACTGCGCGGGAATGCGGTTGGAGCCGCCGTCGTCGGTACCGAGGGCGCAGAACGCCATGCCGCAGGCGACCGCAACGGCTGAGCCGGCACTCGAACCGCCTGGCGTGCGAAGCCCGGTACGATCGTGTGGGTTGAGGACCTGCCCGGTGAAGCTCGACGTGCCGTTGCCGCGATAGGCAAAATCGTCGGCTGCCGTCTTGCCCAGAATGACCGCGCCCGCCGCTCGCAGGCGCGATACCTCGATGGCATCGCGCGACACCCGCTGCGGAAAGAGACGCGCCCACTCGGCGCTCGACGCCGACGTCGCGGTGCTCTCCACGTCGTAAATGCTCTTGGCAAAGAGCGGCACGCCATCGAGCGGACCACGCAGCGTCTTGCTACGGAGGCGCGCATCGGAGGCACGCGCTTCGGCGAGCGCGCTTGCGGACAGCATGTCGATGGCGTGCAGCGCTGCGCCACGCGTGCGGCAGCGCTCCAGTGCACGGGTGGTGACGTCGAGCGCGGTGAATTCGCCGCGCAGGCGTCCGGCCTGATACTGCGCAATGGTGCCACCAAGCGGATCGGCCGCCGCCGACCACGATGGCCACTCCACGAAGGGCAGGGCGAACAGGGCGCTCAGCTGCGCAAGCGCGTCGCGGCGGGAGAGTGGCGTGGTGATGGACATAGTGATGGACATAGTGATCGTCAGTCGTTGTTCCAGGGGCGCGTCTCGAGGCGCAGCACGGCACGGATGCCGGGACGCGTGTCCTGCATAACCGGTACTTCGAATGCCCAGCTTTCCGGCAGTGGGTTCTCGGCAGCAGCGGTGTCTTGCACCGCATTGGGGCCGTGTGTGTCCCACCCGTAGCGCAGCGACCAGCCGGTGTCCGGGGCAAAGAACGCTTCGAGATTGACCTTGTCGCGAAACAGGTAGCCGCCGTCGTAGTGATCGCGTTTCCAGAATGGTACGCCATCCACCAGATACTCGGGCACCTGCACGCCGATGTCGAGTGAGAACCCAAGCGTGGGGCGAAGGGTATCGACGCGCGCGGCGTTCGACAGAAAGACACTCGCCAAGTGCAGCGGCTGCCGTGCACGCACGTGCTTGTCGTAGTCTACGAGCACCGCCGACCCTTCGTCGCTGGTGCGCCGGTGCAGATCCCAGCGGGCACCACGCACCCGCGCAATGACATCGACAAGATAGTCGGCGCGAATGGCGTGTCCCTTGTCTTTCTGTTGCTGCACCACGGGAGGCAGCATGAGCTCCTCGACGTCGAGAAACGCATCGACGCGCACGTTGCCGAAGAGAAAGCGCCGCAGATTCTGATAGCCGTCTTCCGAATTGACGATGCCGTAGTGCCCCGAATGCGAACGGTGCACGAAGGCGCGCGGGGTATCGGCGACGTACGCGTTGGCAATGCGCACGAGCCCGTCGCTCATGGGGCCAACCGCATACCTGGCGAGTCCGTAGTCGTCGTGATTCGTGCCCACGAGACTGAAGAACCGTTCGTCGGGAAACGCGCCGTCGAGCGAGTTGACGGGCGTGTCGGCGGCCAGCGAGAGATACTCTCGCATGCGCCCTTCGTTGAAGTTCTCGGATTGATTGAAGCCGAACCCCGGCACGTTGCCGATGCCACGCAGGTCGATTCCGCCGTGCGGTGTGGCATAGGTGAACACCTTGTCGATGCGCCGGTCATTGCGCGACAGCAGCTGCAGCAGCGCGCGGCAGATGAGGCCACCCATGGAGTGCGCTACGAGATACACGCGGAACGCGTCGCTCTGCGGCCCGTGCTGTGCGCGATCCCCCGGGACATACCGATCGTGCAGCGTATTCACCAACTCCAGCAGTCCCTGCGCGTATCCTTCGATTTCGCCGCGCGTCCCCCGTCCGAGCTCCGTGGACGCGTCCTCGTAGTATCGGTAGATGAACACCGAGCGCGGCGACAACGCGGTCCCCTCGGGGATCTCTGCGCCATCGACAAAGGTGTCGCGATAGCCTTCGTCTTTCATGAGGCGCACGAGCGGCGACTCGAAGATATGCCGCACCACGGAGCGCGGATATCGCTGCCGCAGTTTGGTGGAGCCCACATTGAAGCCCATGTACGGATCGGCGACGGTGTTTTCCACTTCGCCGCCGGTCATGGCATAGCCGCGCACGTAGATGATGGGGAAGTACGGTCGCTCGAGCTGCATGCCGACGAGGCCTCACCGCAAAGGGTCCACCGCAGAAACGATGGACCCGAATTGCGTCACGGCGCGCGCGCTGTCAAGCGCATGGCTAGCGTTTACCGTACACCGCGCGAAAACGAATCGTATCGCCGCCAGTGGTGGTTCGGGGCAGCGATACTTTCCTATGGCTGTCATCCTGCGAGTCCGAGAACTCGAACGTGCCGTTCACGACGAACTGCACCTCGGTCGTGAGGCGACCGGTCTTCGTGGTCACCGTCGCGGTGTATAGTCCGGGGCTGTCGGCCACCGGTGTGAGCGGCGTGTCGCTTCCCCACGACAGCGGCGTGTCTTCGCCGCGAATGCCCACCGTGGTCACGTTGGGCACCGCCGAGACGTCGACGACATAGACCACCGTGCGATCGTAGGCGGCCTGCACGCATCCCATCGAGGCGGCGACGGTCGTGAACACTCCGGCGCGCACCATCCGGCGACGCGAAACGCGACTCATGTGCGCGCGTCCCGCGACAACAGCGCATCAACGCTGAACCGTCCCGCGCCGAGCACCATGGTGAACATCGAGAACCAGACGAAGCCGGTGGCCGGCAGCATGTTCCAGTACCCGGCTTGCCACTGCTGCATGAAGATCGCCGTCAGCATGGTGCACATGACCAGGAACGCGAATGGTCGTGCGAACAGCCCGAAGAGCAGGGCGACGCCGCCCACCCCTTCGGCGAAAGCGCCCAGCCACGCCAGCGTGTCGGGGAACATGGCAAACGGTCCACCAAAGGCGGCAACATCGGCGGGGAACCAGTACGCCACTTCGAAGAAACCCAACCCGTTCTCTGGCGGCGACCATGGGAGACCGAACTTGGGGGCGCCGAAATAGACGGTGAGCATGAAGCCGCACACCGCGCGCGGGACGAGCAGCAGCAGATCGGCCGCGAGCGGTAGCGGAACCGGGCGGGTAATGCGGAGCAACCAGCTGGGAAGCACGTGTCGCCTGAGGGTCGAGGCCAAACCGATGATCGATTGGCCTGATGCTTCGACGCCCGCCGTCGGCCAAAGGGATGAAGATGCTACGGCCTCGTGCCGAATCGTGCTAGCTTTGAGCGTTCATTCATCCTGTCCCGTTCGAGCACCGAGTACTCCGTGGCCAACATCCTTCAGCGACTCCCTGCCGGCGAAAAGGTCGGTATTGCCTTTTCCGGCGGTCTCGACACCAGCGCGGCGCTCCATTGGATGCGCGCTAAGGGCGCCATTCCCTACGCGTATACGGCCAACCTCGGGCAGCCCGACGAGTCGGACTACGACGAGATCCCGCGCAAGGCGATGGCGTATGGCGCCGAGAAGGCGCGCCTGATCGAGTGCCGCTCGCAGCTGGTCGCAGAAGGACTCGCTGCGCTGCAGTGCGGCGCGTTCCATATCAGCACCGCCGGCCAGACGTACTTCAACACCACGCCGCTCGGTCGCGCCGTGACGGGCACGATGCTCGTCGCCGCCATGCGCGAAGACGACGTGAACATCTGGGGCGACGGCAGCACGTTCAAAGGCAACGACATCGAGCGTTTCTATCGCTACGGGTTGCTCACCAATCCCAGCCTGCGCGTCTACAAGCCGTGGCTCGATCAGCAGTTCATCGACGAACTGGGCGGCCGCACGGAGATGGCGGAGTATCTCATCACGTCGGGCTTCGAGTACAAGATGTCCGTCGAGAAGGCGTACAGCACCGACTCCAACATCCTCGGCGCAACGCACGAAGCGAAAGACCTCGAGTTCCTGAACAAGGGCATGCACATCGTGCACCCCATCATGGGCGTGGCCTTCTGGCGCGACGACGTGGCGGTGACGCGCGAGACGGTCACCATCCGCTTCGAAGAAGGCTATCCGGTGGCGATCAACGGACAGGAGTTCGGCAGCGCGCTCGAGCTGTTCACCGAAGCCAACGTCATTGGCGGACGTCACGGACTCGGCATGACTGATCAGATCGAGAACCGCATCATCGAAGCGAAGAGCCGCGGCATTTACGAAGCGCCGGGGCTCGCGCTGCTCTTCATTGCGTACGAGCGCCTAGTGACGGGCATTCACAACGAAGACACGATCGAGCAGTACCGCATGAACGGCAAGAAGCTCGGCCGACTGTTGTATCAGGGACGCTGGCTCGACCCGCAGTCGCTCATGCTGCGCGAAAGCGCGCAGCGCTGGGTCGCTCGTGCCGTGACTGGTGAAGTGACCATCGAGCTGCGTCGCGGCAACGACTACTCCATCATGGACACGTCGAGCCCCAACCTGACGTACAAGCCCGAGCGTCTCACGATGGAGAAGGGACAGGAATACTTCTCGCCGCTCGATCGCATCGGTCAGCTCACGATGCGGAACCTCGACATCGTGGACACGCGCGACAAGCTCGCCATCTACTCGGCGACGGGGCTGCTGCAGTCGTCGGCGACGAACGGGGTGCCGCAGTTGAGAGGTGGTACTGAGGGCTGAGCTGTTTCACCTACGGCAGGGGAACTACGGGAGGGGAACTACGGGAGGACGAAAACGGGAGGGTGAATACGGGAGGGCAACCACGACCCCGTGACAGCGCCCCCGACCCCGTGGTTGTCCTCGCGTGGTCGCCCTGTCGTGGTCGTGGCCGTTGTCGCCCTGTCGTGGTCGTGGCCGTTGTCGCCCTGTCGTGGTCGTGGCCGTTGTCGCGGGGTCGTGGTTGCGGGGTCGTGGTCGCGGGGTCGTGGTTGCCCTCCCGTGTTTCTCCTCCCGTAGTTCCCCTCCCGTAGTTTCCCTTCCGTTTGAACCCAAACCGCATTTCAAGCCCCCATGTAGGCCAGGTGCGCCCCTTGCGCATCGCGCGCAATCATGACGCGCCCGTGGGGGGTCGGAATGGGCCCTGCGACGAACACGCCGCCGTGTCGTTTGAAGATTTCGTTCGCCCGGTCGAGATGCTCGACGGCGAAGTAGGGGAGCCAGTTGGGGTTGATCCCTACCCAGTGGTCGTCCATTTGCAGCACGCCGCACACCGGCTCGCCGCCGGCGGCGGGGGTGAGGGTGTGGTACACGGTACCGGGCATGTCCACCTGCTGCGACGCCAGGTCGAACACGTTGGCGTAGAACGCGCCGTTGCTGGCGGCGTTGCGTGAGTTCACCTCGCACCAGCACATCGCACCGGGCTCGCCCTCGATTTCGGCGCCGATGAACGGTGCGGCTTGCCAGAGACCGAACACTGCACCGTCCGGGTCGAAGGCCACCGCCATGCGTCCGCTGCCGGGGATGTCCATGGGCGGCACCATCATGCGTCCACCGTTGGCTTCAATGCGGGCCGCTGTCGCGTCGGCGTCGGCCGTCCCCCAGTCGACCGTCCAGACGGTGGGCATGGCTTCCTGCCCGGGCATCTTGGGCGCCATCGCGGCCGCGGCGCGCCCGTTGGGGGTGCGGGCGATGGTGTAGTGCCCGAAGGCGGGGCCCATGTCTTCGCAGCTCCAGCCGAAGAGTTCGCTGTACAGGGACTTGGCGGCCTCGATATCCGACGTGGAGAGATCGAACCAGCAGGGACGGTGCAGCTGTGGGGCGCCGATGAGCGGCATGGCGGTCCTCGGCGGGTGGGGAGTGGCAGGAAAGACGTACGGCAGCGGCGTGGCCCGTGCACCGGCTCCGCGCGTCGTTTCCGACCCCCCGTTGGACCACGAATCATCGCGCACAGTTGCATCCCTGTGGGAAAGGGCGAGTATTCAGCCTCCCACCGAGTCATCCTACCGAAGCACAGGAGTTGCCCATGAAGCGTTTCATGCAGGGTGCCGCTGCGGCACTCGCCCTCGCCGTCGTGCCCCAGCTCGTGCACGCGCAAGACAACGAAAAGTCGATGGCCGTGAAGGGCGGGATCCAGATGAAGGGGTGGATGGGCGTCGTCGATGCCAAGGAAGCCAAGGCCGGATTGACGGTCGACAGCGCCAAGTTCGTCAGCATGGGCGCCGGCATGCACGCCACGACGGGCCCCGCGATCACGTACTGGAACCCGTCGATGACGGGCAAGGGTGACTACACGGTGAAGGCGACGTTCCTTGAGAGCGAGTACATGGGGCTCAACAACCATCCGCACCCGTACGGCATCGTCATGGCCGGCAACGGCATGGGCACCGACGGGGCGAGCTACCTGTACTGCGCGGCGTACGGCAACGGCAACTTCATCGTGCGCGGCTTCGGGCCGGCGCCGTTCCAGATGAATGGCCCGCGCGGTGGCGCCAGCGAAGCGGTGAACAAGGCGGAAGCCAAGGGCAAGCCGGTGACGCAGCAGATCGCGATGTCGGTGAAGGGTGACAAGGTGAGCTGCATCATCAACGGCAAGGAAGTCGCGAGCTACACCAAGGCCGAAGTGACCGGCGAAGGCAAGCTCAAGACGACCGATGGTGTGGTCGGCTTCCGCATGGGGCACAACACCGACGCCCAGATCACGGGCTTCGCGCTCACCAAGAACTGAGTCATAGCACCATGCGTATCGCCGTGATTGGCGCCGGTGCGGTGGGTGGCGTCTTCGGTGCCCGCCTCATAGTCGCCGGTCACGACGTGACGTTCGTGGCACGTGGGACGACTCTCAATGTGCTGCGTACCGAAGGACTGACCCTGGAAAGTGTGCACGGAAACGTGCACCTCCCTGCGGTGCAGGTAACTGACGACCCCGCCTCGATCGGCCCCGTCGATGTGGTGCTGGTGGGGGTGAAGGCGACACAGGTGGCGGCGATTGCGCCGTCGCTCCGCCCGCTGCTCGCGCCGCACACGGCGGTCATTCCGCTGCAGAACGGCGTCGAGGCCAGCGTGCTGCTCGCCCAGGCACTTGGCGATGCCAACGTCCTCGAGGGCGTCTGCCGAGTGATTGCAGGGCAATCGGCCCCCGGGCGCATAAGGCACATGGCCGTCGTGCCGCATCTGGAGTTCGGCGTTCGCGCCGGCCATCCCCCCGCCGCCGCCGTCGCTGATGCGATCCCGGCCATCGCCGACGCCATCAACGGCGCCGGGATGCAGGCCGTGGTCGCCGCCGACATGGCCGTGGCGCTGTGGGAGAAGTTTCTCTTTATCGAGCCCATCGGGTTGGTGTGTGCCGCTGCCGACGAATCGTTCGGCACCGTACGATCGGTGCCGGAAACGCGCGCGCTGATCGATGCCGCCCTTGACGAAGTGATTGCCGTGGGGCGAGGCGTTGGTGTGCAGTGGCCAGCCGAAGCCAAAGTGAATGTGTGGAAGCGTTACGATAGTTTGCCACCGGACGAACGCACGAGCATGGCGCGCGATCTCGAGGC
>VYME01000646.1_pt1 | contig 10258 bp, 10 predicted proteins | sample 5115281 | NCBI WGS metagenome assembly VYME01 (sample SAMN12291780, study PRJNA351875) | freshwater metagenome | isolation source: freshwater lake | place: USA: Michigan, Wintergreen Lake | collected 2013-08-08
CCCGCCGCCGCATGTCGTGGCTCGTGCGCCCACAGCGCGGCCAGCCACACGGACGCGTCGATGGTCACCCGTTCGGCGATGCCTACGCTCCCGGTCAACGGTCCAGCCGACGACGATCAGCGTACAACTGCTCCACGGCGCCAGGGGCTGGATGCTGCTCGCTGATCTCGTTGCCGATGGCCTGGTAACGCCGTAGCCACTCCGAGGCCGTGGTCTCGCGCTGGCCAGGTGCCTCAACAGCCGGGTCCGACCCGCGCGGCACGGTGCCATCGGCCCACTGCTGAAAGAGCGAAGTCGCCACCTCGCGCACCGTTTTGCCTTCGAGGGCGCTGCGTGCCTTCACGCGGCGATAGAGGTCGTCGGGAAGCTCGATCGTCGTTTTCATAGTGGCAATATACCCATATTTATGGGGATATGACAGAATCTCGTTGACATTTAAATGTCGCTTTGTCGCTTTAAGCCATGCGCACCACCATCCGCCTCGAAGATCACCTGCTGCGGGAAGCGAAGGCGCAAGCCGCCCGTGCCGGGCGCTCGTTGAATGAGTTCATCGAAGAGGCGGTGCGTGTCGCCCTGCTCAGCGGAGGCGCCGATCAACCCGCACCGCCGCCGCTGCCGCTGTACCGCGGCGGGCGCGGGCTGCGTGCCGGCGTAGACCTCGACAACAACGCCGCGCTGCTCGAATTGATGAACGACGACGTCTCGTGATTGCGCCGGACGTCCACGTGCTCGTCTACGCCGCACGCGACGATGCGCCGCGTCACGCGGCCTTTCGACATTGGCTCGAGTCATCGCTGGCGGCCCCGGAGCCAGTCGGCATTTCCGAGCTGGTATTGTCAGGCGTGGTGCGGGTGCTCACGAATCCTCGCGTCTTTGACCCACCACTGCCCTTGGACGACGCGCTCGGCTACGTGGAGGCGATCCGTCAGCATCCACGGGTGGTGCCGCTCCGCCCCGGGGTTCGGCACTGGGACCTCTTTGCCGAGCTATGCCGCCGCGGCGCGGTGCGTGGCAATCTCGTTGCCGATGCGTATCACGCCGCGCTCGCGATCGAGTCTGGCGCCGAGTGGGTCACGACGGATCGCGGCTTTGCCCGATTCCCCGGGGCTCCGCTGGCGGCATCCGTTGGGTGAGTAGCGCATACACAATGAGCCCGTGGCGCAACCGTTCGGCATGCAGGCGCGGTACAGCTCACTCGACTGCTGGAACAGCTATACTCCAGCCATCGCGGCCCCTTCAAATCCGCGCCGGTCCCTCCTCCGCATTCAACCCCTCCCGGCCTCATGGTCTTCTCCAAAGACGAACTCATTGGCGCGCTCGCCCACGAAGTGGGCATCGTGCGCCACCTCATCACCAAGATCACCGCCGACACGGCCGATTTCCGCGCCACCCCCAAGCAGCGCAGCAACATCGAACTGGTTCGCTATCTGGTCGTGCAGGGCCCGGTGCTCACCTCGGCCATCAAGGCCGGTGCGTTCGACGGCGCCGCGTGGGGCGCAGCGCAGGGGCAGGCGGATGCGCTCGACCTCGCCGGGCTCGACGCGCTGCTCGCCACGCAGAGCGCGTGGTACGCCGAGCTTATCGGTGCCATGAGCGACGACGACATGCGTGGCACCATTCAGCTGTTTGGTGGCCCCATGTCGCGAGGCGCGCACTTCGTCACCATGGTGCTCGCGAACTACGCCGCGTATCGCACGCAGCTGTTCTGCAGCCTCAAGCTCTGCGGGCGTGAAGAGCTCAATACGTGGAACCTGTGGCGTGGCGCCGACGCCCCGGCCAAGGCCTGAGCCGCACACGCGTGGCGTGAAGGGCAACGAGGGCGCTCCCATGTGCGGGGCGCCCTCGTTGTCGTTTGTATCATGCCCCACGCACTGCGGCGAGCTACGGGGTAATCGCCGGTGGAAAGATCGGTGTCATCTTGAGATGACTCATCGTGAATGCGTATTCGTCGGCCGCAATGGCCAGCGCCTTGGTCAGTGACGAGCTGCCGTGACCACTCGCCGTCTCGATGCGAATGAGCACCGGGTTCGCACCACGATGCGCCTGCTGCAACCGCGCCGCGAACTTGAACGAGTGCGCCGGCACCACGCGGTCGTCATGATCAGCGGTGGTGACGAGCGTCGCGGGATACGCGGTACCGTCCTTGAGGTTGTGCAACGGCGAATACGCCTTGAGATACCGGAAGCCGTCTGGAGTATCGGACGAACCGTAGTCGGCCACCCAGTTCCAACCAATGGTGAATTTCTGAAAGCGCAGCATATCCATGACGCCCACTGCCGGGAGCGCCACCGTAAACAGCGCCGGACGCTGCGTCATGACGGCACCCACCAGCAGCCCGCCGTTGGAACCTCCCTTCATCGCCAGGCGATCGCTCGATGTGTACTTGTTGGCGATGAGATACTCGGCCGCCGCGATGAAATCATCGAAGACGTTCTGCTTCTTCGACATCATCCCCGCTTCGTGCCAGGCATCGCCGTACTCGCTGCCGCCGCGCAGGCTCACGGTCACCCAGACGCCACCCTGCTCGAGCCACGCCATGCGGCTGGCGCTGAACGAGGGCGTCTCGGCGATGTTGAACCCGCCGTAGCCGTACACCATGGTGGGGTTACGTCCATCGAGGACCAGCCCCTTCCTCGCGATGAGGAACATGGGGATCTTCGTGCCATCCTTCGACGTGAAGAACAGCTGCTTCGTTTCGTACTTCGTGGGGTCGAATGGGAGCTTGGGTTCGAGATACTTCGTGCTGCTTCCCGTCGCGAGGTCGTAGCGATAGGTGGTTGGCGGCGCCGTGTAGCTGGCGAAGGTGAAGAACGCATCGGTGTCCTCCTGCTCGCCGGCAAAGCCGCTCACCGAACCGAGCCCCGGCAGGGACACGTCGCGTTCGCGAGTGCCGTCATAGCGGTACTGAACGACGAGGCTCACGACATCCTTCAGGTAACTCGCGAAGATACGCCGTCCGACAGTGCTCGCGCCCTCGAGCACCTCCGCGCGCTCGGGAACGAGCGTCACCCAGTTCGCTTCGGCAGGGCGCGTGGGATCAAGGCGTACGATGCGCCCGTTCTTTGCGCCACGATTGGTTTGCACGATGAGCGACGCGCCGTCGTTGTCCAGCACGGTGAAGCGATCATCGAACGACGTGACGATTTTCATCCACGCCGTATCGCGCGACGTGAGATCTCGCACCCAGAGCGCGTTGCCGTCTTTGCCGGCGCCACGATCCTGCAGATCGAGAATGAGGAATCGCTCGTCGCTCGTGGTGCTCGCAAAGTGAAAGCGCTGCGGATGCGCGGGGTCGCCGTATACCAGCCGGTCGCGTGACTGGGGGGTGCCGAGCGTATGGTAGTACACCTGCTGGTTGCCGTTCTCTTCGCTCAATGCCCGCGTCGTGTCGCTCGGCGCCGGATAGCGCGAGTAGTAGAAGCCGGCGCCGCGCCACGCGATGCCGGAGAACTTCACCCAGCGGATACGATCGGGCTTGGCGGCACCTGTCGCGGGGTCCATGACATGGATCTCCTGCCAATCCGATCCCGCCTGTGACGTGGTATAGGCGAGCTGCGTGCCGCTTTGGTCGATGGAGATCGCGCCAACGCGCGTGGTGCCATCCTTCGACAACGTGTTCGGGTCGAGCAGCACGCGCGGCGAACCGGCCAGCCCACGCTGGATATAGAACACCGACTGGTTTTGCAGGCCGCTGTTCTTGGCGTACACCACCCAGCCGTGGCTGCGGGAGGGCGCCGAGATCTTTTCGTAGTTGTTGAGCTGCTTGAGTCGGTCGAGCAGCGCCGCGCGATACGGGATGCGTCCCAGCACACTGAAGGTGAGGGCGTTCTGTTCGGTGACCCATGACTTCACCGCGCTCGCGGTGTCGTCCTCCAACCAGCGGAAGGGGTCGGCCACTTTGGTACCGTGGTAGTCATCCACGTGCGGCACCGTCTTGGTGACGGGGTAGCGCAATGGTAATGGCGGTGTCGGCTGCGTCGCCGCTGGCGACACGGCCATCGCGCTGGCTGCCAACAGCATCGTGAGGCGAAGGAAAGACATGTTCAGTAGGTCTTGTCGATTGTGAGTGGACCGTGCAGCGGCATGGCACTCGTAATGTTCACAGGCGCCCGGGTGCGCGCAAACCATGAAACGTGGCCACGCGACAGACGTAGGGATTTGCATGACGACACTTCTGAACATTCTCTGGTTCATCTGCGGCGGCTTTCTCTCGTGGCTCGCGTGGGTGATCTCCGGTTTCCTGCTGGCCATCACGGTGGTGGGGCTGCCGTGGTCGTACGCCGCGTTCCGCATCTCGAACTTTGCCGCGTTTCCGTTCGGCAAGGTGCTCGTCGACGCGCGCTCGGTGGGGGAGCAGATCATTCCAGGCACCGGGATCGCCAACGTGCTCTGGTTTGTGTTTGCAGGGCTGTGGCTGGCCATCGCGCATGTCTGCGCGGGCGTGGCGCTCTGCCTCACCCTTATTGGCATTCCGTTCGGCCTGGCGCATTTCCGGCTGGCTGGCGTGAGCCTCGCCCCGCTGGGGAAGCGGGTACAGTACACGGCCTGACGGACGGGTACCGCATGTTCCCGGGCGCCAGTATTGATTGACCTGGCGAGTTCCTCGAGCACCGGCAGCACGCTGGTCGGTCAATCTGCCTCGCCCACCCACCACCCCACCGGCCCCGCACAATGACCACCGATAACAGCGCGCGCGAAATTCGCGTTACCCGACTGTACGACGCGCCGGTGGCGCTCGTCTGGAAATCGTGGACCGATGACGCTCAAGTGGCGCAATGGTGGGGCCCTCGTGGCTTCTCTATCACGACCCATAGCAAAGAACTGCGCCCCGGGGGCTTCTGGGACTACACCATGCACGGCCCCGACGGGAAAGACTGGCCCAACTTCACGCGCTATCGCGAAGTCGTGCCACAGCAGCGGCTGGTGTACGACCACGGCGCGTCGTCGGCTGACAGCGCGCCCATGTTTCAGGTCACCGCCACCTTTCGTGAGCTGAACGGACAAACCGAGTTCGTCATGACGATGACGCTGCCCACCCCCGAAGCGGCGCAGCAAACGCGCGGCGTCATCAAGGCGGCGGGGGGCAACTCGACGTGGGACCGCCTCGGCGAGTATCTCGAGAGGCAGACGTCCAACGCTGAGGTCTTCATCATCAACCGCAGCTTCGACGCGCCCGTCGACACCATGTACGACATGTGGACGACGCCCGAGCACTTTGCGAAGTGGCTGCCGCCCACGGGCTTCACGATGGAGTTCCGTCTCGTCAACCTCGTCGAGGGCGGCGATGCGTTCTATTCCATGGGGAACGGCGCATTCACGATGTACGGCCACGTGAAGTACCTGCGTCTTGAGCGGCCGCATCGCGTGGAGTACGTCCAGAACTTCGACGATGAACACGAGAACATCTCCCGGCATCCCGGCGCGCCGGTGTGGCCGGAGAAGATGCACACGACGGTGCTGCTCACGGCCGAAGGGCCGTCGACCACACGCGTGACGGTTCGCTGGTCGGTTTTCGGGACTGCGACGCCTGAAGAGATTGCGGCGTTCGTGCAGGAACGCGGCGGTATGACGCAGGGGTGGACGGGGTCGTTCGACAAGCTCGAGGCGGTGCTGCAGGCGCTTTGAACCGATCGAACCAAGGCATCCACGACAACCAAGGCAACCGAGATCATTTCTTGGTTGCCTTGGTTGTCGTGGATGCCTTCGCGTCATCGGTTCAGACCAAGCAGCGAGCGCGCAGAAACCTCGGCGCCGCTATGGCAACAGATACCGCCATCCTGCGTTTGTATTCATATGCCCCGTAGCTACACCGCCGAACTCGGCACCGCCCTCGCTGGCCGCTACCTCATCGAGGAACACCTCGGCAAGGGTGGCATGGCCACTGTTTATCGCGCGCGCGATCTCAAGCACGATCGCGCGGTCGCGCTCAAGGTGCTCAACCCCGAGCTCGGGGCGGTGCTGGGAGCCGAGCGTTTTCTCACGGAGATCAAGGTCACCGCGACGATGCAGCACCCCAACCTGCTCACGCTTATCGACAGCGGAGAGGTGAACGGACTGCTGTACTACGTCATGCCGCTGCTCGACGGCGAGACGCTGCGCGCATACATCGCGCGCAGCGGACAGTTGCCGGTGAACGACGCGGTGCGCATTACGACCGGCATTGCGCAGGCGCTCGCGTACGCACACGCGCGCGACATCATTCATCGTGATCTCAAACCCGAGAACGTGATCCTGCAACACGGGCAGCCCATCGTGCTCGATTTCGGTATCGCCCTCGCGCTGCGCAATGCCGGTGGCGCGCGCATGACGCAAACGGGTGTGGCGATGGGGACGCCGCAGTACATGAGCCCCGAGCAGGCGAGCGGTGAGAAACATGTGGACGCGCGCGTCGACATCTACGCGCTCGGCACGCTGTTGTTCGAGATGCTTGCGGGCGAAGCGCCGCACACCGGCCCCACGCCGCAGTCGGTGATGTCGCGCGTCATCACCACGGAAGCGCGTTCAGTGGCGAGTGTGCGCCCCCTGGTACCGGCGCACATCGCGGCGGCCGTCGCGAAGGCATTGGCGCGCAATCCTGCCGATCGGTTCAGCACGGTCGACGAGTTTGTGGCGGCGCTGCGGCCGTGGAGTGTGCACCAAGGCCCGACCGCGCTCACCAGCGACAGTGCCGCAGCGACGTCACCGTCCCCTCGAGGATACTCGACGCCGATCGTGCTGGGCGTCACGCTGGTCGCGTTGGCCGTGGGGTTCGTCGCCGGGAGAATGAGCGCCCCCTGATCGTGGATTGGCGCGAGCGTCGCGCTCGAGAAGCAGTTGCACTCCGGTGGTTGGATTGTCTCCGGGCGCTGCTTCGCAGTAACGCGGCGCTGACGACACTCGATACATTGGTGGCACTCCCCGATACCCTGCAGACGGTCGACCACGAAGGGAACGCGGCCGGCGACTCCGTGGCCGTCGTGCTGCTTCGCCGGCGAGGTGCGCCGCTTATCGTCAGCCCCGTGTCGACGTGGGCACCACGCGTGCTCGCCTCGTGGCCTCGCTACATGGGCTCCACGCGCCACTCCTGGCCCAAAGACGGGTTCATCTACCGCTGGACGTGGGAGCCCGGGCTCGCGCCCCCCGCGCATCCCTCGAAATCGCGAAGCTTACTTCGTGGCGCGTCGTGCCTGATCGGCTTCCCACTCGTCGAACGGCCCATCGAAATCCATGAGCCGAGTGCCGTTGAACCACCAGACCCGCGTGGCGACCTGGCGCAGGAACGCGCGGTCGTGGCTCACGATGAGTACGGTGCCTTCGTACTCGTCGAGCGCATCTTCGAGTACTTCGATGTTCTCGACGTCGAGGTGATTGGTGGGTTCGTCGAGTACCAGCAGGTTGGCGCCGGAGAGTGTCATGAGCGCCAGCGCCATTCGCGCGCGCTCGCCACCGCTCAGCGTGCGAATTTCACGGAAGACTTCTTCGCCACTGAAGCCGAACGCGCCCAGATGGTTTTGCACCTGTCCGCGATTCCAGAGCGGCCGCTGCGCCTGAATGGCGTCGAACATTGCCATGTTCAGCGGCAGGTCGCTCAAGTCCTGACGGAAGTATGCGGGAGTAATGGAGCTCCCCACCTTCGTGCTGCCACTGCTCGGCTCACGATCGCCGAGCATGGTAGAAATGAACGACGACTTGCCGGCGCCGTTGGGGCCAACGAGTGCGACGAAATCGTTGCGGCGCAGCACAGCCGTAAAGTCGTCGACCAGCACGCGCCCGGGGACTTCTACACGGAGGTCCTTGATGGCCACCACCTGATCACCGCCGCGGTCGCCCACCTTGAACTCGAGCGACATGGCGGCCGGATCGCCGGGCGGCGGCGCCAGTCGCGGCAACCGCTCGAGACGCTTGCGCTTGCCCTTGGCCTGGAAAGAGTTCACGCCGGCGATGTTCCGCTTGATGTACTCCTCTTCTTTCTTCACGTACGCGCGCTGCTTCTCCAACTCGCGTTCACGCGTGAGCCGACGTTCGGCGCGCTGCGGCACGAACTGGCTGTAGTTGCCCTTGTACCACTCGCTCGACTTGGCTTCGATGTGCAGAATGTGCGTGCAGATGGCATCGAGAAACGCACGATCGTGTGAGACCACCAGGACGGTCTCGCCAGCATCCTTGAGCCACTCCTGCAACCACGCAATGGTGTCGAGATCGAGGTGATTGGTGGGTTCGTCGAGCATGAGCAAGTCGGCGGGCGCAATGAGCTGCGCCGCCAAGCCCACGCGTCCGCGTTCACCACCGGACAATGTCGACACCAACCGGGTCTTTGATTCCTCGGCGTCGAAGCCAAGGCCCTGCAACACGGCGTCGACGCGGGCATGATACTCGTAGCCGCCCATGTCGGCAAAACGCTCCTGATCGTGCCCGAACTTCTCGAGCATGTCGTCGGTGACCTTGTCGCCCAGCTCGCCCAACTTCATGGCCTGGTCGGCGATGCTCTGCTCGAGAGCGATGACTTCACGCCACGCCGCCGCGCCGGCCTGCCACACCGTGGTCGCCCCTTCGAAAGCGCGATGCTGGTCGAGCAACGCGTGCCGCATGCCCGGTTTGCGCGCTACGGCGCCCACATTGGGCGGCCGGTCGCCGGTAATGGCGCTGAAGATCGACGATTTGCCGGCGCCGTTGCGTCCAATAATCCCCCACCGTTCGCCCTCGGCAACGGTGAAGGTGATGTTCTTGAGCAGTTCGGTGGCCCCGAAGGAGATACCGATATTGGAGCAGGAGAGAAGAGTCACGCGGCGATGAAAGCGACAGGTGGAAGAGGTCGCCTGAAAGCTAATCGCTTCCGGACCGCATCACACCGCAGATTCTTCCGTAGCGAGAGCGGTTCATCGATCTCGCCCGCGCGCGACTCCGTGACCTCCGATCCTCGGATGCCTCAGTGAGAGCAGTTCAAATCATCGTGACGATGTATGGCTTCTCTCTCGGCCTTTCATGGTTCTGGCCGCAGGCACCGCCAGCCATGAAGGGGCTGGTACACGAGCTTGGGCTCAACGCATTTCTGCAGAAGATCGATGACGATGCTCAGCGCGAATTTTTGAGCGAATTGCGGCAGCCCCGGAGCCGCCCAACCTCAGCGGCCGTGGTATTGCCGCGCACCACCGGCATGGGCGGCACCATCGCCGAGTCGCGCACGAACACCGGCATGTTACACGTTGGGGTGACGTCGTCCAACAGCACGGAACGTACGGTGTCCTGATTGAGCGGCGCGGCCGCCATTGCCCACAGCGGCAGCGAGTCGATGGTCATCGCGCGACGCAGCTGCCCCGGTGGCGTGGCCACGGAGAGCGAACCGGCGTACTGCTCGAGCGGAAGCGTGCGCGCGAAAATCGCTGACGGCGCCGGCGCGTAGCGCGTGAGCGGGATTCCCTGCGCCTGCGCGATGTTCGCGGCCCCGGCGAACAGTACGCCGATGGCGAAAGGCCCATAGCCTGAAGTCATCTGGTCAATTCCTGTTGAGTGAGAGCAACTGGAGGCGCGGCATGCTACTCCGGCGGGAGCCTGGCAGGCGGGGTTTGAACGGCTCTCACGGAGGCATCCGAGTATGGCGAATATACTACCGGTTCTGTTTGGGCGTGGGCAATCCGTCAATGAACGCATGCATCTCGCGCAGCACATCGGCCTCGTGCGACGTGAAGACTGCATGGTTTGCGTTAGGGATGAGCACCACTCTGGCCGTCGGCACATCGCGCCCGAAGGCGCGGGCCTGCACGAGGGTCGTCCTGTCGGCGTCCAGCATGCCTTCACGCGTGAGCGAATCCACCGTTGGCGGAATCATGTGCGGATACGCGTAGATCGCCAACACCGGCACCGGGATGCGTGTGTGCTTCTGCATCCCGTTGAAGATGTATGTCGGAACCGCTTCCCAGGCTCGGGACGGCGGTGGCGGTGGCGGTGACGCCGTCAAGGCGGCTATCGAGAGGGGGACATCGCGTTGCAGATCCGGCAGCGTGCGCTCGCGCAACCCGCGAAGCACCGCGATCTGTTCAGCAGGCGATGCACTGGATGCGAGACTGATGGTTTCGAGCTGGCGCCGCACTTCACCAGCACTCACGAACAAGTCGCCGCGCCGGGTATCCTGAAACGCATACACGTATCCCGCGTCGAGATACACGAGCCCCGATACGCGCTCTGGAGCGCGCGCGGCAATGGAGCTCATCTCGGCGCCACCGAACGACCAGCCGGCCAGCACCGGCTTGGTCAGCCCGAGTGAATCAAGTACGGCGAGGAC
>VYME01000647.1_pt1 | contig 10257 bp, 8 predicted proteins | sample 5115281 | NCBI WGS metagenome assembly VYME01 (sample SAMN12291780, study PRJNA351875) | freshwater metagenome | isolation source: freshwater lake | place: USA: Michigan, Wintergreen Lake | collected 2013-08-08
CTCGGAGCGCCGCGCCACGGTGCGCAGCACGTGCAGCAGCGCCGCCGCGCGCGTGCCGCCCGGCAGCACGAAGCTGCGCAGCGGCGTGAGCTCCGCCTCGCTGGCGTCGATCCACTGCTCCAGTTCCTGGATCGCCGGCTCGACGCGCGGCACCGAGGCGCTGCCGCCTTCGGTCGCCAGGTCGGCGCCGATCTCGAACAGCGCGTCCTGGATCGACTTCAACTGCCGATCGAACTCGGCGTCGAGCGGCTCGGCGCGCAGCACGCCGACGAACGCGTTCAGCTCGTCGACGGTGCCGTAGGCCTCGATGCGGACATGGTCCTTCGAGACGCGGCGATTGCCGAACAAGCCGGTGTCGCCGTCGTCGCCGGTGCGCGTGTAGATGGGCATGGGGGACGTGTTCGTAGAGGGTCGGCCTGCGGTCGCAACGAAGTCGCCGGAAATGCCGCGGCGCTCGCGATGCGACAGGAGCTCGGCGGGGGCGCCGGTGGGGGCGCTTGCGAGGGAAAATCCGGTCGGCGGCCGTGAAGCCGCCGACCGGAATCTCTGTTCCACATTGGTGGGAAGCCCTTGCGGGCAGTTGGAGAGGTGTCACCCACCGGGGGCCGTGGCTCACCAGCTCTGGCGAAAGAGCTGGTAGCCGCCCAGGTCTCGGCCCCATGCAGTCAGAGAGCTGTGTCGAGCGCCCAATGGCGCGGGCAGCAGTATTGCCGCGCACGCCCGCCGATCAAGACACCGGCTACCCGCTATCGCCTGGGGAAGTGCCTGTGGCATGCTGGGCCACCTCGCCGGCCGTTCCTGGCCCGAGGAGGATCGCCATGACTCGTCTCACCTTGCTCGCTGCCGCGGCCCTGTTCGGCGCCGCGGGTCTCAGCGCCCAGGACCTGCAGTTGGACGTCCGCGGTGGCTCGATGCCGGGGAGCATCGACGTCGACAGCTATCCAGCGGCAGTGCCGCTCGAACTGATGGTCGTGCTGTTCTCGACGTCTTCGGGGCCGACGCCGTGCCAGCTGTTCGACCCGAACGACCCGCGCTCGCTGTCGGTCGGCCTCGAGCTGCTCGACCTCAGCTACGTCAACTTCGCCGACTTCGACGACCACCTGCGTTTCTCGATCCCGCTCGGCTCGGCGCCGGCACTGCAGGATCGCGCGCTGTTCCTGCAGTCGGTGACGCTGAACTTCGCGCCGACGCTGCTCGGGCGCATCAGCAACGGCAACGTCGTGCGGCTCGGCAACGCCGGTTCGTTCCGCGACCGCTTCGTGTCGTTCCAGAACGATCGCGCCTTCGCCACCGTGCTGCCGCGCGCCGATCGCACGTGGCTGCTGGTCGGCGGCGCCCGCGGCGGCCTGCTGTCGCAGGTGGCGACCGACACGACCGCGATCTACGACCCGATCGCGGACGCGTTCACGTCGGGTCCGACGCTGTCGGCGCCGCGGTCGCTGCACACCGCCACGCAGCTGCCGAACGGCACCTGGTTGATCGCCGGCGGCGTCAACGGCACCAACGATCCGCAGGCGACCTGCGAGGTCTACGATCCGACGACGGACACGTGGACGCCGGTGGCGACGATGAACTCGGCGCGCACCGGCCACAGCGCCACGCTGCTGGCGAACGGCAAGGTGCTGGTCGCCGGCGGCATCCAGGCGATGCCGGTCACGCCGACGCAGCTGCAGCCGATTCGCGAGATCGTCAACACCACCGAGCTCTACGACCCGGTGGCGAACACCTGGACGCCCGGCCCGCTGCTGTCGACGCCGCGCGCCGGCCAGGTCGCCATCACGCGTCCGGACGGCCGGGTGCTGTTGGCCGGCGGCATCAGCTGGGACAGCAACATCATCCTCGGCTGGCTGCCGGCGGTGCGGCGCAGCTGCGATCTCTACAACCCGGTCACCAACACCATCGGCACGGCGCCGCAGATGGCGACCGCGCGTTCGCTGATCGATCCGATCGATCTCGGCAACAACAAGTGGCTGGTCGCCGGCGGCATCAACGGCATCACCATCATCCCGTTCAATCCGGGCAACCCGACCAACACCGCCGAGGTCTACGACGCGGTCGCCAACACCTGGACGACGGTCGGCGCGATGGCGACCGCGCGCGGCAACCACAAGGGCTGGGCGCTCGGCAACGGGCAGTTCCTGCTGGCCGGCGGTGCCAACGGTTCGATCCTGTCGCCGACGCCGCTGTCGACGAGCGAGATCTTCTCGACGGTGACGAACACGTTCTCGCCGGGGCCGGCGATGACCAGCGCGCGCGCCGGTGCCGCCGCGTTTGCGACGCCGCAGGGCCAGATCATGCTGTTCGGCGGCGCCACCAGCGGTGGCCTGATCGCGAACACCACCGAGTGGTACTACTTCTGAACCACCACGACGGCCTGCTGACCCGCCTCGGCGCCAACGTGCGCCAGCGCCGCAAGGAACGCGGCTGGAGCCGCCGCGACCTGGCGGCGCACACCGGCATCAGCGAACGCTTCCTCGCCGACGTCGAAGGCGGCGTCGCCAATCCGTCGCTGCTGCGGCTGCAGACGCTGGCGCAGGCGTTCGGCGTCGAGCTCACAGCACTGCTGGCCGACATCGCGCAGCCGCACACCAGCCGCCACGTGGCGCTGCTCGGCCTGCGCGGCGCCGGCAAGAGCACGGTCGGCCCGCTGCTGGCGCAGCGCCTCGAGGTGCCGTTCCACGAGCTCGACACCTGCATCGAGCGCGCGTCGGGGCTGCGCATCGGCGAGATCTTCCAGCTGCACGGCGAGGCCTACTACCGCGCCACGGAACGTTCCGAACTGCTGCGGCTGCTCGCCGGCGAGCCGTGCGTGATCGCCGTTGGCGGCGGCGTCGTCACCGACGCGCAGAGCTTCCAGGCGCTGCGCACGCGCACGCGCACCGTCTGGCTGCGCGCCGTGCCCGAGGACCACTGGCAGCGCGTGCTCGCGCAGGGCGACACGCGCCCGATGGCCGACAACGAGCAAGCGTTCGCCGACCTGCGCCGCATCCTCGCCGACCGCGAGCCGCTTTACCGCCAGGCCGAGATCGTCGTCGACACCTCGTCGCAGCCGGTCGCCGGCGTCGTCGACGCGATCGTCGCGGCGCTGCAGCCGGCGGCGTGAGTGTTCTTCGTTCGTCGCTCGCCGGCGCAGCCACTCACAGATCGTTCGGCAGTTCGTTCGGCACCTTGTCGCCGCGCACCAGCACCAGGATCGCGCCGTAGGGCACGACCAGGAACTGTTCGTCCTCGAACGTGATCTCGATCGCCGCCTTGCGGAAGAACAGCGCGGTGTCGCCGAGCTTCACCTGCATGGGCAGGAAGCGCGCGGCCTTGTAGCCCTCCTTCCACGGCTCCTGCTCCTCGGCCGGCGGCGGCAGCGGCGTGCCCGGGCCGAGGGCGACGATGGTGCCGCCGCGCACGTCCTCCTTCTCGACGACCGTCGCCGGCAGGTAGAGCCCGACCTTGGTCATGCTCTCGGCCTTCTCCGGCTTCACCAGGACGCGGTCGCCGACGACCAACAGTTGCTTGTTGCCGCGCTTCATGAGCGCGCGCCACCATACGGGGCCCGCCACCGCCGCGCATCCGCGCAACCGACGCCGACGAAGGCGCCGCACCATGCCAGCCGCCGTTCCCGAAGTCCGCATCCACGCCGCGAACGATCGACCGGTGCGCGCGGACGGCTCGTTCGTCCTCTACTGGATGATCGCGCAGCGCCGCGCCAAGGCGAACTTCGCGCTGCAGCGCGCGGTCGAACTCGCGCGCGAACTCGGCCGCCCGCTGCTGGTGCTCGAAGGCTTGCGCTGCGGCTATCGCTGGGCGAGCGACCGGCACCACGCGTTCGTGCTGCAGGGCATGAGCGACAACGCCGCCGACTTCACCGCCGCCGGCGTCGGCTATCTGCCGTACGTCGAGCCGAGTCCGGGTGCGGGCAAGGGCCTGCTGGCGGCCCTCGGCGAACACGCCTGCGCCGTCGTCACCGACGACTACCCGTGCTTCTTCTTGCCGCGCATGGTCGCCGCCGCGGCGCGTACGCTGTCGGTCCGCCTCGAGGCCGTCGACGGCAACGGCCTGCTGCCGCTGCGCGTCGGCGACAAGGTGTTCGGCCGCGCGTTCGACTTCCGTCGCTTCCTGCAGAAGGCGCTGCCAGCGCACCTCGGCGACTTCCCGCTCGGCGATCCGCTGCGCGGCTACGACCAAGGTCCGGTCGAACTGCCGCGCGCGCTGCTGAAGCAGTGGCACGGCGCGTCGCCAGCACAGCTCGCCGCCGAGCCGAAGGCACTCGCAGCGCTGCCGATCGACCACGCGGTGCCGGTCGCCCCCTTGCGCGGCGGTGCCGCCGCCGCCGGCGCGACGTTGCGCCAGTTCCTGACCACGCGCTTGCCGCGCTATGGCGAAGAACGCAGCGAGCCCGACGCCGATTGCGCGAGCGGCCTGTCGCCGTACCTGCACTACGGCCACGTCGGCGTGCACCAGGTGTTCGCCGGGCTCGCCAAGCAGGAAGGCTGGACGCGCGAACGCATCAAGTCGACGCAGGGCGGCCAGCGCGGCTGGCTCGGCATGAGCGAGACGGCGGAGTCGTTCGTCGACGAGCTGCTGACCTGGCGCGAACTCGGCTTCAACTACACGTGGCAGCGCAGCGACTACGAGGACTTCGCGTCGCTGCCCGAGTGGGCGAAGAAGACGCTGCAGGAGCACGAGGCCGATCCGCGCCAGCACCTCTACACGCTCGAGCAGTTCGCCGCGTCGAAGACGCACGATCCGGTGTGGAACGCGGCGCAGACGCAGCTGCGCGAGACCGGCGTCATGCAGAACTACCTGCGCATGCTGTGGGGCAAGAAGGTGCTCGAGTGGACGCGGAAGCCGGCGGACGCGATGGCGATCCTGATCGAGCTCAACAACCGCTACGCGCTCGATGGCCGCGATCCGAACTCCTACACCGGCATCTCGTGGGTGCTCGGCCGCTACGACCGGCCGTGGGCGCCGGAGCGGGAGGTGTACGGCGTGATCCGCTACATGAGCTCGGGCAACACGGTGAAGAAGCTGCGCATGAAGCAGTATCTGGCGCGCTGGTCGGGTGCGGCGGGGGGCCAGGCGTCTCTGTTCGACAAGCGTTGAACGGTTCGTGGGCGCTGGCGGCATGGCGAACAGCGCTGACCGTCGTATCGTCGAGGTGGTGAGCGTTCCTGCGGATCCGAGCGGCGAGACGATGCGCGCTGTCCTGCATCTTCTGCGGACCGTCGACTCGCATCGGACGGCAGACCAGATCGCCACGCAGCTCGGCTTCGACATCCATGCGGTCGAGCAAGCGCTGCAGCGTCTCCTGCTGCGTCGACAGGTCGTGTGCAAGAGCCACGAGCCGCTGGGGTCCAGCCGGATCTGTCTGCCGATCTGGAGTGCAGACCGACACGAGGAGTAGTTCCGTCGGCGATCGCTGGCGGGGTCCCCGGGGCTGCCGGACGGTGAAGTGCGCTTGGACTTCGGAGTGCTCACACACGCGGTCCTGTTCGGTGGGATAGGCGAGCGGCACGGTCGCGGCATGAAGTCGGCAGCGGGCGTTCCGCTGCGCGGTGAGCAGTTTCGTCGAGCGCGACTGCCTTGGTTGACGTGCGAAGCTTGTGCTGCGGCAGCGTTGGGTGGTCGACGTCTGCTGTCCGGTCGCGGCCTGTTGCGGCGCTACGTTGGACAAACCAGATGACCATCCCTCGTCCGATCGCCGAGCGTTGTGGGATCGTTCGCCTGCATGAGCGGCACCTGCCTGCGTTGCAGCAACTCGCCGCCGATCCAGCGATCGCGGCGCGCACGCGCGTGCCGCACCCGTACCCGCCCGATGGTGCCTTGTCGTTCTTCGGGGCTATGCGGCGTGAACGGCAGGCTGGCACGGCGCACGTGTTCGCGATTGAGGACGAAGGGCGATTCGTCGGCTTGGTCGGCTTCCACCAGATCGAGGCCGGCGCCGCCGAACTCGGCTACTGGGTCGGCCACGCCGATCAAGGGCGCGGCATCGGCGGCCATGCGGTGCGTGCAGCCGTGCACGTCGCTTTCTACTACCTTCGGCTGCGCCGGTTGTGGGCGGACGTGTTGGCCGACAACCCTGCTTCCATCCGCATCCTGGAGAACCTCGGCTTCCGCTGCGTGGGCGAACGGGCCCACGACGTGGCTCGATGGCCGCAGGGTGTGTTGCTGCGGCGCTTCGAACTGGTCGCTCCTGTCGCGGGGTCGGCCCTGACGGCAACTGTGCCGTGCGATCCATGAAGTGCGGGTGCGACGGGAGCATCAGCTCGCAGCGACTGGAGTGCGTGCTGGACCCTCCATCTCCCGCTTCGCGCTCGTCGCCGAAATCAGGCTCCGGTCGGAACGTCTGTGCTCGAACACTGCGTGGCTTCCGTCGCCACCGGCAACAACCCCGCCGCCCGCAAGCGCGCCTGCACATCGCTGCGCGAGGCCACGAACAGGTGCTCGACGTTGCGCAGCCTGCCGACCGTACCAACCTTCTCGCCGCGCCCGTTGTGGATGCCGATGCGCGCGCCGACGTACCGCGGATAGTCGATCGCCAGCGTGGCGACGTTCGCCCGGCCGCCCCACAGCGAACCCAGCACCTCCTCGATCTGCGCGCGCTTCACGTAGCCTTCGTCGTTGAACGACACCACGATCGTCCGTGCGTCACTGCGTTCGAGCACGCTGCGCAGGGCAGGCAGGATGCGAACGCGGCTGTTGAAGTCGCTCGTGCGTTCCTTGCAGTCGACGCGCTTCCTGGCCTTGCCGTAGACGTCGAGGTGGTCCCAGCGCACCAGCGACTCCCAGACGTGGTAGTTGCCGAGGTAGCTGTGCTGGTTGTAGGGCGGGTCGACGTAGAGCAGATCGCCGTGCAGCTGTTCGGCGGCGAGCACGGCGTCGAGGCAGTGCGCTTCGCCCTTGCCGCGTTTCGCCTGTGGCAGCACGTCGGGAACGCGCAGGCGCAGGTCCTCGAGCGCGCGCGGCGCCCACTGCTTCAGGTAGGCCATCTGCACGCCGGTGGTGGAGTCGACGCGGTCGGCCGCCTCCATCAGCGCCACCAGCAGCACCGACTCGAGTTCGAACGGCAGGCCGGCTTTGGCGATCGCGCTGCGCATGGCGTCGACGCGGGCGCCGTTCTTCGGATGCAGGTAGCGCGCCGCGTCGCAGTAGGTCGCGGTGAACGGGCCCGGTGCGCCGGGCAGGCGTTCGAGCTCGGCGAGCCAGCGGGTGGCGTCGGCCAGCACGTCGTCGCGGTCGGCCTGCACGTAGCAGGCGGCGAGGCGGTGCGCGTAGGCGTTGTGGTCGTTGGCCAGCACGCGGTAGCCGGCGCGCTTCAGGGCGTGGCCGACGCGCGACGTACCGGCGAACAGGTCGACGACGGTGCGCACGCTGCGCATCGCGCGCACGACCTGCAGCAGCAGGGGGACGAGGGTGCGCTTGGAGCCGAGGTACTTGATCATCCGCGGCGGGGCGCCGGGCCGGTGGCGATGGCGTGCCGGGAGCGACAGGTGGTACGCCCGACAGGAGTTGAACCTGTGACCCCCGCTTTAGGAAAGCGGTGCTCTATCCAACTGAGCTACGGGCGCTCGAGGGCCGGCAGTCTAGCGAGCGTTCGATGCCGCGCGACAAGTCCGTGCAGCGGCCGGCCACGGTGCACGCCTTCGCGCCAGCACCCTGAGCTGGCATGCTTCTGCGCCTTCCCGCTCCAACGAGTCCTTCCGCATGCGAACCCCGATCGTGCTGTTCTCCCTTCTCGGTTGCCTCGCACTGGTGCCGCTCGCACTGGCCCAGGACCCGAGCACCAAGCCGGCTGACACCAAGAGCGACGCCAAGGCCGCCGCCAAGTCCGGGAAGGGCGACAAGGCCGACGCCCCGGCGAAGCCGCGCGTGCCGTTCCTGCGCCCCGAAGGCGCCTACGCCGATCTCGCCGAGTCCGGCTTCGACGTCAGCAGCCTGCTGACCGGCGGCGCCGCGCCGGCGAAGCCGTTCTTCCCGTTCCTCGATGCGGTGCAGGCGCTGGCGAAACTGCCGGAGACCGAGGTCGTGCTCGACCTGAGCGGTGGGGCGGGCTTCAGCCAGCCGCAGCTGCGCGAGCTCGAACGCGCGCTGCAGGCCGCACGCGCGGCCGGCAAGACGATCACCTGCTACGTCGAGAACGTCGACACCGGCACGTTCCGGCTGGCGGCGCAGTGCGACCGCATCCTGATGGCCGACATGGGGGCGATGGACCTGCGCTCGGCGGCGATGTCGGTGCCGCACTTCAAGGACGCGTTGGATCTGCTCGGCGTGCAGGTCGAGGTGACGCGCGTCGGCGCGTTCAAGGGCGCGGTCGAGCCCTACATGCTGCCGACGATGTCGGACCACCTGCGCGCGCACTACGAAGCGATGCTGCGCTCGATGAACGACGACTCCGTGCGCGCGATCGCCACGGGTCGCAAGCTGCAGCCGGAGGTCGTGCGCGCGATGCAGGCCGAGCGCCTGCTGACCGCGAAGGAAGCGAAGGCGCGCGGGCTCGTCGACCAGCTGGTGCCGTGGAGCGGGGCGCAGCGCGCGCTGGCGGGCGTGCGCGGCGATGAGGCGTTCGACTACACCGACGTCGGGCCGAAGAAGAAGAAGAAGGAGAGCCTCGACTTCATGTCGCTGATGACCGGCATGTTCTCCGGCGGCAAGAAGGAGAAGAAGATCGACGAGCCCACGGTCGTCGTCATGCACCTCGCCGGCCAGATCGTCGACGGCGACAAGCCGAGCGCCGGCAGCATGGTCAGCGGGCCGGCGGTGGCGAAGCTCGACGAGCTCGCGGCCAACGAGCACGTGAAGGGCGTGGTCGTGCGCATCAACTCGCCGGGTGGCTCGGCGACCGCCAGCGAGGCGATCCGCAACGCGCTCGTGCGCCTCGCGGCGAAGAAGCCGGTGGTGTTCTCGATGGGCGACCTGGCGGCCAGCGGCGGCTACTGGATCACCACGATCGGCCAGCCGATCCTGGCCGAGGTCGGCACCATCACCGGCTCGATCGGCGTGTTCGGCATGCGCTTCCAGCCCGGTGCGCTGATGCGCCGCCTCGGTGTGCACACCGAGATCGTGCGCCTCGACGACGGCCCGCTGATGGACGCGATGGACCGGCCGTGGAGCGACGCGGCGCGCTCGCGCATGCAGGCGTTCGTCGACGACATCTACGTGCGTTTCCTGCAGAACGTCGCAGCCTCGCGCAACAAGACCACCGAGCAGGTCGACGCCATCGCCGGCGGTCGCGTGTGGTCGGGCCAGCAGGCGGTCGAGAACGGCCTGGTCGATGCGATCGGCGGCGTCGGCGACGCGCTGGCCATGGTGAAGAAGCGCGCCAGCCTCGGCGACGAGGTCGAGGTGCGGCACCAGCCGGAGCCGACGAACTTCGCCGACTCGCTGTTGTCGTCCTTCTTCGACGCGCAGGTCGCAGCCGGCGTCGAGCGCGGCGCCTTGCAGCAGCTGCTCGGCCAGGTCGGCCACCTCGGCGAAGTGCTCGGCCTGCTGCGCGAAGCGCTGGCTGGCGATGGCTCGGCGAAGGTCTACGCGCTGATGCCGCCCGGCCTGCGCGTTCGCTGAACGGCGTCGAGCCGCCGATCGGCTGCGCGCGTCAGCGCGGACCCATGCGCCCGCGCAGCGTCGCGACCACGATCGCGGCCCAGTCCGCCGGCGTGTGCTGCCAGCCGAGCACCAGGTCGGCGGTCTCGCGCGCCGGCTCGACGAAGCGCTCGTGCATCGGCCGCACCGTCTCCAGGTACTGCTGCACGACCGACTCCACCGTGCGCCCGCGCTCGACGATGTCGCGCTGCACGCGGCGCAGGGCGCGCACGTCCGGCGGCGTGTCGACGTAGACGCGCAGGTCGAACGCGTCCCGCAGCTCCGGCACCGCCAGCAGCAGGATGCCCTCGCAGACGATCACCGGCCGCGGCTCGACGCGCTTCGTCGTGCGCGTGCGCGTGTGCACCGAGAAGTCGTAGACCGGCCGTTCGACGGCGCGGCCGCTGCGCAGCGCCGCCACGTGCTCGGCCAGCAGCCCGCTCTCGAGGCTCTCCGGGTGGTCGAAGTTGGTCTCGGCGCGCGCCGCCGGCGGCAGGTGCGACAGGTCCCGGTAGTAGGAGTCGTGGTCGAGCACCGCACAGGTGTCCTGCCCGAGCAACCCGACCAGCGCCCGCGTCAGCGAGGTCTTGCCGCTGCCGGAACCTCCGGCGATGGCGACCGTGAACGGACGGGCCTGCGTGCGCATCCGCCGCAAGCTAGGGGGCGTGGCGGGCCGCGCAAGCA
>VYME01000649.1_pt1 | contig 10235 bp, 5 predicted proteins | sample 5115281 | NCBI WGS metagenome assembly VYME01 (sample SAMN12291780, study PRJNA351875) | freshwater metagenome | isolation source: freshwater lake | place: USA: Michigan, Wintergreen Lake | collected 2013-08-08
CCCGCGGACGCGGCGTCGCTGGCGCAGGCGACGATGGTCGGCGACGGCGTGCAGGACCTGCGCGCCGGCCGCGCCGCCGGCGTGCGCACGATCGGCTGCCTGTTCGGCTTCGGCGAAGAGCCCAAGCTGCGGGCCGAACGCGCCGACGGCTACTGGCGCGCATTCGGCGTCGCCGACTGAACCGGCGAGCCGGCCGGCGCGAGGTCGAACTTCGCACACGCACCGTAGACTGCCGCAGATGCTGAAGGCCCTGCTGCGCGCACTCGGACAACTCGACGACCCGACGGTGCAGAAGGTGCTCGGCGGCGCGTTCCTGCTGGCGGTCGCGAGCTTCGCGCTGCTGTGGTGGCTGGTCGGCTCGTGGCTGCTGTCGACGTCGCTGCTGCAGATCGGCTGGCTCGACGGCGCGATCGACGCACTCGGCGGCATCGCCACGCTGGTGCTGACGTGGTTCCTGTTCCCGCTGCTGGTCGGCTCGCTGATCGGGCTGTTCCTCGAGCCGGTCGCCGCCGCCGTCGAACGGCGCCACTACCCCGAACTGGCGCCGGCGCCCGGCGTGCCGTTCTGGACCGGCGTCTGGTCCGGCGTGCGCTTCCTGCTGCTGGTGATCGTGGTCAACGTCGTGCTGCTGGTGCTGCTCGTGGTGCCGCCGCTCTACGCGGTCGCCTACTACGTGTTGAACGGCGCGCTGCTCGGCCGCGAGTACGCGGAGCTGGTGGCGCTGCGGCGCCTGCCCCCCGAACAGGCGCGCGCACTGCGACGGCAGCACGGGCTCGAACTGCTGGCGTTCGGCGTGTTCGCCGCGTTCGTCGCGACGCTGCCGATCGCGAACCTGATCGCGCCGGTGGTGCTGACGGCGGCGATGGTGCACCTGGTCACCGAGTGGTCGCCGTCGATCCGCACGGAAGATCGCCGCGATCCGAACCTTCCGCCGGCGCTGCCGTGAGCCGCGGCGCGGCGCTCGGCGCCGGGCCCAGGTGGCCCCGTGCCGACCCACGCCGCATGATGCGCCGATGGAGACGGAGCTGTATCTCGAGCAACGCGCCCACTGGCCCAAGGAAGGTCGCGCCATCCTCGCGCACTACGACGACGACGCGATCGTCGTCTACCAGGCGTTCAAACCGCAGATCGCCGACGAAGCCGTGCAGCTCGGTCGCTTCGGGCCGTCGTTCTCGCGTTCGCGCATGAGTTGGATCAAGCCGAACTTCCTGTGGATGATGTTCCGCTGCGGCTGGGCGACGAAGGTCGACCAGGAACGTGTGCTGGCGCTGTGGCTGCCGCGCGTGTTCTTCGAGAAGGTCGCCGCCGCCGCCGTGCCGTCGAGTTTCGATCCGGCGACCGGCGGCAGCAAGGAGGCATGGACACGCGCCGTCGCCGACTCCGACGTGCGGCTGCAGTGGGATCCCGACCACGGCCCATCGGGCACGCCGCAGACGCGCAAGGCCGTGCAGCTCGGCCTGCGCGGCGCAATGCTGAAGGAGTATGCGGACCGCGCGATCCTGCGTGTCGAAGACGTGACGGCACTGGTGGCGGCGCAGCGCGAACACGCGAAGTCGCCGTTCACGAACCTGCGCACGCCGCGCGAACGCGTCTACGTGCCGCGGGATCCGGCGGCGATCCGGGCGCTGGGGTTGTAGTCGGCGGGGACGCGCTGAGCGGCTGCGCACCCCAAGTCGAAGACGCGCGGATCTGTCTGCTCGGCTGCGCCAGGTTGGATTGGAGCTCGAGCCCACAAGTGCCCGTGCCCCAGACGCGCCAATTGGGCAACCGGCGGTTGCCCGATTGGCTCCGAAGACCGAAGGCCTCGGGCTGCTCCGCGACCAGCCTCCACTCGGGGATCATGCAGAGACTCGCGAACTCCACGCAGCGAACGAAACGGTGAGCCTGCGCCCCGAGCGCGACCGGATCGCCTCCCGCGCGCCATCCGTTTTCGCCACCGCCGGTGGCGAAATCTCGGCAGCGAGGCCCACGCGCGCGAGTCGTGTGTGCGATCGCGGCCCTCCAACCTTCACCTCGCACCGAACGGACCGCCCCGAGCGTTCGCGCCACAGCACTACCAGCCCGGGGCCGCCCTCACTCGCTTCGCGCACCTGCCGGTGACGCCGGAACCCTCACTGGCCTGACGGTCGACCTGGCTCGTGGGAACGCCCTCGTTCCACGGCCCCACCGTCCGGGCTGGCGACGAGCGCCGGGCGGAAGCCCAGGTTGTCGTTCGCGTTCGACGGGTCGTTCGCGTTCCGGTTCGCCGACCGGCAGTTCGCCGGTTCGTTGTTCCAGCTGCCGCCCCGGTTGACGCGCTGCGCGCCGCTCGCGAGAGCACCGAGCCCTCGCGGGCCACGCGCAGACTACGCGCCGATCTCGTCGATCCAAGGCAGCCGCGCCAGCACCGAGGCCCGCAAGCCCCGCGAACGCACCGACGCCGCGTGCGCCATCAGCGACCCGGACCGCGCCGCGAACGCCCGTTCGTCGAGCACTCCCGCCGCCAAGCCGCGGCACAACCGCCGCAGCGACGTCGCCCACCTGCGCTTCCTCGTTCCCGTCAGCGTGCGATGCCGCCGCCACACGCGCACGCCGAGGAAGTCGAAGCCGTGCAGCACCGGCCGCAGCACCGGTGGCTTCAGCTGCAGGCCGAGTTCGGCCTCGAGCCAGGCACGCGCCTCCCGCAGCCACTGCCGCAGCGGCTCCGCGCCGTCGGCGAACAGCAGCATGTCGTCCATGTAGCGCACGTAGCCGCGGCAGCCGAGGCGCTCCTTGGCGAAGTGGTCGAAGACGCCGAGGTAGACGTTGGCGAGGTGCTGCGAAGTCAGGGCCCCGATCGGCAGTCCCTTCCCGGGCTCGACCTCGTAGCTGCGCACGATGCGTTCGACCAAGGCGAGCACGGCGCGGTCCTTCCACAGGCGCCGCAGCAACCCCATCAGGCGGTCATGGTCGATGGCGTCGAAGTAGTGGCGCACGTCGAGGTGCAGCACGTGCGAGAAAGCCCGCGCGTACTTCTGCGCTTGGTCCACGGCCGCATGCGTACCGCGCCCAACCCGGCACGCAAACGTCTGGTCGATCAGGTAACGATCGAGCCGCGGTGCGGCGACCGCCATCAGCGCCTGGTGCAGCACCCGTTCGGCGAACGCCGGGGCGAAGATCGAACGGGGCTTCGGATCGCGGATCGTGAAGCTCGTGAACCGGCCGACCTCGATCGTGCCGTCTTCGATCTGCCGTGCCATGCGCCTCAGGTTGGCGTCGAGGTCGTCACGGAACGCGACGACGTCCGCGGCCGCCCTGCGGCCGCGGCTCGCCAGCAGGAACGCGCGCAGCAGATTGTCCCGATCGACGATGCGCGGCAGCAGGTTGCCTTCGCGCTTCATGCGGGCGCCGACCCCGGTGCCGCTGCCTCCGCGGCGGCTGGTTCCTTCGCACTGCGCCCGAACGGGCCGACCACCGCCAGCACGCGTTCGCCATAGCGAGCGACCTTGCCGTCGCCGATGCCGTCGATGCGCTGCAGCTCCGCTGCCGTCGTCGGTCGCTGTCGGGCGATGTTGGCGAGCTGCTCGTTGGTGAACACGCTGAACACCGGGATCTGCTCCTGCTCGGACATGCCCTTGCGCATCTCGCGCAGCTTGCTGAAGACGCGGAAGTCGTCTTCGTTGAGCACCTGCTTGTAGTCGATGCGCGGCCGGTAGTCGCCGCCGCCAGTGGCGGCCGCCGTATTGGTGTGCAGCAGGTACTCGATGCAGAAGCACCAGACCGGGCGATCGTGCACGGTGACGAGGCGGCGCTCGATGCTGACGACGCGGTGCTGCGCGCAGAACTGGTTGACGTCGTGCTCGCCGCTACCGGGATCGAGCGCCGGCACGCTGAACAGCTTGATCTGCATGGTGGTTTGCCTTCCGAGTACCCTTCGCACACGTTCGCGCGGTCTGCCCACCGATGGGGTGGGCTCGGGCTGGCTGGTCGCTTACTTGGCGAGTGGCCTTGCGACGAGCGCTGGTCGGAAGCCCAGGTAGCCGTACGCGTAGGGCGGGACGCGCGTGCTCCGAACCGCCGACCGGCAGTACTCTGGACCGCTGCCCCAGCCGCCTCCCCGGATCACGCGCTGCGCGCCGTTGAGACACAGAGGATCAGTGATCCCCTCGCGATACGTGTCGGTGACAACCTTGCCATCCAAGTCCGCCCAGTCAGCGCACCACTCCCAGACGTTGCCGTGCATGTCGTAAAGGCCGAAGGCATTCGGCTGCTTCGCACGCACACGATCAGCTCCGTTGGTCTGCTTGCCAAAGAAGGCGAACTCCGGCAAGCGCCCTTCCCCGTCGCCATAGCAGTAGACGCCCGACGATCCGCCGCGGCACGCGTACTCCCACTCAGCTTCTGTCGGCAACGCAAAGCGATGCCCAGACGGCAGCCGGCCCGCGGCACCCTCTCGCTTCGTCAGCACATCGCAAAATGCAACGGCATCTGCCCACGAGACATAAGTCGCTGGATTGCCATCGCCCACGCTGCCGTAGCCCTGGCCTGCCCACGGGGCCGTCTTCATCACCTCACGCCACTGAAGCTGCGTCACCTCCGTCTCTGCGATCCAATACGGACGGCTGATCGTCACGCGATGAGGCGTTTCGTCAGCTCGTTCGGGACTTCCCATGATGAAAGGCTCTGGCTCGATCTTCAGCATCACGATACCCACGCTGGTCTCGACCTTTGAATGAAGCATCGAAACGCCGGGCGACGTCTGCACCGAAGGTGCCGAGCGATTTTCGGATTCGGCTGAGGCGGGATTCTTGGCGACGAGCACCAGACGGAAGCCCAGGAGGCCGTTCCTGTTCGACGGGTCATCCGCGCCCCTGAACGCCGACCGGCAGACCGCTGATAGGACGGGCCAGCCGCCGCCCCGGCGGACTCGCTGCGCGCCGCGGAGAGACACAGGATCGGTGACACCCTCCCGATAGGTGTCGGTGACGACTTTGTCATCCGTGTAGTCCGCCCAGTCAGCACACCACTCCCACACGTTGCCGTGCATGTCGTAGAGGCCGAAAGCGTTCGGCTTCTTAGTGCGCACGCGGTCGGCACCGTTGGTCTGCTCAATCTCCTGGCTGAACACTGCGAACTCGGACAAACGCCCTTCCCCGTCGCCATAACAGTAGGCGCCCGACGATCCGCCGCGGCACGCGTACTCCCACTCCGCCTCCGTCGGCAACGCATAGCGATGTCCCGGCGGCATCCGGCCAGCGGCATCCTCCCGCTTCGTCAGAGCCTCGCAGAAGGCAACGGCATCTGTCCACGAGACGTGCGTGGCGGGATAGCTGGGCCCCACGCTGGTGTAGCTCTTCCCCGCCCACGGGGTGGTCTGCATCACCTCGCTCCACTGCGACTGCGTCACCTCCGTCTCGCCGATCCAGTAGGGACGACTGATCGTCACCCGGTGCGGCGTCTCGTCCGCCCGTTCCGAGCTGCCCATCGTGAACGGCTTCGGCTCGATCCGCAGCATCACGATGCCAACGCCGGCCTCGATCTTCTGCGCAAACGCCGGCGCCCCCACCAACGTGCGCACCAACGGCGCCGAAGGATTGCCGGCTTCGTCGGTCGCGACGACCGTGACCCCGAGCTGCTGATCCTCCCGCACGGAAACGACGGCCTGCCACTGCGTGCCCGAACGGGTCGCCGGCTTGCCGTTGACGAGCACCGACGCCACTCCGCCCGCATCGCGGGCAGAGACTCGGATCTCCACGTCGCCCGCGGGCACCGGCTGCCCTTCGGGCGGCGCCGACCACTCGACCACTGGCGGCGTCGTATCGCGCCGCACCAGCACTCGCTGCTCGCTGGGGTTGCCGACCGTGTCGGTCGCCACCAGCACGAACGTGAAGTCGCGGTCCTCGCCGAGCGGCACCGACCGCGTGAACCTACCGTCCGCCGCCACCTCGACCGCGCTGCCGTCGAGCGTCAGCTTCCCACCGTCGAGCCCCACGATCCGCCCTTCGATCGCCAGCGACGCGTTCTTCGTCACCTTCGGCAGCGTCGCCAACTCGATCGTCGGCGCGACGGCGTCCACCCGCAGCGTGCGCCGCAACTCCGCGCGACGACCCGCCTCGTCCGTCGCCACAACCAACAACGACTGCTCGCCGTCGGCCAGCTGCAGTTCGCGCGAGAACGTGCCATCGGCGCCGACCGGGACCGACTGGCCATCGACCTGCACCGCACAGCGAGAATCGTCGACGACCATGCCGCGCAATGTGACCTTGGCTGGCGTGACGATGCCCGACAGCGGCTGGCTCACGGTCAACGCTGGATCCGCCGTATCGACGACGACCAGCCAAGGGCGCGCCAGATCGCCGGTGACGCCATGGCTGTCTTCGCCCTGCACCCACACCTGGTGCGGCCCATCGCGCGTCGCCGGCACCGCCGCGGTCCACGTGCCGTCGACGACCGTCGCCGCCACCCACTCGCTCGGCGCCGTCGTTCCGCGCTCGTTGCCAGCAACCAACGCCACCCGCACCGCGCGCAGGTTCTTGCTGTCGGCAGAACCGCGCAGCACCACCGTGCGGTCGGCGACCGCGGCGCGATCGGCCGGCGCTTCGATCGCGAGCCCCTGCACCAGCCGAGCCGCGAGCTGGGCCCGCAACTGCTCGTGCCGCTGCGTCAGCACCACGTCGCCGGGCCGCAGTTCGGCGGCGCGGCGGCAGAGATCGAAGGCCTGGTCGAGATCCGTGGCGGCGAGCTGCTCGGCGCGGCGCCCCAACGCACCCGCCAGCGGCGCCTTCACGTCGTCGAGCTTCGGATCGAGCTGCAGCGCCTGCTCGAACGCAGCGATCGCCGCGTCGAGCTGCCCCTTCTGCGGCAGCAGTTGCTGGCCTTTGGCGAAGGCCGTGCGCGCATCGGCACCCGGATCCGCCGTCGGCTGAACCGGAGGCGTGTTCGCCGGCGGCTTGGCCTTGTCGGCATCGGCGTCGGTGGAAGCTCGTGGAGTGCCGTTGCCGCCCTGGCTCGCATCGCCCGACGCGCCCGGCCACAGACCGGCGGCGTACGTTCCGCCCGCCGCCAGCAGTGCGGTGGCGCCGAGCCCGAGCAGCCAGCCGCCGGCGCGCGAACGCTGCGGCCGCGGACTCTGCCGCGTCAGATCCTCCGACTTCGGCGCGTGCGGCCCCGCCGGCTCCGGCTCGGTCGTTCGCCCAGCGGCTTCGGTCTCGACGATCGCCTTGATCTTCAGCACCGTCTCGCGCGGTGGCGGCGTCACCAGCCCCTGCCGATCGCGCAGCGTGCCCGTGGCCGGATCGAGCAGCACCGAATCGTCGTCGTCGATCGCGAGCTTCTTCAGTTCGCGCAGCAACGCGCGCGCATCCGCGAAGCGATCCTGCGGCAGCCGCTGCACGCAGCGTTCGAACAGCGCGTGCACCTCCGGTCGCAGGTCGGGGCGTTCCTGCCGCAGCGTCGGGTACGGCTGCTCGGTGACCCGCTTCATCACCGCCTGCCACGTGCCGGCCCCCGAGATGCCGGTGCGGCCCGTGACCAGGTAGAAGAACGTCGCCCCCAGCGCCCAGATGTCGGCCGCGGCGGTGACGTCCGTCGTCTCCCACTGCTCCGGCGGCATGTACTGCGGCGTGCCCATGATCTGCGACGCCGCCATCGAGATGCTGCGGCCGTCGATGCCACCCTGCGACTTCGCCAGCCCGAGGTCCGCGAGCTTCACCTCGCCGTCCAGCGAGATCATCACGTTCTCCGGCTTCAGGTCGCGGTGCACGATGCCCTTCTGGTGCGCCGCCGCGAGCCCGGCCGTCGCGCCGTGGAGGATCGCCAGCGCCTCCTTCTCGGACAGCGGCCCCTTGCGCTTCACTCGCTCCGCCGCTGTCTCGCCGCGCACGAACTCCATCACCAGGTAGTGCAGGCCGTTCCTCTCCTGCACGTCCATCACGCGCACGACGTTCTGGTGCGCGATGCTGGCGGCGAGCCGCGCCTCGCGTTCGAAGCGCTTGACGAAGTCGCCTTCTTCTTGGAGGAGCGCTGGCTTCAGGCACTTCACCGCCACGTCGAGGTCGAGCTTGAAGTGACGGCCGCGGTAGACCGCCCCCATGCCGCCGGCGCCGACCTTGGCGTAGAGCACTGCGGGCTCCAGCACCTTGAAGCCCTCGACCACCGGCGCGTCGCGCAGCAGCGGGTCGGCGAGCAGTTGGGCCCGCGCCTTCTCGGCGGAGAGCCGCCGGGTTTCCTCGGAGGGGGGAACGGAATCGTCGGCGGCGGTCACGCGGGTACGAGGGCGAGGGGGCTGAGGTCGGTGGCTTCTTCGCGGCGGGACCATACCCGCCGGCCTCCTGGGCACCCAACAGCGCGGCGTCGGCGAGCCGCAAGCAGGGGCCAAGAGGGCGCGAGGCGCCACGAAGCGCGTGCTGCGCACCCGAGGTTGCCGCGGAGCGCGAGCCTCAGCCCGGCGGCGCCTGACCCGCCTGCTGCCGCCGCGCATATCCCCACGCTGCCAGCAGCAGCACGCCGCCGAGCACACCGCTCGCCAGCACCCGCATCGGTGTGTCGACTTCGCGCAGGTCGTGCAGCACCACCTTGCCGACGACGACGACCAGCATGCACAGCGCCGTCCAGCGCAGCGGCACGAGGGCGCGCCAGAAGCCGATGCCGAGCAGCACGCCGGCGAACGCCAGCGAATACAGGCTGCTGGCGACGGCGCGCGGGCCGAACGACCACGCGGCGGCGAGGTCGAGCACTTCGAGCAGACCGCCGACGTAGAGCCCGACCAGCGCGGTGCCAGCCAGCACGACGCGCGGCAGCGCGTGTTCGACGGCGAGAGTGCGGAAGCCGAAGGCCGACAGCGCGACCAGCGACAGCACGGCGCCGGTGCGCAGGTTCCACAGCGGCAGTGCGGTGACGGCGGCGGCCCCGTCGCGCAATCGCAGCCATGCGCTGCAGGCCCAGGCCAGCCAGATCGCGAGCCCAACCGCGTGGCTGCTGACCGCGGTGCCGAGCAGGAAGCGATCCGCGCGGCGCGCCGCGAGCCACACCGCCAGCGTCGCCAACGCGCCGACCAGCGACAGCGTGATCGCCGATTCGGCCGAGCCGGCACTCGACAGATCGCCGCTCGGTTGCAGCGTGATCGCGACCGACACCTGCGCCAAGACGAGGCCGGCGGCGCACGCGAACGGCAGGTTGCCGAGCAGCAGCATCGCCAGCGCCGGCACCAGCACGACCGGCAAGTATGGCCACGCCGCGAGTTCGCCGGCGTGCAGCTGCGTCACCGGCACCCACAGCAGCACGGCTGCGAACGCAGCACCCAGTTCGGCGACGCCGGTCCAGCGACGCCAGACGAACAAGACACCGCCCGCGGCGGCGACGGCGAGCAGTTCCTGCGGCGCCGAGGCGAAGTCACGCGCCTGCCCCCATGGGAACACGAACCAGAACGCCGCCAGCGGCAGCAGCATCGAGCCCGGCCGCGCGAGCCACGCGCCGAACGATTCGTCGTGGCGACGCACCGCGGCGCCGAGTGCCAGCAGCGACGCCGCCGGCAGCAGGTGGAACCACGGCGCATCGAAGCGCGTGATGCCGAACACCAGCAACGCCACGTGTACGGCGAACGCGCCGAGCGCGATCGGCACCGCGCGCACGAGGTCGACCGATTGGCGACGCAGCGCCGCGAGCAACTCCGGTGCGGCGAGGCCGAGCCAGACCAGTTCGAGATGGCCGGCGAACGACCAGAACGTCGGTGCCGGCCCGTTCCAATACCAAGCGACGACCAGCACGCTGGTGGCGACGACGGCGAGCAAGCGGCACGTCCACCACTGCCAGCGAGCATGCACCCACGCCGCCCACGTGTGCAGCAGCAGCAACAACAGGAAGAACGCCGTCGGCGTCGGCGACGGATTGCCGACCAGCACCGGCGCCGCGTAGCCGCCGGCGAGCGCCACCGTCGCCATCGCCTGCTGCCCACTGAGCCGCGCCAGCCACTGCGCGAGTGCGGTGCTCGCCAGCATCAGCACGAGTGCGATCGGCGGCGACAGCACTTCGAAACGCAGGCAGCCGAGCACGCCGGCGAGCCAGCACAACGCGATGCCACCGCCCCACAACAGCGCCGTGTAGCGCGGCAGCACGCGCGTGCGCAGCGCGAAGCCGAGCGCGACGAACAGGCCGCCGCCGGCGTAGATGACGGCGGTGCGCGCGGCCGGGCCGAGGTGGGTCCAGCCGAGCTGGCCGAAGTAGGCGGCGGCGAGCACGACGGCGGCGATGCCGACGCGGCCGAGCACGGCGAGGCCGAG
>VYME01000652.1_pt1 | contig 10181 bp, 6 predicted proteins | sample 5115281 | NCBI WGS metagenome assembly VYME01 (sample SAMN12291780, study PRJNA351875) | freshwater metagenome | isolation source: freshwater lake | place: USA: Michigan, Wintergreen Lake | collected 2013-08-08
AAACGGCGCCGGCCCGGCGCGCCGAGGGGCGGGCCGGGCCGGTCGCAGGGCGCGTTCGGGGCGCGTCGGTTCAGCGCCAGATGCGGTTGTTGTTGGCGCGGTCGAGCGCGTTCTTCAGACGCTCCTGGTGGCGGCGCGCCAGCGTGCACGGCGGCGTGTAGGGGTTCGCGACCAGGCTGACGACCGACTGCTGCAGCAGCTGGGCGATCGTCATCGTGCCGAGCACCGGGTCCTGGATCACACAGTCCGGGTGCACGAAGCCGACCGCGACGTTGCAGTGCATCGCGACGAGCTGGGCCGACAGCTGGTAGGCCATGTTCCAGGCGTTCGCGTTCTGCAGGTAGCTGCGGAACTGCCACAGCGAGCCCGGCGCGACGCGGCAGCCGAAGGTGTTGACGATCTGCAGCATCGGCAGCGTCGGCAGCAGGTTGAACTGCTGGACCTTGCACAGGCCGTGCTGGTTGCGCCAGTAGCCGACGGTGCGGGCGTTGCACGGCAGCGCCATCGCGGCGGCGCCGAAGTCGGCGACGTCGACGTCGGCGCAGGCGCAGACCTCGACGGTGCGCGACGCAGCGGTGGTCGCGACGTGCGTGCCCGGCACGCTGAACTCGACCGTGTAGCTGCCGGCGGCGACGTTCGTGAAGCGGAACTCACCCGCGGCGTCGGTGGTCGTGGCGACCGAGGTGGTGCCGGTCACGAGGCGCACTTCCTGGTTGGCGAAGCCACCTTCGCCGGCGTCGCGCACACCGTCGCGGTCGGCGTCGACGAACACCGAGCCGGTGACGTCACTGCCGTTGCCGTCGCCGATCCAGAAGGAGTCGTAGGAGCGAACCGCGCAGTTGCCGTTCGGCTGCACGCCGCCGTTCAGCAGGAACGGGTAGTCGTAGCCGTAGGTCAGATCCCAGGTGTCACCGAACAGCACCTTGAAGCGGCACTGCGAGGTCGGCGAGGCCGAGAACGGCGACAGGCGCAGGCTCATGCCCTGGCCACCGGCGCCGACGCCGAACTGGTCCGGCGACTCGCTGGCCGCGAACGGCAGCGACAGCGAGATGACGCCGGCGTTGTTCTGCACGGAGACGAAGCGCGCCAGCGGGTCGTTCGTCGACAGCACCTCGTTGACCGCGTCGTTGGCGACGAACACGTAGTAGGTGCCGGACGGGATCGTCGACGGGAACGCGAGGTAGACGTTCTCGTTGGTCGCAGCGAAGTGGCCGCCGTCGGCGTCGGCGACGCGGGCGATCGTGGCGCCCTGCGCGGTCACCAGCTGCACCGGGAACAGGTTGTCCGAGCAGTTCTGGGCGGCGGCCGTGGCGACGAGGAGGGACACGGTGGCGAGGGAGAGGAGCGAGGTGCGGAGCATGCGTTCGTTCGTTCGGTGTTGGGTAGGTCGGACGCGGCGGAGCGCGTTTCGGTGAACGAGGGTAGCCCAGGGTTCGCGGCCGAGCGGAAGCTGCGAACGGGCTGCCGAACGTCTTGGCGATTGAGGCGGCCAACGGCCCATGCGACCGGCGGCTGGCGCCGTCCCGATCCGCGACGCCAGGGAACTGATCCCTTGGTTGTTGGTGCGGTGGGAACTCACGACGGAAGGGTGCCGGCAAGCGGCCGACCGCCATGGGATGGGGGGGCTCCGCGGCGCCTCCGGGGCACCAACAACCAAGGGATCAGCTCCGGAGCGCTCTTTCCGGCGCGCCGGCATGCGGGTACGCAGTCGCCGTGCTCGTCTTCTTCCAATCGCCGGAGTCCCCGCCGACCACCCCTGTCGCGGCCGACACCGCCGCGGCCGGCCACGGCTCGCTCGACGGGGTGCTCGGCGAACTGGCGCTGCTGTTCGCCCTGTGCGTCGGCGTCTCGGTGCTGTTCCACCGCTTGCGGCTGCCGACCATCATCGGCTTCCTGTTCGCGGGCGTGCTGGTCGGCCCCTACACGATCGGCATCGTGCAGCGCGCGGCGATGGTCCGCGAACTGGCCGAGGTCGGCATCGTCGTGTTGCTGTTCGCGGTCGGCCTCGAAGTGCCGCTCGGCCAGATCGCGCGCTTGAAGCGCACCATCGCGCTCGGCGGCGGCGTGCAGGTGGTCGGCACCGTGCTCGCTGCGGCCGGCGTCTGCTGGGCGATCGGGCTGCCGTGGAACACGGCGGTGTTCCTCGGCTTCCTGCTGAGCCTGTCGAGCACCGCGGCGACGACGAAGATCCTCGTCGACCACGGCGAACTGAGCGCGCCGCACGGCCGCATCGTGCTCGGCATCAACATCGCGCAGGACCTCGCGGTGGTGCCGATGATCCTGCTGCTGCCGATGCTCGGCACGCAGGGCGGCGACAGCGGCTCGGTGCTGGCGTCGCTGCGCAACCTCGGCCTGCTGGCGGTGGTCGTCGTCGCCGCGCGCCTGCTGGTGCGGCCGCTGCTGCGCCTCGTCGCGCGCACGCGCAACCGCGAACTGTTCGTGCTGTTCCTGGCGATGTGGTGCCTGTCGCTGGCGGTGGTGACCAGCAAGCTCGGCCTGTCGCTGGCACTCGGTGCGTTCCTGGCCGGCATCCTGCTCGCGGACTCCGACTACCACAGCCAGGCTGCGGCCGAGGTCGAACCGTTCCGCGACGCGTTCGCCAGCCTGTTCTTCGTGTCGATCGGCATGCTGTTCGACTGGCGCACGATCGTGCAGTCGCCGGGCACGGTGGCGCTGGCGCTGGCGGCGGTCGTCGTCGGCAAGACGCTGGTCGTCATGCTGGCGGCGCGGCAGCTCGGCCAGCCCGGCTGGGTGCGGCTGCGCGCGGCGCTGACGATGGCGCAGGTCGGCGAGTTCTCGTTCGTGCTGGTGCAGCTCGGCAAGAAGTCGGAACTGCTCGGCGATCAGCACGAACGCGTGTTCCTGGTCGTCGCGGTGCTGTCGATCTCGATCACGCCGGCGCTCTACGCGATCGGCCGCAAGCTGGCGGCGCGCACGCGCGAGGCCGGTGCTGCTGCTGCTGGTGCCGTGGCTGCGCACGGGGACGGCGGCGGGCATGGCCACCACGGGCCGGCGCTGCAGGACCATGCGATCGTCGTCGGCTACGGGCCGACCGGCCGCACCGTCGCCGCCGGCATGCAGGCGCTCGGCATCCCCTACGTCGTGTCGGAGATGAACGCGAACACCGTGCAGGCCGAGAAGCAGAAGGGCGTGCCGATCGTGCTCAGCGACTGCACGCGCATGAGTGCGCTGCAAGCACTCGGCGTCGAACGCGCGCGCATCGTCGTGCTGGCGGTCAACGACAGCGCGGCGACCTCGCGCATCGTGCAGCTGTGCCGGCAGCTGGCGCCCGAGGCGCACGTGCTGGCGCGCGCCGTCTACACCGCCGAGGCCGATGGCCTGCGCCGCGCTGGCGCGCACGACGTGGTGCCGCAGGAACTGGAGGCGTCGGTCGAGATGCTGGTGCGCGTGCTGCGGCGCTTCCTCGTCGCCGACGACCAGATCGGCCGCCTCGTGCAGGACGTGCGCCGCCGCGGTGGCAGCGGCCGGGTGGCGCCGCATGCCGCCGGTTCGGCTGCCGACGTCATCGACTTCGTGCCCGGCATCGGCTTCGCCGTCATGCGCGTGCAACCGGGATCGGTGTGCTGCACGCGCACGCTCGCCGACGCCGGCGTGCGCCGCCACACCGGTTGCAGCGTCGTCGCCGTGCGCCGTGGCGAGAAGAACCTCGCCGCGATCACGCCGGACACGACGCTCGCCGCCGGCGACACCGTCGTCGTGCTCGGCCCGCGCGAACGGCTCGTCGACGCCGCCGCGATGTTCGCGCAGCCGACCGCGGCGCCGTCTTCGGGGATGGTCGCCGGGCCCGGTGCAACGCCGCCGCCGTCGGCGACGAAGGAGCAGCCGTGAATCGCTACACGCTCGGCGCCATCGCCTGCCTGCTGCTCAGTGTGCCGTTGGCCTGGCACCTCTACGAACGGCGCAACCAGCGGCCGATCGTGCGCTTCGCCACGTTCAACGTCGCGCTGAACCGCAGCGAACCCGGCGCCCTGCTGCGCGAGCTGCGCGGCGGTGGTTCGGCCGCCGGCAAGCAGCTGGCGGCGATCGTGCAGCGCGTGGCACCCGACGTGCTGCTGCTGAACGAGGTCGACCACGATGCCGCCGGCGAAGCCGTCGCCGTGCTCGTGCGCGAGTACCTGGCGGTCGGTCAGGACGGGCAGCAGGGCATCGACTACCCGTTCGTATTCCATGCTCCGGTCAACACCGGCGAGCCGAGCGGGCACGACCTCGACGGCGATGGCCGCAGCGACGGCCCGGCCGACGCGCACGGCTACGGCGCGTTCCCGGGCCAGTACGGCATGGTGCTGCTGTCGCGGCATCCGATCCTGCAGGACGAAGTGCGCACCTTCCGACAGCTGCGCTGGTCGGCGATGCCGGTCGCGCTGCGGCCCGACGGCCTCACCGACGCGGTCTGGCAGCAGCTGCGATTGTCGTCGAAGAGCCACTGGGACGTGCCGATCGGCATCGGCGGCCGCAAGGTGCATGCACTGTGTTCGCATCCGACCCCGCCGGTGTTCGACGGGCCCGAGGACCGCAACGGCCGCCGCAACCACGACGAGATCCGCTTCTGGGTCGACTACCTGACGCCGGAGCGCGCGGCGTGGATCGTCGACGACCGCGGCACGAGCGGCGGGCTCGGCGACGCCGACTTCGTCGTGCTCGGCGACCTCAACTGCGACCCGGTCGACGGCGACGCGCGGCGCGAGGCGCTGCAGCAACTGCTGGCGCATCCGCGGCTCGTCGACACGCTGCCGGCGAGCGGCGGGGCGGTCGACGCGGCGCTGCAGCAGTTCCGCGCCAACGCGCAGCAGCGCGGCGAGGCGCGGCTCGACACCGGCGACTTCCCGGACGGCGTCGACGGGGCGGCCCCCGATCGTGGGCCAGGCAACCTTCGCGTCGACTACGCGCTGCCGTCGCGAACGTTCGCGGTCGTGCGCAGCGGCGTGTTCTGGCCGCGTTCGTTCGAGATGCTGGCCGCGCGCGTCGGGGTGTCCGACCACCGGCTCGTCTACGTCGACGTCGACATCGAAGCTGCGGCGAAGCGCTGATCGGCGGACGCGCGCCGGCGGATGCCCGCGTCTCGGCGTCGGCCGCCGAGTGGCACGTTGCCCGCGCACGATCGTCGTCGCCGCCTTTGCTGCGCCGACCTCGGACCGCCAAGATCCCTGCCCGTGAACTTCGCCGCCATCGCGCGCGTGCTCGCCGGCTTCGTCGCGTTCTTCACCGTGGCGCAGCTCTTCCCGCTGGTGCTGTCGTTGACCGAGGATCCCGGCCAACGCGGCAGTGCGCCAGCCGGGTTCGCCGGCAGCATCACCTTCGGCGCACTCGCGTCCGTGCTGTTGTGGCTCGGTGGCCGCCGCGCGCCGAACGGCTTCTACCGCCGCGAGACGCTGTGCGTCGCCGGCATCGCGTGGGTGCTGGCCAGTGCGCTCGGCGCGGTGCCGTTCCAGTGGTCGGGGCTGTTGCCGGACGCGTGCGACGCGCTGTTCGAGAGCGTCAGCGGGCTCACCACCTGCGGCGGCACCGTGCTCGGCACCGGTGGCAACCCGACGCCCGAGCAGACGCCCGGCAGCCTGCTGCTGTGGCGCGCGCTGCTGCAGTGGCTCGGCGGCATCGGCATCGTGCTGATCTTCGTGGCCCTGCTGCCGGCGGGCGCGGCGAACAAGCACCTGATGACCGCCGAGGCCGTCGGCGTCGCCAACGAAGGTTTCCAGCCGCGCGTGCTGCAGCAGTCGCGCTGGGTGGTCGGCGTCTACGTGCTGCTGACCGTGCTCTGCATCGCCGCCCTGATGACGATCGGCAGCATGGGCTGGCTCGACGCGACCTGCCATGCGTTCTCGTGCCTCGCGACCGGTGGCTACAGCACGCGCACGTCGCTCGCCGAGTTCAAGGACCTCGGCGCCGAGGTCGTGCTGACGCTGTTCATGTACCTCGGCGGCTGCAGCTTCACCGTGCTGGCCGGCGTGCTGCGCGACGGCTTCGCGGGCTGGCGCGCGATGCTGCGCGGCGGCGAGTTCCGCCTCTACACGACGGTCACGGTGCTGGCGGTGCTGCTGACGACGCTGGACCTCGTGCGCGGCGGCAAGGGGCCGGGCGAAGCGCTGCGCGAGGCGTCGTTCAACGTCGTCAGCATGCTGAGCTGCTGCGGCTTCGCCACTGCGGACTTCCAGGCCTGGCCGCCGCTGTCGCTGCTGGTGATCTTCACCTGCACGATGGTCGGTGGTTGTTCGGGTTCGGCCGCCGGCGGCATGAAGATGGTGCGCGTGCTGGTCTGCTTGCGGCTGTTCGCGTTCTCGCTGCGCACCTACGTGCAGCCCAAGCGCGTCGACCGCCTGCGCCTGGACGACGAAGTGCTGCCGGCGGCGGTGGTGTCGTCGATCGTCGCCATGGTGCTGATGTGGCTGGCGACGATCCTGATCGGAGCCATCGTCATCGCCTGGGACCAGCGGCTGTCGTTCGTCGGGGCGTTGACCGCCAGCGCCAGCATGCTCGGCAACTGCGGCCCGGCGATGGCCATGGTCGACCCGGCGGCGCTGGCGAACGGCCTGCCGCCGCAGGGCGTGGCGCTGACCACGGTGGGGCCGAACATCGGCCCGCTGGGGGGATTCGGCGACCTGGCCGGCTGGACCAAGCTGGTGATGAGTTTCGAGATGGTGCTGGGACGGCTCGAGCTGCTGCCGATGCTGGCGCTGCTATCGCCGGGCTTCTGGCGCCGTTAAAAGGTCCGGATCGCCGGGCTCATTGGCCGATGACATCGGCCGGTGATCCTGGCGATGGTCTGTGCAGACCGCCGCGGGTTCCCCTCTCCCTGCTCGCTACGCACTCTCGTGACCAACATCCTGCTGTTCGGCCTGTTCGCCGCGACGTTGCTCGGCATCGCCAAGTTCCACAAGCACGCGCTGCGCATCGCCCTCGGGGGTCTCGCCTGCGTGGTGCTGGTCAAGGTGACGATGGTCGAGGGCTTCGGCCTCGGAGCCCACCTGCAGCACGAGGCGCTGACGATCTTCAACCTCGGCGGCCTGCTGCTCGGGTTCTCGCTGCTGGCGAACTACTTCGAGCGCAGCCACCTGCCGGACCGGCTGACCGACGTGCTGCCGGCCGGCAAGCTCGGCGCGTTCGTGCTGCTGGTGCTGGTTGCGATCATGTCGTCGGTGCTCGACAACATCGCGGCGGCGCTGATCGGCGGTGCGGCGGCGATGACGCTGTTCCAGCGCAAGGTCCACGTCGGCTACCTGGCCGCCATCGTCGCCGCCAGCAACGCCGGTGGTGCGGGCTCGGTCGTCGGCGACACCACGACGACGATGATCTGGCTGGCCAAGGTCTCGCCGCTCGAAGTGGCCGAAGCCGCGGTCGGCGCGGTCGTCGCCGTGGCGTTCTTCGGCTTCTTCGCGGCGCGCCAGCAGCATGCGCTGCAGCCGCTGGTGCGCGCCACCGGCGAGAAGAAGCACGTCGACATGGCGAACCTCGGCGTCGTGCTGCTGATCCTGGTCGGCGCCATCGGCACCAATCTGTGGATCGGTCTGCCGGCCGCTGGCGTCTGGGTGGCGATCCTGCTCGGCGCGCTCGTTCGCACGCCCGACTGGAAGGTGCTGCCGCCGGCCGCGGTCGGTGCCTGCTTCCTGCTGAGCCTCGTGCTGTCGGCCTCGATGATGCCGGTGGAGACGATGCGCGAGTACATGCCGGCGTCGTGGCCGACGGCGCTCGGGCTCGGGGTGGTGTCGGCGTTCTTCGACAACATCCCGCTGACGGCGCTGGCGCTGAAGCAGGGCGGCTACGACTGGGGCTTCGTCGCGTTCGCCGTCGGCTACGGCGGTTCGATGCTGTGGTTCGGCAGTTCGGCCGGCGTCGCGATCTCGGGCCTGTTCCCGGAGGCCAAGTCGGCGAAGAACTGGCTGGTCCAGGGCTGGCACGTCGCCGTCGGCTACTTCCTCGGCTTCTTCGCGATGCTCGCCCTCGTCGGCTGGCACGTCCACACGCCGAACACGACGGGGGGTGCGGGGGACCACGGTGCGGCGCAGGCGCCGGGCACTCCCGGCACGCCGACGCCGACGCCCAGCCACCCCGGCAAGTAGCCGACGGCCGCAGCAGGCGGCGTCACCGCGCCGCGTCGCCCTTCGCCTTCGGTGGCGGCGACGCCAGCAGGTCGCGCGCCAGTTCCACCGCTTCGCGCTGCGGGTAGCCGTAGGTGGCGATCGGCCCCGGCCAGCGATGGCGATCGGGCTGCGCCGGACACGCGGCGATCGCACGCTGCAGCAAAGCCCGGCCGCGCGCCTCGTGCTGCGGCTGCTCGAGCAGCATCGCACCGAGGCCGGCGAACACGTCGGCGAGCTCGGCTTGCAGCAGTGGCGGGAACGGCGCCTTCGCCTCGGCCGCGGCCAGGGTGTCGGCCAGCTCCAGCTCGCCAGCGGCATCGAGCTGGTTCAGCCGCATGGCCTCGATGCGGTCCCACAGCGGATCGATCGCCGCGGCGGCGCGCTGCAACGGCGTCGTCGGGCGCCGCCAGTTCATCGCGTCGTCGTCGACGAAGTCGGTGGCGACGACGGCACCGACGGCGATCGGCTCGCTGGCCAGCGTCGCCAGCACCGGCGCGTTCGACCACGCGTGCAGGCACAAGGCGCTGCCGTCGGCAAGCACGGCACTCAGCTGCAGCGCGGTGCGATTGCCCCACTCCGGCACACCCGGGCGCACGACGAACTCGGCGCGGCCGTCGGCGCGAGGTTGCCACGTGACCTCGGCGTGCCACGGCGAAGCCGGGGCGGCCAGCAGGCCGTCGAGCGCTGTGGTCAGGAACCCGCCGATCGTCCGCTGGTACTCGCCCTCGTGCGTCAGCATGCCGTGCGGCGCCGTCGCCGTGTGCTCGAGCAGCCACAGTTGCCGCGGCCCGTCGTAGGCCTGGAAGGCGCGCGCCAGCGCCAGCCGATCGGCGACCGGCTCGCCGTCGCTGCCGACGAACAGGGCGGGTGCGGCGGCGCGTTCGCTGGGCTTCGCCGGCAACGGCGGCAGTACGTAGTCGCGCCCGTCGGGGCGGCTGGCGAGGCTCTTGGTGTCGGGCACGTGCTCGAGCACGAGGGCGGCGATTCCTTCGCTCGCCGCGGCCCACTGCGCTGCGAGGCTGCCGAGGCCGGTGCCGAACAGCGCCACCTTCTTCGCGTCGACGTCGCGGCGCGCGCGCACGAAGCGCAGCACCGCGACGGTGTCCTCGCACCATGCCGCGAGGCTCGGCGTGCCGGTGCTGTGGCCGTAGCCGCGCGGATCGAACACCAGCACCTGCAGGCCGGCGGCGTGCAGGAACGTGTAGTACGGATCGATGCAGCCGACGTCGGTGTCCTCGTCGTGGCAGAACACCACCGTGCGGCCGTTCGCAGCCGGGTTCGGCAGCCAGAAGCCGGCGATCCGGTCGCCGTCGCCGACCGGCAGCACGAACGGCTCGGCGGCGAGGCCGAGTTCGGCCGGCGTCGTCAGCAGCGGTTCGGCGTCGCGGGGCGCCGTCGGCGCCGTGGCGCACGCGGCGAGAGCGAGCGCCAGCGCCAACGACGTCGTCGAGCGGCGCATGGGGAGCACGTCAGGCCTGGTCGAGTGCGTTCGCCAGCAGGTCGCCGTCCTCGTTGCGCGGCACCGGCACGGTGAACGGCAGGTAGCAGTGCTCCGGCGTGCTGACGTGCACACGCAGCTGCTGCTTGGCGACGGCGAGGTCGATCTCGAAGCCGCCGGTGCGCAGCACCACCGACTCCGGACAGGCCAGCGCCGGCTCGCCGCTGCGCTCGAGCGCGAGCCGCGCGCCGAGGCGGCTGCCGAGCCAGTCGGCCAGCAGGTGCGCCGCCGAGGTCGCCGACGCGCCGTAGCGCACGGCGCCTTCGACCTTGGTGCCCGGCTGCCACGGCAGGCGTTCGAACGCCTCCGCAAGGGCCCGTCGCCACGGCCGCAGCCGCAGCCAGTTCAGGTCGCTGAGGCGCTGGCCCGCTTGCCTTCGCGCCGCGACCGCGGCGAGGTGGCGCGCCGGTTCGGTGAATCGGCGCGAGTCGACGACGACGTGTTCGCACAGCTTGGCGACGGCGTCGTAGTCGCGTTCGTCGGCCGGCCACGTGCGCGCCCAGTAGAGATGGTTCGGCAGGTCGTTCATCAGCAGCGGGCGCACCAGCCCGGGCACCTGGCCGAACGCACGCGGCGGCACGCGCACGGTG
>VYME01001282.1_pt1 | contig 10140 bp, 6 predicted proteins | sample 5115281 | NCBI WGS metagenome assembly VYME01 (sample SAMN12291780, study PRJNA351875) | freshwater metagenome | isolation source: freshwater lake | place: USA: Michigan, Wintergreen Lake | collected 2013-08-08
CGTGGTCGAACGCGGTGGTCGTGGCCGGATCGCCGAGCAGCTTGGCGAACTCGTCGAACGCGGCGATCTCGACCGTGCAGGCGCCCGACATCTGCTCCTCGATGCTGCGCAGCGCGGCGGCGGGCAGCACGGAGCGGAACGGCGCCACCATGCGTTCGCGGTAGGCGTGCGCGGCGGCGTGCGGGTCGAGGTTCTGCGCCATCAGGCCGGGAGCGCCGGCGATCGCGCGCGGCGTGCTGGCGAGCGGTGTCGCGAGCACTTCGTCGAGGTTCGAGGCGGGATCGGTGCTGACCAGCAGCACGCGCTTGCCGGCGTTCGCCAGCGCCAGCGCCGTGGCGCAGGCGACGCTGGTCTTGCCGACGCCGCCCTTGCCGGTGAAGAACAGATGGCGCGGTGGCTCGGCGAGGAAGCGGGGCAGCGTGGTCATGGGGATCCTGTCGGCGAACTCAGCAGCAGCCGCCCGGCTTGCAGCAGCCGCTGTCGGCCGCGGTGTCGGGCCTGGTGACGCGCAGGCCGGCGAGTGCGGCCAGCGTCTCGCGCGACGGATACAGGCCCTCGACGGCGACGCGGTCGTCGACCAGCACCATCGGCAGCGCCTCGAGGCCGCGGTGCAGCGCTTCGTTCACCGCCGGCGTGCCGGCGAACGCGCCCGGCTGCTGCATCAGGTTGAAGCGCTCGACGGCGACACCCTGGCGCGCCAGCCAGTCGAGGTCGGCGGCGAAGCGGACCAGTTCGGGGTCGACCGTCGGGCCGCAGATGCCGGTGTCGCAGCACATCGCAGGATCGAAGACGCGGATCTTGGGGGGCATGGTCCTTCCATCGGGAGCGGGCGACGCAGGGTCGGAACTCGCCGACTCTACGGCTTAGGACGATCGGTGCCGCGGGCAAGCGCGCCGATGGAGGGGATCGCCGGGCCAAGGTGCGTAGCGTCGTCGCGGTTCGTCCCCGGCGCACGCGGCGGATCCCGGTCGGTGGCGATGCGGGCCGTGTGGCCACCGACGATCCGCACAAGAACACGACGTCGCGTGGGCCCTAGCACGGGGGCACGGGATCCTCCGAGTCACGACACTGTGCAGGTGTCCGGTCGTGCGTTCGCACGCCGGCGCCCACAGCCATGACCCTCCAACGTCGTTCTCTCCCGTCGCTCCTGGCGCCGTTCCTGGTGGCCGCCCTGCCGGTCGCGGCCCGCGCCCAGGTTGCCGTCGCGTGGTCGCAGTTCGAGCGCGGCGTCGCGATCGCCGTCGACCGCAGCGACCACGTCTACACGCTCGACTACGAGCAGCAGCTCGGCGCGGAGGTCGTGGTGACGAAGCGCGACGCGCAAGGCAGCCTGCTGTGGACGGCGTCCTTCGACCAGACCGATGCGACGAAGTGGGAGCGCGCGCAGTGGCTCGCCACCGACAGCGACGGCGCCGTGATCGTCTGCGCGACCCTGATGTCGGGGTATTCGAACCCCGTCGTCGCCGCCAGCATCGTGATGAAGTTCGACGCCAGCGGGAACTTCCTATGGCGCCGCGTCGGCGGCACCGGCTTCGACGGCTCGCGCACCGTGCGCTGCGTCGTCGACCGCGACGACAACGCCTACGTGCTCGGCCTCGGGCAGAGTGGTTCGGGGCTCGTCAGCAAGGTCGAGAAGTTCTCGCCGACCGGTGTCTCGCTGTGGTCCTGGTTCGGCACCGCCGGCATCGGCGCCCCGACCATGGTGAAGCTCACGCCCGACGACCAGCTGCTGGTCACCGGCCGCTCGATCACCGGTTCGTTCAACGGCCACGCCAGGATCGACCGCGACGGCAACACGGTGTGGAGCCTCGCCGGCGTCCAGAGCCTGACCGTCGGCGACGCGGCGGGCGACGCGTTCGGCAACACCTTCGTGGTGCACGCGCAGTCCGGCGTCGCCAATCCCGGGACCATCGTGAAGAAGCTCGGGCCCACCGGCGCGCTGCTGTGGCAGAACGCATACCCCGCCGCGGGCATGCGGGTCGAGGTCGGGCCGGACGATGCGGCGATCGTCGCCGGCTTCCCGAACCAGGGTTCGGCCGGCGCGGCCTTCATCAAGGTCGACGGCGGCGGTGCGCTGGTCTGGTCGAACCTCGACGCCGACGGTCCCCTCATGCTGCTGATGCACGCGCAGCTGCTGGTCGACGCGTCGGGCGAAGCCTACCTGGCGGCGGGCACGCTGTTCGACATGGCGGTGTGCAAGGTCGACGCGAACGGGGCGAGCCAGTGGACGGCGACCACGCCCGGTGCGAGCGCTTCGGCGATCGTGTTCTCGCGCGCGAGCAACGGAGTGTTCGTGGTCGGTGGTCGCACCGCGCACCTCGTCGACGCGAACGAAGGGCAGTGGCAGGAACTCGGCGGCGCCCTCGCCGGGACGAACGGCACGCCGCAGCTCGTCGGGCAGGGCCGTTGCGCGCAGGGGCAGCCGATGACGCTCTACGGTTCCCACGCTGCACCCAATGCGCTGGTCGTGCACGTGGTCGGCCTCAGTGCCGTGGGCGCGCCGCTGTTCGGCGGGCTCCTGGTGCCGTCGCCCGACCTGCTGCACGTGGCCCTCACCGACGCGGTCGGCCGCAGCGGGTTCGGCCTGACGATCCCGACCGCGGTGGGGCTGGGGCAGTCGCTGTGGTTCCAGAGCTGGTGCCTCGACGCCAGCGCGATCCAGGGCCTCAGCGCCAGCAACGCGCAGCGGGTCCGCGGCGGCTGACCGCTACGAGCTCGCCGCCTTCTTGCTGCGCCGCGCCGGCTTCTTCTTCGCCGGGCCCTTCGCGGCGCGCGCAGCCAGCAGTTCGAGCGCGCGCGGCAGCGTCAGCTCGTCCGGGTTCTCGTCCTTGCCGAGCGACGCGTTGGTGGTGCCGTCGGTGACGTAGGGGCCGTAACGGCCGTCGAGCAGCTTGACGACCTTGTTGGTCACCGGGCTCTCGCCGAGTTCGCGCCGCGCCTTCTGGGCGCTCGGCGCGCCGCGCCCGCCGCGGCCGGTCTTCGGCTGCGCCAGCAGGGCCTGCGCCAACGCGAGATCGATCGACAGCGGCGTGTGGCCGGCGGGGATGCTGCGCGTCTCCTTGCCCCACTTCAGGTACGGGCCGTAGCGGCCGTTGGCGGCGAGGATCGGTTCGTCCGTGCCCTCCGGCGTCTTCGCCACGCCGACCGTGCGCGGCAGGCGCAGCGTCGCCAGCGCTTCGTCGAGCGTCACCGTCTCCGGCGTCATGCCGGCGAGCAGCGACGCCATCTTCGGCTTCTCCGCCTTCTTCTTGCCGGCCTCCATCGCCTCGCCCAGCTGGAAGTAGGGACCGAAGCGACCGACGCGCACGTAGACCGGCAGCTCCGTCTCCGGGTCGGTGCCGAGCGTGCGCGGCCCTTCGGCGCCCTTCTTCAGCAGCTCGAGGGCGAGCGCCAGCGTCAGTTCGTCCGGCGCGGTCTCGTCCGGCACCGGCGCCTTCTTGTCGCCGCACGACAGGAACGTGCCGTAGCGGCCGATGCGCACCTCGACGGTCTCGTCGGCGTCGTTCTTGCCGAGCGGGATCGAGCAGATCTTGCGCGGGTCGATGTCGCCTTCGATGCCGCTGACGCGGTCGCGCAGGCCCGGCGTGCCGTTGCCGAGGAAGAAGTGCTGCAGGTAGTCGAGGCGGCGCGCCTTGCCGTTGCTGATCTCGTCGAGGTCGTCCTCCATCTTGGCCGTGAACTGGTAGTCCACGAGCCAACCGAGATAGCCGGCGAGCAGGTCGACGACGGCGAACGCGGTGAACGTCGGCACCAGCGCCGTGCCCTTCTTCCACACGTACTCGCGGCGCACGATCGTCTCGATGATCGCGGCGTAGGTCGACGGGCGGCCGATGCCGCGCGCTTCGAGCTCCTTGATCAGGCCGGCTTCGGTCACGCGCGGCGGCGGCTGCGTGGTGTGGCCGGCGGGCTTCAGCTCGCGCGCCATCGCCTGCTGGCCCTTCTGCAGGTTGGGCAGCACGCGCTCGGTCTCGGCGAGTTCGCTGTCCGCTTCTTCGAGGTCCTCGACGTAGGCCAGGCGGTAGCCGGCGAACTCGATCGTCTTGCCGGTGGCGACGAACTTCGCCTGGCCGTGCTTCGCCGTCGGCATGCCGAGCGTCATCGTCGTGCGCTGGCCGCGCGCGTCCTTCATCTGGCAGGCGACGGTGCGGCGCCAGATCAGGTCGTAGACGGCGCGCTCGTCCTGGCCCATCTCGGCCGGCAAGGCACTCGGGTGCACGAACTCGGCGCCAGCGGGGCGGATCGCCTCGTGCGCTTCCTGCGCGTTCTTGACCTTGGTGGCGTAGGTGCGCGGCGCGTCGGGCAGGTATTCGGCGCCGAACTCGCGGCCGATCAGCGTGCGCGCGGCGGCGATCGCCTGCGTGCTCAGCGTCGTCGAGTCCGTGCGCATGTAGGTGATGAAGCCGTTCTCGTAGAGGCGCTGGGCGGCGCGCATCGTGCGCTGCGCGGCGTAGCGCAGCTTGCGCGCGGCTTCCTGTTGCAGCGTCGACGTGGTGAACGGCGGATACGGGCGCTCGCTGTACGGCTTCTGCTCGACGTCGAGCACCGTCGCTTGCTTGCCGGCCAGCTCGTTGGCGAGGCCGGTGGCGAGCTTCTCGTCGAGCACGACCAGCCCCTTCGCTCCGGCCTTCACCTTGCCGGTTTCGGCGTCGAAGTCGCGGCCGGTGGCGACGCGGTCCGCACCGAGTCCCTGCATCGTCGCCGCGAACGGCGTCTCGTCGCCCGCCTTGCCCGCCAGCACGGCGTCGAGGCTCCAGTAGTCGGCGGCCTGGAAGCGGATGCGCTCGCGCTCGCGCTCGACGATCAGCCGCACGGCGACGCTCTGCACGCGGCCGGCGGACAGCTTCGGCTTGACCTTCTTCCACAACAGCGGCGAGACGGTGTAGCCGTACAGACGGTCGACCAGGCGGCGCGTCTCCTGCGCCTCGACCAGGTCCATGTCGATCTGCCGCGGGCTCGCCAGCGCTTCGAGGATCGCCGGTTTGGTGATCTCGTGGAACACCAGGCGCTTGGTCTCGCACTTCGGCTCGAGCTCCTGCACCAGGTGCCAGGAGATCGACTCGCCTTCGCGGTCTTCGTCTGTCGCCAGGTAGAGGACCGAGGCGTCCTTGACCAGGGCCTTCAGCTTCTTCAGGTGGTCCTTCTTCTCCGCCGGGACCACGTAGAGCGCCTTGAAGTCGTGCTCGACGTCGATGCCGAGCTTCGCCCACTTCTCCTTCTTCAGCTCCGCCGGCACCTCGCTGGCGTCGCCGGGCAGGTCGCGGATGTGCCCGATGCTGGCCTCGATGCGGTAGTCCTCGCCGAGGAACTTGCCGATCGTGCGCGCCTTCGCGGGCGACTCGACGATGACGACCGGAGTGCCGGTGGGCTTCTTGCTGCTGGCCATGCGGGTGGGATTCGGCAGCGGGAAAGGTCGGTCTGAAGGCGAGTTCGGAAGCGGGTGCCTCGCCCTGGGACGGTGTCGGATTTCGCGGCGATCGCGGCTCCGGGGGGCGGAACCGCTCGTGGGTTCCAGTTGTCGGTAGCCGCGCGCCACGCACGGCGATCGACGTCCTACTGCCGCACGAAGCGATGCGCGGCCGCTGGCGGACCATCGGCGTGGCGCCTGAGCCTGGAGCCGTGCATGCTGTGCTGGATGAGCGCCCTGGGAAGCTCACATCGCCGCGTCGTCACCTCGCGGCTGCGAACGCCGGTCGGCGCGTGCGAACGGACCGCGGCTGGCGTTCGCCGGCACCGACTGCTGGTCGTGGCGACGGCCGTGCTAGCGCTGTTGTTCGCACTGCCGAGTTGCTTCACGATCGCCGTCTGGTCCGAGCTGCCGCCGGACCAGGTGTGCCGCGACGTGGTCTCCCCCGCACCTGGGCAGCTGGCTCCGCCTGTGCTGACCGTGGCGTTGTCGGCCGAGGCGCGCACCGCGTTGGCCGAGCGCTGGTCGGCCGTGCCGTCGTGGGCCCGTGGCCTGCGGGTGTCGGTGGACACGGCCGTGGCGCCGGAGCTGGTGAGCTTGCCGGCGGGCAGCCACATCGACGTGGTCCGCGACTTGGAGGGCGACTTGATGCTCAGCTTCCGCGGCAAGTCCTGGCCGGCGACGGTCGAGTTCGTGGCCGAGCCCGTCGCCCCGTCGCCGCCGTCGCTGTCGGTCGGCTTCGTCCTCTACTACACGGCGCGCGGCCCCGGCTTCACCGGCGAGGTGGCGAAGCGCGTGCTGTGCACTCCGGCCACGCTGCTGCTCGACGTGGTGACGTCGCCGCTGCAGTTGCTGACGCTGCCGTTCTGGTTGCCCGGACTGCTGTGAGGGAGCGGGGGGATGGCCGTGGCGCGCGCGTTCCCTCGCGCCAGGGCAGCTACTCCGCGAACGGCACCCGCACGCGGTTGTAGGCGACCACGTTCGGCAGCAGCGGGCACGGGCTCGACGTCGTGCCGAACATCACCCACTGGAACTCGAGCTGGAAGCCGAGCGCGCTGAACTGGAACGGCAGTGGCCACGTCACCGCGAGCTCGCCGGGTGCGTTCGGCACCACCAGGGTCACCAGCGGCAGCATCAGGTTGCACGGCCCGCAGCCGATCGGCGCCTGGCTGCTGTCGCTCAGGTTCAGCAGCGCGAACGGCGCGCTCTGGTCCTGGTACTGCAGCCGGATCTGGAACGTCTGGTTGCCCGGCGCGAACGCACCCTGCGTGTAGCCGCACGGCGACAGGCCGATGCAGCTGTTGCCGACGCAGCTGCCGCCGAGGTTCACCGGCGTGCCGCCCTGCATGGTCAGGAACGTGCGCGTGCAGGCGGTGCCGCTGCCGCCACCGACCGGCGTCTCGATCCAGCTGATCACGGCGCGCAGCGGGTCGTTGGCGTCGGCGAAGCCGCTGCGGATCGTCGGCTGCTGCTGGCTTGGCTGCGCGACCGTCGGCAGGGTCTCGAGCGGGCGCAGCTGGGTGCCGTCATCCTGATAGACGCCGAGCACGATCTCGTCGTCGCCGGTGGTCGTGGTCGAGCGGCCCCACAGCCCGACGTAACGATCGCCGCACCACGCCAGCGCCGGGCTCTTGCCGCGCACGCTGTCGAACAGCGTCGCGGCACCGGCCGTCAGCGTCGCGCCGTTCCAGGTGAGCCGCACCTTCTGCAACTGACCGAAGCGCGTGAACGCCGCGAGAAAGTGGGCGCCGTTGCCGGCGATCGCCGGGTCGAAGTCGACGCCGTTGGCGGGGATCAGGTTGGCGCTGCCGATCGCCTGGCCGGCTGCGTTGACGGCCAGCACGTTCAGCGTGTGCGTATTCGGCGAGATCGCCGGTGAGATCGTGTAGATCAGGGCGGCGGGGGATGAAGTCGTGTAGCTGTCCGACAGCCGCGGCGTGCCGACGATCGTGTCGCCGCCAGTTGCCGACGCCACGGTCTGCCCCACCCCGATCGTGGAGGGCGCCGTGAACGGTCGCACGACCACACCGACGCCCGGCTCGACACAGCTGATCAGCATCGAGTTGGAGAAATCGAGGCGGGAGCTGAGCGACGCCCGTTCGCCGCCGACCGCGATCGTCAACACGGGTGGCAGTGACGTGACCTGGGTGATCGCCCGCATCTTCAGGGTCCACGGGCCGGTCGCCGAAGGGCCCTCCTGCCAGACGATCGGCCGCCATTGGTTGTTCATCGTGACGATGGCCGGCGCGGTCTCGACCAAGTTGGACGCGTTGGCGATACCCAGCAGCGAGCTGGTGCCGCTCGAGTTGTTGGTGTCGACGGCGTAGACGTCGCTGTCGCTCTGCGAGAACGTGCGTACCCAGGTCCACGTGGTGCCCATGAACTGGATCACCTTGCGGCTCGTGCCGGTCACGAAGCTGTCGTTGCCGCCGCCCTGCGGCACCAGCGAGGCCGTGCTGAGCCACGGATCGAGCACCAGCGGGAACTGCGCGCGGTCGACGAACGCGTCCGGCAGCCGCAGTTGGAGTTCGCCGTCGGCGAAACCGAGCGTGCCGGGGCACCGTTCGCCGCGCGCGTCGATGCCGGTGACCGCACCAACGTGCACACCGCCGAACGCGCCGTCGGTGAAGCGCAGCGTGCCGTCGGCCAGGGTCTCCGGTCGCAGGCCACCGCCGACGTCGCAGTGCACGACCAGGTCGCCGTCGCCGGCCGGGCGTTCGGCGAAGACGAAGCTGAGTTCGAGCCCGCGCGCGTCGACGCGGTAGTGCTCGACGATGCCAGCGCGGTCGTAGGTGACGTCCTGGCCCTGCCATCGCGGGGCCGGGGCGTCGGCGCCGGTGGCGGCGGTGTGCAGCACGTCGCCGCCGCGGGCGATGTGGTCGAGGCGCAGGGCGAGGCAGCGGTTCGACGGGGCCGCCGGCAGTGCCGGCACGAAGTCGATGCCGCCCGGCCGCAACGCCGCCTTGTAGTCGGGGCCGACCGCCCAGGGAGTGCCGTCGGGGTCGGCGACGATGCCGGCCAGGGTGCCGATCGCCACGGTCTCGGGCATCGCCGTCGTTGCTGCCGTGGTCGAGGGAGGCGGGGAACCCGTCCCCAGCTGCTGGGCCGCGAGGGTCGCAGTGAAGACGAAGGGAACGACGTGGGGGAGCAGGGTGCGCATGGGGAACCGCGGGCCGTCGAGGCCCTCCGAGCGGGCAGCGAGCGCGGCGGCGATTTCGTTCGCGATCTCCCCGGACGGACGGGCCGATGCTCGCTCCGAAGCCGCCCCGCTCGGGCGGCTCCCCCGGCGTCACTGCACCACGTCGCGGAACGTGTTGGTGGTGACGAACCCGACCAGCGGATCGTCGACGATGGCCTGGTAGTGCAGCGGGGTGCCGACCAGGGCCGGCAGGTTCGGCAGCGGCCAGGTCACCGAGGTCGGCGTCGGCTGCGGCAGCTGCACGTGCACGATCAGCACGGTCGCCGGATCGAGGCGGAGGGTGCCGAACGGGCCGACCGAGGTGAGGCCGGGGCCGAACGCGCCGAAGACGACGCCGAGGGTGTTCGCGCCGGGGCGCGTGCGCAGCTCGACCGTGTAGTTGCTGCCGAGGGTCGGCGGCACCGGCGCCACCACGTGGTGCAGCTGGTTCGGCAGCCCCGGGAGCTCGAGGTCGCCGTCGCCGTCGTAGTCGGCCACCACGTCGCCGAGGTACACGCCGTTCTGCACCGCGTGGTTGCCGGCGACGAAGGCGAAGTTCGCGCTGCCGTCGTTGCGCAACAGGCCGGTGGCGAGCAGCACGTCGACGTCGCCGTCGCGGTCGGCGTCGAAGCAGGCGAAGCGATTCGCCGGGGTGGCCGGGAAGCCCGGGACCGCGACGAAGGTGGCGTTGCCTTGGTTCAGGAACAGGCGCGTGCCGCTCGCGGCGAACAAGTCGAGGTCGCCGTCGCCGTCGACGTCGGCCAGCCAGTGCGGGGCGGTGGCGGTCGCCGGCAGCTGCACCGGGAACGGCGAGAACACGCCGCCCTGGTTGCGCAGCAGGCCGCCTGGCCCGATCGCCAGCACGTCGAGGTCGCCGTCGCCGTCCAGGTCGGCGGCATCGGGCATGGTCAGCCACTCGTTGCCGAGCTGGGTCGAAACGCCGACGAGGCCCGTTGCGGTGACGTCGACGAACACGCCTGCGCCGTTGTTGGCGTAGTAGTGGCAGCCCCCGAAGTCGATCGTCAACCAGTCGACGTCGCCATCGCCGTCGAGGTCGGCGACGACCTGGTTCTTGGTGTCGAAGTTGTTCGCGGGCAGCGCCACGCTGCTGACGTTGGTGAACACGCCGGCGCCGTTGTTGGCGAACACCAGGTTGGGCAGCAAGTCCTCGTTGGCCGCCAGGACGTCGAGGTCGCCGTCGCCGTCGATGTCGGCGAGGTCGATGGCGTGGCAATCGCGGACCGGCGGCGTGGTCAGGCGGGCCGCGGTGTCGTCGACGAAGCGGCCGGAGCCGTCGTTGATCAGCACGCGGAGGATGGCGAAGTCGCCGGCGACGACGAGGTCGAGGTCGCCGTCGCCGTCGAGGTCGCCGCGGGCGTGGCCGACCCCGGACTGGCCCGACTGGGGCAGGCCGGCGTGGCGGGTGGTGGCGAAGCTGGCTTGCGCCGCGAGCGGCAAGGCCAGTGCGAGCAGGCAGGGCAGGGCGCGCATGGTGGTTCTCGGGGTCTGGTTCGAAGGGCCGGGGGCGGGCCGCGAGCCGCGCGGCCCTGGTCGGCGG
>VYME01001183.1_pt1 | contig 10130 bp, 8 predicted proteins | sample 5115281 | NCBI WGS metagenome assembly VYME01 (sample SAMN12291780, study PRJNA351875) | freshwater metagenome | isolation source: freshwater lake | place: USA: Michigan, Wintergreen Lake | collected 2013-08-08
CGAATGCCGTGCTCGGCCGCGCCGGTTCGCGTTCGCGCAACAGACGCGCCAGCGCCTGCAGGCCGCCGAAGCCGAGGTCGCGCTGCGTGAAGGGCAAGGCGCCGACCAGCAGCTTGTAGAGCACGACGCCGAGTGCGTAGAGGTCGGCGCGGGTGTCGACCGGCGCCTCGATCGCGCCCGCTTGTTCGGGCGCCATGTAGCCGGGCGTGCCCAGCACCTGGCCGACCTCGGTGCGCATGCCGAGCGCGCCGTCATGGCCGGCGACCGACTTGGCGAGGCCGAAGTCGATGACCTTGACCCGCGCGTTGGCCCCTTCGCCAGCGACCAGCACGTTGCCGGGCTTCAGGTCGCGGTGCACGACGCCCTTCTGGTGCGCGTGCTCGACGGCGGCGCAGACCTGCAGCAGCAGCTCGATGCGCTGGCGCACCGGCAGGCGGCGGCGGTCGGCGTAGCGGTCGAGCGGCTCGCCCGAGCACAGCTCCATGACGAAGAACGGCTGCCCGCGCTCGGTGGTGCCGCAGTCGTAGACGCGGGCGATGCCGTCGTGCTGCATCCACGCCAGCGCCTGCCGTTCCTGCTCGAACCGCGCGACGATGGCGCGGCTGTCCATGCCGAGCTTGACCAGCTTCAGCGCGACCTGGCGCTGCACCGGCTCGTCCTGTTCGGCGAGGTAGACGATGCCCATGCCGCCTTCGCCGAGCGGGCGCAGCAGACGGTACGGACCGATGCGCGCCGGGTGCTCCGGCTCCGTCGGGCCGGCACCCGCGTTCGCCACCGTGTCCATCGCGAACGGTCAGCCGGAGCGCGCTGCCGCTGTGGCACGGTTCACGCCGTTTTCGGCGGGCCCGGCCACTCGAGCAGCACGCGCTCGCCGTCGCGGCGCACGGCGTAGCGGCGCACGTTCCATTGCTCGCCGATGTCGCAGGCTCCCGTGCGCAGGTCGAACTCCCAGCAGTGCAGGAAGCAGACGACCTTGCCGGCCAGCACCGTGCCGTCGCACAGCGGCGCACTGGCGTGCGGGCAGTTGTTGTCGATCGCCAGCAGTTCGCCGTCGAGCTGGAACAGGGCCACCCAGTGGCCGTCGATGCGCACCGGGGCGCCGGGGCCGAACTTCAGGTCGGCGAAGGCGCCGACGTCGACCCATCGTGTCGCGGGCGCGCTCATCGTGGGTGCCGCCGGAAGGCGTAGCGGCGGATCACGCGGCCCTGCTCGATGTACTTGCGCTCGAAGTTGGTCGGGCTGAAGGCATGCCCGGCACCGGCCGCGCGCACGCGCGCTTCTTCTTGCTCGTCGCGCACGAAGTCGACGGCGGCGCCCATGACGCGCGCGACCTGGCCCGAGTAGGCGGCGTTGTCCGACGCGAAGTAGAGGAAGCCACCGTCGCGGATCGCCCGCGCCAGCACGGACACGACGTCCGGCGTGAAGAACCGGCGCCCGGCGTGGCGGCGCTTCGGCCACGGATCCGGGAAGTAGACGTGCACCGCGGCGAGCTGCGCTTCGTCGACGCGGTCCTGCAAGAACAGCTTGCCGTTGTCGACCAGGAACAGGCCGTTGCTGCGCCCGCTCTGCTTGAGCTTGGTAGCCGCCAGCGAGGCGTAGCCGGTCGCTGCTTCGATGCCGAGCAGGAACGTGTCGGGCTTGACCTCGGTCGCGGCCAGCAGGAACGCACCCTTGCCGGAGCCGATCTCGATCTCCAGCTCGTCGTAGCCGGCCGGCACCAGCTCGAGCAGCGCCGGCGGGTTCTTGCCGCCGATGACGAGGCGATCCCCGGGGTCGTCGTCCAGATCCTGGACGCGGCTGCGGAACGACAGTTTCCCGCCTTGGTGCATGCGCGGGTTGTGGGTGGGCGGGAGCGACTCGGACGACGACATCGCGCGCGAGCATAGCCAGGACCAAGGTGAGAAATGCTGGGGCGCAAGCTTGGCGGTCGCCGTCGGGCGGAACATAGTGACTGCGCACCCGGACCATCCCCTCGCCCGGCCTCCAGCCTCCTTCCTCTCGTCTCGCTGCGTGATCCGCCGCCTCTCCCTCGTCATTCCGGTCTATCGCGGTGCGGACACCATCGGGCGTCTGGTCGCGACCCTCGAGACCACGTTGACCGGCCCGGCGGCAAGCCAGGCAGCGGCCGGTCGCGAGCTGGAGATCGTGCTGGTCAACGACGGTTCGCCGGACCACTCGGGTGTCGTCTGCCGGGAGCTGGCGGTGGGCCGCCCGCACCTGCGCTTCGTGGATCTGGCCCGCAACTTCGGCGAACACAACGCCGTCATGGCCGGGCTGAACCACTGCACCGGCGACGCCGTGGTGATCCTCGACGACGACTTCCAGAACCCGCCGAGCGAGGTCGAGAAGCTGGTCGCGGCGATCGCCGCCGGCCACGACGTCGCCTGGTCGTGCTACGAGCAGAAGAAGCACTCCTGGTTCCGCAACCTCGGCAGCCGCTTCAACGACCGCATGGCGACGCTGATGCTCGGCAAGCCGCGCGACCTCTACCTGTCGTCGTTCAAGGCGCTGTCGCGCTTCACCGTCGACGAGGTGGTCCGCTACCGCGGCCCGTATCCGTACCTCGACGGGCTGATCCTGCGCGTCACCAAGAACTACACGACGGTGCTGTGCCGGCACGATGCGCGGCACGAGGGCAAGTCGGGCTACACGCTGCGCAAGCTGGTGGCGTTGTGGCTGAACATGTTCACCACGTTCTCGGTGCTGCCGCTGCGGCTGGCATCGATGGTCGGTCTGGCCGTCGCCGTCGTCGGCTGCGTGATGGCGTTGCTCTTCCTGTGGGAACGCATCCAGCACCCCGACCTGGAACGCGGCTGGGCCTCGCTGATGGTCGGCATGCTGGTGCTGGCGGGCATCCAGCTGATGGTGCTCGGCCTCATCGGGGAGTACCTCGGGCGGCTCTACCTGCAGGATTCGGGGCGACCGCAGTACGTGGTCCGGGCGAGGCTCAACTGCGAGGCCCCGCGGAGCGACGCGTGAGTGCGTTCGCCGGCCGCAACTGCCTGGTGACCGGTGGCCTCGGCTTCATCGGCAGCAACCTGGCGCACGCGCTCGTGCAGGCCGGGGCGAACGTGACCATCGTCGACGCGTTGATCCGTACGCACGGCGGCGACCACTACAACATCGCCGACATCGCCGACCGGGTGCGAGTCAACCTCTGCGACCTGCGCGACGAGGCGATACTGCGCCACCTGGTGCAGGGCCAGCACTTCGTCTTCCACCTCGCCGGCCAGGTCAGCCACGGCGACAGCATGCGCGATCCCGAGCTCGACCTCGGCACCAACTGCGTGTCGACGATCAACCTCGTCGAGTCGTGCCGCCACGAAGCCAAGGATGCCGTGCTGGTCTACGCGTCCACGCGGCAGGTGTACGGCATCGCCAAACGGCTGCCGGTCGACGAAGAACATCCGACGGTGCCGATCGACGTCAACGGCATCAACAAGCTGGCGGCGGAGTACTACCACCTGCTCTACCACCGCACCTACGACCTGCGCTCGGTCGTGCTGCGACTGACCAACACCTACGGGCCGCGACAGCAGATCCGCAACGCGGCCCAGGGGTTCATCGGCGTCTTCCTCTACCGCGCGCTGAAGGGGCTGCCGATCGACGTGTTCGGCACCGGCGAACAGCGCCGCGACTTCCACCACGTCGACGACGTCGTCGCCGCGATGATGCAGGCGGCGGTGACGCAAGCCTGCCACGGTCGCGTGCTCAACCTCGGCGGCACCCGGCCGTGGTCGTTGAACGAAGTGCTGGCCATCCTGCAGCAGCACTGCCGGTTCGAGTTCCGGCACGTGCCGTTCCCGGCCGATCGCAAGCTGATCGACATCGGCGACTACGTCGGCGACTGGTCGCGCTTCCACGAGCTGACCGGCTGGCGGCCGCAGTGGACGCTGCCCGAGGGGCTGGCCCAGACGGTCGCCTTCTTCCGCCAGCACGCCGAGCACTACCTGCGATGAACGACGCCTCGAAGCCCGCCGCGCCACGTCCGGAGATCGCGACGCCGGACGTTCCGATGTTCGACTACCGCGCGCAGCTGCAGCCGCTGCGGGCGCAGATGCTGGCCGCCATCGAACGGGTGCTCGACTCGGGCACGCTGATCCTCGGCAACGAGGTCGAAGCGTTCGAACGCGCGTTCGCGCAAGCCCACGGCGGTGGCCACGCGGTCGGCGTCAACAGCGGCACCGACGCGCTGGTGATCGCGTTCCATGCGCTCGGCGTGCAGCCGGGCGACGAGATCCTGACCGTGGCCAACACCGCGGTGCCGACGATCAGCGCGATCCGCATGGTGGGGGCGCTGCCGGTGTTCGTCGACGTCGATCCACGCACGGCGCTGATGGACCTCGGCCAGGTCGCCGCGGCACTGACCCAGCGCACCAAGGTCGCGGTGCCGGTGCACCTCTACGGCAACATGGTCGACGTCGACCAACTGCGTGCGCTGCTCGCCGGCCGTGGCATCGCCATCGTCGAAGACTGCGCCCAGGCGCAAGGTGCTTCGCTGCGCGGGCGGCCGGCCGGCACGTTCGGCGACATCGCCGCCTTCTCGTTCTATCCGACCAAGAACCTCGGCGCCTACGGCGACGGCGGCGCCTGCCTGACGCGCGATCCGGCGCTCGCCGAGCGCTTGCGCAGCCACCGCATGTACGGCTTCGCCGGCGCCTACTACGCGGAACGCGACGGCGTCAACAGCCGGCTCGATCCGATCCAGGCCGCGATCCTCGGCGTCAAGCTGCCGCACCTGCCGACGTGGGTCGAACGACGGCGGACGCTGGCGGCGCTGTACGACCGATCGCTGCCGAAGCACGTGCAGCGCGTGGTCGCCGCCGCCGACGTCGCGCACGGCTACCACCTCTACGTGGTCCGCGTGCCGGAGCGCGAACGGGTGCGCGACGAGCTGCGCGCGCGCGGCGTCACCACCGGCGTGCACTACCCGCACGCGATCCATCGCATGCGCGCCTATGCCGCGTTGCCGTGTGCCGCGCAGAGCCTGCCGCACAGCGAAGCGCTGGCGCGCGAGGTGCTGTCGTTGCCGCTGTGGCCCGAACTGGGCGAAGACGCCGTGCGGCGCGTCGCCGACGCCGTCGCTGCCGTGGTGCGCTGATGCAGCACGACCACTACGACGCGATGCGCGCCACCGAGGACGCGCACTGGTGGTACGTCGGCAATCGCGCGATCGCCGAGGGCCTGGTGCGCCGTGCCCTCGGCGCTCGCCCGGCCGGGGCGCCGCCGCTGCGCACGCTCGACGCCGGCTGTGGCACCGGGCGCAATCTGGTCTGGCACGCGAACCTCGGCCTCGCCACCGGCCTCGACCGCGAGCCGCGCGCGCTGCAGCACTGCCGGCAGCGTGGCCACGAACGGCTCGTGCGCGGCAGCCTGACCGAGCTGCCGTTCGCCGACGGCAGCTTCGACGCGGTGACCTGCTTCGAAGTGCTCTACCACGAAGCGGTGACCGACTGGCGCGCGACCGTCGCCGCGCTGGCGAAGCTGGTGCGCCCGGGCGGTGTGCTGATGCTGCGCGAACCGGCGTTCCCGTTCCTCTATGGCGACCACGACCGCGTGGTGCACGGCGCGCGCCGCTTCCGGCGGCGGGAGTTCCGCGCCGCCGTGGCTGCGACCGGGTTGCAGATCCAGCGCTGCAGCTACCAGAACGTCGTGACGTTCTTGCCGGCGCTGCTGCTGCGTTCGCTGCAGCGGCTGCGCGGCACGCGCGCCAGCAGTGCGCACGGCGATCTCGGCCACGATCCGGGGTTCGTCGGCAAGCTGCTGGCGGCGGTGCTCGGCGCCGAGCGGCACTGGCTGCGCGCGCTGCCGCTGCCGTTCGGTTCCTCGGTGCTGTGCCTCGCGCGCCGGCCGCAGTGATCGGGCGCCGTGATCGCGCCAAGTGATCGGCCGCAGTGATCGGCTCGGCGCCGCAGCAGCCCGCTGCTACGAGACCAGTGCATCGCCGCGGTGATGACCTGGTGGGCGCGCGCCTTGTCGTACGGCGTGATTGCCAGCGGCGTCGTGTCCGGCAGCAGCTTGTAGGTCGAGAAGTAGTGGCGCAGGCGCTCGACCAGCACGCTCGGCAGCTGCGCCAGGTCCTCGACTTCGCCCCAGACGAAGTCGTTCGACAGCACGGCGACGATCTTGTCGTCGGCCTCGCCGTTGTCGAGCATCGTCAGGCCGCCGATCACCTTGGCCTTGACCAGGATCTCGCGCGCGTTGATCGGACGTTCGCTGAGCACGCAGATGTCGAGCGGATCGCCGTCGCCCTTCTTGGCGCCGGGCGTCAGGTTGCCGACGCGGCGGCCACACAGCGTGCGCGGGATGAAGCCGTAGAGGCTCGGCGGCTGGCTGCTGGTGCGCTGCGGGCGGTCGACGCGCAGGAAGCCGTTCACCTTGTCGATCTCGTACTTCACGAGGTCGAACGGGGTGATCTCGACGTACGCCTGCACGATCTCCGGCGGCTTCGGCCCCGGCGCGATGCCGTGCCAGGGATGCGGACGCCAGCTGTAGAACGGTTCGGGGAAGGACATGACGGCCGAGCACCATAGGGAGCCGCCGGCGCGGTGCTAGAGTTCGCTCGCACAAGGTTCGCGATCGCGGGACGTGGCCGTGCCACCGCCGCAGCACGCATGCCCGAACTGCCCGACGTCACCGTCTACCGTGAGCGCCTGGTCGCGCTGCTCGCCGGCCGGCGCCTGCTCGACGTGCGCATCCGCAGTCCGTTCGTGCTGCGCTCGGTCGAGCCGCCGATCACGGCACTCGTCAGCCGCACGCTGCAGGACGTGCAGTGCCTCGGCAAGCGCTTGGTCTTCGACTTCGGCGACGAGCTCTTCCTGGTGCTGCACCTGATGATCGCCGGCCGGCTGCAGTGGTATGGCAACGAGAAGAAGCTGGCGAGCCGCATCGACCTCGCCGCGTTCGACTTCGCCAACGGCACGCTGGTGCTGACCGAGGCCGCGACCAAGAAGCGCGCGTCGCTGCACGTGGTGCAAGGCCGCTCCGGCGTGCAGGCGTTCGACCGCGGTGGCCTCGACGTGCACGCCTCGTCGGCCGAGCAGTTCGCCGCGCGTCTGCGCCGCGAAAACCGCACGCTGAAGCGCGCGCTCTGCGACCCGACGCTGTTCCGCGGCATCGGCAACGCCTACAGCGACGAGATCCTGCACGCGGCGCGGCTGTCGCCGGTGACGCTGACCTCGCGCCTGCACGACGACGAAGTCGAACGCCTGCGCGTCGCGATCGTGCGTGTGCTCGACCACTGGACCGACGTGTTGCGGCGCGAAGTCGGCGACGGCTTCCCGAGCAAGGTCACCGCGTTCCGCCCCGGCATGGCGGTTCACGGCCGCGCCGGCGAACCGTGCCCCGAATGCGGCCGCGCCGTGCAGCGCATCCGCTACGCCGACAGCGAGTGCAACTACTGCGCGGTCTGCCAGTGCGGTGGGCGGTTGCTGGCCGACCGCGGGCTGTCGACGCTGCTGAAGAAGGACTGGCCGAAGACGCTCGACGAACTCGAAGAGCGTCGGCGACCGCCGGAGTAGCCGACTTCGCGTGCCCCGAACGGCCCACCGCGAGCCGTCGGTCAGCGCGACCAGTCGATGCGATCGAACAGCGCCCACAGCTTCGTCGCGTGCGTCGGCCGCACCGAAGCCACGTAGGCGACGCGACCGCGCAGGTGCGCCTGGAAGTCGGCGATGCCGTCGCGGTTCTGGCTCGCGGGGCCTGCGTGCACGCAGTGGTGCAGGATCGCTTCGAGCCGTTCGCGTTCGCGCCGCGGCACCGCCGGATGCGTGTTGACGACGAGGCCACCGATCCGCTGCGACTGCGCGCGGTGCAGGATGCGGGTCTTCTCCGCTGCCACGGCGAAGCCCTCGTCGCGCACGATCTCGGCGACCAGGGCCGCGCATTTCGGCGCCGAACGAGCGAACGCCGCGTCGCCGCTGAGGGTCAGGTCGTCGGCGTAGCGCGTGTAGCGGGCGCCGAAGCGACGGGCGAGTCCGGTGAGCCGCGCGTCGAGGCGCCACGCGACGAGGTTGGCGAGGGCCGGCGACGTCGGTGCCCCTTGCGGCAGATGGCGCGCGCGCAGCCGTTCGGCCAGCGCCGCCCCGGCTACGCCGAACGCTGCGAGCGATGCCAGCAGATGCCGCGGCGTCGCACAGGTCGTCAACGCGGCCAGATGCTCGGCGACGTCGAGCGGCCAGCCGAGCGCCCGGAACACCGCGCGCACGCGGCGATGGGGGATCGAAGCGAAGAAGTCGCGCAGGTCGAGACGCAGCACGCAGGCGCTGCCGACGTGGGGCATCACGTGGGTCGCCACCGAGCGGCCGGCGCGGAAACCGTGTGCCGCCGCGTGCGGGGCCGCCGCATCGAGCAGTTCGTGCAGCAACCGCCGCTGCACCTGCTTCAAGCGCGCCTTCGGTGCTTCGAGCAGACGCGGTGGTCCGTGCCGACGAGCCCGCCAGCGGCGGTGGTAGTGCTGCAGCCGGTCGTCGCGGCGCTCGGCGCCGGGCCGGAAGCGGCGCGTCCACGCGAGCAACTGGTCGAGCGTGAGGCCGAGCCACGAGGCGAGCGCCGCGGGAGTTCGCAGCTCCGCCGCCGCGGCCCCGACTTGCACGCGCCGATGGGGTCGGAACGCCGGCTTCGGCAGGTGGCAAAGCGGCGTGGCACCGGCGCGGCACGCCTCGGCGAAGCGGCGCCACCGTGCGAGGTAGCTCGCCACGTCGTCGCGGTGCGGCGCGGAGGGAAAGCGCAAGACGAGGGCGGTCGCCAGCCGGGTGAGCTTCGGCGATGGGTGACGGCAGTGCGCCGCCAGTTCGGCTTCGACGTTGGCCCAGTTCCACGGCTGCGCGCACAGTTCGCGAGCGATCTGTCGGGCCAAGGAAGTCAGCGAGGACGGCACGCGACGATGGGGCGGAAGGTTGCTCGCGAGAGGAAGGGCCGTGCTCCGGCGACACGTCGGGCATGGAGTATTGGGCGCGCAGCGCCCCCAGCGTCCATGCAGCGGATGGTGGATGCGCAGATGCCCCGGGGGAACCCCGGAGAAGGAAGGCCCCGTCGAGCGGGTTCGGCTTCCTCGGCCCGGAGCACGGCGCGCGCACGATGCAGACGCGACGATGGCGTGTCCAGGGGGTCGGGTCCCATGAAGCCTCTGCGGATGCGAACCCTCGAAGGTCCCGCGCCCGCAGCCGTTCGCTAGCATGCGCACGTCGTGGACCACCCGTACGAGTACTCGTCGTCGCCGCTGCACCGCCTGCTCGCCCTGCTGATGCGCACGTTCGCCGTCGGCACCTTCTTCGGCGTGCACGTCCGCATGTACTGGACGGCGGCGATCCTGATGCCGCTGCTGTTCCTGCGCTGGGTGCCGGCGGCGACGTTCGGCGAACGGTTGCTCTACACGGCGATCGAGTTCTTCGGCCTGTTCACGATCGTCTGGACGCACGAGATGGGCCACATCCTGGCCGGCGAACGCCACGGCATCCGCACCGACCTGATCACGCTGTCGCCGCTCGGCGGCGTCGCGCACATGGGCGCGCCGGCGAAGTCGCCGCGCGAGGAGATCCTGGTCAGCCTCGCCGGGCCGGCGGTGCACCTGCTGTGGCTCGCGATCGCCGCGCCCCTGTGGTGGCTGTTGCCGGAGCGGCTGGTCGACATCGAAGGCTGGCTGCTGTGCCCGATCCAGTTCACGCTGTGGTACCTGGTCACGGTGAACACCGGCCTGCTGCTGTTCAACCTGCTGCCGTTCTTCCCGCTGGACGGCGGACGCGTGCTGCGCGCGCTGCTGGCGCTGCGTGTGCATGCGAACCGCGCAACGATGTGGGCGACGTCGGTCGGCATCGTCGGGGCGATCGTGTTCGGCGTGCTGTCGCTGGTCGATCCCGGCCTCAGCGGCTCGATCAGCTTCGTGCTGGCCCTGTCCTGCCTGATAGCCTGCCTCAACGAACGCCGCGTGGCGCAGCACGTGAGGATCTACGAGCAGCACCGGCGCGACCCGTGGGAGGTCGACGGCGACGCCTGGAAGCACGGCGGCGACCCGCGGGCGAGTGCGAGCGAACGGCGCCCCGGCTGGTTCACGCGCTGGCGGCAGCAGCGGGCGGCGAAACGGCAAGCGGCGGCGGCGGCCGATGCGGCGCAGCTGGCGCGCGACGTCGACG
>VYME01000656.1_pt1 | contig 10097 bp, 8 predicted proteins | sample 5115281 | NCBI WGS metagenome assembly VYME01 (sample SAMN12291780, study PRJNA351875) | freshwater metagenome | isolation source: freshwater lake | place: USA: Michigan, Wintergreen Lake | collected 2013-08-08
GAACCGCGCGCCGCGCTCGCGCAGGCCGAGGCAGCGCTCGACGAAGCGCAGGCGCGGCTGCGGCAACTGGCCGTCACCGGACTCCCGGTCGCCGAGCAGGCGCGCCGGCAGGCCGCCTCGGCACTCGCACTCGCCCGCCGGGAACATGCGCGCGTGACGGCGCTGGCGGCGCAGGGATTCTTCAGCGAGGCGCGGCTCGACGAGGCGAAGCGCAATCTGGAACAGGCCGAAGCGCAGGCACGATCCACCGAGTTGCAGGCAGATTCCGCGCGGCCCCGCGGCAGCGACCACGCGCTCGCGGTGACGCGCGAGGCGCAGGCACGGCGTGCCGTGGACGTCGCGCGGGCGAAGCTCGGCTGGACGCGCGTGCTGGCCCGCGCCGACGGCATCGTGCTCGAACGCCGTGCGGAACCGGGCGATGTCGTCACCGCCGGCACCAGGCTCGTCTCGCTCGGCGCCGGACCCTTGCAGATCGAGCTGAAGGTCGACGAGAAGAACGTCGGTCTCCTGGCGATCGGCAAGACCGCGACGGTGATCGCCGACGCGTATCCCGACCGGGAGTTCCAGGCGAAGGTGCTGCGCATCGCACCCGCAGTCGATGCCCAGCGCGGCACCGTGCAGGTGAAGCTCGCGATGGACACGCCGCCGACCTTCCTGGTCCCCGACATGACCGTGTCCGCCGAGATCGCCGTCGCCGCGAAGTCGGGGGTCCTCACGCTGCCGGCGGAGGCCGTGCGGGACGCGAACGGGGCGGACCCGTGGATCCTGGTGGTGCGCGACGGCGTGGCCGAGCGGCAGTCGGTCCGACTGGGTCTGCGCGGCAGCGGTCGCCTGGAGATCCTGCAGGGGGTGGGCGTGGGTGACCAGGCCGTCCTCCCGGGTACCGCAGCCGTGGTGGCCGGCGTGCGGGTCCGACCGGCGTCGAAGGCGACCGCCGCCCCGCCCAAGGCAGCCCCCAAGGAGCTGGGAGTGCCTTCGCGGTGATCGCCGCACCGATCGAATGGGTCATCGCGTTGCGGTTCATGCGTGAAGGCCGCATGCAGAGTGCGCTCATCATCACGGGCGTCACCGTCGGCGTTGCAGTGATCGTGTTCCTCACGACGCTCATCGACACCCTGCAGACGAGTCTCATCGATCGCGTGCTCGGCAGTCAGGCGCACATCGTGGTACGTCCGCCGGAAGAAGTGGCGCGGCGCGCACCTGCCGTCGGCGGCGAGGGCGTCACGGCGCGTGTCGAACCTCGCGCGCAGCGCCTGCGGTCCATCGACCAGTGGGAGAACCTCTACCCGCAGTTCAGCGATGCCGCCGGCGTGACGGCGGCATCCCCGCTCGTCTCGGGCCCGGGCTTCGCGGCGCGTGGTTCCGCGAGCAAGTCGGTCGTGCTGATGGGCATCGACCCCGACCGGTACCGACGCATCGTGAAGCTCGACACCGACATCGTCGCGGGCGCTTACCGCGTCGGCGGCACCGATGCACTGATCGGCATCGAGCTGGCGGCGGACCTCGGCATCGGCGTGGGTGACAAGCTGCGCGTGACGACCGCCGAAGGCGGCGAGGACATCCTCACCGTCGCCGGCGTCTTCGATGTCGGCAACCGCGATCTCAACCGGCGGTGGGTGTTCGTCACGCTGCGGGTCGCGCAGACCCTGCTGGACCTGCCCGGCGGCGTCACCAGCATCGATCTCGTGGTGGAACGCATCTTCGACGCCCGGGGGATCGCCGAGCGGCTGCAGGCGCAGACGGGCCTCAAGGTGGAGAGCTGGATGCAGACCAACGCCCAGCTGCTCGCCGCGCTGCGCAACCAGACCATCTCGAACAGCCTGATCCGCAGCTTCGTGGTGATGATCGTGGCGCTGGGCATCTCGAGCGTGCTGGTGGTGTCGGTGGTCCAGAAGCAGAAGGAGATCGGCATCCTCCGGGCCATGGGCGCCAGCCGGCGGCGGATCATGGTCGTCTTCCTGCTGCAGGGCGCCACCTTCGGACTCGCGGGCTCGCTGGCGGGCGCCGGGCTCGGCACCGTGCTGCTGCACGTGTTCGCGAACGTCTACCGCAATGCCGACGGCACTCCGATCTTCTCGCCAGAGATCGCGCCGCACGTGATGGCGGTCGCCTGCGTGACGGCCATGGTCGTGGGTCTCGTTGCCGCCGCCGTCCCCGCACGCCGCGCCGCCAGCCTCGACCCCGCGACGGCGATCCGCCATGGCTGAGACCGTCCTGCGGATGCATGCCGTGCGCAAGTCGTACAACGTCGGCACGCCCGTGGAGGTCGAGGTGTTGCACGGCATCGATCTATCGCTCGACCGCGGGGAGTTCGTCGCGCTCATCGGACCCTCGGGGTCCGGCAAGAGCACGATGCTCAACCTGGTCGGGTTGCTCGAGCGGCCCACGTCGGGCCACGTGGAGATTGCCGGCCAGGACGCCACCGCGCTGGACGAAGATGCCGTCACGCGGCTGCGCGGCCGGTCGATCGGGTTCGTGTTCCAGTTCCACCACCTCGTCCCCGCGTTCACTGCCGCCGAGAACGTCGCCATGCCGCTCATGCTGGCGCGCGGACATTCCGACGCGAAGATCCGCGCCCGCGCACTCGACCTCCTCGACCGCGTCGGACTCGCCGCACACGCGAACAAGGTGCCCGGCCAGCTCTCGGGCGGTCAGCAGCAGCGCGTCGCGATCGCCCGCGCGCTCTCGTTCGACCCGCCCCTGCTGCTCGCCGACGAACCCACCGGCAACCTCGACACCGCGAGCGCCGACGAGGCCTTCGCGCTCATGCGCGAGTTCAACCGGCGCGCGGGCATCACCTTCCTGCTGGTGACGCACGACCCGCGCCTCGCGCAGCGCTGCGACCGGATCATCGAACTGCTGGACGGCCGTGTGCTCCGCGACACGCCCTCGATCGCCGCCACGGAAGTCGGATGAGCGTCATCGCCCGCAGCAGCGCCGTGGTGGTCACCCTTGCCGCGCTCGCCGGCCACGTCCGCGCGGATACGATCCTGCTCGACAACGGCGACCGGCTGAGCGGAAAGATCCTGCGATACGAGAACGGCCGGTACGAGCTCGAGACTTCCTACGCGGACACGGTGCGGATCGATGGCGGGCGCGTGGTCTCCGTCGAGATGACGGACGAGGTCACGATGTTGCTGGAGGACCGCTCCCGCCGGGTCGGCCGGCTCATCGTGAGCGGCGGGCAGATGGCCGTGCGGCCCCTCGAGGGCGCCGATCCGATCCCGGTCGATCGCAGGGCGGTCGTCACGATGTCCCCCGGCAGGCAGGAGGACCGCGAATGGCGCATCGCGGGTCGCGTCGCCCTCGGCGCCTCCGACACCTCGGGCAACACCGACGTCCAGCGACTCAATTTCGACGGCGAGGTGACGGCACGCCGCGACCTCGATCGCGTGACCCTGAACGGCCGGACCAACCAGGCGCGGCAGGCGGGCTCGCAGACGGAGGCCAACGCGACCGCCGGCCTCAAGTACGACCACTTCCTGAGCCGGCAGTGGTACGCGTATGGCGCGGGCACGCTGGAACACGACCACCTGAAGGACCTGCGGCTGCGGCGCACGTTCGGCGCCGGAACCGGTTTCCAGGCCCTCGACACCGAGCGGACGACCCTCGCGCTGGAGGGCGGTCTCGACCGCGTGCTCACCGAATTCTTCGACTCCCCCGCCGAACAGACGGTGGCCGCGCGCCTCGCCGTGCGATTGGACCATTGGCTGATCGAGGACCGCGTGCAGTTCTTCCACTACGAGCAGAACTACCTGTCGCTGAGTGCGCTCGCGGGCAGCTTCCTGCGCACGCAGTCCGGTCTGCGACTGCCGATCAGCCGCCGGCTGACGGCGAACGCGCAGGTGAACGTCGACTGGGACGGCGACCCCGCGCCGGGCCGCAAGCGCATGGACCGAACGCTGGTGTTCTCGATCGGCTACCGGTGGTGACGCGTCTCGCCGCTTGGTTTGCGCCTGCTCGTGCGTGGCAGGCGGCGATGCGGCGATGCCTTCGCCTCGTCGCCTGCGCGATGCTCGCGTCCACGGTGGTGTCCGCCGCGGAGCCGGCGCCGACGGTGCATGTGGACGCCGGTGAAGGGAACGGCGTCCGGCGGATCGCCGCCGGGATCTCGTGGCCGGGCTGGACCGATATCCCCTGCGACCGAGGCTGCCGCGCCGAGGTGTGGTGGACGGTGAGCGTGTCCCGCTGGTGGGTGCCACACTACCGTGGCACCCACCAGGCGCTCTGGGACGTGAGCGCGATGCCGGCGCTGCGCATCGGCACCCATGCGGCCGGACCGCGCTTCTACCTGGAGATCGGTGCCGGCCTGCACTATCTTTCGGATCAGAACATCGGCCGCACCCGCGGATTCGGGACGTCGTTCCAGTTCGGCGAGACCCTGTCGGCCGGATTCGAGTTCGGCGCCCGGCACGAACAGGCCCTCGCCGCCCGCATCGAGCACATCTCGAACGGCGGACTCGAGGACCCGAACAACGGCATCACTTTCCTCCTTCTCGAATACCGTCACGACCTCCACTGATCGCATGACTTCCTCCGCCCCGACCCTCGTGTTCTTCAGCAACACCGACGATCCCGCACCGTGGCAGGCCACCATCGCCGCCGCAGTGCCCTCCGTCACGTTCCGCGTCGCCCCGGACATCGGTCCGCTCGACGCCGTCCGGTACGCGCTCGTCTGGAAGCCGCCGCGCGGCTGGCTCGCGCAGTTCCCGAACCTCCGCGCGATCCTCTCGCTCGGTGCAGGCGTCGATGCGCTGCTGGAGGACCCGGCGCTGCCTCCGGGCGTGCCGATCACCCGCATGGTCGATGCCGGCATGGGCCGTCAGATGGCGGAGTACGCGACCTACGCCGTGATGCACTTCCACCGCCACATGCAGCGCTACTCGGCGCGGCAGCGCGAGGCTCGTTGGGCGCCGCTGGAGCCTGTCGCCGCCTCGCGGTTCACGGTGGGGATCATGGGGCTCGGTGTCCTCGGCGCGCAGGCGGCGCAGATGGTCGCGTCGCTCGGCTATCCGGTCCTCGGCTGGAGCCGCACGGCGAAGCAGCTACCCGGCGTCGAAGTGCTCTCCGGCAACGATGCGCTGCCGGGCTTTCTCGCCCGCACCCGCCTGCTGCTCAATTTCCTCCCGCTGACGCCGGCGACACGCGGCGTGATCGACGCGGGGCTCCTCGGCATGCTCCCCCGCGGCGCGTTCGTCGTGAATCTCGCGCGCGGTGGTCACGTCGTGGAGGCGGATCTCCTCGCCGCACTGGATCGCGGCCACATCGCGGGCGCGATGCTGGATGTCTTCGAGCAGGAACCGCTGCCGCCGACGCATCCGTTCTGGCGGCATCCCGCCGTGGTGGTGACGCCGCACGTGGCGGCGGTGACGCAGGCGGAGGACGCCGCCGCGCAGGTGATCGCGAACCTGCAGCGGCTGGAGCGCGGCGAGATGCCGACGGGCCTGGTGGACCGCAGCGCGGGCTACTGAGGCGCGGTCACTTCGCCGTTCGCGGCCGCAGCACCATCGTGCCGCCGCTCATGGTGACGTCGAAGTGGCGGAGGAAGTTCTGGCCGAGAAGCGCACTGCCGCCCATGGGCGGGCTCACGGCCACGGACATCCCGGAAACATCGAAGCACGCGGCACGCACACGGCGACCGCGCACCATGCGCCCGGCGATGTCGCCCGCTGCCGTGTGGAATCCCGCGGGTTCGCCTTCGGGGAGCCCGATGCGTTCCGCGTCGTCCCCGCCCACCGTCACGGTGCTCGCGCCGGTGTCGACGACGAAGCGCACCGCCTTGCCGTCGATTGCACCGTCGACGTAATAGTGGCCGTCGCGCGCAGCGGCGAGACGGAGTTCGCGCGCGGCGTCGCCGCCCTCGCACCCGGTGACCTCCGCCGGCCGCATCGCGTAGTCGAACGCGAAGTAGCCGCCCGCGATGAGCGCGAGCCACACGATGCCCGCGACGAGGTGACCGTTCATGCCGACGTGCCGCCGTGGAGGCCGATCACCGCCCTCACAGCCAGAGCATCATCCCCATCTCCTGCGGATGCGTCAGCAGCTCGTGGTACGGATACAGCCGCACGCGGTATTCGAGCTTGCCGCACATCTCCGGGGTCAGTTCGAGAACGAACCGGTGTTCGCCCTGATCGGTGCGCGTGCCCTCGGCCTCGAAGCGGAAGTGCGCCGTCTGCTTCTGGGCGGGTTCGTGGGTGTGCCGCCCCATCACGAGTTCGAGCATGACGTCCTCGGGCTGCAGGCCGTCCAGCTGCACCGCCACCTCGATGCGCACCCCCTGACCGAACGGGATGCGCTTGGTCGGCGTGTCGAGTCGGCGCATCCGCACGTGCTGCCAGCTCGACCGCACATGGGCCTTCCATTCCGCGATCCGACGCGCGCCGGCGAACCCGGTCTCGCTGTACCGCCGCCATTGCCGCGTGGCCGGAAGATAGAACTTGCCCACGTACTCGTGGACCATCCGCATCGAGTTGAAGCGCGGCAGCAGCGTCGCCATCGACCGCTTCGCCATGCGCACCCAGTCCGGCGAGTACCCCATCTCGTTCCGTGCGTAGTACGAGGGGATCACGTGGTCCTGGAGGAGTTCGTAGAGCGTCTTGGCCTCCTCGGTGTTCCGCCGGTGCTCGTCCATGCCTTCCGAGACGGGCTTGATAGCCCAGCCGTTGCGGCCGTCGTAGCCCTCGTCCCACCAGCCGTCGCACACCGAGAGATTCAGCACGCCGTTGATGCCGGCCTTCATGCCCGACGTGCCGCTCGCCTCGAGCGGATACACGGGGTTGTTGAGCCACACGTCGACGCCGGACACGAGGCGTCGCGCGAGGCGGAGGTCATAGTTCTCGGTGAAGAGGACGCGGCCCTCGAACTCGGGCATCCGCGCGACCTGGCAGATGCGCCGGATGAGATCCTGGCCCGGGACGTCGGCGGGGTGCGCCTTCCCGGCGAACACGAACACGACCGGCCGCTTCTCGTCGCCGATGATCTGGCGCAGCCAGGCGGGATCCTGGAAGAGCAGCGATGCGCGCTTGTAGGTCGCGAAGCGCCGCGCGAAGCCGATGGTGAGGACGTTCGGATTCGTGGGGTCGGTGAACTTCAGCAGCCGGTCGAGATGCGCCTCCGAGCCCTTGTTCCGGAAGTGCTGCTCCGAGATGCGGTGGCGCACGAGATGCAGCATCTGCGCCTTCAGCGACTGCCGCACGCTCCAGAAGAGATGATCGGGGATCGCGTCCACCTGGTCCCAGAAGTGGACGTCGGTGGTGTGGTGGCTCCAGTCGAAGCCCAGGTACCGCTCGAAGACATCGCCCCACTCCTGCGCGAGGAAGGTGGGCACGTGCACGCCGTTGGTGACGTAGCCGATCGGGTTGTCCTCGGGATCGATCTCCGGCCACATCGACTGGAGGATCTGCGACGACACACCACCGTGGATCCGCGAGACGCCGTTGTGGAAGCGCGATCCGCGGATCGCCAGCGCCGTCATGTTGAATTCGTGTCCGTCGCGCGTGCGGCCCATCGCGAGGAAATCCTCGCGCGGCAGACCCAGCTCCGCGGCGAAGCGCTCGAAGTAGTGCGTCATCATGTCTTCGGCGAAATGGTCGTGGCCGGCCGGCACGGGCGTGTGGGTCGTGAACACGGTGTTCGCGGCCACGGCCTCCTGGGCCGTCGCGAAGTCGATGCCCTGCTGGACCATCGCGCGCATGCGTTCCAGCACGAGGAACGCGGCGTGCCCCTCGTTGATGTGCCAGACGGTGGGCTTGTGGCCGAGCGCAGCGAGGGCGCGCACGCCACCGATGCCGAGGATGATCTCCTGCTCGATGCGGTCCTTCCGGTCGCCGCCGTAGAGGCGGTGCGTGATGTCGCGGTCGTCGGCCGCGTTGGCGTCGAGATCGGTGTCGAGCAGGACCAGCGTCACGTGGCCGATGGTGACGCGCCACACCTTGACGGTGACGGTGCGCCCCGGGAGGTCCACGTGGACGAGGACGTCCGTGCCGTCCTCGCGCAGCACGGGCTCCACGGGCATCTCGTCGAAGTCGGAATCGGAGTAGGACGCGTGCTGGTTGCCGTCGGCATCGATCGTCTGCGAGAAGTAGCCCTGGCGGTACAGGAGCCCCACGCCCACGAACGGCAGGCGCATGTCGCTCGCCGCCTTGCAGTGATCGCCGGCGAGGATCCCGAGGCCCCCGGAGTAGATGGGCAGCGACTCGTGGAAACCGAACTCCGCGCAGAAGTACGCGACGAGATCGTTGGCGCGCAGCCATTCCGATCCGTCCCGGCGCAGGGGTTCGTTGTGGTACGTGTCGAAGACCGACAGCACCCTGTTGAAGCTGTTGAGGAAGACCGGATCGTCGGCCGCGTGCAGCAGCCGCTTCTCGTCGATCCGCTTCAGGAATGCCTTCGGGTTATGGCCGACGGCATCCCAGAGCCGGGTGTGGAGGCGCTGGAACAGCGACCGCGTGGGGCGATCCCAGCTGTACCAGAGGTTGCCGGCCAGCTCCTCGAGCCGCTCGAGCCGCTTCGGGATCTTCGGGTTGACCTCGAGGATGAAGGAAGTGCCTGGGGCCATGGCGCGGTTGCTCGTCGGTGCGTGGGGATGGCTCGGATTCTATCCCTTGCACCGATCGCCAGACGGACCACTACAACACGTATCGCGCGAGATCCTCCGTGGCCGCGATGTCGGAGAGCCGCGTGTCCACGTAGGCACCGTCGATCACGAGCGTCTCGCCCTCGCGCCGCGGGGCATCGAACGAGACCTCCTCGAGCAGCCGCTCCATGACGGTGTAGAGCCGGCGCGCCCCGATGTTCTCGGTCTTCTCGTTCACCTGCCACGCGATCTCGGCGAGGCGACGGATGCCGTCGGGCTGGAAATCCAGCCGGACGCCCTCGGTGGCGAGCAGGGCCTCGTACTGCCGCACGAGGCAGGCGTCCGTCGACGTGAGGATGCACTCGAAGTCCTCGACCGACAGGGAGGTGAGTTCCACGCGGATGGGAAAGCGGCCCTGGAGCTCGGGGATGAGGTCGGACGGCTTCGAGAAATGGAACGCGCCGCTGCCGATGAAGAGGATGTGGTCGGTCTTGATCATCCCGTACTTCGTGGTGACCGTCGTGCCCTCCACGAGCGGCAGGAGGTCGCGCTGGACGCCCTGCCGGGAGACGTCGGCCCCCTGCGTCTCGGAGCGGCTCGCGATCTTGTCGATCTCGTCGATGAAGACGATGCCGTTGGACTCGACGTTCGCGATGGCGCGGATCTTCAGCTCCTCGTCGTTGACGAGCTTCGCGGCTTCCTCGTCCGTGATGAGCTGCATGGCCTCGCTCACCTTCATCTTGCGCATCTTCCGGCGGCCGGTGCCCAGGTTCTGGAACATGCCCTGGATCTGCGAGGTGAGTTCCTCCATCCCCGGCGGCGCCATGATCTCCATGTTGGCCTGGGGTTGCGCCACGTCGATCTCGATCTCGCGGTCGGCCAACTCCCCCTCGCGCAGGCGCTTGCGGAATTTCTGGCGGGTGGAGTTCTCGCTGTCGTCCCGCACGGGCGCGGCGCCGAAGGGCTCGCGGGCCGGCGGCAGCAGCACGTCGAGGATGCGTTCCTCGGCGGCGTCCTCGGCGCGGACGCGCACCTTCTTCATCTCGTGCTCGCGGGCCTGCTTGATCGCCATCTCCGCCAGGTCGCGGATGATGGAGTCGACGTCCCGCCCCACGTAACCCACCTCGGTGAACTTGGTCGCCTCGACCTTGATGAACGGCGCATCCGCGAGCCGGGCGAGGCGCCGCGCGATCTCGGTCTTCCCCACCCCCGTGGGCCCGATCATCAGGATGTTCTTCGGCGTGATCTCGTGCCGCAGGGGCTCGGCCACCTGCTGCCGACGCCACCGGTTGCGCAGGGCGATGGCCACCGCCTTCTTGGCCGCGCCCTGGCCCACGATGTGGCGGTCGAGTTCGTGAACGATCTCCTGGGGGGTCATGCCGGACATGGGGACTCTCGCAAGACGGGGTTCGGACAGCGTTCGCTGGAAGGAGCCTGCACCCCCGTCAGTCGAGCGTCTCGATGGTGTGGGACTGGTTCGTGTAGATGCAGATGTCGCCGGCGATGGTGAGCGCCTTCTTCA
>VYME01000658.1_pt1 | contig 10072 bp, 8 predicted proteins | sample 5115281 | NCBI WGS metagenome assembly VYME01 (sample SAMN12291780, study PRJNA351875) | freshwater metagenome | isolation source: freshwater lake | place: USA: Michigan, Wintergreen Lake | collected 2013-08-08
GCGCGCTGCTCACCGACACCCCGCGACGCGGCTTGGAGGCGTGGGAAGTCGAGCCGGCGACCAATGCCGTCGTGTTGCAGGAGGACCGCGGTGATCACGCGCACGCGGAACCGGCGTTGCTGGCGCGACGGAGTGGCGCCGGGCGTGTGGTCGCGATGCCCTATCGCGAGACGTGGCGGTGGCGCATGGAAGGCAGTGACGCCGGCCTCGCCGAACACCGAACCTGGTGGCACACCGCCGTTACGGCGGCGGTCGGCGGGCCCGTTGCCCCTGCACCGGCAGTGGACGCGCTGCCCGGTGCCGCGGCGCCGTATGCGGATCTCGTCGCCCGCAGCGGCGCGCCGAGCTCGGTGGCGATGGCCACCGATACGACTGCGAGGGTGCTGCTCGAGGCGGACGGCGTCGCGGACGGGTCGTCGCCGCCGTGGCAGCCGCTGTTGCTGTGGAGCACCCTGATCGCCTTGCTCGCCGAGTGGACATCGCGGCGGCTTCGCGGGTTGCGTTGAGCGGATGCGCGGCGCAGGATGTCCCGACGACCGTTGTGATGAGCATTCCGACACGGGTTTCGAGGAGCATGTTGTGAGCGGTTGGCCATGAGCACGCGTGTTGCACTGATATCCCACCCGGACTGTGGCCGACATGACACGGGATGGGAGCATCCTGAGCATGTGGGTCGGCTGGTGGCCATCCCGCGTGCCCTCAAGCACGACCTGGCGTTGTTCGAGGCGCTGCAGCATGTGGAGGGGCGTCACGCCACGGAGGCCGAACTCGCGCTGGCACACGATGCGGCGTACATCACGCGAGTGCGCACGCTGGCGGAGCAGGGCGGTGGGCGTCTCGATCCCGACACCGTGGTGAGCGACGGCTCATGGGATGCGGTCACGGCCGGCGCCGGCTGCGTGCTGGATGGCGTGGATATGGCCTTCGACGGCCGCGCGGTGCGCAGCTTCAGTGCCGTGCGTCCGCCGGGGCACCATGCGCTGCGCGATCGTGCCATGGGGTTCTGTCTGTTCGGCAATGTGGCCGTGGCAGCGCACTACGCCATTGCGAAACACGGGTGCGAACGTGTGTTGGTGGTGGATTGGGACGTGCACCACGGAAACGGCACGCAGGCGCTCGTCGAAAACGAACCGCGCATTCACTTCGTGAGCATGCATCAGTGGCCGTGGTATCCCGGCACCGGGGCCGCCGACGATCACGGCCCGCTCGATACCGTGTGGAACGTGCCGATGGCGCCGTCGCTGCCCGCTGGGCAGTATGTACAGGCGTTGCTCGAGGCCGTCGATGCCGCGACGGCGGGGTGGACGCCGGATCTCGTGGTGCTGAGCGCCGGATTCGATTGCCTGGACGGCGACCCGCTGGGGGCCTTCACGCTCACGATGGACGATGTGCATGCGCTGACCCGCGCGTTGGTCGAGCGCGCCGCACAGTGGTGTGGCGGACGTCTGGTAAGTGCGTTGGAGGGTGGCTACGAGCCGTCGTTGCTCGCGCATGCCGTGCTGGTCCATCTTCGGGCGCTGGCGTAGTCCCATTGGAGCCGATCATGAGTCGCATCGTGCCGACCTCTGTTCCCGGTAGCCCGGATCCGGCGCCGCGTACGATCTACCGTGCTCCGTCCGGGGCGCAGGTGCTCGATTGCCACCCGCGAGACGTCCCCCAGCTGTTGGCGCAGGGCGGGCTCCTGTGGGTAGACATCGACAGTACCGTGCGTTCGCAGCACGCGCTGCTGGAGAAGGTGTTCGGCTTTCACCCGCTCGCGGTCGAGGACACGCTGAACCCGGCCTCGCGCGTCAAGCTCGAGGAGTATCCGGGGTTCCTGTACATCGTCACGCGTGCCGTGACGTTCGCGTTGGGCACCGACGATCCGTACGACCTGGAGACCAAGGACCTCCACTGCTTTCTGGGCCCCCGGTATCTGGTGACGGTGCACGCGGGGCCGCTGCCGGTGGTCGATACGGTGTTCGACAGTGTGCATCGGTCACCGGAGCTGCTATCGCGTGGCGTCGAGCGCGTGTTGCACAGCGTGCTCGATTCTGCGGTCGATGCGTACTTCCCCATTCTCGATCAGGTCGACGAATTCATCGACGGCCTCGAGGAGCGGGTGTTCGTGGATTTCGATCAGGATGCGTTGCGCGATGTATTCAAGGTCAAGCGCCTGGTGCTGTCGCTGCGTCGCTACCTGCAGCCCTCGCGCGAAGTCCTCAACGTGCTCACGAACCGCCCCACGGTCCTGATTTCGCCGGACGCGCAGATTTACTTCCGCGACATTTACGATCATGTGCTGCGCATCAACGATGCGCTCGACACGTATCGTGACCTGTTGAGCAGCACCATGGAGTCGTACTTGTCGCAGGTGTCCAACCGGTTGGGCGCGACCACCAAGGGGCTGAGCGTCGTGGCCACGATGTCGTTGCCGTTTGTGGTGGTGAGCGGCATGTGGGGGATGAACTTCACCCATATCCCGCTGTCGCAGTGGCGGTACGGATTTCTGGTGCTGTTGTTGGCGCAATTGGGGCTGGGCGGGTTGCTCCTGCTGCTGCTGCGTCGTCAACGATGGTTATGAGTATTCCGTTGCCGACCGGCCGTCCCCCCGCCTCCCACGCGCTCCAGCCCCATGTTCTGTCCTGACTGCGGTACGTGGAGCCGAGCTGCCGCCCCCCGGTGTACGCGGTGCCAGGTACCGCTTCCCGAGGTGTCGGCGCCGCCCATCGACATTCCCGGCGAGGAGTTGCGGGGGCTGCGGCAGGCCACGGGTAACCGGTACACGGTCATCAAGCGGCTGGGGAGCGGGGGGATGGCCCACGTCTACCTCGCCCGCCACGCCGTGCTCGGCCGCCCGCTGGTCATCAAGGTGTTGCACCGGACGCTGGCGCTCGAGCCGGAAATGCGGGAGCGGTTCCGCCGGGAAGCCGAAGCGGCCTCGCGGCTGGTGCACCCGTATATCTGCGCCATAGCCGATATGGGCACGTCGGGGGACGTCGAGTACCTCGCGATGCCGTACTATGCCGGTGGCTCCTTGGCCGACCTGCTGTCGCGGCGCAAGACCGTCTCGGCGGGGACGGCGGCGTCGGTGGCGGTACAAGTGGCGACCGCGCTCGATTACGCGCACCGACACGGCGTGGTGCACCGGGACATCAAGCCGGACAACATCCTGTTCGACGAAGACGGCAGTGTGGCGCTCACCGACTTCGGCATTGCGACGGCGCGCTTCCATGGCCGATTGACGGCCAGTGGCCGAGCGATGGGGACGCCGCAGTACATGAGCCCTGAACAGGCCATGGGGCGGCTCGTGGACGGCCGCAGTGACCTGTACGCGGTGGGGCTGCTGCTGTACGAGATGCTGCTGGGGCACCCGCCCTTTGACGGGGACGATTCGTACGCGGTGGGCTACAAGCATGTCCACGAGGCCCCGGTGGCACCCGACCAGGTGGATCCACGGGTGCCGGCGGCGTTGAGCGCCATCGTGATGAAATGCCTCGCCAAACAGGCGCCGGATCGTTACGATCGAGGCTTCGAACTTGCCGACGCGCTGGTGGAGTTCCTGGCCAGCACCGGCGGCGCCGAGTACCGTTCGGCCCGTACTGCCCGCGCGTCGGGGCTCACGCCATTGTAGCCCACGCCGTCTGCTTTCCGCCCACCGCCTCCCTCGTCATGCAACTGCACGCAGAAATCGTCACGGTGCACACGAAGCACCCGTTCATCATCGCCCGCGGCGGGCAGAGCGAGTACCGCGTCGTGTGGGTACGCCTGGTCGACCGCGACGGCGCAGAAGGATGGGGTGAGGCGTCGCCGAGTCGCTTTTACGGCGAGACCGCCGACAGTGTGATGGTGGCGTTGCACCGTCTGGCGCCGCTCCTGGCGCAGGCGGACGCGTGGAGCATCGAGGCGATCGAGCGCGAGCTGGAGCGGGCGCTGCGGTGGAACGCGTCGGCACGGTGCGCGGTGAGCGCGGCGCTGCACGATCTGCTGGGCAAGCGTGTGGGCGTTCCCGTGTGGAAGCTGTGGGGCCTCGACGCCAAGGCGGCGCCGTTGTCGAGCTTTACGATCGGCATTGCGCCCGACGAAGCGACGTTGCGCTCGCGTGTGCGGGAAGCGGCGCATCTGCCCATTCTCAAGATCAAGCTGGGTTCGAGCTGGGATCGCGAGGTGCTGCGCATTGTGCGCGAGGAAGCGCCGAATGCCATTCTGCGTGTCGATGCGAATTGCGCCTGGACGGCGAAGCAGGCGCTGGGCATGCTGGACGTGCTCAACGCGGTCGGCGTGGACATGTTGGAGCAGCCGTTGCCGCCGGACGACCTCGAAGGGATCAAGTTCGTGCGTGACCGCGCGAACATCCCGGTCATCGTGGATGAATCGTGCCTGATTGCGGCCGATATCCCGAAGCTCGAAGGCTACGTGGACGGCATCAACATCAAGCTGGCGAAGTGCGGTTCGCTGCGCGAGGCTGTGCGCATGATTGCGGTGGCGCGCGCGCATGGCCTGCGCGTCATGTGCGGCTGCATGGTGGAGACGTCGCTTGGTATCGCCGCCGCCGCACAGTTTGCGCCGCTGCTCGACGACGCCGACCTCGACGGTGCGGCGCTGTTGTCGGACGACCCGTTCTGCGGACCGGGCTTCGTGGATGGCCGCGTGGAGATGGGGAGTGGGGCCGGGCTGGGCGTTACGCGCGCCTAGTGTCACGGACACGCCGCCGCTGACGGGGGGCTGACGGCCCCCAGTATCTTGCGTCATGCGCTGTATCGACGTCGCCCTCCCGGTCCCCCTGTTCCGCACGTTCACGTACAGCGTGCCGGACGGTGTCGCGTGGCCAATTGCTGCGGGGGCGCGCGTGCTGGTACCGTTCCGCCATCGGGCGGAGATCGGTGTCTGCTTGGGTGAAACGGTGCGGCCCGCGGGCGTGACGCTGAAGGCGGTGCAGGCAGTGGTGGACAGCACGCCGTCGCTGCACGAGGCGCTGCTGCAGACGGCCCGCTGGATCAGCGACTGGTATGCGGCGCCATTGGGGCTCACGCTGCGCAGCATGCTGCCCACGCCGCTCACGCAGGCCACGTCGCCGGCGCCGGTGGCCAAAACGCAGCGCGTGGTGCGCATCGTGAGCGAACTGCCGTCGCTGCTGCAGCGTGAGCAGACGTTCGCGCGGGCCAAGCAGCAGCGCGCCGTCTACGATCTGCTCGAGGCACAGGGCGGCGTGGCGCCGCTCGCGTCATTGCGCACGCAGGCCAACTGTTCGGCGGGTGTCGTGACGGCCATGGCCAAGCGCGGGCTGGTGGAGGTGCGCGACGAGGTCATGCCGCGTGATCCGTTCGCTGAACGGGCGGGGGTGGCGCCGCCACCCAAGCCGTCGGCGGCGCAGCGCGATGTCATCGACGCGATTCTGCGCGGTGATCCCGGGCAGGTGTTTCTGCTGCACGGCATCACCGGGAGCGGCAAGACGCTCGTGTACATCGAGGTGTTGCGCGAAGTGCTGCGCACCCAGGGGCGCACCGCCATCGTGCTGGTGCCGGAAATCGCGCTCACGTCGCAAACGGTCGATCGCTTCCGTGGCGCGTTTGGCGACGACGTGGCGGTCCTGCACTCGGGGCTCAGCGACGGCGAGCGCCTCGATGCGTGGCAGTCGTTGCGACGTGGCGAGCGGCGCATTGCCGTGGGCGCACGCTCGGCGTTGTTCGCCCCGCTCGAGCGCGTGGGCGTGGTCATCGTCGACGAAGAGCACGAGAGCAGCTACAAGCAATCGGAAACGCCGCGTTATCACGCCCGCGAAGCGGCCATCGTGCGCGCGCGCGCCGAAGGGGCGTTGGTGGTGCTGGGGAGCGCCACACCAAGTCTCGAAAGTTGGGAGCGGGCGGATCGTGGGCAGGCCGTGCGCCTGTCGCTCCCCGACCGAGCGGGCGGTGCGCAGTTGCCGCCGGTGCAGGTGGTGGACATGCGGGTGGCCACCAGGGAGGCGTTGGCCGCGCGCAGTCCGCAGGCGCCGTACGACCCCATGGTGAGTGTATTCAGCTCCACACTGCTGGCCGCCATCGAGTCACGGTTGCACCGGGGCGAACAGAGTCTGCTGCTGCTCAACCGTCGTGGCTTTGCGGCGTTCGTGCAGTGTCATGCGTGTGGCGACGTGCAGGTATGTCCGCACTGCAGCATTTCGCTCACGTATCACCGTGTGCCGGAAGCGCTGGTGTGTCACTACTGTCAGTATCAGCACGACATGCCGTCGGTGTGTCCACAGTGTACGAGCGACAAGCTGCAGCGGCGCGGGCTGGGGACGCAGCAGGTGGAGACGCTGGTCGCCGAACGCTTTCCCGACGCGCGTCTTGCGCGCATGGATGTGGACACCACCAGCGGCAAGTGGGCGCACATGCAGATTCTCGATCGCGTGGGGCGTGGCGAGGTGGACATTCTGCTCGGCACGCAGATGATCGCCAAAGGGCTCGATTTTCCCAACGTGACGCTGGTGGGCGTCATCGACGCCGACACGGGGCTCAACCTGCCGGACTTCCGCGCGTCGGAGCGCACGTTTCAACTGCTCAGCCAGGTGGCCGGTCGCGCGGGGCGTGGACCCAAAGGGGGCGACGTGGTGGTACAGACGCGAATGCCGCATGCGCATGCGGTGCAGCACGCGCTCACCCACGACTTTCTGGGGTTCGTCCGTGAGGAGCTCGGGGCGCGCCGGCATCCGGCGTACCCGCCGTTCGTACACATTGCCAACGTGATCGTGAGTGGCGTGCATGAGGGCGCAACGGCCGCTGCCGCAACCGAGGCGGCGGCATGGGTGACGCAACTCATGAAGCGACAGGGGCTGCGCGACCTGGTCCTGGTGGGGCCGGCACCATGTCCCATCGATCGCATCAAGGACCGGTGGCGCTGGCATTTCCTGCTCAAGAGCTCACAGCCCAAGCTCATGACACGGGTGGCCCGTTACGTGGCAGAGCGGTGTCCGGTGCCCAAGGATTCGGCCTTGCGGCTGGTCGTGGACCGGGACCCGGTGAGTTTGTTGTAGGGGGTTATTGAACGCTATGTTGGAGTATGTCCGCAACTCTCGACTCCATCCCGCCGTACGTTTTTTACGAACTCGATGACCGACGCGCAGCCGCGCGCGCGGCCGGCAAGACGCTCATCGACGTGGGCATTGGCAGTCCCGACGGTCCGATCCCGTCGGTGGTCATCGACGCCATGCAGCGGGTGGCGGCCGAGCGGCCGCTGAGCGGCTATCCGTACTTTCGCGCGCATCCGGCGTTTCAGCGCGCGGTGGCCGGTTATCTCGAGCGCCGCTTTGGCGTGACCATCGAGCCGGCTACCGAGATGCTCGCCCTTGCCGGTTCCAAAGAGGGTATCGCAGAACTCATTCTGGCGCACGTGAAGCCGGGCGACGTGGTGCTGGTCCCCGAGGTGCATTACCCGGTGTACGCGCGCGCCACGCTGCTGGCGGGCGCGGAGCCCGTGTTCGTGCCGTTCCTGCCCGATGGTCGACTCGATCTCGACGCGATCACGCCACAACAGGCGCAGCGCGCCCGCCTCATGATCGTGAACTATCCGGGCAACCCCACGACGTCGTCGGTGTCGCTCGACGAGCTGGCGCGTTACGTGGAGTTCGCCACCGCGCACGCTCTCGTGCTGCTGAGCGACCTTGCGTACAGCGAGCTGTCGTTCGACGGTTACGCGGTGCCCAGTGTGCTGCAGGTGCCGGGCGCGAAGGCGGTAGCCGTGGAGATGCACAGCTGCAGCAAGAGCTTCAACATGGCCGGCGTGCGCTCGGCGTTCATTGCGGGGAACCCGTCGGCCATCGCGCGACTCGATGCGTATCGCGCGAACATCGGGTACGGCGCGTCGACACTGGCGCAGGTCGCGGGGGCCACGGCGTTCGAGCACGCGGAGCAGATCGTGCCGCCCATTGTGGCCGAGTACCGGGTGCGTCGCGATGCGTTTGCGGCGGCGATGAACGCCGGCGGATGGGCGGTGACGGCACCACGCGCGACGATGTACTTCTGGCTCGACGTGCCGGCCGGTTACGACGACTGGGCGTGGGTGGACGCGCTTATCGCGGGGCCGGGCGTGGTGGTCACGCCGGGGATCGCATTCGGCGCGGCGGGGAAGGGGAAGTTCCGGGTGAGCCTGGTGCAGGGCGCCGAGCGACTGCGAGAGGCGGCGGCGGGGATTGTGGGGGTTGGGGGCGGGCGCTGAACTACGGTAGGTCCGGGGGGCTCGTGACCGCCGGACCAACCACCCCCAGACCCCGACCGTTACTTGCCAGCCGGCTTGGGCTCGGCCAGCGCCATATCCCACTGCACCTGCACTTCGTTCTGAATGGGATTGACCTTGGAGTCGTACGCAACGCCGTAGTCGAGGCGATTGATGGCGAACGTGCCGCGGAACCGGCCGGCGCCACCTTCGTAGAACACCATGGTGGCGGGAACGACCACCCGCTTGGTGGTGCCGCGCACGGTCAGATCACCGGTGATGTCGAGCTTGTTGGCGCCGGTCTGCCGGACGCTCACCGACTTGAACGTGATGGTCGGGTACTTCTCGACGTCGAAGAAGTCGGCGCTCTTGAGGTGGCCGTCACGACGCTCGACGCGCGTGTTGATGCTGGCGGCGTCGATGGTGATGGCGACCGTGGAGTTCTCCCACTTGGCGGCATCGAGCTTGAGGTCGGCGTCCCACTTGCCGAAGAAGCCGTGGGCGCTGAGGAGGCGCGAGTCGGCGACGAAATTGATTTCGCTGTGCGCCTTGTCGATGACGTGCGGCTTGGGCTCGGGGAGCGGGCGGGCGGCCACGAGCAAGGGCAACACCAAGCAGGCGGCAAGACGACGGGTCGCGAACATGATTGATCTCTCGCAAAGCGGGTGGAGAAGGAGGCCGCCAGGCCGGACGACCTCTCAACAGACGCCGTCCACACGATAGATGGAACAGCAATGGTTTATAAGTAAGATATAGGAGCCGCGAGGAAAGGCAAGCCCCCGCGTCGCCTTGTTCGCAGCCCCTGCCGTCAGTGATCTTTCCGGACTGATTGCACGCTGGTCCGAGTCCCACCCTCCCCCGCTGAAATGACCGATCCGGTTCCCGCAGTGACCGACGTGCTCTCCGTCGTCGAAACGCCTGCCGCGCCCGCCCCGGTGGTGCCCGACCGCGCCGATCACCCGGTCACGGAGGTGTCGGAGCGGTTTCTCCGCGCCGTTGTGGCCTCGGTTCCGCTGGAGCAGATCGAGGAGCTCCATTTGTTCTCGCCGTTGCGTCAGGGAACCGTGGAAACGGGGATTGCGGTGCTGGCGGCGCGGGTGCCGGTGGTGGTGATCGAACCCGTCGCGGACGCGTCGGTGGCACGCGGCGAGCCGGAGCTGGCCTTGGAGCACAGCGCCGCTCGTGACACGGACGCCGGTGAAACGCGCGCCGGCGAAACGCCTGACGGTGAAACGCCTGACGGTGAAACGCCTCACGGTGAATCGCCTGACGGTGAAACGCCCGACGACCTCGTTGTCGTCGATACGGCGGACGTCGAGATCGCGAACGATGACGCCCATGGTCATGTCGATGCCGACAGTGAAGTCGATACGGAAGGCGTTCGCGTGACCGCTGCCGCAGGCGATGATGACGATGATGTGGCCATCGTCGATGCGGTGACCATGGAGCCCGCCGACGCTCGTACCGGCGCAGCTACCGACGTCCCTGCCGACGAAGCCGACGAAGCCGACGAAGCCGATGTAGCCGATGTAGCCGACGAAGCCGACGCGATCGTGGACGTGCCGCCGCCCGCAGTGCGGCCCGTGCGTCACACGGTCTATACGGCGCGCTATCGCTACGTCATCAAGGGGCCGGAGCGTGGCAAGTGGGAGTCGAATGTCACGGCCGAAGCGGAGGCGCCGCTCATGACGGTGGAAACCGTCGTGCGTGGTGTACAGCGTCGTGCCGGTGAGGATTCCGAGATCGTGCGCTACAGTGCGGCGCAGATTGCGCGCGCCTTGCGGCTGCCGTTTCCCGGATAGTTCGCCACGCCGGTGAGTCACTCCCCCGATGCTGCGGCGGTCGCCGCCGACAAGACGGGTCCGGTTTTGCGGCCGACGTGCGACGCTCGGCGTTCGAG
>VYME01000659.1_pt1 | contig 10066 bp, 9 predicted proteins | sample 5115281 | NCBI WGS metagenome assembly VYME01 (sample SAMN12291780, study PRJNA351875) | freshwater metagenome | isolation source: freshwater lake | place: USA: Michigan, Wintergreen Lake | collected 2013-08-08
GCCCGCACTCGCAGTGGCCTCGGCCGCCGGGGCCGCGGCCGGTTCGGCAGCGCGGCGCGGCCCGCGCAGCTCCGGACCGATCAGGTCGAGCGCGTTCCAGAAGCGTTCGGCGCCGACGCGCATGCGCAGGTCGCCGCTGGTGCTGTCGGGGATGGCGACGACGCGCAGCTCGCGGTTCTCCTCGAGCACCTGGCGCGCGATCGGGATGAAGTCGCGGTCGCCGCTGACGATGACGATCGCGTCGATGTCGGGACGCCGGTAGAGCACGCGGCAGACGTCGCAGGCGAGCTGCACGTCGGCCGAGTTCTTGCCCGCGTGGCCGGTCAGCACGTACTGCGGGTCGAAGCCCATCAGCGCCAGGTCGTGCGCGACCTCCATGCCGGGGTAGGTGTCGAACGCCGCGTACGAACGGCCGAGCACCATCGGCGCCTTGTCGCCGTGCAGACGCTCCTTCAGGTGCTCGAGGATCGACAAGCACAGGTCGCGGATGCGCTGGCCGGTCAGTTCCTCGCGGTTCTTCAGCGACAGGAACAGGTTCTCGAAATCGACGAAGACGGCGGCGTGCATGCAGCGAGCTCGGTCAGAGGAGGCGGAACGGCGCAGAGCGCGCGCCAGCGCATGCTCACGTGGCGCACGGGCCACGGGTGCCGGACATCACGGGTCGAACGTCACGAGTCGGCCGCCATCGTCAGGCAGGCGGCAGCGACTCGTGCACGGCATTCGGCGGAACGACCGCAGCGTCGAGCCCCGGCGCCGCCGGCAGCTGCACCGCCGGCAGGGCCTGGCCGCTGGCGTCGCTGGTGCCGAACACCGCGTCGTCGTCGGCCAGGTAGGTGTAGGCGGCGAGGCCTTCTTCGTAGCGACGCATCAGCAGCGCCGACTCGCGCATGTTGACCTTGCCGGTGCGCACGGCCTGCTCGAGGCGGCCGCGCATGCGGCGGATCAGGTCCTGCTTGTCGTACTGCACGTAGCTCAGCACCTCGGTGATCGAGTCGCCCTCGATCACGCGCTCGATGCGGTAGCCGTGCTGCTCGTCCATCGAGATGTGGATCGCGTTGGTGTCGCCGAACAGGTTGTGCAGGTCGCCGAGGATCTCCTGGTAGGCGCCGACCAGGAACATCGCGAGGTAGTACGGCTTGCCCGGCGTCACCGGGTGCACCTCGAGCACGTTCTTGACGTCGCGCAGGTCGATGAACTTGTCGACCTTGCCGTCGCTGTCGCAGGTCAGGTCGGCGAGGATCGCGCGCCGCGTCGGCCGTTCGTTGAGCCGGTGGATCGGCATCGTCGGGAACAGCTGCTTCACCGCCCAGTGGTCGGGCGCGCTCTGGAACACCGAGAAGTTGCAGTAGTAGGTGTCGGCCAGCGCGCGCTCGAGGCCCTGCAGCTCGTCCGGCACGTAGTCGAGCGTGTTGACGATCAGCCGGATCTTGTCGCAGATGCACCAGAACAGGTTCTCGGCGATCGCGCGGCCCTTCAGGTCGAGGTAGCCGAGGTTGAACAGGCTGATCGCCTCCTCCTTCAGCTGCAGCGCGTCGTGGTAGCTCTCCTGGAAGTTCTTCAGGCTGACTTCCTTCAGGATCTGCACCATGTTGGCGATGGTGCTGTCCTCGTGCTCGGCCGCGCCCTTCGGCACGTCGACGTTCTGCTTGCTGACGCCCAGCACGTCGTAGACCAGGATCGCGTGGTGCGCGGTCAGCGCGCGGCCCGACTCGCTGACGAGGTCCGGATGCGCGATGCCCTTCTCGTCGCACGCCTGCTGCACGGCGAACACGACGTCGTTCGCGTACTCCTGCAGCGAGTAGTTCGCCGAGCTGTGGAAGTTGGTCTGCGAGCCGTCGTAGTCGACCGCGAGGCCACCGCCGACGTCGAGGAACTTCAGGCCGGCGCCGAGGTCGTGCAGCTCGGTGTAGAAGCGCGTCGCCTCCTTCAGCGCGTCCTTGATGGCGCGGATCGCGGTGATCTGGCTGCCGATGTGGAAGTGCAGCAGCTCGAGGCAGTCGAGCATGTTCACTTCCTTCAGGCGCTCGACCACGTCGACGATCTCGGCCGCGGTCAGGCCGAACTTGCTCTTCTCGCCGCCCGACTCCTGCCACTTGCCCGCACCGCGGCTCGCCAGCTTGGCGCGCACGCCGATGTGCGGCCGCAGGTCGAAGCGCTTGCTGACGGCGAGCACCGTCTCCAGCTCCTCGAAGCGGTCGACGACGATGATCGTGTGCAGGCCCATCTTCTGGGCGAGCATCGCGGTCTCGATGAAGCTGACGTCCTTGTAGCCGTTGCAGATGATCAACCCGTCCTGGTTGGTCATGTGCGCCAGCACGATCAGCAGCTCCGGCTTGCTGCCGGCCTCGAGGCCGAGCGAGTGGTCCTTGCCGAACTCGACCAGCTCCTCCACCACGTCGCGCTGCTGGTTGACCTTCACCGGGAACACCGGGCGGTAGCGACCCTTGTAGCCGCACTCGTCGATCGCCTTCTTGAAGGCACCGCCGAGCGCCTGCACGCGCAGCTGCAGGATGTCCGACACGCGCAGCAGCACGGGCAACTCGATGCCGCGGTTGCGCAGGTCCTCGACCAGTTCGGGCAGCGAGAACTTCGGCCCGCTCTTGCCCATCGGCTGGACCATCAGGTCCCCGCGATCGTTGATCGCGTACGAGTCACCGCCCCAGGCGGCGAGTTGGTACAGCTCCACGCTGTCGCGGATGGTCCAGGCGCGAAGGTCCTTCGGCGGTGTGCTCAATTCGGGAGGCTCCGGAGCGTGGTCGCGCTGCCGCGCGCCACACCATGTGGCGAACGCGAGAGCCGGGTCCACGAGGTGCGGATTCAACACCGACGGGCCGCGAATGGCAGGGGCCGACGCGTTCTTTTTCTGCGGTTGCGCGTCGTTGGTCGCTCGGATCGCGATGCGCGTTGACCAGTTCGCGGCGAAGCGAAGTCGTCGCGCACGACGCGCTCGCAGCCGGCTCGAAGAACGCAAACGACGTCACGCGAGCGCAAGACCTGCTACCAGAGCCCGGAGCCGGGCGGTGGCGACCACGTCGTCGGCCCGCCAGGCGGGAGGAGCAACCTGCAACAGCCAGTGATGCTCGAGACCGTCCAGGTTGCCGACGCGGCGGACGAACTCGCGCAGGGACGCCAGGTGGCGCGCCGAGCAGATCGCCCGCAGGTCCATGCCCAACAAGAACGCCGGACGCTCGCTCCAATCGACTCCGGCGAGCGCCGGCTCGTCGAACCGCCGAGCGTCGTCGAGCTCGACGTAGTCGTCGAGCAGTAGCGCCAGGTCACCCAGGTCCTTCTGCCGCTCCACCGGGCGGTCCAGCCACGCCGCGACCTTGGCGACGAACAGGGCTCGGCGAGACGCCACCGTGACGTTCGCCGGCAACTCCGGCGCGTATCGGTGATGGTCGCGCATCGCGAGGTCGATGCCGACCAAGTCCATGACGGTGCCATCGGGCCATGCGATCCGCCCGGTCGCGAGCAGAGCATCCGCCGCCGGGAGGATGTCGAGGATCCGGCCATCCTCCGTACGCCAGCGATGCGGCACGCCGAGCTGCCGCCGCCAATCGGACGGCAAACCGAGGCCGCCGCCATGTTCGACGAGGTCGACGGCGAGGCAGAGATCGAGATCGAGGGTGCCGCGGAACCCAGGGAAGTGCCAACGCAGCGCCGCAGCGCCGATGACGACGATCGCGCGGTCCGGGTGGGCACGAGCCACGGCGGCCAGCAGCTCCTCGTGCTCGCGGGCCATCAACGCGACCCCGGCGCGAGCTGTTCGAGCAGCAGTCCCGCCGCCTCGCGCGCCCGCGGCTCGGGCGATCGAGCCAGTTCGGCGTAGACGAGCAGCGGGTGCGCGGTGTCGGCGCGGTCCGCCGCGAGGTCGCGCGCCGTCATCGTGCGGAACACGTACAGCGGGCCGTTGCGATCGGGAATGGCGCCGAGAGCTCGCACCAGCTCCGGCCCGAACGCGGCCGTGTGCACGACGGTCTCGGCACTCTGCAGGTGGCGAACCCAGCGCGACGACCCGTGGGCACCGCCGAAGCCGAACGGCAGCTTGGCCGCGTGAAAGCTCCGCTCGACCGCCGCGATCACGGCCCCCGGCTCCGGCTCGCGCAGCCGGAAGCGCCCGGCGAGCAGTCGCCCGCGCAGCACATCGGCCCAACCCAGAGCGAACCGATCGATGCACGTCTCCCTGCCGCCGGGAGCGAACACGTGCTCGCTGCGGCCTGCGCGCACCAGCAAGCCCTCGTCGCGCAGCCGCGCCGCCATGCTGTGCGCCGCGTGGCGGCTGACGTTGGCCACCTCGGCGATCTCGCGAACGGTCCGCGCCAGCAGACTCTCGTCGGCGAGCAACGCGAACAACACCTGGTAGCCCGCTGCGCGCAGGCCGCCGCTGCCGACGGGGCGCGCACGCCGCCGCTTGCCCTCGACGTGCACGGTGACGTTGCCAGCGTCGAGCTCGAGGTGGCAATTGCCGGCCAGGTCGAGATAGCCGAGACCGTGTTCGACCAATGCCGCTCTCAGTTCCTTGCCCACGACCGCGGCCACGACGACGACCGGAGCTCGCGCGCTCGCGGCAGCCGCGCCGATGCGATCGACCGCGGCGAGACCGAGAGCACCGCGCACCGGGTAGAGACGGACGGGATGCCGCTTGCCGCCTCGGCGCTTGATGTCGGCACGGAAGCCGCCCTCCAGATCGGCCGGCTGCGCACGTCCGCCGAGCGTGACGGAGATCTCGGTGCCATCGAAGGTCGCCGCGACCTCCTGCAGCAACCCCAGGCTTTTGTCATCTTCAGCCATTTGTCATTTTCAACATGACACTACGGCGAAGTGGGCTGAGGAGCAAGCAGTCGGGAGGCACTGCGGCTGCCGAAGCGTCCACCGCGAGGTCGCATCCGTTGGATCTACGGCGATTCCCCCTGGCCATCCGGCAACGACGAGGGGGCAACCAGGTCCGAGATCCTGTGGTCCTGCAGCCAGATTGCGTCGAGCACCTCGAACACCGTCGCCGCCCAAGGGCCCGAGACGACGTCCTGCCTCGTCATCGCGACGTCGACCAGTTCGGCCCCACGCAGACGTGGGGTCGCGTCGACCACCATGAACCCGCCCTGGGGACCACTTCGGAACACCACGGATACACCGCGGCGGTCACCGCACGCCGCATCGCCAAACGACCCGAGGATCAGGTCGAACGAGGCATCGTGTTCCGGTCGCCCAACCGCCCCCGTCACGAAGTACGCGCCGAACGCCGCGTCCCCCGAATAGACGAACCCCGACAAGGTCCGCGTCTCCGATGCACAGCACGCGCAGGCAGCGGTGAACACCTTGCCTGGCTCGATCCGCAGCTTGCGTGCGTCGCTCATGATCCGCGCGCCGAACAGTATCGCCAGCCACACAGCGCCGCCAACCAGGCTCCGACGGCCCGTCCCGAGCCCTTCCACGCGCCCGACTCCACCCCATCCCGAGTGCAGAGCCCACGCCCCGCGAGGCGCCCGCTGGCCAGCCCACGTTCGCGACCGTAGCCTGCCCGCCCCGTGAGCACCGCCGACACCACACCGAGCCTTCTCCGCCAACAGGACCCCGAAGTCGCCGCGTGGCTGCAGCGCGAAGACAAGCGCCAGGCCACGACGCTGACGCTGATCGCGTCGGAGAACCACTGCTCCGCCGCCGTGCGCGAAGCCAGCGCCTCGCGCATCACCGACAAGTACGCCGAGGGCTACCCGGCGAAGCGCTACTACGGCGGCTGCGAGGTCGCCGACGGCGTCGAGGAGCTGGCGCGGCAGCGCGCGATGCAGCTGTTCGCCGGCGCCGAGGACGCCAACGTGCAGCCCCACTCGGGCACGACCGCCAACCTGTCGGCGCTGCTGGCGCTCGCCGGTCCCGGCGGCCGCATCGTCGGCATGATGCTGAAGGCCGGTGGCCACCTGAGCCACGGCCACGACAAGAGCCACACCGGCATGGTGTTCCAGGCCAAGCAGTACGGCGTCGACGGCACCGGCCGCATCGACCTCGACGAGGTGCGCAAGGTCTGCAAGGAACACCAGCCGAAGGTGCTGATCGCCGGCGGCAGCAGCTACGCGCGCAACATCGACTACGCGGCGTTCGCGGCGATCGCCAAGGAGGTCGGCGCGCTGCTGCTGGCCGACATCGCGCACCCGGCCGGCCTGATCGCCGCGGGCGTGATCCCGAGCCCGGTCGGCATCGCCGACGTGGTGACGATGACGACGCACAAGACGCTGCGCGGCCCGCGCGGCGGCATGATCCTGGCGAAGAAGGAGATCGCGAAGCAGATCAACAGCTCGGTGTTCCCGGGCTCGCAAGGCGGCCCGCTGGTGCAGCAGATCGCCGGCAAGGCGGTCGCGTTCGGCGAAGCGCTGCGGCCGGAGTTCAAGGCCTACCAGCAGAAGGTGAAGGCGAACGCGGCGTTCCTCGCCGAGCGCCTGATGGCGGCCGGTCTCGACGTCGTCACCGGGGGCACCGACAACCACATCGTGCTGGTCGACCTGCGCAAGACCGACGTCACCGGCGCCCAGGTCGAAGAGCGCGCGCTCGCGGCCGGCCTGTCGGTCAACAAGAACGCCGTGCCGGGCGATCCGCGCCCGCCGATGGTCACCTCGGGCCTGCGCCTCGGCACCGCCGCGGTGACGACGCGCGGCTTCGGCCGCGACCAGATCGCCACCATCGCCGACGTCATCGTCGGGCTGGTGCGCGGCGGCGACGCGGAACGGTTCCGCGCGACGATCCAGGGCCTCTGCGAAGCGTTCCCGCTGCCGCGCTGAGCCGCGACTCAAGTCACCGGCAGACCGAGTTCGCGGGCCGCCTGACGCTGGCCGTCGTCGCGGGTCGCGAAGCCATGCAACGGCTCGCGCCGATGGAACCACAGGGCCGTGCGCAGGTGCGCCAGGTCGAGACTGCGCGGCGTGGTCACGGCCGGCAGCGTCGGATCCGCACACAGCTCGATCGACAGATCGCGCAACGCGAACAGCTCCATGTCCTGCTGCACTCGGTCGAGCAAGTCGTTCAGCTTCTTGGCCGGCAGCTGTCCGCCGCGCGCGAGGCGCACCAAGTTGCGGCGCGCTTCGAGCACCAGCAGCACCGAGGAGTAGAGCCGGGCACCAGCGAAAACTTCGGCCAACTCGGCGGCGCCATCCTCGCCGAGCAGCACGCACAGGTAAGCCGAGGTGTCGACGTAGACGCGGGCTCGGGTCATTCGTCGCCGCCCCGGTCGTCGGCCAACACGTCGAGCCAAGCGCCTCCGGTCAGCCGCCGCCCGAACGGAGCGATGCGCCCGCCGGTCTCGAAGCGGCTGCCGACGCGCAGCCCGGTCTCGCTCGGCGGACCGAGGCGAGCGACCGGCGTGCCGTGCCGCAGGATGGTGATCCACTCGCCGAGGCCGACACGGCGGATGGCGTCGGCGAGCGCTTGCTTCAGGTCTTGGATGCTGATGGAGGACATAGTTCCGTACAGAATACCGTACGCATTATCGACCGGCGATACGCCCTCCTGAACTTGGCGGCCCGGCGAACGCCGTCACCAGCACACCGTCGACAGCGACTTCTTCACCGCCTCGATGCGTGCCGAGTAGACCGGCTCCTGCGCAGCGAACTCGACCACCTGCAGTTGGCGAGGGCCGATGCCGAAGGGCCCGGACGTGCGCGTCCACACCGCGATCAGGTGGCCGACCGGCACGCCACCGACCGTGGCCGAACAGGTGAGCCAGCGCCCAGTCACGCCGTCGACGTCGGCGATCTCGCCGCTGCCGGTCTCGCGGTAGCCACGTTGCCCCACGAAGTCGCTGCGCAGCGCCTCCAGCCAGAACGCGGCGTCCGACGCCTTGGTCGGGTCCGACACTTCGTAGACGCGCAGCACGCCGTTGTCGCCGGTGCGAGCCAGCAGTTCGCCGCGCTGCTTCATCTGCACGAAGCCTTCGGGCACCTGCAGCGGGGTCACGCACGACGCGAGGCCGAGGGTGAGGCCGAAGGCGAACAGCAGGAACGGATTCTTGCCGAGGGATGCCATGGTCAGCGAGCCTCCAGCAGGGCTTCCGGCCCCGCCTCTTCGATCCACCAGAACGGGCTGCGCATGCGCGCCCGGAACGTCGACGGCCCCGACGCGGGCGAAGAGAACGTCGCCTGCAGCGTCGCCATCGCCACCTGGTCGGCGAGGAACTTCTTGCGGCCCTCCATGCGTTCGATCTCCTCGGTCAGCCGCCGAAGCTCGGCCTCGACCTTCAGGATGTCCTCGACCTTGTCGGCCTTCTGCAGGATCTCGAGCAGGCGATCGCGCGCCTTGCGCGCGGTGTCGAGGCGGATGCCGAGGTCGACGAACTCCTCGGTCACGTCGTCGGCTTGCCGCTGCTCAGCCAGCACGCGGCCCATCGACTTCACCGCCGCGAACATCGCGTCGAATGCCGCTGCCGGCAGTCGCACAGTCAGCGTGGTGCCGACCTGCTGCTGCAGATAGCCGCCCGCGGCCTGCACCTTGACCAGGAACTCGCGCGCACTGTCCTCGGGGCGGCCGACCTCGACCTGCACCTGACCGCGCTGGATCAGCATGCGTTCGCGCGCCGCTGCCAGGTTCGGCCCGCCGCGGCGATCGTCGTTCCCGCCGTCGCGAACGGCCGCCCCAGACCCTGGTGCCTCACCCTGGAAGAAGTAGTTCTCGGTGCGACCACGCAGCACTTCGCCGTCGGCGGCGAACGCCACCGCATCCTGGTCGAGCATCAACCCAGGCTTCGGCTCGTAGCGCTCGTTCGCAGCGTGGCAGGACGCCAGGATCACGAGCACCGAGAGGATCGACCAACCATTCCACCAACGTCGCAGCATGCGAGGATCTCCGTGGCGCCGCGGCAGCGGCGGGCTCGCGGTTCTACCCGACGCCCGTAGGATCGCCACGATGCTGCTGGCTGCACCCCTCTGGTTCTGTTCCTTGCTGCTCGCCGCCCCGCAGGAGCCGGTCGAGCCGCCGCCGCCGCCCCCACCGCCCGAGACCACCACGAAGCAGATCGTCTGGCAGCGCAACCTCGCCGACGCGCTGGCGGCACAGCAGGCGAGCGGCCTGCCACTGCTGATCGTCGTCAACCAGGACGGCGAAGCGTTCAACGACCGCTTCGCGACGAAGGTCTACCAGGACCCGGAGTTCGTGGCGCTGACCGAAGGCTACGTCTGCGTGATCGCGTCGCCGGTGCAGCACAACCAGGCCGACCACGACGAGAACGGCAACCGCATCGACTGCCCGCGCTTCCCCGGCTGCACCTGCAGCGAGCACATGACGATCGAGCCGGAGCTCTACAAGCGCTGGTTCAAGGAGCAGCGCGTGGCGCCGCGCCACCTCGCGGTCGCCGCCGACGGCACCGTGCTGTTCGACCGCTTCCTCGACAACAGCATGCAGCGCGCGATCGACGAGATCCGGAAGCACAAGGGCACGCCGAAGGCCGGCTACGGCCCGACCGACGACCTCGGCGAACTGTTCCGTCGTCGCGATGCCGCCTCGCGCCTGCGCCTCGAGCTGCGCCTGCAGAAGGGCGACGCCGCCGAACGCGCGCGCGTGCTGACCGCCGCCGCCGACGCCACCAACGCGCCGATCGACCTGCTGCGGCCGGTGCTGCGCACGGGCTCGCCGAGCGAGATGGTGCTGGCGGTCGAGGCACTGGCCCGCATCGGCGACGCCGCCGTGCTGCCGGAGATCGAGAACGTGCTGGCGCGCACCGACCACGCGCAGAGCGTGCAGCTGCTCGTCGCCAGCCTGACGAAACTCGGCGCTGGCAATCCGCTCGCCGCGCGCCTGGCCCAGCACTTCGCGCTCGACACGAACACGCCGCTGGCGAAGCCTTGGACCAACGCGTGGAGCCCGCCGGCCGCCGACGCCGAGGATCGTGAGCAGATCGAAGCGCTGCTGAACCGCTGCGACGCGGCGCTGCGCGAACGCGCCGACGACCACGCGATGCGCCTGCAGCAGGCGATCGGCAACCTGATGCTCGCGCGCGTCCTGCTGCGCGACGGCCGGCGCGGCGCCGACCTGTGGCTCGAGGAGACGGCGAACGCCGCCGGCAAGGTCCTCGCCGGCCAGGACGCCG
>VYME01000660.1_pt1 | contig 10053 bp, 8 predicted proteins | sample 5115281 | NCBI WGS metagenome assembly VYME01 (sample SAMN12291780, study PRJNA351875) | freshwater metagenome | isolation source: freshwater lake | place: USA: Michigan, Wintergreen Lake | collected 2013-08-08
CCGCGCCCGCCGCGCCGACGGTGCCGTGGGCCGGTCGCGCGCCGCGCATCTCGCTGTGCATGATCGCGCGCAACGAAGAGCGCTTCCTGCCCGAGTGCCTCGCGCGGGTGCGCGATGCCGTCGACGAGATCGTGCTCGTCGACACCGGCTCGACCGATCGCACCGTCGCCATCGCCGAGTCGTTCGGCGCCAAGGTGCTGCACTTCCCCTGGTGCGACGACTTCTCGGCGCCGCGCAACCACGGCCTGCAGGCCGCGAGCGGCGACTGGATTCTGGTGCTCGACGCCGACGAGTTCGTGCAGGAAGGCGGCGGCGAACGCATCCGCCAGCTGGTGCAGAACCCGCGCGCGCTCGGCTACCACCTGCACTTCGTCAACGTCTACGGCGCTGGCAAGACGCTCGGCGTGATGATGGTGCGGCTGTTCCGCAACCTGCCGGGCATCGCCTACCAGAACGTCATCCACGAGCAGGTGACGCCGAGCCTGCAGCGCCTCGGTGCGCCGCTCGGCCTCGCATTGCTCAGCGGCGAGGTCGTGGTCGACCACCACGGCTACACCGACGAGGTCATGGACCAGCGCGGCAAGAACGAGCGCAACGAGCGCCTGTTCCTGAAGCAGCTGGCGCAGGCGCCCGACGACGTCTACGGCCACTACAAGTACGGCGACTTCCTGCGCCGCCTGCCCGGCCGTTCGGCCGATGCGCGGCGGCTGCTCGATCGCTGCCTCGAACTGATCCTCGCCGGGCCGCCGACGCTGCCGCGCGAACTGCCCTACGCGGGCGAGGTCGCGGCTCTGTGCGCGCTCGAAGCGGCGCGCGTCGGCGACACCCAGCGCGCGCGCGAAGTGCTCGACGTGGCGCTGCGGCGCTTCGTGCCGACGCCGAACCTGCACTACCTGGCCGCGAGCCTGGCGCTCGCCGACCAGCGCGCCGACGACGCGATCCTGCACTTCCGCCGCTGCCTCGCCTACCGCGGGCAGACGCTGGTCGTGCCGATCCAGGACGGCATCACCGGCCACGTGTCGCTCGCCGGCATCGCGCAGGCGTTCCAGTTGCGCGGCGAACTCGACCGCGCGCAGCGTCTGCTCGAACAGGCGATCGCGCTCGAACCCGCCTACGAGGTCGCGCACCTCGCGTTGTCGCGACTGTGGCTGCAGCGTGGCGATCTGCCGCGTGCGCTGCAGGTGCTGACCAGCTTCCTCGCCGCGCACCCGGACTCGCCGGGTGCCTGCCAACAGACCACGCTCATCCTGCAGCGCCTGGGCCAGACGGCCGCGGCGAAGCGGATGGGGCGCCATGCCGTGCAGCTGCTCGAGGCGCGTGCCCTCGATCACGAAGCCGCGGCGATGACCCAGATCCTGGCCGCCATGTGACGGCCGCAGAGCTTCCCCCGGAGACAGGAGACAGACGATGACCACGATGACGAAGAACCAGGCGCCGACGATCACCACGCCGGCGAGTTCCCCCCGCGGTGGCTTCAACACGATCCCGACGCGCATCCGCGACGTCCGGGACACGCAGGTGCCGCCGCTGGTCGTGCAGCCGATGGCCGAGCAGGACAAGGCGCTGGTCCGCCAGAGCCTCGCCGAGCTCGGCACCAAGCTGGCCGAGATCCACCGCACGGCCGCCGAGGCCTACCTGTCGCAGTCGGCCTACAGCGAGGCGCTGCCGCACCTCGAAGCCGCGGCGACGTTCGCCGCCGGCGAGACCGAGTACCAGATGCAGCTCGGCTTCGTGCGCTACGTGACCGGCGACGACGTCGGCGCGATCAACGCGTTCAACACCGTGCTGGCCAGCGACGGCAACAACGCCGAAGCCTGGTTCAACCTCGGCATGGTGCTGTTCGGCCAGGAGCAGTACAGCGAGGCCGAGGACTGCTTCCGCCACACGGCGGAGATGCAGCCGACCGACTCGCAGGTGTGGAACAACCGCGGCGTCTGCCTGTGGAAGCTGAACCGCATCGCCGACGCGCGCGCCTGCTTCCAGAAGGCGCTGACGAACGACCCGACCGACGCCGACGCGCAGTTCAACCTGAAGAGCATCGGCTGAGAGCCGAAGCTCCTGCCCGCTCCGGTCGGGATCCGTCGGCAGCGCGCCCTGGGATGGCGCGCTGCCGGTGCGTACCCGCCGTGATCCGTCGCGGGCTCAGGTCGAAAAATGGCGGCGGCTCCGCCACTTTGCGTCGAAGAATGGCGACGGCAGGGCAATTCTGCGACCGAGCCGGGTCTCCGTGGCCTCGTTCCCATCCGCACCCGCCCATGGCTTCGCCGATCGGGCCCGGTGAGGATGGCGAGCCCTCTCGGGAGAACCGATGCTCGCACCGCACCGCCACACGGGTTCGTTCGTCCTCACGGCCCTCGCCCTCGTCGCCGTTGCCGCTGCGCAGCAGGCGCCGGGCACGACCCCCAACTCGGGCAAGCGCAGCGTCACCTTGACCGATCCGGCGGCCGGCAAGAAGGAACGGGCGTGGTCCGACGCACGCGAGTTCAAGGCGGAGATCGTCGACGGCGAGATCCGCTGCACGCTGCGCATGGAGAAGCCGTTCGCCGAGGGCATGTTCACCTGCGTCGAGCTCGACTTCGATTGCGACGACAAGCTCAAGACCGGCATCGACGGCGCCGAGTTGCGCGTGCGCGCCGCCGTCGGGTCGCGCTTCCAGCCCAACAACGCCGAGCCGACCAACGGCACGACGAAGCCGCTCGAGCACCTGCGGCTCAGCACGACGATCCTCGACGAAGCCGACGGCGGCGGACGGCGTTGGCTGCACCAACAGCTCGGCGGCTCGCCGCCGCGGATCGACGGCGCGGTGATGACCTTCTCGGTGCCGACCCGATGGGTGAAGGAGCGCGGCGATCGCTACGGCAGCACGTTCTCGTTCGGCGTCGAGGTCATGACCTCGTGCTCGGACCAGCCGATCGAGCTGCTGCACACCTGCGGCGATCCCGGGCTGCCGATCGTGCTCGACGGCAAGACCGCGGATTGGAGCGGTGCGATCGCCGGCGATCCGCCCGGCGAACTGCACGAACGGCTGCGCTGCGCCGACCTGACCGGCCTGCGGGTCGAGCACTCCGAGAGCCAGCTGTTCGTCGCCGTCGATCTCGCCGAGCCGGGGTTCGCCAGCTGGGCCACGGACGGCGACGTCGACGGCCGGCCGATCCTGACCTTCCACGTCGAGCCGCTGTTCCCGCGCTATCAGGAGCCCAGGCGCGTGGCGCTGCCCGCCGGCCAGGCGTCGGTCGGCAGGGACAAGGCGCCGTGGATGGCCGTCGTCGGCGAGAAGACCGTCGAGGCGGCGTTCGAACGCAAGTCGGGACAGTCCCGCTTCCGCGTCATCGTGCACGCGGACGCCGAGTTCCGCGATCGCTTCGCGCAGCGCGTCGGCCTCGACCTGGAGGCGAAGTGACCATGCGCACCATGACGACGTTCGTGAGCGTGCTGGCCGCGTGGTCGGCGCTGCTGCCGGCGCAGGCACCGCAGGACGTGCAAGGCGAACTCGGCAAGACGACGCGCTGGAGCGGCGTCGTTCGCGTCACCGGCGACGTCACCGTGCCGGACGGCTCGCGCCTCGAGATCGCCGCTGGCACCAAGGTCTGGATCGCCGACAAGGACGGCTTGCAGGCCGGTTGGAACAAGGGCCAGGTCGAGATCCACGTGAAGGGCCACCTGGTGATCGAAGGCTCCGTGGCCACGCCGGTGCTGATCACGCGCGAAGGCGCCGAAGAGTCCGGACCGGCGTCGTCGGCGCCGCCGACGTGGCACGGCATCGTGCTCTACCAGTCGACCGACGAGGCGCAGAACCGCGACCTCGTGCGCGGCCTGCGGCTCGAGTACGCGTTCGCCGGCGTGCAGGTGCCGCTGTCGAGCCCGCTGTTCGAGGACTGCGTGTTCCGCTACTGCGACGTCGGCATCGAGGTCGGCTCGGCCCACAAGGACGATCGCTTCGAGGGCACGCGCGGCGGCCCGGCCGGCCCGGAGATCCGCCGGTGCCGATTCACCGACAGCCGCACCGGCGTCTACCTGCAGGGTTCCGCCAAGCCGCTGGTCGAGTACTGCGTGTTCCACGCGTGCCGCTGCGGACTCGGGCCGAACCGTCCGGGCGTCGTGTCCCGCCTCGATGCGCCGGGGGCGTCGCTGCAGCGCTGCGCGTTCGTCGCCTGCGCGCTCGGCGTCGAAGGGTGTTCGCTGACGCGCGAGTCGATCTTCGCCGACTGCAAGACGGCGCTCGAGCTGTCCGAGTACCACGACATGCTGGCGACGCACATCGACCAGATCGTGTTCGAGCGCTGCCTCGTCGGTGGCTCCGGCCGCGAAGTCGTGGGCGACACCGCCATCGCCCGCGACGTGCTGCGCGGCGAAGCGAAGTTCCGCGGCCCGCTCGCGGACCTGTCGGCGCCGTGGCCGCCGCTGCAGCCGTGCCTCGAACTGGCCGACGGCTCGGCGGCGATCGGGGCGGCGCGCGACGGTGGCGACCTCGGGCCTTCGGGCAAGCCGCGGCCGGGTGCCATCGGCAAGGCGATGCAATGGACCGGCAAGGTGACGACCGGCTGGCGCGCTGCCGCCACCGACGCGCCGCCGAGCTGGCAGAAGCTGGTGAAGGCCGATCCGGGCACGGCGGTCGGCAAGTCGTGGTGGGCGAACGCCGACCAGGAAGAAGACGGCTCGCTGCGACTGCGGCGCGTCTTCGGCCTGCAGCGCACGGCGGGCTTGTTCGCCCTCGAAGTGCAGGCCAGCGCCGCCGGCCCGCTGCCGATGCAGTTCTCCGGCGAGACCACGCTGCTCGAGATCGCCGTGAACGGCGTCTCGGCGGTCAAGGTCGAGCAGAAGCGGCGATTCGGCGGCGCCAGCGAACCGGTGATGTTGAACCTGCGCGCCGGCGCCAACCTGATCGTCGTCAACGCGGTGGGCTGGGGTGCCGATCCGCGCATCGCCTTCGCGCTGGCCGGCGACTGGACGCCGACGGTGGCGAAGGTGGCGCCGCCGGAGCCGACGATGACTGCGCGCACCAACCGCACCAAGGACGGTGTGTTCGTCGAGATCTCGGCGAGCGCCGACACGCATTGGTCCGCTGGCCCCGGCAACGACTTCGCGCGCGCGCAGCAGATCGGCAAGATGGACGAGCCGGTCGGCCTCGACCTGGTGTGGACGGCGCCGCGCAAGGCGAAGCTCGGCCCGTTGCCGCGCGAATGGGCGAAGACCGAGGTCGAGCTGTCGTTCCCCGGCGTGCGCAGCGTCACCGGCGAGCTGCTGAAGGTCGCACCGGTGACGGTGAAGGTGCAGTAGTCGCCCCGCGGCGAGGTCGTCGGTCGTCAGACCGTGCGCGCCACGTTGCCGCCGAGGCCGATCGACGCGTTGCCGTAGCCGCGCAGGACCTTGGCGCCTTGGCGCACGCGGGTCAGTTCGGCGGCGAGGCCGTCGAGGCCGCTGCGCATGCCGTGTTCGAGGCGACCGCGCGACGACTGCGCGTCGCTGCGCAGCCGCGCTTCGTGCGGCCCGTCCTTGCTGCCGTCACCGGCGGCGACGAGATGCTCGTCGGCCAGCGCCATCAGTTCGGCGAGCTGCTCGAGGTCGCCGTTGGCCAAGGCCGCGTAGCCCTGGTCCCAGCAGGCGATCAGCTCCTGCAGCGCGAACGCCACCGGCGACGCGGTCGCGGCGGCGCCGTTGGGCTCAGCCGGTGATGACACCGTTCCAGCCTTCCTGCAGCGTGCGCATGACCTGCAGCGTGTTGGCGACGCCGCTCGGCGTGCGCGTCAGGTTGGCCTGGCTCAGCTGCTCGAGGCCGAACTCGTAGAGGCGGTCGAGGTCGCGGGCGATCTGGCCACCGGCGGCGTGGTCGAGGCTGGCGCGCAGCTCGCCCAGGATGCCCATCGCGCGGCTCAGCGCCTGGCCCACCTCGGGCGAACGCGCGGTCTTCTGGTCGGCGAGGCCGACGCGGCTCTTCTCGAGGTTCTTGATGGCGCCCTCGTAGAGCAGCTTCACGAGCTTCTCCGGCGAGGCGGTCAGGATGGCGTTCCGCTGGTAGGTGGCGGCGGCTTGTGCGTAGGTCATGTTCGGGGCTCCGGTGACGGTGGGTGGAAGGTGGGTGGTTCAGCGGTTCAGGCTGTTGAGCGACGTGCCCTGGCCCTGCAACCGCGTCAGCAGGCTCTCGAGGTTCGCGTATCTCGTCTCCAGCTGCTGCTGGTAGAGGGTGACGCGGCGCTCGGCCTGGTCGATGCGCGTCTGCGTGTCCTTGACCTGGCGGTCGAAGGCTTCGCTGCGCGTCTTGATCAGGCCTTCGACCGAGTCGGTGTACGAGTCGATCTGCCCGAGCAGCTTGTTCGCGATGCCGTTGGTGCCACCGGCGAACAGGCGGGAGACCGCCTCTTCGTCGTCGGCGAGGCTCTCGGCGAACTTCGTGCTGTTGAACGTCAGCTTGCCGGCGGTGTCGGACGTGATGCCGGCCTGGGCCAGCAGCTGGTAGGCGCTGTTGCCGGTGTCGCCGACGGACGCACCGACGATGCCGCGCAGCGACGAACGCATCGAACGCAGCGTCGAGTCGCCGAACAGCGGGCCCTTGGCCTTGCCCTCGGCGGTCAGCGCGTTCTGCTCGGTGAAGAAGTCGACGACCTTGTTGTACGCGTCGACGAACTCCTGCACCTTCTTGCTGGTCGCCTCGGCGTCGGTCGACACCGTGATCGTGATGTCCTTGTTCGGCGACGGCACCGACTGCAGGTCCAGCGTGATGCCCGGCCACAGGTCGCTCACCTGGTTGGTCGGGCGGTAGACGGTGATGCCGCCGCCGCCGCCCGGCGTGCCGTTGATCAGCAGCTCCGCGTCCTGGGCCTCCGAAAGCCTGTTGCTGGCGAGCTGGCTGATGACCGCCTCGAAGGCCGTGCTACCGCCGGAGTCGTCGAGTGAGATCGTGAAGCCGTTCTCGACGCCAGGCGTCGTCGATCGCAGTACCAGCTGGTAGCGGTTGGCGCCGCCGTTCGCGGGGTTGCCGGTGTCGACGACCTCGGCGCGCACCCCGGTGTCGTTGTCGTCGTCCGCCTGGTTGATCGCTGCCGCGATCGAGTTCAGGTTCGGGTCGGCGACCGAGATCAGGTTCTGGTTGCCGCCGCTGTTGATGAAGAACGAGACGGTGCTGCCGAGGTCGTCGGTCGGGCTGGCGCTGCCGGTGGTGGCGTTGACCTGCGCCTGCGCCAGGTCCACCACGCGCAGCGAGTAGGTGCCGGGCTCGGCGTTGTTCGAGGCTTCGACGGTGACGACGTTCTCGTCGCTGGAGGTCGCCTTCATCTTCAGGAAGTCGTTGGTCGTCTTCAGCGCCTTCGCCGCCGTCTCGAGCTTGTCGAGCAGGCCGCGCAGGTCGCCGTAGAGCGACTTCTGCTTGCCGAGCGACGACTTCTTCGTCTCCAGTGCCGAGATCGGGCGGCGCTCGATCGACACCAGGGCCGAGATGATCGCCTTGGTGTCGAGTCCCGACGCCAGGCCACCGAAGCTGATTCCTGCGCTCGACATTGGTCTTCCTGCGGATGTCCGCACCTGGAGTATCGGAAGACCTGCGGTGGCACTTGACGGTCGTTCGTCAATCCCGGCCATGGCGCCGGGTGTTCCGGCACCACGGGCCCACGGCGCGCGCTTCCTCTTAGAACGAGCGGTCGACCAGCACGCCGCTGAATTCGCGCAGGCGCTCCACCAGCCGCTGCGCCTCGTCGTCCGGCACCTGGCGCAACACCTCGCCGGTGCGGCGGTCGCGGATCAGGAACGTCACCTTGTTCTGCTCCGTGTCGACCTCGATGTCGAGCTCGCTGTCGCCGGGCAGGCGCACGAGCTCGGCCAGCGACGCCATCGCGGCGCGGCGCCGTTCCTTGGCGTAGTCGTCCTGCTTGGTCTCGTTGGCCGTCCGTTCCGCCGCGGTCGCTCCCCCGTGTTCGGGTCGCAACGGTGGCGCCGGGTCGTCGAGCGGCCGCTCGAGGCTCTCCTGCATCTTGGCCGAGCGCGCGCGCAGGGCGAGCGTGCGGTCGTCGAGTGAGGTGCGATCGAAATCCATGGCAGGCTCCTGTCGTCCGTGGTCCCGGCCCCGCCGAAGAGGCGGTGCCGGCACCTTCCACACGTTCGGAGGTCCAACCAGGCGCGCGATCAGCCGAGCAGACGCAGGGCCGACTGCGGCAGGGCGTTCGCCTGCGACAGCACGGAGATGCTGGCCTGTTGGAGGATCGAGTTGCGCGTCAGCTGGGCCGTTTCGTAGGCGACGTCGACGTCGCGGATGCGCGACTCGGCGGCGCTGAGGTTCTCGACGGTGATCGCCAGGTTGTTGATGGTGCTGCCGAGGCGGTTCTGCACCGCGCCCAGAGAACCACGCAACCCGCTGATGGTGTTGATCGCCGTGTCGATGCTGCTGATGGCCGTGGTCGTCGCACCACCCGAACCGATGTCGAGCGAGTTCAGCGACAGCGTCGTGCTCAGCGCCGCACTCAGCGACACCGAGATGGTGTCGATGCCGCTGGTGGTGCCGAAGCCGACCTGGAAGCTGACCGTGCTCGAGGAGCCGTCCAGCAGCTTGATGCCGGAGAACTCGGTCGAACGACCGATGCGGTTCACCTCGTTGACCAGGCTCTGGAACTCTTCGTCCAGCGTCTCCTTGTCCTGGCTGCTGACCGAGCCGTTGCTCGACTGGATCGCCAGCTCGCGCAGGCGGGTCAGGATCGAGCTGACCTCGTTGAGCGCGCCCTCGGCGGTCTGCACGAGGGAGATGCCGTCGTTGGCGTTGCGCTTGGCCTGGTCGAGCGAGCGGACCTGCGAGCGCAGGCGTTCACTGATGGCGAGGCCGGCGGCGTCGTCCGACGCGCTGGAGATGCGAAGACCGGTCGAGAGCCGGCGGAAGTTGCCGCTCAGCTTCTCGGTGACCGACGAGAGGTTGCGCTGCGCGTTGATCGACGCAGAGTTGGTGTTGACCCGAAGACCCATTTCCCTTTCCCCGTTGCGTGTCTAGTCGTGTGGGGCGAACGTCCAGGACGTCCGCCGTGGTGAGGATCGGCACACCAGGGGCTGCGGACTGAAGCGAACGCGTCGGATTTTCGATCGTCTGTGGGGTTCTGCGACGATCCGTCCGTGGCATCGGCGGGGTGCAACAGGTCGTTCGGCGGGGCGACGCGCGCGGCAGCGCCCCGGATCGCTCAGCCGAGCAGGCGCAGGGCCGCCTGCGGCAGCGCGTTCGTCTGCCCGAGCACGCTGATCGCCGCCTGCTGCATGATCTGCAGCTTGGTCAGCTGCGCGGTCTCGTAGGCGACGTCGACGTCGCGGATGCGCGACTCGGCGGCGCTGAGGTTCTCGGTCTGCACCGCCAGGTTGTTGATGGTGCTGCCGAGGCGGTTCTGCATCGCGCCGAGGCGGCCGCGCAGGCCGGACACGCTGTCGATGGCGCTGTCGATCGCGTCGATCGCGGCCGTCGGGTCGCCGCTGCTGCCGACGTCGAGCGCGTCGATGCCGAGGTCGGCGGCGCGCGCGCTGTCGAGCGCCACGTCGAGCGTGTCGACGCCGGCGGTGGTGCCGATGCCGACGTGGAACGACACCGACGCCTGGCTGCCGTCGAGCAGCTTGATGTCGTTGAACTCGGTGCTCTGCGCGATTCGGTCCACTTCGTCGACGAGGTCGGCGAACTCCTGCTGCAGCGTGTCGCGGTCGGCGGCGGAGACCGTGCCGTTGCTGGCCTGCACCGCCAGTTCGCGCAGGCGGATCAGCAGGTCGCCGCTCTCGTTCAGCGCGCCCTCGGCGGTCTGCACCATCGAGATGCCGTCGTTGGCGTTGCGGCGGGCCTGGTCCATCGAGCGGACCTGCGCGCGCAGCCGTTCGCTGATCGCGAGGCCGGCGGCGTCGTCGGCGGCGCTGGCGATGCGGAGCCCGGTGCTGAGCCGGCGGAAGCTCGTGCCGAGCTTGTCGGTGACGCGGGACAGACTGCGCTGGGCTTGGATCGACGCGAGGTTGGTGTTGACCGTGAGAGCCATCGTGATTCCCTTTCCCGGCGGGTGTCGCTCGGGTTGTGGGGATTCACGGCAGTCCGGGGTGTCGCTGCAGTCCCAG
>VYME01001041.1_pt1 | contig 10047 bp, 9 predicted proteins | sample 5115281 | NCBI WGS metagenome assembly VYME01 (sample SAMN12291780, study PRJNA351875) | freshwater metagenome | isolation source: freshwater lake | place: USA: Michigan, Wintergreen Lake | collected 2013-08-08
ACCCCGACCGCGACAGTTGCACCCCGCCCCCGACGCGCAAGCGCAGCGCCGCGCAAGACCCGACCGGGACCCCGACTGTTTATCGACCCCGACAGTCGTGGCAGTACCCCGACTGTCGTGGCGGTACCCCGACCACCACCCGCAACCCCGACCAAGACCCCCTAGGCCTTCACAATGGCAGCCGCCGTCTTGAGTCCGACCGCCACGAACGTGAGCGTCCCGTTGCAGCAACTCGCCGTCGGCTGCGTCGGCGCTCCCGCTACCCACAGGTTCTCGTGGTCGTGCGCACGCCCGTCGCCATCGACCACGCTGTCCATCGGGTCCGTCCCCATGCGGCAGCCACCGGTCGGGTGCTCTTGGCCCAGGTCGTTCACGCTGTTCTCCATGCGCAGGATCTCGCCGCCTCCCACTTTGGCCATGCGCCGGAACAGCTCACGCAACGACTCCTCCTGGTACTCGCGCAGCGCCGCACTTTCCGGCGCGTCCTTGAACGCCATGCGCGGCATGGGATCGCCAAACCGATTGGTCCGCGTGTCGTCGAGCCACAACTTGCTCTCCTTGTCGGGCAGCACGTCGTAATAGCCGCGCACACGCGCCGTCGCGCCCTTGGCCCGCTGCTGCCAATCGGTGAGCATCGCGTCACCGAAGAGCAGCGTGTCGTTGTCGTCGCGCAGGCGAGGCTCGCGCCCCACGCTCGACTCCCAGATACGCAAATCGTGCCGCAGGTAGCGCGACTGCCGGCCCACGCGCATGAACTGCTTGCTCACCAACGAGTGCTGCACGTTGATGCCCGGCATCAGCTCCATGGGGAGACGCAGGTACGCGTTCACGTTGCGATGTCCCGCCAGATACTTCCCAACCAGACCGCTGCGGTTGGCGAGCCCGTTGGGGAACGCCGAACTGCGCGACAGAAGCAACAGGTGCGGCGACCACGTAAAGCCTGCCGCCAACACGAACGTCTTGGCGCGAATCTCCACCGGTGCGCCATTCGCATCCGTGCGATTTCCCGTCGCGCGCGTAATGCGCCCGGTCTTGGGGTCGGCGTCGAGACGCCGTACGAGCGTCTCCGTGAGCATCGTGACCTTCTTGGCCGCAAGCAAAGCGTCCCACGTGAAGTCGGGGGAATACTTCGCCCCTGACGGACAGACGGGGTAGCAGCTGTCGCACCGCTGGCACTGCGCCCGACCGTCTCGCGCCACCGAGTTTTTGGCGCTGGGCGTGCTCCACGTGGCGATGTCCGCTTTGCCGGCCCACTGCTGGAGCTGCGCCAAATTGTAGTTGATGGGCAGCGGCGGTAACGGATACGGCTTGCCACGCGGATCGAGTGCCCGCGGCCCCTGCTCACCGGCCACGCCCATCCGCTCTTCCGCTTCCTGATAGAACGGGTCGAGCGTGTCGTAGGTGAACGGCCAATCGGTACCAACGCCATGCAACGACCTGAGCTGAAAATCTTCGGGCGAATAGCGCGGCGAGACCCCACCCCAGTGCATCGCCAACCCGCCCACGTGCATGCTGGGCGAAAACCCCCAGGTGTTGCCGTACGCGTTCTGGTCATCGAGATGATCCGACTTCCAGGGGCTCTCACCGTACGCCAGAAAACGCTCCCGCGCGCGCGTCCGATCGCGAAACGCGGTGGTTGGTTTGCCGGCCTCCACGACCAGAATCGATTGCGTCGTGTGCTCCGCCACATGCGCGGCCATGAGCGCCGCCGTGATGCCACTCCCCACAATGCAGATGTCCGCCTCGTGCACGGCCGTCTCACTGGTCTGGATGGTCATGCAGCACCTCCAGCGAGTGGCAGCGGGCGCTTCACGGCGTCGGTGAGCGTGCGGCACGTCATGGGGTTCACCTGCGCTCCCAGAGCGAGGTTCCACGCGTCGGGGCCGCTGCTCCAATGCGAGAGCAGCGCCAGCGCCACGTGTTTCGCACCCAATGGCGCAGGCAATCGCTCGCTGCGTTCACTGCGCAGCACCGCGCGCAACAACTCGCGACGACGCTCCAGCGGCAATTGCGCAAACGTAGTACGTGCGGTCTTCTGCGCCAGCAGATCGAGCGCCTGCAACTGCGCTCGCCATGCAGGCGCCGGATCGGCGGGTAGATACCGCACGTCGGAGTAGCCGTACCCGTGCATCTCCTCCGCCACGGGATCGTAGCCATCGGCCCACGCGATGAATCGATCGGTCGCACCACGTATGCCCGCGGCGCCGAGTGACTCCGGAAGCACGGCCGTCGCGACCGCATCGAGTGTGGTGCGATCGAAACCGCGCACGCGCTCGAGCCCCGGATCGTCGGCCGTGTGGACGGACGGCTCTTTCACATCGCAGCCCGTCGCCGTGCCTGCCGTCGCGGCGCCTACCGCCAGCACGCCAGCCGTCTTGAGAAACGTGCGACGCGCGGTGGGCGAAAAATCTCCGGTACTCATGGACGAGACGCTCCTGTGGCACGGCGCGCGGCTGCCGCGTTCGCACCGTCGTTACGGTACACTGTGCCCATGCGCATCACGAACGACACGCGCTGGGAGGCTTCGATGTCCTGCGACGGATCGCCGTCGGTGGCGATGAGATCGGCCGCGAACCCCGCGGCCACACGGCCAATCTCCTTTTCGAGACGCAACGACTCGGCGGCGCGGCTGGTGGCACTCACGATCGCATCCATCGCGTCCTGCTTCCCCCGTCGCACGCGGCAGACCAGTTCTTCGGCGTTGCGCCCATGCGCGCCGGCCACGGCATCGGTGCCAAACACCAGCTTGAGCCCCGGCGTGCGCGCCGCCAATCCGATCCCCGCTTCCGCAAGTGGCAGCGCCTGCTCCATGGACGCGAAGCCCACTGCGGTGTAGTTGCCGATACCCTCGAACCATCGCGTGTTGTCGAGGTAGTTGCGGAACACCAGCCCGCACTGCGGATCGAAGAACGTTCCGTGCTGCACCAGCGCCGCGCGCGTGGCGTTGTCGGCAAATACGCCGTGCTCGACCTGCGTGCAGCTGGCGTTGGCCGCACGTTGCGCCGCGTCGGCGGAGTGTGCGTGCACCACCGAGCGCAGCCCCTGCGCCGTGGCCTCACCGCAGGCCGCCTGCAGCTGCTCCGGCGTCATCGTCGCTTCACCGCCATCGCGAATGCTCTTCGACGCGAAGATCTTGATGACGTCGGCGCCCTGTTGCTTGAAGCGGCGCACGACGGCCCGCAGGGAATCGGGGGATCCGCCGCGCGTCCGTTCGTTGAGCGAGCCGAGCGACGTGAGGACGCGCGGGCCGGGAATCCAGCCTCGGGTTATGGCATCACGCAGCGAGGCGTTATCGGCTTCACGGATGCTTTGCACGGTCGTGAACCCGGCGCGCAGCGTCGCCCACGCGTTGCCCGCGTGCGCGAGCGCGCTCACCGCCGGCGTGTCACCGTCATCGTCGGTGTGCATGCGATCATGGCCGTTGATATACCAGCCGAGGTGCACATGCGTGTCGATGAGGCCGGGCAACAGCGTACGCGAGCCGAGATCGATGCCACCGGCCGGAAGCGGACCGCGTGCGGTGCGCACGACGACAATACGCCCGCGTTCGACCACGACATCCTGGTTGGTGAGTACGCCGCCGGCGCCGTCGAGCACGCGGGCGGCACGTAACACCAGTGGTCGCATGGCCGACTGGGCGGCGGCCGGAGACGGCGCCACGGAACCCAGCAGCACGCCAACAGCGAGCGCATGGCGGCGAAGCGCGCGCGGCACGCTGAGGGAGCGGGGCGGTTTCGGGAGAGAAGACATGCCGCAGAAGTGACCTCGCGGGGGCCGCAACGGCAAGGCAGGGGCCGGCGCCTGCGCTTGCGAATCGGTGACCGTCCTGACAGTCTGCAGCATGGGCGGTTGCGCGCCGGGACCGTCCTCACGACTTGTCACCTCATCGAGGATTCCATGATTCGCCACGGTTCAGCCGTCTGGAACGGCACGATCAAAGACGGCAGCGGCACGGTCACGACGCCGAGCGGTGTGCTCAACAACACGCCCTATTCGTTCACGCTGCGTTTCGAGGACGAATCCGGCACCAACGGAACCAATCCGGAAGAGCTCATTGCGGCGGCGCACGCCGGCTGCTTCTCGATGGCGCTGTCGGGCCAGCTCACGCGCGCCGGCTTCACCGCCGAGTCGCTGGCCACGTCGGCCGCGTTGACGCTCGAGCAGAAGGACGGCGGCTTCGCCATTACCAAGGTGCACTTGACGCTCGACGCCAAGGTGCCGGGGATTTCGCCGGAGCAGTTTCAGGAGCTGGCCGCGGCGGCGAAGGCCGGCTGCCCGGTGTCGAAGGTGCTGAACGCGGAGATCACGCTCACGGCCACGCTGGGCTGAGCCGCCATACGCCAGACAACGGGCGCGCCACCCTGACCGGTAGCGCGCCCGTTCGTATTTGCTATATATTCATTGTTGTGTATGTCTGTAAGTATAACGGAGACCGAGGCAATCGATGGCAACCAAGCGCATGAGTCCCGAACTGCTGGACATGGTGGCAGAGCGTTTCAAGGCGCTCAGCGACCGGGCGCGTCTGAGTCTGTTGCAGGAGTTGCGCGGCGGTTCCCGTACGGTGAACGAATTGGTCGAGGCCACGGGAATGGGGCAGGCCAACGTCTCGCGGCATCTCTCGCAGTTGTTCGCGAACGGGCTCGTCGCGCGCGAACGGGATGGTGTGTTCGTGCGCTACGAGCTGGCCGATCAGGATGTCCTGAAACTCTGTGAATTGGTCTGCGGGCGCCTCGAATCGGAGCTGGCCGAACGCCGCAAGGTGCTCGGTAGGCGCTAGCGGCGCTATACGCCGGCGACCATGCGCTCCAACGCCGCCATGGGGACGGCGCCAACCTGACGCGCGACTTCACGCCCACCGGCCATGACGGTCAGCGTGGGAATGCTGCGAATGCCAAAGCGCATGGACACGCCCGGATTTTCATCCGTATTGACCTTGGCCACGAGGACGCGCCCTTTTTGACGGCGCGCGAAGTCCGCAAAGACCGGCGCCATCATCTTGCACGGTCCACACCAGTCGGCGTAGAAGTCGATCATGACGGGGACGGTGGTTTTCCCCACGACGACATCGAAGTTGGCATCCGTGAGTGTCACCGGGGCATCGACGACGATGACGGCCTTGCACGTCCCACAACGGGCCGGCGCATCCGCACGGTCCATATTGATCCGATTCAATTTTCTGCAGGTCCCGCACGGCATGATCGCGTGCCGTGCGGGGCTGTTCGTTGTGCTCATGCTCTACTCCCCAAGGGTGTACCGAACCTTAGCGTGCGGCGGCTCCTGATGCTCGGCAGCCGAAGAGGCCCAACCGCCCCAGGATCTTCTCCAACGGGCAGAAGTTGGTAAAGCTCGACTGCAACAAATTGAAGCCGACGAACGCCGTGAAGTAGAAGAAGTTCGGCGACACGAGGAAGCCGAGCGCGACCGACAGTAGGATGAAGACGCCGGCAAAGCGGCGAATGACGTTGTCGTGGCACATCAGTCGAGATGCTCCGGATGAAGGGGGGAGTCAACGAGGGGCGGCGCGTTCTTGCGCAGCTCCCAGTAGAGCAGGGGGACGACGACCATCGTGAGCAGCGTGGCCACCACGGCCCCGCTCATGAGCGCCACCGCGAGCCCTTGGAAGATCGGATCGAGCACCATCACCAACCCGCCCACCACCACGGCCGCGGCCGTGAGCGCAATGGGGCGGAAGCGAACGGCCCCGGCTTCGAGCACCGCGTCTACCAGATTGCGACCGCGCGCTTCTTCCAGCTGAATGAAGTCCACCAGCAGAATGGAGTTGCGCACGATGATGCCGGCGAGCGCGATCATGCCGATCATGCTGGTGGCCGTGAAGAAGGCGCCGCCCATGGCGTGTCCCGGCAGAATGCCGATGAGCGTGAGCGGAATGGGCGCCATGATCACCAGCGGAATGGTGAAGCTCTGGAACCACCCCACCACGAGCACGTAGATCAGCAGCAGCACAATGGCGAACGCGAGGCCAAGATCGCGGAACACCTCGATCGTCACCTGCCACTCACCATCCCACTTGATGGCCGTTTCGCTCAACGACGCCGGCTGCACCGCGTTGTAGATACCCACGCTGGCGCCGTTCACCGTGATCGCCTCGATCTGGCGGTTCATGTCGAGAATGGCGTACACCGGGCTTTCGATTTCGCGCGCCACATCGCCCGTCACGTAGATCGCCGGTCGCAGATCCTTGCGCACCCGCGATCCTTCCCGCGTGCCTTCCACCACCGTGACGAAGCGACCGAGCGGTTGCGGTCCCTGCATCGTGGCAATAGGCAGCGCCAGCAGCGCGTCCACCGACGACCGCTGCGACAGCGGCAGCCGTGGCACAATCGCCACCGCTTCCTTGGCCGTAGGTGAGCTGGCAATTCCGGCCGGCGCCCCTGACAACGCGAGGTAGAGCGTCTGCGTGATCTGCTCCACGCTGGCTCCCACTTCGGCGGCCCGCACACGGTCCACGCGGAAGGTGCGCTGCTGCTGCGGCGCCTCCACGGTCCAATCCACGTCCACCACGCCTGGGGTCTGCTCGAACACCTTCTTCACGGCCTTGGCCGCTTCCAGACGCGACGCATCATCGGCGGCATACACTTCGGCCACGAGCGTGGAGAGCACCGGCGGCCCCGGCGGAATTTCCGCCACCTTGGCCGACGCGCCGTAGCGCCGAGCAATGGAGTCCACCGCGGGGCGCACCGCTACCGCAATGGCGTGACTCTGCCGGTCGCGTTCGCCCTTGGCCTTGAGGTTCACCTGCACGCCGGCGTACACCTGCGTACTCACGACTTCCGGGACGGTGCCGAGGTAGGCCGCAATCTCCGACGCCGCTCGGTTGGACGTTTCCAACGACGTGCCTTCGGGCAGATCGAGCACCACCTGGAACTCACTCTTGTTGTCGAACGGGAGCATCTTGACCTGCACCGCCTTGAGTCCCACGAGGCCCACGCTGCCCAGCAGCAGCACCACGACGACGCCGTAGAAGGTGTAGCGCGTGTTCTTGCGCTCAATGAGCGGCGACATGATGCGGTGGTACAGCTTGTCGGTGCGGGACCCGTCTTCGGGCGTATGCTGGATGGAGCCCGGATGGGCCACCACATGCCCCTTGAGCAGGCGGTACGCCAAGTACGGCGTGACGATGAACGCCACCGCCAGCGACGCCAGCATGGCCACCGAGGCGCCCACGGGAATGGGGCGCATGTACGGCCCCATCATGCCACTCACGAATGCCATGGGCACGATGGCCGCAATGACGGTGAACGTGGCGAGAATGGTGGGGTTGCCCACTTCGTCCACGGCGTCAATGGCGGCGATGTGCGCCGGCCGATTGCCCATGGCCATATGGCGGTAAATGTTCTCCACCACCACGATGGCATCGTCCACCAGAATGCCAATGGAGAAGATGAGCGCGAAGAGCGTGATGCGGTTGAGCGTGTAGCCCAGCGCGTAGTACACGAACAGCGTAAGGGCGAGCGTGACCGGTACGGCCACCAGCACCACCAGCGCTTCGCGCCAACCCAGAAACAGCCAGATGAGCGCCGTGACGCTGAGCGTGGCAATGATGAGGTGCAGAATGAGCTCCTGCGCCTTCTCGCCCGCCGTTTCGCCGTAGTCGCGCGTGACATCGAGCTGCACACTGGCCGGCAGCAGCCGCCCCTTGGCCTGGTTCACGCGCTCCAAGACGGCGTGCGTCACGTTGGTGGCGTTGGCGCCTTTGCGCTTGGCCACGGCAATGGTCACCGCGGCTTCGGCGGCGCCGGTGCCGCTGCGGTGCGATACGTAGCTGTTCACGTCACCAAAGTCGTCGCGCACAGTGGCCACGGCCCGCAGATAGACAGGCGTGCCGCTGCGGTTGGACACTACCACGCTCCCCACCTCGCGGGCGTTGCGCAACGGCGCGCCCACCGCGATCTGCACCACACGGTCGCGCATGGTGAGCTCACCCGCGTCGAGGCGCGCGTTGGCCTGCCGCAACGCCATCGCGACGTCACCCGGCGTCACGCCGCTGGCGGCCATACGCGCGGCATCAAGCTCCACGCGCACCTGTTTCGGCGCCCCACCGGTGACAAAGGTTTCCGCCACCTCGGGGACGGTGCGAATCTCGTCTTCCAGATGCACCGCGAGCTGACGCAGCGCGTTGGCATCGCTGCCGGCACCATGCAGCGTCAGCGCCAACACGGGGACGTCATCGATGCTGTGCGACTTCACGATGGGCGGCAGCGCGCCGCTGGGCGCCTGGTCCATGGCGCCGGCCAGCTTGGCCTGCACGCGGGTCACGCTGCGCTCTTGATCTTCGCCCACCTTGAAGCGCACGGTCACCATGGCGTAGCCGTCACCGGACATGGTGTACACATGGTCCACGCCGGGAATCTCGCGCATGCGCTGTTCCACGGGGCGCCCCAGCAGATTCTCCGCCTCGGCCGGTGACGCGCCGGGCATGGCCGTGATCACATCGATCATGGGGACCGAGATCTGCGGCTCTTCTTCACGGGGCGTGGCCATGATCCCCAGCACGCCCACCGCCAGCGACGCCACCGTAATGAGCGGCGTGAGCTTGCTGTTCAGAAACGCTTTGGCGACGCGACCCGAGATCCCCCAGGACTGGATGCTGGTCATGCGCCCGCCTTCGGCGACGGCACCGTCGCCACGCTGGGAATCACAATCGTCTCACCAGCCTTGAGACCGGCACTGACTTCGGCGTGCGTGGCAGTCATGGCGCCCAGTCGGATCCAACGCCGGTCGTCTACGCCGTTGGCGCGCACGATCACGCCCACCAGATCGCCGTCGCGTACAAGAGCCGCGAGCGGCACCACAAGGCCGGTCGTCGTGCCCTGCGGCAGCGAGAGCGTAACCGTGCTGCCGGCACGCAGCGCGCCATCGCGATTGCCGATGAGGGCGTTGACCGTGTACAAGTTGCCGGCACTGGCGGGCACAACGCCTTCGACCGTTGCCTGCAGCACGCGCCCATCGACGGTGGCGGCAATCGACTGGCCACGCGTGAGGGTGCCAATCGCATTCGCGGGCGCCGTGACCGTCAGCCGCAGGCTGGACACATCCTGCACCGTGACCAGCGGCGCGCCGGGCGTGGCAAAGGTACCCGGGTCGGCGTGGCGCATGGTCACGATACCGGCGAACGGTGCCCGCACCGAGGCGTAGCTGCGCACCGCCTCCAGTTCCGACGCGCCGGCGCGGGCCGCCTGCAGCCCCGCGTTGGCGCGGGCGAGGCCGGTCTGCGCGGCGTCGTACTGCGCTTTGGTGGCCGCACTGTCGTTGTAGAGCGCCGTAAAGCGCGCGGCGTGAGTGCTCGCTTCCCGTTGCATCGCTTCGGCGTCGGCAATGGCGGCCGCCACCTGACTGGCCTTGGCGTTCAAATCCCGCGCGTCGATCTGCACGAGCAGCTGACCGCTGCGCACCGCATCGCCTTCGTGCACGAGCACGGAGGTTACGGTGCCCATGAGCTTGGTGCTCACCATGGCCTGCTGCAGGGGTTCCGCCACGCCGCTCGCATCATACGTGGTGGTGATCGTCGTATCGGCCAGCGTGAGCGTCGTGCCGCGCACGGGCGCGGGCGCAGCGGTAGCCGCGGTGTGTTCCGCGGGCCTTTCGCCGCAGGCGCTCAGCATCAGCGTGGCCGCGGCCAAGCCGGTCAGCAGCAGCGCCGACGCGCGGCGCGAAATGATCGTCGTCATCGAGTCGGTTCCTCATGGGTGGCGCCTGCCGGAGCGGTGCCGGTGGATGCAGCGGGTGCGAGCGTATCGAAAAGGGCCAGCGCGCCGGGATCGGCGCCCATGGCTTTGCGGTATTGCGCGAGGGCATCAAGGACGTCAAAGCGGGCGGCCGCATGGGCCAGCGCGGCCCCGGTGGCGGCCGTTTCGGCGCCCAGCAGTTCGGCCACCGTGGCCAATCCGCCGGCGTAGCGCTTCTCCACCAGGCGATGCGCTTCGGTGCTCTGTGCGGCCGCTTGCGCCGCCAGCGTGAGTCGCTGCAGCGTCAGGGTCACCAGTCGCGTGGCCGCGTCAGCTTCCACGCGGGCGTTGGCCCGCGCTG
>VYME01000661.1_pt1 | contig 10045 bp, 6 predicted proteins | sample 5115281 | NCBI WGS metagenome assembly VYME01 (sample SAMN12291780, study PRJNA351875) | freshwater metagenome | isolation source: freshwater lake | place: USA: Michigan, Wintergreen Lake | collected 2013-08-08
CGGGCTCGAAATGGTTGCTCTCCATCGCGGTCTTCACCTCGTGGAGCAATGCCGGCTGGCGGAACTGCAGCGGCGAGAGGTTCACCTTCATCGTCAGGCGTGGCAGCCCCATCGACTGCCACGCGTGCAGCTGGCGGCATGCCGTCTCGAGCACCCAGCGACCGATGGCGTCGATCGAGCCGGTTTCCTCGGCGACATGGATGAAGTCGTTCGGACCCAGCAGGCCGCGTTGCGGGTGCTGCCAGCGGAGCAATGCTTCCACGCCGAGGACATGTCCGTCGGTGGCGTCGACCGCCGGCTGGTAGTGCAGCACCAGCTGCTCGCGCGCCACCGCGAGACGCAGGTCCGACGCGAGATCGAGACGCTGCATGACGCCGGCGGTGATGTCCGGCGAGAAGAACCGGTAGCGGTTCCGCCCTTCCTGCTTGGCGAGGTACATCGCGGCATCGGCCTGGCGCAGCAGGAGATCGGCCGTCAGGCCATCCCCCGGGAAGCGGCTGATGCCGATGCTCGCCAGCACCTGCAGGGAATGGTCGCCGACGATGATCGGCATGCCGAGCGATTCGAGCAGCTTGGCGGACACCGAGCCGGCAGCGGCGTCGTCTTCGATGTCGTCCAGCATGATCGCGAACTCGTCGCCGCCCAGGCGGGCCACGACATCGAACTCGCGCAGGGTTGCGCGGAGCCGCGTGGCGACCTCGATCAGCACCTGGTCGCCGGCTTCGTGACCGAGGGAATCATTCACCGACTTGAAGCGATCGAGATCGACGAAGAGGAGCGCCATGCGACGCTCGTGGCGTCCTGCGCGCCGGATGAGATCGCCCGCACTCTGGAAGAACAGGGAGCGGTTCGGCAGCCCGGTGAGGCTGTCGTGAAATGCGAGGAAACGCATCCGCTCGGCGTCGCGCTCCTGGCGGGAGATGTCGGTGAAGACGATGACGACGCTCCCGATCCGGCCATCCGGTTCGCGCATCGCGCTGGCGCTCACCCACACGGGATACGTCACGCCCGACTTCCGGCGGTCCATCAGACGCCCTTCCCAGTGCCCTTGCGACTGCACGCCTGCGACGAGCCCCTGGCCGAGGTCGGCCGTGTCGGCGAACTTGAGCACCTGGCTCACCTTGCCCACGGCCTGCTCCGACGGATACCCGGTGATCCGGCAGAACGCGGGGTTCACCCAGAGGATCCGCCAGTCGGCGTCGAGGATGACGACACCCTCCGCCATGTCGTCGATGGCGCGGCCCATGAGCCGCAGCCGCTGGTCCGCGCGCCGCTGCTCGGTGATGTCGACGTTCGTCCCGATGAGCCGCAGGGCACGCCCGCGCTCGTCCCGATCGACCACCTTCGCGCGCGAGACGATCCAGCGCGCCGAGCCGTCCGGCATGCGGATCCGATGCTGCATCGAGTAGTCGCCGACATCGCCCTTCAGCGTGGCGAGGTACCGCGAGCGCATCTGGGCGTGGTCTTCGTCGGGCACGAGCGGGAGGAGTTCGTCGAACGTGGCGCGGGTCTCGTGCGCCGGACCACCGAGCCACGCGGACCAGTTGCGGTCGAGATAGACGCTCCGCGTGCCGCAATCGACATCGAACAGGATCTGACCCGTGGCCTCGATGGCGAGCGCCAGCCGCTCGCGCGCCTCGCGGACGATGGTCTCCTCGTGTCGGCGCTGCGTCACGTCGCGGGCGACCACGACCACCTTGTCGGGCTCCGCGCCGGCCGCACTGACAGGTTCCACGGAACAGTCGATGACGCGGATGCCGTCGTCCAGGAGACGCAGTTCGGTGTGGCAGCCCTGCCCTGTGTCGAACGTGTGTCGCAGGGCCTTGCGGAGCCGGTCGAGATCGTCGGGATGGACTTCGCCGAAACCGGGACGCGACCCCGTGATGTTCCGTCGACCGAGCGCCCGGGTGAGGGAGCGGCTGCCGTACAGCTGGCTGCCGTTGCGGTCCCACACGGCGATCATGTCGGAGACGTTGTCGGTGATCAGGCGGAACATGTCCTCGTTCGATCGCAATGCGGCCTCGGCCCGTTCGCGCTCGGCGAGTTGAAGACGCAGCGCGTTGGTGCGCTCGTCGACCCGCCGCTCGAGGGTGTCGCGCATCGTCCGCAATTCCGTGTTCGCCGCGCTCAGCGAGCGCACGAGATCGCTCTGTTCCCAGCGCAGTTGGAGGCTCTCGGCGAGGACGGCGCGGAAGCGCTGCGCGCTGCTCAGCACGCCCGCGAGGTAGAGGAGCGCCATGACGCCTGCGATGAGATGCATGCGATCGCCGTGCGCGAACAGTGCGATCGCCGTCGGCGCCAGTGCGAGGACGGCGAAGTCGCGGAAGGCCGAGAACACGGCCGAGAGGATCGGTACGCCTGCGCCGACCATGCCGGCGAGGACCATGGCCACCATGATCTCGGTGGCGGGGTTCGCATTGGCGGGAAGAAGGAACCACGTGGCGCCCCAGCAGGCGCCTGTGGCACCGGCTCCGAGCCGGAACCAGGCAAGCCAGGCTTCCTGAGAGATCGTGTCCGGCCGGCGCGCGTACGCACCGCGCAATGCCAGTCGGTAGCCCACGATGATGTACATCGTCGCGATCCAGGCGACGAGCCTGCCGGCCGGAACGGTCGGCAGGAGTGCCACCAAGACGAGCGCCGCGACCGCAAGGTTGATGTACTGCGCGACCGGCGAGTTGGCGAAGAGGAGCCGTACCTGATCAGCGAGCACCGGCGTGGGTGCGGACTGCACACCCGCGGAGGTGGGAGATGCGTCGTGGATCGCTGAATTCGAGACTTGGGGCGGCATCACGGTGGCATCGGAGCGGGTGCGTGGGGGAATTATAGCCCCCGTCCCTGCGGATTCGAGCCCGCGGAAAGCGTGAATGCGCCAATGTCATGCTGCCCGCCACCGGCAACCGCGAGGGTGTCGGCGGCATCCGGACCCGGTGCGTGATCTCGCAGCGTCGATTGTTCCGCGGCGGCCGTCCCGTTACATTGCGGCCATGGACGCACACGGGGCGCACCGTCGCCGCTTCACCGCAGGTCTCGCCGCCATCGTCGCAGGGGCTTCCTCGCAGGCTGCCGAAGGCTATCCGACCCGGCCGATCCGCCTTGTCGTGCCCTTCACGCCGGCGGGTGCCACGGACATCCTCGCGCGTCAGCTCGGAGAGGCTCTGGCGAAGCGGCTCGGCACGAACGTCGTCCCCGAGAACCGACCGGGTGCGGGCGGAAACCTCGGTGCCGAACTCGTCGCACGCGCGCCCGCCGACGGCTACACGCTGCTGATGGGGCCGATCACCATCTACGCGGCGGGTGCCACGCTGCAACCGGATCGCGCGTTCGACATGGTGCGCGACTTTGCTGTCGTCGGCACCGTTGCCCGGGTCCCGCATGTCCTGGTCGCCGCCGCCGGGCAGCCCTTCGCGACCGTCGACGATGTCGTCCGGCTCGCACGGCAACAGCCCGGCCGGATCACGATCGCCTCGCAGGGCGTCGGAACGATCTCGCACCTGGAGGGCGTGCTGTTCCAGCACATGGCGGGCGTGACGCTGCTTCACGTTCCCTACAAGGGCAGCTCGCCGGCCCACCTCGATCTCCTGGGCGGTCGCGTACCGCTAATGTTCGACAGCGTCGCTGCGACCCTCGGCCACATCCGCGCCGGGAAGCTTCGGGCGATCGCCGTCACGACACCCGCCCGTACCGCGCTATTGCCCGACGTGCCTACCATCGCCGAGTCCGGACTGCCCGGCTATGCGGCGGAGTCGTGGCTCGGCATACTCGCCCCGGCAAAGACGCCGAGGGCGATCGTCGATCGCCTCTCCGCCGAGCTGCGCGCGCAGTTGGCCGATGTGCGTTTCGGAGATCGACTGGCGGAACAGGGCTTCGAATCCGCGGTGCTGACGGGTACCGACGCCGCCGATCTGGTGGTTCGGGAGACGGCCCGGTGGGCCGCAGTGATCCGCCGGGCGGGCATCACCCTGCGATAGAAAAGAGCGGTACGGGAGGGCGCCTTGGGACCGTTGGATGGTGTGCGGGTGGTCGATGTGACGCGGATCCTCGCCGGACCGCTCGCGAGCCAGGTCCTGGGCGATCTCGGTTGCGATGTCGTGAAGATCGAGCGGCCGGGCGTGGGCGACGACACGCGTGGATGGGTGCCGCCTAGGGCCCGCGACGCCGACGGACGCGAGGTCTCCGACAGTGCCTACTTCCAGAGCGTCAATCGCGGCAAACGCTCGGTCACGGTCGATCTGGCAGTGCCGGAGGGCGCAGCGCTCGTCGCGAGGCTGGCGGCCACCGCCGACGTCTTCATCGAGAATTTCAAGGTCGGCACGCTCGCACGCCAGGGGCTCGACTACGCGACGCTTGCCGCGATCAACCCCGGCCTCGTCTACTGCTCGATCACGGGATACGGTCAGACCGGCCCCATGGCCGCGGAGCCCGGCTACGACCCCATCGCGCAGGCACTGGGCGGCATGATGAGCATCACCGGGTCACCCGATGCGAAGGAGCCCGTGCGCTGCGGGGTGGCTGTCGTGGATGTCCTGACAGGCGTGTACACCGCGCTCGCCGTGACCGCCGCGCTGCATCGCCGGCGCGACACCGGCCGCGGCCAGTACATCGACATGGCATTGCTCGACGTGCAGATGGCCTCGCTCGTGAACGTCGGGCAGAGCTATCTCTCCGCCGGTGTGGTCGCGAAACCGCTCGGCACGGCCCACCCGAGCGTCGTACCGTCCCAGGCCTTCCGCGCCTCCGACGGCCACGTGATGATCTCGGCCGCCAACGATGCGCAGTTCGCCCGTCTGTGCCGCACTGCCGGTCGCGCGGATCTGCTGGACGATCCGCGGTTCGTCACCAACGAAGCCCGCGCGCTGCATCGGGCGGAGGTCGAACCCGTCATCGCGGCGTTCATGGCGACACGGTCGAGGGCGTTCTGGGTGTCCGAACTGTCCGCGGCCGGCGTCTCGTGTGCGCCGATCAACAACATCGCGGAGGCCTTTGCGGAACCCCAGGTGGTGGCCCGCGGCGTACGCGTCGAACTTGCCGATGCGAGGCTGGGCGTCGTTTCCGCGATCGCGAGTCCGATGCGATTCTCCGAGAGCGCGGTCGAGTATCGACGACCGCCGCCGGTGCTCGGCGAGCACACGGACGAAGTGCTGCGCGGCTGGCTCGGCATGCACGACGCCGAGATCGCGAAGCTGCGTGACGCAGGCATCGTCTGACACGGCCGCAGCGATCACCCCCGAGCGAACCCTCCCACTCCAAGGACCACAGGCCCACCATGATCGGCGATCCCGTTGCGCTCACCATCCGGCGTGATTTCCCGCGCCCTCCCGCCGCCGTCCTCGATGCGTTCCGCGATGCGCCCACCGGATTCGTGACCGACGCCTTCAACGGTCGCGGCAGCCTGCATCACGCCGTGAAGCCGCTCGTTCCCTCGATGAGTTTCTGCGGGACGGCCGTCACCGCGCTCTGCAACCCCATGGACAACCTGGCGGCGATGGCCGTGCTGGACTTCGCGAAGGCCGGTGACGTCATCGTCATCGCGGCGGCGGCCGACGAGTTCGCGGCGACCATCGGGGACCTGTGGGCGCTGTGGGCGAAGCGCATCGGCATCGCCGCGATCGTCGTCGACGGTCTCGTGCGGGATGTTCCAGGGCTGCTCGATGCCGACATTCCGGTGTTCGCGCGCGGGCACTGTCCGAACGCCGGGTATCGCAACGGTCCGGGGGAGGTGAATCTCGGCGTGGTGTGCGGCGGCGTCGCCATCCAGCCCGGCGATATCGTGGTCGGCGACCGCGACGGTGTCGTCGCCGTGCCGCGCGATCTCGCGGAAGTGGTGGCTGCGCGGCTGGGCATCGTCCGCGTCAAGGAGGCCGAGGCGCTCGCGAAAGTGCATCGCGGAGAGAAGCTGCAGTTCTGGAACGAGGCAGCGCTGGCATCGCGGGGCGGCGTGCGGTACGTCGATTGATGTGGCACCTCCGGGGCTCGCGGAGCGCCCGCGGCGTCGCAGGCGTACGTGGATCCATGGCGGTCCGCGAGTTTTCCGGGCCACGTGGAGGCGCCCCGGACACCAGGGAGACGCTGATTTTCTCGCGCGGATCGCGTTGCTGCCGCCCTGCGGTGCTGGCAAGGCGCGTCGCGACCGTGCGAATAGATCAGAGTCTCCCTAGAATAGGCGCCACCTTCCACCGCAAGCCGAGTCCCTGACGTCGGCGATCGTTCGTGGCTCTCCTGTCCCTCGTCTTGACGTTGCTCATCGAGCGCTTCCGGCCTCTCTCGCCAGGACGCTTTCATTTCGATGCGTTTCTCCGCTACAGCGATGTCGTCGCTCGCAACTTCAACGGCGGCCGGCGACGCCATGGGTTGCTGGCGTGGCTCGTCGCGGTCGGCCCCTGGGTGCTGCTCGCCGAGGTCGGGTTCTATCTCTGCGCGAGCCTCGGGTTCGTGTTCGGACTCGCGTGGAGCGTGGGTGTCCTGTACCTCACGATGGGGACGCACGATTTCAGTGACGGGTTCGCGCGCATCCACGACGCACTGAAGGAAGGTCGGATCGACGACGCGCGCCAGCGCGTGGCGGTGTGGTCCGACGGCCCGGCCGAGGAGTACACGGAGTCCGAAATCGCGAAGGTCGCCATCGAGCAGGGCATCCTGAGGGCCCATCGCCTCGTGTTCGGCGTGATGGCGTGGTTCGTGTTCATCCCTGCCGTCCTCGGGACGCTGCTTCCCGGCGGGCTCGGATTGCTGCTGTCGGGGCCGGGCGGCGCGGTGCTGTACCGACTCTCCATGCTGCTCGACGAGCGCTGGGGCCGGACGAGTGACGACGCGTTTCGCGCGTTCGGCGAATTCACCCGGAATACCGCGCAATGGCTCGAGTGGATCCCCACGCGGCTCACCGCGCTGGCCTTTGCGATCGTCGGGGACTTCGAGGACGCCGTGTACTGCTGGCGCTCGCAGGCGTCCGCGTGGGCAGACCGTCAGATCGGCATCGTCCTCGCGAGCGGGGCCGGTGCCCTGGGCGTACGACTCGGCGAGGCCATCCACAGCGCCGGCCGGGTGATCCTCCGGCCCGAGATCGGATTGGGCGACGAGGCCGATGCCGAACATCTCGACAGCGCCGTGGGCCTCATCTGGCGCGCCCTGGTGTTGTGGATCCTGGTGATCGCCCTCATGACGATCGCGAGTGAAGTGAGCTCGCTGATCACGCTGGCCAGCCGCTCATAGGGCGTCACCCGGGCGAATCAGGGGGCAGTCGGCCTACATGGCCTTGGCGATGCGCCGATACGCGTCGAGTCGTGTCGGATCGACGGTGCCTGCGGCCTGCGCAGCCGCGACGGCGCAACCGGGTTCGCCGAGATGTCGGCAGTTGGAGAACCGGCACTCGCCGATGTACGGACGGAACTCCACGAAGGCGTGGTCGAGGTCCGTCACCTTCAGATGGTGCAGACCGAACTCCTGCAGGCCCGGTGAATCGATGATCGCGCTCGCGTCGTCGAGGCGGTAGAGCCGCGCGTGTGTCGTCGTGTGCTTGCCGGAATCGAGGACCTCCGAGACTTCGGCGGTGGCCGCAGCGGCTTCCGGCACGAGCGAATTCACGATGGTGGATTTCCCCATGCCGGACTGGCCCACGAGCACCGACAGATGGCCCGTCAGGCGTTCCCGCAGGGGTGCCACCGACTCGCGCGCGATGAGTGGCAGCACGTCGTATCCGAGTGCCTCGAGCGGTGCAAGCGATGCGCGGGCGGCCTTCGCGGAGTCGAGGTCGCACTTGTTCAGCACGATGATCGCGCGGATGCCGGTGTGCTCGGCCGCGGCGAGACACCGATGCAATAGATCTTCGTAGAAGCTGGGGAAGGCGGCAACGACGAGCACCACCTGCGTCACATTGGCGGCGATCAGCTTCTGGCGGAAGGCGTCGGACCGGTAGAGCAGCGAAGACCGGGGCGTGATCGCCTCGACGACGCCCTGGTCCGGCGCGATGGCCGCGATGCGCAGGCGATCGCCGCATGCGATCTCGCTGCGCTTGCCGCGCGGGAAGCAGGTGATCGTTTCACCGGTGTCGAGGCGGACCAGGTAGCTGCGACCGAAGGCCGCGATGACGGTGCCGTCGACGAGCGGTGTCGACCCGTTCCGGTCCGCCGGTGGTGGACGGCGCTTCAGCTGGGTTCCGTCATGGCGAGCACGCGCCGACGTTCCCGCACCGCGGCGGCGAGCCCCTCGAGGACGGCGACGCTGTCGTCCCAGCCGATGCAGCCGTCGGTGATGCTCTGGCCGTACGTCAGTTCCTTGCCCGGCACGAGATCCTGGCGGCCCGCCACGATGTGGCTCTCGACCATCAATCCGAAGATGCGGCTGTCTCCCGCGGCGACTTGCGCGCCGACGTCGGCACAGACGGCGGGCTGATTCATGGGGTCCTTGCGGCTGTTGGCGTGGCTCGCGTCGATCATGAGGCGCTGCGCGAGACCGGCCTGCGCGAGGTCGCGACAGGCCGCTTCCACACTGGCGGTGTCGTAGTTCGGGGTCTTGCCGCCGCGGAGGATCACGTGGCAGTCCTCGTTGCCGCTGGTGGACACGATGGCCGAGTGGCCGGCCTTGGTCACCGACAGGAAGTGGTGGGGTTGCTGGGCCGCCTTGATGGCGTCCACGGCGATGCGGATATTGCCGTCGGTGCCGTTCTTGAAGCCCATCGCGCAGGACATGCCCGAGGCGAGTTCACGATGCACCTGACTCTCGGTGGTCCGGGCGCCGATGGCGCCCCACGATACGAGGTCGGCGATGTACTGCGGCGTGATCATGTCGAGGAACTCGCAACCGGTCGGCAGACCGAGCCCGGCGATGTCGGCGAGGAGTTCACGCGCCACGCGAAGGCCGTGGTTGATCTGGAAGCTGCCGTCGAGCGCGGGGTCGTTGATCAGGCCCTTCCAGCCGACGGTGGTACGCGGCTTCTCGAAGTACACGCGCATCACGATCTCGAGGTCCGCCGAGAGCATCTTCCGGTACTCGACGAGCCGGTTCGCGTAATCGCGCGCCGCCACGGGGTCATGGATCGAGCAGGGGCCGATCACCACCACGAGCCGGTCGTCCATGCCGTGGATGATCCGGTGGATCGCCTGGCGGGAATCGGTCACCACGCGCGCCACGGAATCCGTGCACGGGAACTCCCGGAGGAGGTGCGCAGGCGGCGCCACTTCGGTGATGGCGCGGATGCGAAGGTCGTCGGTCATGTGCTGCATGATGAGGGACTTGGCGTGGCAGAGTCCCCGATGAAGCCACAGATGTCACGCACCGCGCAAGCGCGGCACGGGCAGGGCGGTGTCAGGCGGGGGCGTCGGGACCGCCGCGGAGCAGGCTTACGATATTGCCGAACGCCCGGTCGAAGAGCGGTGTTTCCTGGAGCCTGGCCAGTCGCCCGGCGCGCAGGTAGCTCGTGACCTGGTAGAGCGAGTACTCGGCGACCTTCTGGCCCTTGCGATTGCTGAACACGAAGGTGCTGCGGTACGGGCTCACGAGCGACAGCCGCGCCTGCGTGGCCTCCTTGCCTTCCAGTCGGAGCTCGAACCAGTCGCCTTCCTTCATCTCCGCGGCGAGCTGTGCGGCGGCGTCCAGAGGTGGCGCCTTGGCCTGCGTCGCGGCAGGCGCGAATCCGGGCAGGTTGCCGAAACTCACTTCCTCGACCTCGATCTCCCCGTCCCCGAACGGATTGCGGACCTTCACGGTCGGGAAGTTGGTCGGCGGCGCCTCCAGGGTCATTTCGTCCTGGAAGGACGGCGCTTCGAGCGACGACGCCATGCTGCCGGAGAGGGTCGGCATGTCGTCCATGGGCACCGGCCGGGACGGGGTCGTCGCCGGTGGCGGCGTCGATGCCGCGGCAGTGCCGAAGGCGCCCACGCCATCGAACGAGACTTCCTCGACGTCCATGTCGTTGCCGTTCATCGAGAAGGGCAGTGGCGCGGAGATGTCGATCGGTAGGTCATCTCCCCTCGACGCCGGGGGCTCGGTCTGGGCAGTCCCGCCCGAGGCTCGTGCGCCGAGCGCCGAGGCATCGAGGGGCGCCTTCGGCGCG
>VYME01001124.1_pt1 | contig 10036 bp, 5 predicted proteins | sample 5115281 | NCBI WGS metagenome assembly VYME01 (sample SAMN12291780, study PRJNA351875) | freshwater metagenome | isolation source: freshwater lake | place: USA: Michigan, Wintergreen Lake | collected 2013-08-08
CCTGCGCCGCCAGCAGCGCCGGCAGCTCCAGCCCGAGGAACGCGACCTCGGGCGCCTTCGCCCGCTGCGCGTAGGCCGCGCGCATGTGCAGCAGCGCCTCTTCGGCCTGCCCCGTATCGCGCAGGTTGACGCCGAGGTTCGCCTCCGAGATCAGCGTCTGCGGGTGCAACTCGCCGAGCACTTCGCGTTGGGCCTGCCACGTCGCCCGGAACACCGGTACCGCCTCGGCGGCGCGGCCGCGGCCCCAGAGGGCCGACGCGTAGTTGTTGGCGGCGTTCAACGTGTGCGGGTGCCTCGGCCCATGCAGCTGCTGCATGGCCTCGTAGACGCTCTGGCTCAGCTGCAACGACTCCTCGAAGCGCTGCAGCTGGTGCAGTGCGCCGGCCAGCTGACCGGCCACCGTCAGCGTCTCGTCGTGCTCGAAGCCGAGCACCGAGCGCAAGCCCGCGACCGCCGCGGCCAGGAGGGGCTCCGCACCGGCCGCGTCGCCGCGGGCGAGCTGGATCGCTCCCAAGGAGCCGAGGGACAGCAGCGTCTCGGAGTGTCGCTCGCCCAACACGCGGACCTGCTCGGCGTACGCCTCGCGCACCATCGGCTCCGCTTCGTCGAGCCGCCCCTGGCGCTCCAGGTTCGCGGCCAGCGTCTGCTTGGCGTGCAACGTTCGCGGGTGCGCATCGCCGAAGCGACCACGGAACGCGTCGATCACCTCGCGCAGGATCGGTTCGGCCGCAGCCAGGTTGTCGGTGTCGTTGAGGATGGAACCGAGCACGCTCGCCGTGCTGAGGGTCTGGTCGTGCTGCGGCCCCAGGACGCGCCGTTCCTGCGCCAACAGCTCGCGCGCCAGTCGCTCGCCTTCGGCATACATCCCGCGGCGCACGGTCAGCACCACCAGGCTGTGCCGTACCGACAGTTCCTCGAACCCGTCGTTGCCTTCCACCTGGGCGAACAGGTCGCGCGCCTTGGTCAGGTGGGTGACGGCCTCGTCCAGCTTGCCCGAGCTGCTGAGGGCCTTGCCCAGCAGCACATGCACCTGCGCGAAGTCGCTGGCACGTGCGTCCGGCAACCGCTCGAGTGCCAGGAGCAGCTGCCGGCTGCCACGCTCGACGGCCTCGAACTCGCCGGCATCGCGTTGCACACCCAGCAAGCTCGCCGTGACCGCCAGCGTGCGGGGATCGCCGTCGCCGAACGCCTGCTTCGCCAGTTCGAGCGCGCGCAGCACCGCCACCCGCGCCGGTGCCACGAGGCCGAGCCCCCGCATCGTCCCGCCGACCACCTGCAGCAAGCGAGCCTGCATGGCGGGCTGGCCGGCGAACGAGGTCTCGATGGTGCGGATCGAGCGCTGGAACACGTTGGCATCGAGGGCGCCGAGCGCCAGGTCGGTGAAGTTCACCGCCGCCAGCGACGTCGCCAGCGCGTCGCGTTGGCCGGGCTCGACCGCACCGAGCAGCGCCTGACGCAGGTCGATGCCCATCGCCGGCACGTCGAGATCGGCGAGCAGCTGCGCCTGGAACTCGGCGACCTGCTGCGTCTCGGCGGCACTCAGCTGCGCCTTCGTCTCGGCCTTCCGCGCCGTCTCGGCGCTCCGTTCGGCCGACGCACGCGCGGCGTCGGCACGATCGCGCTCGCGCAAGGCCGCGAGCAATCCCCAGCTGGTGCCGGCGATGCCCGCCAGCAGCAACAGCGTCGCCACCGCGACCGCCACCACCAGCTTGCGCCGCCGCTGCACGAACTTGCGCAGCCGATAGCCCGCACTCGGCGGTGCCGCCAGCACCTCTTCGTCGCGCAGGAAGCGCGCGACGTCCTCGGCGAAGCCGTTCGGCGTGTCGTAGCGACGCGCACGATCCTTCTCGAGCGCCTTCATGACGATCCAGTCGAGGTCGCCGCGCAAGCGCTCGCTCCACGCGCGCACGTTCGCCTGCTGGTGGGCGGCCACCGGCGAAGCGTCGCCCCAGGTCGACACGCGCGTCGACGGCTTCTGCGGCTCGTCCTCGCGGATCGTGCGCAGCAGCTCCTGGAAGCCCGCGCGCAGCGCCGTCTTCACGTCGAACGGCTTGGTGCCGGTCAGCAGCTCGTAGAGCAGCACGCCGAGCGAATAGACGTCGGCGCGCGTGTCGATGTCGAGGCCCGACATCTCGGCCTGCTCGGGCGCCATGTACTCGGGCGTGCCGAGCACCTGCGCATACTGCGTGAACAGCGTCTTCTTGGTCAGCTCGGCGCTGGTCGCCTTGGCGATGCCGAAGTCGATCACCTTCGGCACCGGCACGCCGTCGTGCAGCGTCACCAGCACGTTGCTCGGCTTGATGTCGCGATGGATGACGCCCTTGTGGTGCGCGTGCTGGATCGCCTCGCAGACCTTGGTGAACAGTTCGAGCCGCTGCCGCAGGCCGAGCTTGCCCTGGTCGCAGTAGTCGGTGATCGGCACGCCCTTCACCAGCTCCATGACGAAGAACGGCCGTCCCGTCGCGGTGGCGCCGCCGTCGAGCACCTTGGCGATGTTCGGGTGGTCCATCAGCGCCAGCGCCTGGCGTTCGGCCTCGAACCGCACGACGACCTCGCGCGTGTCCATGCCGAGCTTGACGATCTTCAGCGCCACCTTGCGCACGACCGGCTCGCGCTGCTCCGCCATCCACACCGTGCCCATGCCGCCTTCGCCGATCGGCTGCAGCAGCTTGTAGCGGTCGACGACGTCGCCGGCCTGTTCGCCGACCTCTGGCCGGACGGACTTCGCCGCCGCAGGCTGCAGGAACGGCTCGGCGCTCGCGGCAGCGTCGGCGGCGAGCAGGCGTTCGACGCGTTCGCGCAGCGCCGGATCGCCGCCGCAGAGCCTGGACAGCAACAGGCGCCGTTCGACGGGGTCGGGCAGCGCACGGCAGCGATGGAACAGGTCTTCCGCAGAGGGACGAGGCTCGGTCATGGGCGGCGTGCAGATCATGCCGGCGAACGGCGCCGGTGGCTGCCCATGCGCAAGCCGGTGGCGCCGAGCCTCACGGAGTGCGCGATTTTCTCGCGGGCAGCGCCCGGCGGCGTCAGTGCTTTGGCCGTTCGCGCAGCCGGTCGAACAGCCAGGCCCGGGCGTAGGCCCAGTCGCGATCGGCGGTGGCCGGGGCGATGCCGAGGGTCGCCGCGCATTCCTCGAGCGACAGCCCGGCGAAGTAGCGCAGCTCGACCAACCGCGCCTTGCGTTCGTCTTCGGCCAGAAGGTCCTGCAGCGCGCGATCGAGGTCCAGCAGCTCGTCGGCATCGACTTCGGGCCGTGCCGCGACCCCAGCCAACGTGACCCGCTGCCAGCCGCCGCCGCGCTTCTGCGCGCTGCGGGCGCGCGCCGCTTCGACCAGGATGCGGCGGATCGCCGTCGCGGCGGCGGCGAAGAAGTGGCCACTGCCGTGGAAGCGCGCGGCGCCGTCCCCGCACAAGCGCAGCCACGCTTCGTGCACGAGCGCCGTCGCCTGCAGCGTGTGGCCAGGACGTTCGCGCGCCAGTTCGCGCGCCGCCAGGCGGCGCAGTTCGTCGTAGACGAGCGGCAACAGGCGATCGGCGGCGCCTGGTTCACCGGCGGCGACGGCCGCCAGCAGCTTCGCAATCGCGTCGTCCACACGCGGAGCCTATGGGCCGGCCCCACTGGACACGACCACGAAGGCGCGACAAACGCTCGGTGGCACGGTGACCGCGAGCCACACGCGGCCTAGTGGGATCGTCCCTAGAAGAAGGCCTGCCCAATGAACCCCAACTGCCTCTCCCTGGCTCTGTCGTTCCCCCTCCTGCTCAAGGCCAGCTTCGAGGCGCTGCAGCCTCTGGTGGTGAGCGCCACCACGAGCGCGGGCCAGACCTCGCAAAACTCGGTGCCCGCAGGTCCGCTGGCGGCGTCCGGAGCGGTGGTGCTCAATCCTGCCATGGGGATCACCGCCGTCGGCGGCTGGGGCTCCACCATCGCCGACTCCGGGGCGACCCTCACCGTGGGCAGCGTGGTCTCCGTCGGCGCAGGCTCTGCCGGCTCCGCCTCGGTCGGCCCACTCGAGTTCCGCGTGTCGCTGGGCGCATCGAGCCCCACCAACGCCAGGATCGAGTTGAGCCGCTTCGACATCCTGAACGGCAGCGTCGGGGCCGCCACCATGTCGGTGGACCTGAACGACGACGGCCAGTACGAGATCGCGAACCTGTCTGCGACCTACTCGGGCTGGGGCGGCTCCAGCTTCGCCTTCAGCCGCCCGTTTGGTGCTGCGCCCGCCACGTTCCGGGTGAGGATCAGCAACCAGGCCACGGCACCCGGAACCTCGAACTGCGGCCTGCGGATCAAGGTCCTGCCCGACACCGGGATCACGACCACGCCGACGGCCGTCAACTGCTTGCCGGACGCGGACGTCCAGTTCTCCGGCTTCCCGGTCTTCTCCAACTCGGGCTACGTCTTCCGCGCCGATGCTCCCTTCGCCAGCCGGCCGGCCGTGATGGTGGTCGGCCTCGCGCAACAGCCGATCCTGCTGCCCCAGATCGGGCTGGTTCCGTGCCTGCTGGTGCCGCGGCCCGACGTGCTGCTGCCCGTGTTGCCGATGGAGGTGGTCACGCTGGCGATCCCGCTGCCGCCGAGCGTTCGTCCGGTGACCTTGCAAGGCCAGCTCGTCTACCTGGAGGCGCAAGGACAGCTCTCGGTCAGCGACGCGTGGGCGGTCTCGGCCCAGTGAGCCCGCAAGTCGTCAGCACGAACACGGCCGGGCAAGTCGCAGTTCGCTTCGCCTGACGGCCGCGCACTCGAGAGGATCGCAGCCTTGCCGCGCTGGTGCGCGGAGCACCGCGCCGGCACGCTGTCGCGATGGACCGCCGCACCTTCGCCGCCGAGCACCTGCGCCTGTTGCAGGTCGAACGGCAAGCCGAGATCGCCGAAGCCGAACGGCTGTTGCTGCAGCGCAGCGACGCCGAACTGCAGGCGCGCGGCACGGCGCTGCTGCGGCTCGAAGTCGCCGACCTCGAACCCGGCTTCGGCGGCCGCCTGCACGCCGTGCTGCGACCGAGCCGCGGCGAGCTGCCGGCGCACCGCTTCGGCCCCGGCGACGTCGTCGCCGTGCGCGAGCACAAGGACCAGCGGCCGTTGTGCACCGGCGTGTTCGTGCGCGGCCGCAGCGACACGGTGACCGTGGCACTCGACGACGACGAGGTCGAACTGCCGGGCCTCGTGCGCCTCGACCAGATGGTCACCGACGTGACCTTCCGCCGCCTCGACGCGGCCCTGCGCGAACTGCAGCGCGAGCAGAAGGGCGAACCGGCGCGCTTCCTCGACGTGCTGTTCGGCGAGCGCGACCCGGAGTTCGCGCCGAAGCCGGCCACCGACGCCATCCGCTGGCTCGACCAGGCGCTCGACCCGTCGCAGCGCGAGGCCGTGGCGCACGCACTGCGCGCCGAGCACGTGGCGCTGATCCACGGCCCGCCCGGCACCGGCAAGACCACCGCCGTGGTCGAGCTGATCCGTCAGTGCGTCGCCAACGGCGAACGCATCCTCGCCTGCGCGCCGTCGAACGTCGCCGTCGACAACCTGGCCGAACGGCTGCTGCGCGCCGGCCTGCGCATCGTGCGCCTCGGCCATCCGGCGCGCGTGCAAGCGGCCGTGCGCGACGTGTCGCTGGCCAGCCTCGTCGCCGACGCGCCCGAGCAGAAGCTGCTGCGCGACATCAAGCGCGAGGTCGAACAGGGACTGCGCCAGGTGCACCGGGCGAAGAGCCGGCAGGACCGCTGGGCCGCGCGCAACTCCGTGCGGGCGCTGCGCGGCGAACTGCGCCAGCTCGAAGGTGCGATCACCAAGGGCCTCGTCGACGGCGCCGAGGTGGTGTTGGCGACGACGACGGGTGCAGCCAGCGACCTGCTGACGACGCGGCCGTTCCACCGCGTGGTGATCGACGAAGCGGCGCAGGCGCTCGAAGCCGCGTGCTGGATCGCGCTGCCGCACGGTGCGCGCTGCGTGCTCGCCGGCGACCACCGTCAGTTGCCGCCGACGATCCAGTCGGAGGAAGCGGCCCGCTCTGGCCTCGCGCGCACGCTGTTCGAGCGGCTGATGGAATCGCGCGCCGGCGCCGAGCTCGGCCGCATGCTGACCGTGCAGTACCGCATGCACGAACGCATCATGGCGTGGCCGTCGGCGACGCTGTACGGCGGCAAGCTGCAGGCGGCGCCGAGCGTGCGTTCGCACCTGCTGACCGACCTGCCCGACGTCGTCGCCAACGAGTGGACCAGCGAAGCGCTGTGCTTCGTCGACACGGCGGGCTGCAGCCACGACGAGAGCGAAGGCGACGACGAAGGCAGCAAGAGCAACCCCGGCGAAGCCGAACTGGTCGTGCGCATCGTGCAGGCGCTGCGCGAGGCCGGCGTGCCAGCGGCGGCGATCGCGGTGATCACGCCCTACAACGCGCAGGTGCAGCTGCTGCGCTCGCGCCTCGGCGGCGACGAGGGCCTCGAGATCGGCACCGTCGACGGCCTGCAAGGCCGCGAGAAGGAGGCCTGCGTGGTGTCGCTGGTGCGCAGCAACGAAGCCGGCAGCGTCGGCTTCCTGGCCGAGCTGCGGCGGCTCAACGTCGCGCTGACGCGGGCGCGGCGGCACCTGACCGTCGTCGGCGACAGCGCCACGCTGGCGCACGATGCCGACCTGCGCCAGCTGGTCGAACACCTGCAGGCGAACGCCACCTACCGCAGCGCCTTCGAACTCGGTTGAGCGTGGCTGGCTAGCGCGCGCCGGCGGCGGATTCCGCCGCCTTGCCCGCCGGCTTCGCATCCGCGGGCTTCGCGGCCGCTTCGCCGAACAGCGCCACCTCGCACATCGCGTGCGCGAACATCTTCTCGTGGTCGTGTTCGACGCCCGGCGCTTCGACGAGCCGCCAGCCGAACGGCCAACCGCGGACCGCGGCCAACGTGCGCGCCGTCCAGTAGAGGCACAGCCCGCGCTGGTGCCGGCCCGTGCCCTGCGCCATCGCGTCCTTGCTCTTGTCGAGCCACTCGTCGTCGTGGTCGTCGCCGGTGCCGAGGTAGAGCGTCAGCGGCGCCGCCAGGTAGCGCTGCAGGCGCGCGTCGTTCGCCAGTTCCGCCGGCAGGCCGCCGAAGCCGTAGCCGAACGGCACGTCGGTCGTCGGCAGCAGGACGCTGCCCGGATTGGCGGCGACGAGCCGCACGGCGCCGGTGTCCTGGAACGCACTCATGCGCACCACGAACTGCCCGCCGGCCGAGTGGCCGATGACGAACAGCTGCGCCTCGGGCTTGCCGGTGCGCGCGCGCACGGCCGCCGCGAGTTCGGGGATGCGCGCATAGGTCCACTCCGCGGGCGGCGCCGCCGAGCCGTCTTCGCGCAGGATGCCGCCGCGCTGGTAGAGCCGGCTCGGGAAGCGTTCGCTGTCGAACTTCGGCGCCACCACCAGCGCGTCGAAGCGGTCGGCCATGCCGACGGCGTGGTCGCGATACTCGTCGGCGTTGCGCAGCACGCCGTGCATCACGAACAACAGCCGCTGGCCCGACCAGTTCGCCGGCCGGTAGGTGAACACCTGCAGCCGCACCGGCCCGGCATCGACCGCCAGTTCGGCCTTGCCGACCGGCACGTCGCCCGCGGTTGGTGGCGGGGAAGTTGGAACGGCCACCGACGACGGCGCCTGGGCGATTGCAGGGAGCAACAGGACGAGCGGCACGAGCCAGCGCAGCATGGCCGCTGGCTTATCGTCCCGCCGCCGTCCGCGCACCCTCCTGGATCAGCGGCGCTGCAGCTTCCAGTTGCGCGTGCGGCCTTCCGCGAGCCACTCGATCGCCTGCTCGATCCGGCGCTGCTGGGTCTCGGGACGCTTGCAGTCCTGGATCCACTCAAGGTACTCGCGCTGGTGGCTCGGCGCGAAGGCCTCGAACTGCACCTTCGCCTTCTTGGCGCGGGCCAGGGCCTTGGCGAATGCCGGCGGCACCAGGGCCGCCGGCCGCGGGATGGCCTTCGTGCGCGGCAGCCGGACCCCGGCTTCGTTCAGTTCGCGCGCCCGCTTCAGCGCCGCAGCGAACGCGGCCACCGACGGCAAGTCGGCTGGACCGGTCAGCCGGCCGCACTGGCGGACGACGTCGGCGATGGCGGCATCCTCTTGCAGCAGCAGGCGTTCCTTCCAGAACGCGAACGTGCAGTGGGCCTTGAAGGCGGCCATGCCGCCGAGCAGCCCGTGGCACTCGAACGAAGGCGCGCGCCACTTGATGGTTTCGTGGACGTCGGGAAGGACACGATGGACCCGCGTGCGCAGCTCGGCGAGAAGCTGGCGCGCGAAGTCCGGGGCAGACGCAACGTAGGCGTCCACCCGAGGATCGGTGGTCGGCATTGGCGAGAGGCGAGGCCCGCATGATGGCGACCGATTTCCGGAAAGTCGAGGCGCCAGCGGCAGGAGAACTGCCAGTGCCATCAGGAGTTCCGTCCGCTGCAACCGACGACCGCGGCGGCCGCCGGGAGCGTCTCCACCCGCCTACCCGCCCATCAGAACAGCGCGATCTGGCCGCCGCGGCTCGTTGCCGCTCCGGCCGGCACGCCGGTGTCCCAGACGAACCACTGCGCGAACAGCACGAGGCCGGCGAGCCCCGGATCGTTCGGCACGGTCAGGCGCAGCGAGCCGTAGCCGGCGCCGGCGACCCCCGGCGTGCCGTTCAGGACTCCGGGCACCAGCAGCTCGCCGCCGTTCAGCAGCACGTTCAGGTTGACGCCGCCGATCGTCGCCGTGGTCGGGAACAGGTTCAGCACCAGCGTCGACAGGGCCCCACCGCGGGCGTTGGCGACGCCGAGCTTCCAGTCGACGTTGCCGAGGTTGGCCGGCACGCCGGCGAGCATCTGCGGCACGCGGCCACCGGTGCCGGCCGAGCCGACCCCGTAGAGCGTGCCCAGTTCTGGCAGCAGCTGGCTGCGCAGCGTCGGCCGGTCGAACGGCGGCAGGCCGTTGGCGACGCGCGGGTCGGTCAGCCCGTTCTGCAGGAAGTTGATCAGGTCGTTGGCGGCCTGCGGCGGCACACCGCCGGGCGGCGGACCGTTCAGCGGCTGCAGCAGCGGGTCCTTGTTCTGCAGGTTCGGGCCGCCGCCGTTCAGGTAGAAGCCGAAGACCTGGCCGAGCGTGGTGAACTGGCCGTTGTGCATGAAGGTCGTGCGCAGGCCGACGTTGCGCAGGCTCGGCACCTTGAACTTGCCGGCGTCGCTGGCGAGACCGGTCACCGCCTGGCGGCCGTTGTCCTGGGCGATCGGACGCAGCCCGAGGTTGCGGAACTGACGGTCGCTGAACAGGCCGGGCGTGTGGCACAGGTTGCAGCGGGCCGGGCCGTTGAACACGTTCAGGCCGTTCTGCTGCTGCGGGGTCAACGCGTTCGGGTTGCCGGCGAGGAACAGGTCGTAGGGCGTCTGGTTCGGCACCAGCGTGCGCTGGTAGGTCGCCAGCGCGTAGGCGATGCGCTGCGCGGTGATGTCGGGCGTGCCGAACGCGGCCTGGAACAGCGCCGGATAGGTCGTGCCGCCGGCGATCGCCGCCGCCATGTCGGCCGGCAGGTTGGTCGCGAGCGCCATCGGCTTCACCGACTGCAGCTTGCCGGTGACGTTGGCGAAGGTGCGCGCGTCGTGCGCCATCTCGTCGTGCGCGAGCAGCGGGGCGAGCGCCTGGTTCTCGAGCGCACCGCCGGTCGGGATCGTGGTGACGCCGGTGTCCGGATCGACGAAGCTGGTGCGCGCGCGGCCGTCCCAGAACATCTCCGGGAACCACGCAGCGGTCAGGAACGACGGCGACGCGCGGCCGGTGACCTGGGGAGCGGTGCCGAACACGGCGTCCGGCAGGTACTCGTTCTGGGCATTGCTGCGCGGCAAGCCGGGCGAACCGAACTTGTCGTCGGGCGACGGCGTCACGCCGTCCGGGCCCGGATGCGGGGCGCGCCGCAGGTCGCCGCCGCCGGCCGCGAACGTGTGGCAGGTGCCGCACGCGACGCGGTTGTTGCTCGACAGCTGCTCTTCCCAGAACAGCAGCTTGCCGAGGATCGCCTTCGGCGGCGTGATCGGGTTCTGCGGCGGGACGGGCTG
>VYME01000663.1_pt1 | contig 10001 bp, 8 predicted proteins | sample 5115281 | NCBI WGS metagenome assembly VYME01 (sample SAMN12291780, study PRJNA351875) | freshwater metagenome | isolation source: freshwater lake | place: USA: Michigan, Wintergreen Lake | collected 2013-08-08
CGTGGCGAGGCACCGCGGCGACGGGCACACTGCCGCGATGGCGTCTTCGTCGTCCGCGACTCCGCTGGCCCCGGCCGCCCCTGGCCCCGCCCACCGCGGCGCCGCCGCTGCCTGGGTGCTCTACGACCTCGCCAACACGGTCTACGCGGCGGCGCTGACCTACCTGTTCACGCCGTACTTCACCGATCGCTTCGCCGACGCGCGCACGAGCCTCGGTGTCACCACGACGCTGTCGATGCTGCTGGCCGGGTTGCTGAGCCCGTGGCTCGGCGCCTTGGCCGACCACACCGGCCGGGCCCGCAGCCTGCTGGCGATGGCGACGCTGGCGAACGTCGCAGCGATGCTCGCCTGGGCCGGCGGCGGCTCGGCGACCTGGCTGCTCGGCACCCTGTTCGTCGCCAACATCGCCTACCAGTCGGCGCTGACCTTCTACAACGCGCTGCTGCCATCGGTGGCAGCGCCCGGCCGCGACGGCTGGCTCAGCGGCATCGGCACCGGCGTCGGCTACTTCGGCAACGTCGTCGTGCTGGCGAGCCTGATGCTGGTGCCGCCGGCGAGCTTCGCCGAAGCGCCGGGCTACCTCGCGTTCGCCGGGCTGTCGTTCCTGCTGTTCGCGCTGCCGTGCTTCTGCCTCGTGCGCGACACGCGCCGCGTCGTCGCAAAGCCGCTGGGCCCGGCGCTGGTCGCCAGCTGGCGGGGCATCGGCGCGACGCTGCGCGAACTGCCGCGGCAGCGCGCCCTGCTCTGGTTCCTGGTCGGCAATTTCTGCGTCGTCGACGTGATGAACACGGCGATCCAGTTCTTCGGCGACTTCGTCAAGGAGGTCTACCGCGAACCGTTCGCGCGCGGCGAACTGCAGTGGTGCGGCCTGTCGTTCGGACCACAGGCGCAGAGCATGGTCGCGTTCGTGGTGCTGCTCGGCCTCGCCTTCAGCGGGCTCGCGTTCGCGTTCGGCCTGCTGCAGGCGCGCTGGACCGACCGCCACCCGTTGCGCGTGCTGCGCGCGTCGACGATCGCGATCGGCCTGGCGCTGGTCGGCGGCGCCTACTTCGGCGGCGGCGACACCACGTGGTTCACGTTGACGCTCGTCGGCGGCGGCGCGTTCGGCATGGCCGGCGTCTGGACCGCGGGCCGCAAGGTGCTGCTGTTGCTGGCGCCGAAGGACCAGGTCGGCGCCTACTTCGGGCTCTACGGCATCACCGTGAAGATCTCGGTGCTCGGCAGCACGACCTACGGCTTCATCGCCGACCGCGGCGGCAGCGTGCCGGCCCTGTTGGCACAGGTCGCCCCGCTGTTGCTCGGACTGCTCGCATTGGCGATGGTGCGCATGCCGGCGACGACGCCGGCACCGCAGCGATGAGCGACGACGACGACGACCTCCCGACCCGCCGAGCCGGCAGCCGCGAGCCACTGTGGCAACGCGTCGTCGTCGGCGCGTTCGCCGGGCTGGTCTGGCTGGTCGGCGCCTTGCCCACCTGGCTCGCCTACGGGATCGGCACGCTGCTGGCGATCCCGTGGTGCCTGTTCTGGTCGCTGAAGGACCGCCGCGGCAAGCGCACCAGCGGCTACTGGCGCAACTGCCGCATCGGCTTCCGCCACGGCTCGCCGCTCGGCCCGGTGCGCCCGCGCGGCCACCTGTGGCGCTGGTCGAAGCACATCGCCTGGCTCGCGATCGACTTCTGCCGCATGGGCCGCATCCACGCGGGGAACGTGCGCCAGCACTGCGACCTGGGCGAGTTCCCGACCGTCGACGCGCTCTACCGCGAAGGCAAGGGCCTGATCTTCGCGACCGGCCACATCGGCGTGTGGGACGTGTCGGGCTGGGCCGCCGGCCTGCTCGGGCTGCCGCTGACGTCGGTGTTCCGGCCGAGCCCGCTGCCAGCGCTGAACCGGCTGATCGAACGGCTGCGCACCGGTAGCGGCCAGACGGTCGTCGCCAGGAAGAACGTGCTGCGCACGCTGCTGCGCGTGCTCGCCGACAAGAAGGTCGTCGGCCTGCTGGCCGACGGCGGCGGCAAGCACAGCGCCGTCGAAGCGCCGTTCCTCGGCACCGCCGCCCGCACCGTCGCCAGCCCGGCGCTGCTGCACCTCGCCACCGGCGCCCCGATCGCGGTCGTCGCCGTCTTGCGCACCGGCGCCATGCGCTACCGGCTGCGGGTGTTCGACGTGATCCGCGACGCCGGCACCGGCGACCGCGACGCCGACCTGCTGGCGATCACCGCGCGCGTCAACCGCGCGCTGTCGATGGGCATCGCCGAGGCGCCGGAGCAGTGGTTCTGGCAGAGCCGGCGGTTCCGCCACCGACCGCCCGGGGAGACGCCGGGGCCGGACGGGCTGCCGCCCCTGGTGGCGCCGGTGTCGGACGCGCGGAGATCTTGACGATTTCCTCATCCTAACTCTTCATCTCCTTCACCATGCACTCGATGCTGGCCACGCTTGAACGTAACGGCACAGACTAGGTGGAGCGGCCGATGAGGCTCCTGCCCCAGCGCCTTGGTGCGATCGCTGCAGGCTGTGCCGTGACCTTCTTGTTGGGCATGGTCGCGGTCGTCGGCAGCTGCGGGCGCGGCCAACGCAGCTATGTCGAAGTCCGCAACCTCGGCTCCGACACCATGCTCGAAGTCGCCGGCGCCTGGGCCGAGGCCTACGACAAGATCTCCGACCACATCGTCGTGTCGGTGTCGGGCGGTGGCTCGGGCACCGGCATCGCCGCCGTCATCGTCGGCAAGATCGACCTGGCCAACTCCAGCCGGAAGCTGAAGAAGGAAGAACTGGCGCGCGCCCATGCGCGCGGCAGCCATCCGCTCGAGCACCACGTCGGCTACGACGGCATCGCCATCTACGTCCACAAGGACAACCCTCTGCAGGCGATCTCGATGCAGCAGCTGCGTCAGCTGTTCGGCGACGGCGGCGAGTTGGCCCGGTGGTCGCAGCTAGGGATCGACCTCGGGCCCGGCAACGACCGGATCGTGCTGTGCAGCCGGCAGAACAACAGCGGCACCTACGAGTACTTCCGCGACGCTGTGCTCGGTGGCAACTCGGGTCGATTCAAGGTCGAGTGCCGCAACTTGAACGGCAGCAAGGACGTGGTCGACGTGTGCGGCGACGTGAAGAGCGCCATCGGCTACAGCGGCCTCGCCTACGCCAACGACGAAGTCCGCGTCGTCCCGGTGATCCGCAAGGCCGGCGACCCACCGGTCGTCCCCAGCAACGAATCCATCATCAGCGGTTCCTACCCGATCGCCCGCCCCTTGTTCATGTACACCAACGGGGAGCCGACGGGCGCCACCAAGGAATACCTCGATTGGATCAAGAGCGACGCTGGCCAACGCGTGCTTCGCGACCACGGCTATCCGCCGCTGCGACGCATCGATTGATCGGGCGGCTGGCGAGCCACGAGAAGAACCGCGACGAGACGACGAGCTACTCCATTGCCCACGCACTACGAAGAAAGACTCCAACGCGACCTGAACTGGATCCAGGACCTGGTGGGGTTGGTCGGCCAGAGGATCACGAGCGCCATCGACGACTCGGTGGCCGCCGTGATGAAGCTCGACAAGGAGCTCGCCGCCCGGACGGTGGTCGGTGACTACCTGATCAACCGGCAGACGCGGGAGCTGGACCGGCTGTGCCACGCCTTCGTGGCCCGGCACCTGCCGAGTGCGGGGCACCTCCGCTACGTCTCGGCGGTGCTGCGCCTGAACATCGCCCTCGAGCGCATCGGCGACTACGCCGCCACCATCTCGCGAACCGCAGCCCAGCTGTCGAAGTCCCCACCGACCATCGTCAGCCGCGACCTGGAGACCATGTCGGTGCAAGCACGTCGCATGCTGAGCGACGCGCTCCGTAGCTTCCAGACGCGCGACGTCGCCGCCGCGCAGGCGACGCTGTCGGCGGCGCGGCAGTTCGCCCGCTACTTCGACAAGGTCTTCCACGACCTGGTGCAGGAAGGCGATTCGCACTCGCGACCAGCCAACGACCTCTTCTCGCTGATGGCGACGTTCAACCGCCTGGAGCGGGTCATCCACCAGGCCAAGAACATCTGCGAAGAGACCATCTTCGTCGCCACCGGCAAGATGCGGGGCGAGAAGACGTTCAACATCCTGTTCGTCGACGCCGCCAACTCCGGGCCGAGCCAGCTGGCCGAGCACTTCACCCGGAAGGCCTTCCCCCAGAGCGGTCGCTACCGCAGCGCCGGGTGGGCGCCGGCGGAGGATGTCGAGGCCGACTACCAGCGGTTCGCGACGACCATCGGCATCGACATGGCCAAAGCGTGGCCGACGCCGCTGGAGACCCTGCGCGAACAACTCGACGAGTACCAGATCGTCGTCGGCGTGGTCGCCGGCGCCCGGGAGAAGGTCGGCCGACTGCCGTTCCACACCACCATGCTGGAGTGGGACATCGATCCGACCCAAGGTCCCGACGGCGTCTACCGGCAGATGGCCCCGCGCATCCGGGAGTTGTTGGAAATCCTCCGCGGCGAGCAGGCGAGCTGACGCGTGACCACCACCGCCGGACAACCCAAGCCACGCGAGCGGGACCTCGCCGCTCTCGACCGCCGCGATCCCGCCTGGTGGCGCGACCTGACCGCTCGCTTCGTCGTGAGCTTCGGCGGCATCTCGACGATCCTGTTCATCGTCGCGATCCTGTTCTTCATCGGCTCGCAGGGGATCGAGTTCGCGACCTCGCGACTGGACTGGATCGAGCTGTTCTTCGGCTCGCGTTGGGAGCCGACCGTCAATCCACCGAGCTACGGCGCGTTGCCGCTGCTGGCCGGGACCGCATGGATCACCGCGGTGGCGATGCTGGTGTCGGTGCCGATGTCGTTCTGCGCCGCCATCTACGTGGGCGAGTTCGCCAAGGGACGCCAGCGCGAGTGGCTCAAGGTGCTGATCGAACTGCTGGCGGCGATCCCCTCGGTCGTCTGGGGCGTGATCGGCTTGCAGGTGTTCCAGCCGGCGATCCAGTGGCTGTTCGGCGTGCAGATCGGCCTGAACGTGCTCAACGCCGGCCTGATCCTCGGCCTGATGGCGGCGCCGATCATGGCCACCTTGGCAGAGGACGCCCTGAAGGCGGTGCCGGACACCTACCGCGAAGCCGCCGAGGCACTGGGCGCCACCCGTTGGCAGGTGATCGCCAAGGTGGTGCTGCCGCACGCGCGGCCGCGCCTGTCCGCAGCGGTGCTGCTGGGCATCGGTCGCGCCTTCGGCGAGACGATCGCCGTGTTGATGGCGAGCGGCCACACCCTGATGGCGCCGTCGAGCGTGTTCGATTCTGCCGCGACCCTGACGGCGACCATCGCCGCCGAGCTCGGCGAAGCGGCCGTCGACAGTGACCACTACCAGGTCCTGTTCGTCCTCGGCCTCGTGCTCTTCGCGATCACCTTCGCGATCAACTTCCTGGCGGACCGACTGGTCCGCGGCAGTCGCCGGCCATGAGTGCGAACAGCATGTTCCAGAGCAGTTCGCACGAACGTCGCAACCTCTCGGCGCAGCGGCTGGTGCGCCTGATGTTCGCGATGGTGACGACGCTGCTGCTGATCCCGGTGCTCGGCATCCTGATGGTGCTGGTCGTCGAGGGCGCCCCCGGACTGACGCTCGAGTTCCTGACCCAGAAACCGAGCCGCCTCGGCGCCGCTGGCGGCATCTACCCCGCCCTGGTCGGCACGGTCTGGTTGACCGCGGTCGCGCTGCTGGTGTCGCTGCCGCTCGGAGTCGCCGCGGCGATCTACCTGAGCGAGTACTCACGCGACAACTGGCTGACGCGCGCCATCAACATCGCCATCGTCAACCTGGCCGGCGTGCCGTCGATCGTGCACGCCTTGTTCGGCGTCGGCGCGTTCGTCCACTTCCTGCACTTCGGCGAGTCGATCCTCGCCGCCGGGTGCACGCTCGCCGTCATGACCATGCCGGTCGTCATCGTGTCGACGCGGGAAGCGCTGCAGTCGGTCCCCAAGTCCTTCCGCGAAGCCTGCTGGAACATGGGTGCCACGCGCTGGCAGACGATCTGGACCATCGTGCTCCCCAACTCGGTCAGCGGCATCCTGACGGGCCTGATCCTCGTCGTCAGTCGCGCCGTCGGCGAGACGGCGCCGATCATGTTCACCGGGGCGGTGTTCCTCCGTCTGGTGCCCCCCGAGTCGGTGTTCGACCGGACGATGGCGCTGTCGTTCCACCTCTACACGGTGTCGACGCAGGTCAGCGACGTGCCGCGTCAGCTCAAGTTCGCCAACGCGCTGGTGCTGATCCTACTGGTCCTGACCATGAACGCGATGGCGATCTGGTTCCGCATGAAGCTGCGCGGGAGGAAGAAGTGGTGACCGCTCCCGCGCCCATGGACCAAGCCGAAGCGCCGCTGCTGTCGGTCCGCGGCCTGTCGATCCGCTATGGCGACAAGGTGGCGCTCCAGGGCGTCGACCTGGACGTCCGCAGGCACGAGTGCTTCGGTCTGATCGGCCCGGCCAATGCCGGCAAGACGTCGTTCCTGCGTGCCATCAATCGCATGGACCAGTTCGTGCCCGGCATGCACGTCGAAGGCCGGGTGGAGTTCGCCGGGCGCAACGTGAAGGAGGTGGTCAACCTCTACGCGCTGCGCCGGATGATCGGCGTCGTGTTCCCGCTGCCGGTCGGCCTGCCGCTGTCGGTCTACGACAACGTGGCGCTGGCGCCGCGGCTGCGCGGTGTGCGCGACAAGACCGAACTCGACGAGATCGTGCAGCGCTGCCTGACCCGCGCCGCCTTGTGGGACGAGGTCAAGGACCGCCTGAAGAACCTCGGCTCGCTGCTCAGCGGCGGCCAACAGCAACGGCTCACCATCGCGCGCGCGCTGTCGCAGGACCCGGAGCTGCTGCTCCTCGACGAGTTCTCGATCGCGGTCGACCCGGTGACGACGATGCGCATCGAGGAAGTGCTGAAGGAACTGCGCCAGGAGCTGACGATCGTGTTGGTCACCAACCTCGTGCAGCAGGCGCGCCGCCTGGCCGACCGCACCGCGTTCTTCCTCGGCGGCCGCTGCGTCGAGATCGGTGCCACCGAGGACCTGTTCAACGGTGGCGCCAAGGACCAGCGCACCATCGACTACCTGGAGGGGCGCTTTGGCTGACGACATCATGTCCTTGCAGGGTCGCACGACGATCCTGTCGTTGCCGAGGCACCGCACGCCGGCGATCGAGGTGCAGAGCCTCAATCTCTGGTACGGCAAGTTCCAGGCGCTGCACGAGGTCGACCTCGTCATCAAGTCCGGCATCGTCACCGCGCTGATCGGCCCGTCCGGCTGCGGCAAGTCGACGCTGCTGCGCAGCTGCAACCGCATCAACGAGCGCCTCGGCTACGTGACGACGACCGGCACCATCAAGGTGCACGGTCACGACGTCTACGGCGACGAGGTGTCGCAGATCCAGGTGCGCCGCAACGTCGGCATGGTGTTCCAGCGGCCGAACCCGCTGCCGCTGTCGATCCGCGACAACGTGCTGTTCGGCCATCGCCTGCACGCCGAGCGCAGAGCCAGCAAGAGCGACGAAGACGCCATGGTCGAACAGGCGCTGCGCGAGGTCCTGCTGTGGGACCGGGTCAAGGACGGCCTGCAGCAGAAGGCAACCGGACTTTCGCTCGAGGAGCAGCAGAAGCTGTGCATCGCGCGCCTGCTGCCGACCAAGCCGAGCGTGCTGCTGATGGACGAGCCGTGCAGTGCGCTCGATCCGGAGGCGACGTCGGCGGTCGAAGACCTGATCTGGGACCTGCGCGGCCAGTACTCGATCCTGATCGTCACCCACAACATGGCGCAGGCGCGCCGCGCCAGCGACGAGTGCGTGTTCATGCTGATGGGCCGCGTCGTCGAGCACACCGCGACCGAGCGCATGTTCGTGGCGCCGCAGAAGCAGGAGACCTCGGACTACATCGAGGGCCGCTTCGGCTAGGCGGCCAGGCCTGGGTTCGGTGGCGGCCGCGGCGTGCACCTCGCCGCGCGGCTGCTATCGTGCCGCGCCCCCATGAGCCCGCTGCTTGGCCTGTCGTTCGCCCTGCTGTTCGCCGTCCCCCAGGAGCCGCCCGAGATCGTCGCGCGCTACTGCCTGATCGGCGCCGACGCGACGGTGAAGCACGTCGACGCCGAAGGCAAGGAGCGCCCCGGAGTCGCCGCCACGGTGACGCGCACCGACCTGGCGCTGGAGATGGCGTTCCACCTGCGGCGCCGCGATCGCGGCCGCCAGGCGGTCGAGCAGATCGTCGACGTCATGCTGACGCGCAACGCCGCGACGAAGCAGGGGCTGATGCCCGCGCGCGACGAGGTGCAGAAGTTCTGGGAGGAACTGCAGCGGCAGCTGCGCGCCGCCGGCCGCGAGCCGAGCGAGTTCCCGGCCGTGCGCAACAGCGGCGAGAAGCAGTGGCTCGACGACCTCGCCGTGCAGATGGCGCAGGAGCGCGTCGTGCGCACGGCACTGGGTCTCGGCAAGAACGAGCAGGTCAGCGGCGAGATGATGAAGCTGTGGGTGCAGGAGCAGCGCAAGGCCAGCAAGCTGGTCACCGATCCCGACCAGCTGCCGGTCGGCACCGCCGTGCGCATCGACGGCGTCGACGTGCCGATGATCGACCTCGGCATGCTGCTGCTGCGCACCGCCGACGACGACGAACGCGATCGCTTCGTGCGGCAGTGCGCCTACCTGAGCACGCTCGAGAAGACGTGCGCCGACGAGAAGATCGAGGTGACGCCGGCCGAGCTCGACGCGGCGATCGAGCAGCGCCGCGCCGAAGCGGCGAAGGACCCGCGCTACCAAGGCGCCACGTTCGACAGCATGCTGCAAGCGCAGGGCCTGACCGCGAAGACGCTGCGCGACCAGCGCACGTTCCGCGGCGCCCTGCTGCTCGACAAGCTCGGCCAGAAGCGCTTCTCCGACCGCATCCTCGCCGAGGAGCTGGCGAAGGACCGCGACGCGGTGCTCGCCACCGTCGGCCCGCGCCGCAAGCTCGGCGTCGTCTTCGTCAATGCGATGCTCGAGCCGAACCAGATCGTCAAGCGCGACTTCGCCGCGGCGATGGCGCACATCGCGACGCTGCGGCGCCTGCTCGACAAGGAGACGTTCGCCAACGTCGCCGCGCTCGAGAGCGAACACGGGCCGAGCCGGCAGAAGGGCGGCGACGTCGGCTGGCACCGCCGCAACGACACGGCGCTGCCCGAGCCGGTGCTCGCCGCCGCCTTCGCGCTGGCCAAGGACGCAGTGTCGGAACCGGTGCGCGCCGACGACGGCTGCTACCTGGTCAAGGTGCTCGACGTCGAGCCGGTGCCGAGCGACGCCGAACTGCTGCGCCTGCTGCGCGAACAGCGCAGCCAGGCACTCGGCACCAAGATGCTGGCGGATGCGGCGATCCAGATCGGCGAACCGCGGAAGAAGAAGGAGACCACCAAGTGAAGATCCTGTCGTTCGTCGGCGACGAGCACGTCGCCATCGCGCGTGCCCCCGGGGCCACGTGGCTCGACCACGTGCAGCGCTGGCGTCCGCACGATCCCGACCAGCTGGTCACCGGCGACCACGAAGTCGCCGTGCTGCTGCTCGCCGGCACCTTCGATCTCGTCGGCGGCAGCACCGCATGGCCAGCGCGCGGCGCCCGCAGCACGCCGTTCCAGGGCCGGCCGATGGCGGTGTTCCTGCCGAAGCACACGCCCTTCCGCGTCGGCAACGGCCGCGGCGAGATCCTGTGCATCGCCGCGCGGCAACCGGTCGTGCGCGAAGAAGCCACCGGCCGCGACGCGCTGGCGCAGAAGCCGCTGCTGCCGCTCGCCGGCAGCGGCAAGGCGTTCGATCCGAAGAGCGGCGAATGGAAGCCGGCGGAGACGTTCCCGACGGCGCCCGAGTCGCTGCCGCCGCGCCGCTTCGAACGCATCCCGGTCGGCAGCGCCGTGCTCGAGCGCGTGTTCGCCCCGGACTACAAGGCCGCGACGCTGAGCGTCGATGAAGTGGTGCTCGCCGCCAACTCGAGCCTGCGCCTCGGCGACGTGCCGGCGCAGCC
>VYME01000668.1_pt2 | contig 9959 bp, 9 predicted proteins | sample 5115281 | NCBI WGS metagenome assembly VYME01 (sample SAMN12291780, study PRJNA351875) | freshwater metagenome | isolation source: freshwater lake | place: USA: Michigan, Wintergreen Lake | collected 2013-08-08
TCCCGTCAACCGCAACACTTCGGGAAGCTGACCGATCACCTGCAGGCAGGCACCGCCGAGTGTGGCCCACGAGAGCCACAGCGAGAGCTGTTGCATGTCGCGCGCGCGCGGACCACCCACGAGCAGCAACACGATCTGCGCCACCGACCAGAGGGCAGCGCTGGCGTACGACCAGAAGAACCGTCGATGCGAATTCTGCACGCCGAGACACCAGCCACTGATCGCCATGACACCCGTCATGGGGAACAGGACGCGTGTAAGCCGTGTCGCCAGCGCGAGTGTCTCGGCGTCGAACCCTGGCGCAAGCGCCGCCGTGAGCCACGGCGCGACCGCGATACCGATCAGTGTGAGCGCACTGACCCCGACCAGCAGAATACCGAGAACGGCATTGGCGAGCGCGCGCGACGCTGTCTCGTCGCCGCGTTCGAGCAGTTGGCTATACACCGGGACAAACGCCGCTGAGAGCGTCCCTTCGCCGAGCAGGTTACGCATGGCATTCGGAATCTTGAATGCTGCGTTGTACGCGTCGGACGCTGCGCCAGCGCCGAAGAAGTAGGCGAACGCCGTGTTGCGCAACAAGCCGACAAGTCGGCTGATCAGAATACCGGCGCCGACGACGAACGCAGAGCGTCCGCCTCCTCCTGCACTCATGCGCGATCCGTCGCGCCCGAGACCAGCGCCCGTGCATGTGGCCCGGCGGCCGTACACATCGCCGTCAGCACGTCAGGGCCGTACCGTGCAAGCAACGGGACGATGTTCAGTACACGCTCCGGTGATTGCCCGTTGGGCCGTAACGCCGCACGCAGTGCGGAGACATCGCGCAGCGCGTCCGTTTCGCGACGCTTGACACCCGCGACGAGGCGACGTTCGAATCGATCGAGGCGGTGCCCCAGATCACGGGCCAGCCCCTGCACCACGTCGTGCGCCACTGGTGAGCGGTCGCCCGTCAACGATTCGCGGAGTGCACGCACCTGCGTATCGAGCGTGACGCGAAGACGCTCCATGGTGTCCGACACCGATTCGTCGAGATGATCGCGAGCCACCCGTTGCTCGGCAGCATGTGAATCGCGGAGCGACGCGTCGTCGAGTCCGAGCGATTCCTGACGCGCGAGCATGTCCGCTTCCAGCAACTCACACGCCCAGCGCGGAGCGGCCACCGGTTCCGCAGCCTGCAGCGCACGGGCCACCGGGGATACCTGCGCGAAGTACGCGTACTCGCCGGGGCCGGCGAGATAACAGACTGTGGGCAACAGCGCGCGCTCCATGACGGGGCGCAACAGCACGTTGGCCCCCAATGATCCCGGTTCGGCCTCACGCGCCACGCCGGCCGCGCTTTCGACGGGAACACGCTCTCGCACCCGATGGACCTCGTCGCCTCGACTCGCGAGCCGCGAATGAAAGACCAACGACAGCCCGTCGACGACTTCCACCTGCGGAGCAAAGCCGGCCGCGTGGATCTCCTGCGAACGGATGCGCAGCGCCTGCTGCACCGCCGGCGCCGCGCGGAGCGCCTGACGCAGAAAACTGTCGGCGTGCTGACGCAATGCAGGATGTGCGGCATCGAGGACCGCAATGCCCATGGGCTCGAGCATGGCGCGCAGCAACTGCACGTAGGCCGCCCCAATGGTCACATGCGGCACGTACGCGGCATCCACAATGTCCAGCACCGACCGATGGGCCGCTGAGCCGCAACCGGCCGCCAGGGCACCCCGAGCCTCTCGCAGATCGCCAAGGGCGACGTCGGCCAAGGCGACGCCTTCGGTGGCCGGCCCGGCGAGGGTGGCGCGCAGTAGCCCCTTGGCGGTGGCGACGTAGGTGACCGCGGCCTCCATCCAGTCCGCGTCGTCGGTGGCCGCCCAGAACACCGGTGCCACCGGCATCCCAATGGCTGGCTCGAGCTCATTGGCGAACGCCAGGGCGCTCATGGCCTTGCTCCACGTGTACGTCGGGCCACCGAACAGTCCCGGCTGCTGTCCGGTCGTGACCAGCACGCCGCCCGCCGCCGCCCTAGCGAGCCGCTCCGCCGCCAAACCGGTCGCGGCTAACGCCGGCGCCAGTGCCGTAAGCCAGTCGGTGCCGCGCAGAGACTCCCGGACGGCCGCAGCGTGCTCCGACCACCCAGCCGCCGACGTCGGCCGCTCCGCGTACCACTCGCGCCCTGACCTCCCACTCTGCACGGCGCGCGACAAACTGCTCCCCCCGAGCGATACCGGGCGGATCTGAAGCGCAGCATCGCTGCCGACGGTGCCAAAGGTCGGGGAATCCACGTGGCTCGCAGTCACGGACAACTCTTCACGAAAGGTCACGGTTCATGGCCGGCGCAGGAAATCACTTGTGGTAAGGCTCCCCTCGCATGATGGTGCCGGCTCGATACAACTGCTCGCCCAATACCAAACGCGCAAGCTCGTGCGGCAAGGTCCACGGCGCCAGTGAGAGGCGACGGTTGGCGCGCTGCAGGACCGCCGGGCCAAGCCCGTGCGCCCCGCCAATCACGAACGAGACGCTCCGTGCACGATCACGCTGCTCCTGCAACCAGCTGGCGAAGGCGTCCGAATCCATCACGACGCCGCCGGGGTCGCAGGCTACGACCACGGCGTCCCCCGCCAGGCGCTCCGTCAGACGCTCCGCTTCTTTGTCGCGCACCTGATCGCGGCTCAACCCGCGCCCTGGCTCTTCTCTGACCTCGAAGACGTCGAGCGGCCAGTAGCGTGCCGCCCGGGTCTCATAGTCCCGAATGGCATCGGCCAGCCCTGCATGACGAGGCCGGCCGATGACCACCACGGAAACCCGCATCGCGCGGACGGCTCAGGCGTAGATGCCGCGCAGACGGTGCACCGTGGCAACGCGGCTGATCGACAGCATGTAGGCGGCGGTTCGCATATTCACGCGATGCTGCTTGGAGAGTTGGAGCACATCGCCGAAGCTACGCGTCATGATGTCCCCTAGACGTTCATTGACGATGGCTTCACTCCAGAAGTACCCCATGCGATCCTGCACCCACTCGAAGTAGGACACCGTCACGCCACCCGCATTGGCGAGAATGTCCGGAATGACGAAGATGCCCTTCTCGTCGAGGATCGGGTCGGCCGCCGCCGTCGTCGGACCGTTGGCGCCCTCGCAAATGACCTTCGCGCGGATGCGCGGCGCGTTCTTCGTCGTGATCACGTTCTCGAGTGCCGCCGGCACCAGCACGTCGACATCGAGCGTCAGCAACTCGTCGGCGTCGATCAGATCACCGCCGGTGAATCCGTCCAGCGACCGGTGCTGCTGCACATGCTCGATGGCCGCATCGACGTCGATGCCCTTGGCGTTGAAGAACGCTCCGGCGCGATCGCTGATCCCGATGACCTTGGCGCCCTGCTGTGTCATCAGCTTCGCGGCAATCGACCCCACGTTCCCAAAGCCCTGTACGGCGACCGTCGCCCCATTGATATCCATGCCAAGATGGGCGAGCGCTTCCTTGGTCACGAGCATGCAGCCGCGCCCCGTCGCTTCCTTCCGCCCGAGCGACCCCCCCATCTCCACCGGCTTGCCAGTGGTCACGGCGTTCTCGGTACGACCGACATGCATGGAATACGTGTCCATCAACCACGCCATGACGCGCTCGTTGGTGTTCACATCCGGCGCCGGTACGTCCGTATCCGGGCCCAGCAGCGAGATGATGCCTTTGGTGTAGCGGCGGGTCACGCGCTCGAGCTCACCGACGCTCATCGAAAGCGGGTCGCAGATGACACCACCCTTGGCACCACCGAACGGCAGATTCACCACGGCACACTTCCACGTCATCCACGCCGACAGTGCCTTCACTTCCTCGAGCGTGACATTCAGGTCGAAACGGATACCGCCCTTGGCGGGACCGCGTGACGTGTTGTACAGCACGCGATACCCGGTAAACACTTCGACGTCGCCGTTGTCCATCATCACCGGCACGGACACGATGAGCTGCTTTTCAGGGTTGCGCAAAATCTTGTAGATGCCGGGCTCGAGATCGAGCAGTTCGGCGGCACGGTCGAAGCGCGACATCATTGCTTCGAACGGATTCTCTTCGTCGAGGAACCGATCCTTATCCGGGCGAACGATGCTGTCCGTCGGAAGTCGGAGGAGGTCGATAGCCATTGGGCGGGGAGTTCAGGGGGGCCGGCTTACCCGGCGGTGGGAACCGTGGCCGTGCGCGCCAACAGAACCCGGTCGCATTCACGCTCCAGGACCTCGGCGCCTCGATCAACCACGAGTGTCTGTGAAACATACCAAAGGGGAACGGCTGCGCGAGGCCAGAGGGAGCCCAGTTTGACCGCGTCCTTGAGCGTGCACAGGACGCCGCTGCTTCCCCGGGCCTCCGCGGCCAACCGCGCCACGTCGGCCTGGGTGAAGGCGTGATGGTCCGGAAAGCGCACATGGCGGACCAACCGCACACCGTGCGCGACCACCTGATGCTCGAGCGCATCGGCATCGGCGATCGCGGACGTGAGCAGTACGGCCCTGCCGCGAAGCCACTCCACTCCGTGTCCCTCCGCCTCGCGACTGGCGGGATCTCCATCGTCTGTAACGACCCGACGAATACCGGCTGGTTCGAGACGCACCACCGCGACCGGTAGGTCTGCGCGCTCGGCCAGGGCGGCCCGGTACACGGCATCGACCTGGTGCTCCGTCGCCGCTTTCGCGGTAACGATCAGTGCCGTTGCGCGACGCAAGGCGGCGAGGCTTTCGCGATACGGCCCCGCGGGCAGCAGGCGCACCTTACCGTCGAATCGATCGGCGCTGATGAGCACGATGTCCGATACACGTGGCGCGCGTCGATGCTGAAAGCCGTCGTCGAGCACCGCGCAATCAGCGCCCGCTCCCTGTGCCGCCTGGAGGGCGGCCAGGCGATCTCGGTTCACCAGCACCCGAAGATCCGGCGTAAGCAATCGATGCACCCGCCACTCGTCATCCCCATACCCACGCAAGACCAGCGCTGGCCGCGCGCCGCGTTCCACGAGTCGTGCGGCGAACCATGACGCCACCGGCGTCTTGCCGGTTCCACCAACCGTGAGGTTGCCAATGGACATGGCAGGGATTGGCGCTTTCCGCGCAACGTCGCGATCGCATGCCGAATTGCGCCAGTCGACGCCGCGCGCGAAGAGCCAACTCATGGGCGTGAGCGCCCGGCGAAGCGCTGCCGCGCCATCGCTCCTGGCGTACCACACCCACTCAGCCGCCGCGCGCCGCCCCGCCACCGTCAACATGACGCGCGTCAACCCGCCGAACGGGTCGGCACACGGCCGTTCAGCGCCAAGGCATCCACCGTCGCGCGATCCTCGTGCATGTAGGCGGTGAACTCAGCGGTACGCGCCGCGATCGCGCGCACATCATCGCCGACAACCAAGCGAGGCACACCGTACAGCACCGTGATCTTGGCAAACGGTTTGGGGAGCTCTAACGCATCCCAGCTGCCCAAGCGCCATGCCCGATCGATGTGCGCGGTGATCGTCACGATCGGCACGGCGGCACGATGCGCCAGGATAAGCGCCCCCGGTGCAAAGCTGTGGCGAGGCCCTCGGGGACCGTCGGGCGTGAACGCCATGGGCGTACCGCCCTTCACGATCCGCACCGCCTCCAGCAAAGCGCGCGTACCGCCACGAGACGACGAGCCGCGCACTCCGAACATGCCGAATTGCTCCAGAATGCGCGTGATGATCTCGCCATCCTTGTGCTCGCTCACGAGCACACCGGTGCGCACAGTGTGTTTCCAGAGCAGCGGTAACATCTGCCCGTGCCAGAGCGTGTAGACCACGGCGCCGTCGTGGGCGCCCGGTCGCCGCCTGGCGTCGCGACCGTGCGTCGTGACGCGCCACGTTCTGCCCAGGAGTCGAATCAGAACCCCCCCGAGCGCGATGAGCGAGCGCGTCCTCCAGTCGAGCGGGACGCGGGGAGCCGCGTCTTCGGCGCCCGGTGCCGTCATGGACCGAGCATCCCGACGATCATTTCCGCGACGCGTCGTGACGCACCGGGCGTTCCCAACTGGTTCCGCACGGCCGCGAGTCCCTGCTCGGCCGCGCCCCGTTCGACACTGGTGGAGTCGAGCAGGGGCAACAACCTTTCAGCGACGGCGCTTGGAACGAATCGTTCCTGCACGAACTCCGGCGAGACCTCGCGCCCGGCCACCACGTTCACGAGACCGATGTGAGGAATCCTGACGACGCGCTTGGCAATCGCATAGGTAATCGGGCTGGTCTTGTATCCAATGACGTGCGGCAAGCCCGCCACCGCCGCCTCGAGCGTGTTGGTACCGCTCTTGAGCAATCCAGCGGTTGCAGCCCGCTGCACCACGAACGAGGTGCCATGGACCAGCGGAAATGGACACTGTGCCGGTTCGATCGTGACCGTTGGGGCAACCCCAACCACGACCTGCACATCCGCACGGCGGCGTTGCACTTCGGCGGCGGCGGCGACAAATGGCACCAAGTGCCGTCTGATCTCCGCCCGTCGACTGCCGGGAAACACCGCCAGGACGGGACGGTGCGGATCGAGTCCGAGCTGGGCGCGAGCGGCTTCTGGTGAGGGCAATGATTGCGCGCGATCGAGCAGCGGATGACCGACAAACGTCGCATCGACACCGTGCTGGCGTAGCAACGCTTCCTCAAAGGGCAGAATGGATGCGGCCTTCGTGACGAGCCGGGCAAGCGTGGGAAGACGGTCGGCCCCCCACGCCCAGACCTGGGGCGTGATGTAATACAGCACCGGCACACCGGCCTGCCGAGCGACCTCAGCCACGCGGAGATTGAACCCCGGGTAGTCGAGCAAGACCACGAGGCCGATGTTCCCCCTTGCGATCCGCGCACGCAGACGCCGCAGCAACGCCCAATGCTTGGGGATGTGCTGCAAGACCTCGACGAAGCCCATGACCGCCAGTTGTTTCACGTCTTCGAGGAGCTCTACGCCGGCGCGCCGCATGTGGTCGCCGCCCACCCCCTCCATCCTGATCGCTGGCGCGAGCTCACGAAGGACCTCGGCCACCTTGCCCGCATGCAGATCGCCGGAGGCTTCTCCGACGACGAACAGCACGTCACGCACGGGCGCTTCCCGCCTGACGATCGCACGCCTGCATGACGGCGTGCGCGTGTTCGATGGCGGTGACGACCCGCAGCGCCGCCTCAAGGGCTTCGCGTCCTTCTTCGCCGGTGACCGCCACCGGGTTCGCGCCCATCATGGCGCCGATGAACTGCGTCAGTTCGAGCACGAGCGGTTCCCCGTCGGGCGCCTCGAGCACTACCCGTTCCACGAACTCCTCGAGCGCGCGCGGCGCCCGCGCCAGCAGCATCGGGTCCAAGTCGCCACGCAACCGGAAGAATTCCCCCGTTCCGGCCGCCAGGTCGAGCGAAAGATAGCCACTCTGCTGAAACAGGCGTAGCTTGCGCAGTCGCTCGCGGGACACACGACTCGCCGTAATGTTCGCAACCGCGCCATTGGCGAAGGTCAGGCGAGCATTCGCAATGTCGAGTTGCGGGGTGAGCACCGGAATGCCCATGGCCTGCACATCGCCAACCGGGGCACCCACCAACGTGTGCACCAGGTCGAGATCGTGGATCATGAGATCCAGCACCACCGTGACATCGGAACCGCGCGGATTGAACGGCGCCAGTCGGTCACTCTCGATGAATCGCGGACCGTCGACATATGGCATGGCGGCGCGCACCGCGCGATTGAAGCGCTCGACGTGCCCAACCTGGAGGATCACACCTGCGGCGCGTGCTTTCGCCAGCAGATCGTCGGCTTCGGCAAGCGTCACGGTAAACGGCTTCTCCACGAACACGTGCTTGCCGCGCGCCAGTGCCGCCGACGCCACGGCATGGTGCGCCGTCGTCGGCACCACGATCGACACCGCGTCGACCTCGTCGAGCAAGCGATCGAGGGTCGGATATGCGGTCACCTGATACTGTGCAGCCACTTGCGACGCACGCCCCGGATGCTCGTCGACGAAGCCGGCAAAGCGCTCACCGCACACATCGCGGAGGATCCGCACATGGTGTACTCCCAGGCCACCGGCGCCGACCACTCCGATACGCGGTGCAGTCGAGCGCGAGAAGCGCTGTTGATCGGCAAAGGCGTTCATGCGTGTCTCGTAGGGGTCACACGGTCAGAAGCCCACGCCACGTTGGCTGGCCTCGATGAAATCCAAGAAGTGCTGGACCTCGGGAGTGGGCTCGAGGTCCCCGCGCGCTTTCTCGATCCCCTGCGTCAGGTTGAGATCGGAACGGAAACAGAACCGGTAGGCCTTCTTCAGCTCACGCAGCACTGGCTCTTCGAACCCGCTCCGCTGGAGCCCCACCGAGTTCAGTCCAAACAGCTTGATGGGGTTGCCGACCGCCCGCACATACGGCGGCACATCCTGAGATACGCGCGAGCAGCCGCCGATGAAGGAATGCCTCCCGACTCGTGCGAACTGATGCACGGCGCAGAGCCCTGAAATGATCGCTCGATCTTCGACCGTGACGTGCCCGGCAAGCTGCGTGCCATTCGAGATGATGATGTGATCGCCCAGATGACAGTCGTGGGCCAGATGCACATAGCTCATGAGAAAGCAGTGCTTCCCCACGCTCGTCGTAATCGAATGTGCCGTGCCGCGGTTGATCGTCGCGTACTCACGGACCGTCGTGTCGTCACCGATGTCGACCCACGTTTCTTCACCGCGGAACTTGAGGTCCTGCGGATCTCCCCCCAGCACCGCGCCAGTGCCGATGGAGACGCGCTGCCCCAGTCGCACATTGCGCTCGAGCGTGGCGCGCGCCGCAATACGGGTTCCGTCGCCGATAGTGCACTGCGGCCCCACGATGGCCCACGGTCCGATCTCGACGCCATCGCCTACCTGCGCGGACGGATCGATGATCGCGGTGGGATGCACGTGTGTGCCGCTCAGGATGACGGGCGCTCCACTCATCGATCGCGAACCATGGCGGCCATTTCCGCCTCGGTCACGACCTGACCGTCCACGTACGCGGTGCCCTTCATCTTGCACAACGTGCCGCGCTTCTGCAGCACCTCGAGTTCGAGCCGCAACTGATCACCAGGCTTCACGGGGCGCCGGAACTTCACGTTGTCGAGCGACAGGAAGTACACCACCTTGCTCGCCGGATCGTCGATGGTGCGCATGAGCAGCATGCCACCGACCTGCGCCATCGCCTCGATAATCAGTACCCCAGGCATGATCGGATGGCCCGGAAAATGTCCCTGGAAGAACGGCTCATTGATCGTGACGTTCTTCAGCCCGACGATACGCGTGCCTTCCTCGAGTTCGAGAATGCGATCGACGAGCAGGAACGGATAACGGTGCGGCAGCACCTGCAGGATGTCTTCGACGGTGTACATGGCGGGTTCGCGAATGGCGTGTTGAACGAGTGCTCGCACCAGCGCCACCGTGCCACGATGGCTGGGCTTGTGAGCGGAAATGCGGGCACGCACGCGCGCGCCGGCAAGTACAAGATCCCCGACGCAGTCGAGAGCCTTGTGGCGGACGAATTCGTCCGACCAGCGCAGCGTCGTGTCCACGACTCCGTCAGCATCGAGCACAATGGCGTTGGCCGTCGACGCACCTTGAATGAGTCCCTTGGCCCGCAAGCCCTCCACCTCGTGCACGAATCCGAAGGTCCGCGCGGCGGCGAGCTCCTTCGTAAAGGTCGCTGGGCTCATCATGTACCGCCCCGACTGTTCGCCGATGAGCGGGTGTGGAAAGTCGATGGTGACCTCCAAGCCGAATCCGAAACACGGCTGAGCGTCGTACACACTGTCACCTTCGACGACGCGAATGGATTTCCGCAGCACAAGCCAATCGGGGCGCCCCGCATGCGTCATCACTCCGGCGCGCTGCAACGCGTCCAGAAAGGGCGCCGCGCTCCCATCCATGATGGGCGGCTCGGGACCATCCATCTCGATCACCACGTCGTCGATCTCGAGCCCACCGACGGCCGCCAGCACGTGCTCGA
>VYME01000669.1_pt1 | contig 9951 bp, 6 predicted proteins | sample 5115281 | NCBI WGS metagenome assembly VYME01 (sample SAMN12291780, study PRJNA351875) | freshwater metagenome | isolation source: freshwater lake | place: USA: Michigan, Wintergreen Lake | collected 2013-08-08
GGCGACGACCGCGGCGACGACCACGGCGAACGGCACCGCCGACCCGGCCCCGGCGAACGGCTGGGTGGTGCCGCCCGACGACCGCGACTACCCCGGCTTCCGGCTGCATCGCAGCGGCTCGGGCTTCCTGGTCGCCGAAGGCGGCGAGGCGTTGACGACGCTGCACGCGCTGCGGCGCGACGACGGCACGCTGGCCGATCTGGTCGAGATCGAAGCGGCCGACGGCCAGCGCGCGATCGTCGACGTGCTCGGCATCGAACCGACGCTGCAGCTGGCGGTGGTGCGCGCCGCGGTCTGGCAGAGCCACACGCCGCCGCCGCTGCCGGTGCTGGCGTTCGGCGACAGCGATGCGACCGACGTCGGGCAGTTCCTGCTCGGCTGCGGCGATCCGATCGGCCCCGAGCGCTTCTTCGCGTTCGGTCTGCTGGTCGCGAAGCCGTCGCGCGACTGCTACCAGGAGATGATGAGCGCCAGCTACATGCAGGCGACGATGCCGGTGCCCGATGGTGCGGTCGGTGGGCCGCTGGTCGATCTCGACGGCCGCGTCGTCGGCATCCTCAGCAAGCTCGACGGCAGCGGCCCCGGCAGTGCGTGGGCACTGCCGAGCAAGCTGCTGGTCGGCTTGCACGAGTCGATCCGCGCTGCCGGCACGCAGCGTTCGCCGTGGCTCGGCTGGTCGGTGATGAGCCGCACCGAGATCGCGGCGGTGCGCGGCCTGAAGGCGTTCAAGGAGATGCCGAAGCCACCGAACGGCATCCTGATCGAGAACGTGTTCACGCCGAGCCCGGCGGCGACCGCGGGCGTGCGTCCCGGCGACTTCCTGACGCACTTCGCCGGCGTCGAGATCCACGGGCCCGTCGACTTCCAGCGGCAGCTCTACCTGAACGGTGTCGGCCGCACGGTGACGGTGACGATGTGGCGCGACGGCACGTCGAAGACGCTCGAGCTCCCGATCGAAGCGCGTCCCGCGGCGGCCGTGCCGCGCTGAGCGCGTAGCTCCGGATCGCGCGGCTACAGCGAACGCAGGAACGCCAGCAGCTCGGCGCGCTGCGCGGCCTTCGCCGTGCGGAAGCGTTCACGCGCCGCCTGCGCCTCGCCGCCGTGCCACAGGATCGCTTCGGCGAAGCCGCGCGCGCGGCCGTCGTGCAACAGGCGATCGTGGCCGTTGACGGTCGGCACGAGGCCGAGGCCCCACAGCGGCGCCGTGCGCCATTCGCCCGGCCGCGCGTCGCCGTCGCGTTTGCCGTCGGCGAGCCCTTCGCCGAGATCGTGCAGCAGCAGGTCGGTGTAGGGGTGGATCGTCTGGCCGGCGAACGCCGGATGGAACGCGTTCGCCCCGGTGACGAACGTCTCGCGGTGGCAAGAAGCACAACCGAATGCGTGGAAGTGCGCGCGCCCGGCGATCACGTCGGCGCGGTCGGCGTCGCGCTGCGCCGGCACCGCCAGCGTGCGCGCGTAGAAGACGACGCGACCGAGCTTCGCCGCGTCGATCTCGGGCTCGCCGCCGTTCGGCGCCACGACGCGCGCGCGTTGCGCATCCGGCATCGGCTCGTGCGGATGGTCGGGCGAGGTGATGCCCATGTCGTGCACGAAGGCACCCGCGGTCTGCGCGTGCACGTCCGGCTGCGTCGCCTTCCAGCCGCAGCGGCCGATCGGCCCGTCGGCACCGCCGAGGCGATGCACGCGGCCCGAGACTCCGTCGCCGTCGCGGTCGTCGGGATCGGCGAGCGCCAGCAGGTCGGCTTCCGGGATCGCTTCCAGCAGGCCGAGCCCGAGCAGGTGCGGCGCCGTGCGACCGCCGAGCACGACGTCGTCGCCTAGCGCGCCGTCGGCCGGCGCCTGCAGCACGTAGCGCGGTGCGCGCAGCACGAAGCGTTCGCCGTCGGCGTACTGCCCTTCGTGCTCGGTCCACTGGACGTCGACGAGCAGCTCGGGCTGCACGCCGGCGATGGCGTCGTCCTGGATCTGGCCGCCGTAGCGCGGATGGTCGGCGTCGGGCGCATCGGGTTGGCGCACGCCGATGCGCACCAGCAGGCCGTGGCGCTCGTCGTTGCCCGGCTCCGGCGGCCGGCTGCGGCCGTCGCGCAGGTGGCAGCTGCTGCACGAACGCGCGTTGAACAGCGGTCCGAGCCCGTCGAGGCCTTCGGCGCTGGCCGGTGCGGCGACCCAGTTGGCGCGGAACAAGGCGTTGCCGACGGCGAACGCACGGCGCTCGCTCGCCCGCAGCAGCGGCGACGGGAAGCCGAACGCATCGCGGCTGGCATCGGCGACGGTGCCGCCGCCGCCGAGGCGCTGGGTGGGTGTGCTGTCGGAAGACTGCGCCTGCACGCTCGTCGCCGACAGGGCGGCGAGCACCAGCGTGCCCATCAGGGTGCGTTCGAAGCGGGTCATGTCAGTGGCCGGGGCGCATGGGCAGTTCGTAGCCGAGCACACGGCCGGCGATGGCGAGCGCTTCGGCCTGCTGCTCGAGGGCTTCCATCGCGGCGCGGATGGCGACGCGGCCCTTGGCGTCGTCCTTGCCGAGGAAGGCCTGGTCGAACGGCTGCGGGATCGCCGCCAGCGCCTTGCTCGTCGCGGCGATCGCCGTGGCGAGGTGGTCGGCGACGTCGGCGTCGCGCGAACGCAGCAGGCGCATCGGCGTCGGCGCGTCGGGCGCCAGCTCGGTGCCGAGCACGGCGACGATGCCGCGCTGGTTCGCTTGCAGGTCGTGCCAGGTGGTGTCGCTGAAGCAGCTGTGTTCCTGTTCCTGGTCCTTGGTCTCGTAGGCGACGGCGAGCCGTTCGCCGCACAGCTCGAACGCGCTCAACACCGCGGTGCCGGTCAGCAGCCGCCGCACGCCGGCGTTCGCATCGGCGACGAACGCGCGCCGCGCCGGGGCGTCGGGCGCCCAGGCGAGGTGCAAGGTGCGCAGGTGTTCGGCGACGCGCGCGGTGCACAGGCGGAGGTAGCGCCCGCGGCGATCGGCGTGCGGCGCTTCCCCGACGACGAAGTCGCGGAACGAACGCTCGCCTGGCCCGGTCGCGGAGGTGTCCTGGCCCCACAGCAGGAACTCGATCGTGTGCCAACCGACGCTGACGTTGGTTTCGCTGCCGCGCTCGTTGGCGACCTCGAGCACGTCGATGGCGAGCACCGGGAACTGCTTCGTGTCGTGCACGATGCCGGCGTCGGGGCGACCGATGACGTGGTCGACGTAGGCTTCGTCGACCGGCCACGCGTTCAGCAAGGGTTCGAGTTCTTCGATCGGTCCGGCCTGGAAGCGCAGCGCTTCGCTCTCGCCGTAGACGACGCGCGCGCGGCACCACGCGGTGCGCGCGGCCTGCAGCGTCTCCTCGCCGGGTTTCGCCAGCAGCGCGTCGACGGCCTGCAGCAGCAGGGCTGCCTGTTCGGCGCAGCGCCCGTAGAGCGCGTGGCAGTGTCCGGCATGGCGGGCGACGACGAGCTCGCGCAGGCGGGCCGCGTCGTCGGCGGGAGCCTGCGCGGTCAGCGCAGGCACGAAGGCGGCGAGCAGCACCGCCGGCAGGACCTTCATCATGACGTTCCTTCGCCGCCCCGCGCGCACGCGGCGCGCGAGGCGGTCACGGCCTCGCGGCCGCTCACAGACCGACGGTCAGCTCCAGCGCGTTGCTGCCGATGATGCCGGCGGGGTTCGCGCTCGGCTGCAGCGACAGCGCCTGCAGGTAGAGCTTCAGGCCGACCACGGTGTGCGACGGCGGCACCACGACCGAGTACTCGGCGCGGCCCGGGATCGTCGGCACGCACGGATCGCCGGCGCTGACCGCGGCGTCGTGGTAGAGGAAGCAGCCCGGCAGGCCGATCGGGGCCAGCGACAGCGGCAGCGGCGAGCCACCGATCATCTGGTTCGACAGGCCGACCAGCATCGCCGCCGGCGCGCCGAGCGGCACGTTGCCGACCGTGCTGGTCTGCGTCGAGCCGACGACCGGCCGCGAGCCGGCGTTCGCCAGCAGCGACAGGCCCGGGATGCCGCAACGCACGCCGAAGGCGCGGGTGCCGGCGTTCAGCGCGACCCGGACCAGCAGCAGCTGGCCGCCTTCGACCGACGTCGGCGTGGCGACGCCGGCGTTGGTCGAGTGGTCCTGGGCGTCGATCAGCAGCACCGTCTCGTCGGCGGCGTGCGGGAACAGATCGCTGACGTCGATGACGCCCGAGATCTCCTTGTCGTTGGTGTAGGGCGTGATCGCGCCCGGCGTGCCGCCGTTGACGGCGAGCTCGCCCCAGCGCTGCGAGTCGAACTTCAGCAGCTGCACGAGCGTGTCGGTCGCCGGGTCGTAGGCCCAGGTCTTGCCGAGGTAGGTCGAGTTGCCCGGATCCTCCGTCAGATAGACCATGCCGTCGGCGGCGACGCACATGTTGTCGAGCATGTTCACCTTCTGCCCGTTCTTGCTGCCGTCGATCACCAGCGTGACCTCGCCGCCGAGCGTCGGGTTGGTGATGTCGTCGAAGCGCAGGCGCCACAGGCGCGACATGCCGCGCTGGTTCGCCGGGCCGGACGCACCGACCGTCTGGTTCTCACCGGTGTTGGTGCTGGTGTCGAGGCGATCGGTCGTGACGAAGTAGAAGTCGCGCGGGTTGGTCGGGTCCCAGGCGCCGTCCTCAGGGCGCGAGAACTGGGTGCCGTCCGCGGTCGCCGAGAAGGGCACGAGGTTGAAGCGCGTGCCGCTGGTGATGTTGGTCGCGCGGGTCGTCGAGCTGACGATCTCGACCGGGTTGCCGACGACGCTGACGAAGTGGTTGATGCCGTTCTTCAGGCCGGCGCGCTCGACGTCGTTGCCGGTGTTCGTCTTCGTGCCGACGTAGACCGTCACGCGGTTGTTCATCACGCCGGTGCCGCCGTCGTTGGTGCCGGCGACGATCGTCAGGTTCTGCGCGAACGGACTGGCCAGCGCGTTCTCCCACGAGCCCCAGACGCCGGTGACGCCCGACGACGTGTTCAGGTTGAACGCCGGCAGCTCGTAGGCTGCACCCTTGTCGGCGCCGGTGGCGACCGTCGCGAACAGGAGGCCCTGGTTGGCGAACTCTTCACCGCAGACGAAGAAGCGCTCCTGGGTGCCGAGGCCGGTGGCCGCGTTGTAGAAGGCAGAGACCGCGGGCACGTCGCCCGAGCAGAAGCGACCCATCGCCAGCGGGTTGCCGTTGGCGACGCTGCGCACGGTGCCGTTGGCCAGGACGACACGGTCGATCAGGTCCTGCGCCGAGACGACCTCGAGGGTCTGCTTGTCGACGATCATCTCGCTGATGAATGTGCCGCGGGCGCCGTGCTTGCGGATCGCGCCGTTGGTGGTGTTGATCTCGTGGCAGACCAGCACGGTCACCGTGCCGTCACCGTTGTCGTAGGCGCCGATGCCGTCCTGCAGGCCGGCGATCTCGAACGGCGTGCCGAGCGCACCGGTCGTCGGCACGAAGTCGGTGGCGGTCGTGATCGACGTCACGCTGCGCACGACGCCGGCGTTGGACGCCACGAGGTACGGCGAGCGCGACGAGCTCGGGCCCTGCGTCGACTGAGCGAACAGCGGCATCGCCAGCGCGGCGGCGGCGAAGCAGGAGAGGGGGAAGCGGATGGCGCGGGCGCAGCGGCGCGCGCCGGTGGGGAGGTTTCGTTGCATGATGATGGACTCGTGGACCACCACACGGTGCCGCGCGTTCGCGAGTGACTTGCCAAAGCGACGTGAAAGAGCGACGCAGATTCGATGAGCGCCGTTCGCGCGGTCTTCTCCGTTCCTGAACGTGCCACTGCTGTCGTGGTCGGCATGGAGATCCGCAGCTTCATCGTCGGCGTCCTGCTCGCCGCCGGTTCGTCCGCCTCGCTCGCCGCCCAGCAGAACCTCGTGCTCGGCTGCGATCGCGACAACACGCTCTACGAGGACCCCTTCGGCAGCTTCAGCAACGGCGCCGGCGACAGCGTCTTCTGCGGGGTCACCGCGCAAGGTCGCCTGCGGCGCGCGCTGCTGCGCTTCGACCTCGCCGCGATCCCGAACGGCGCCGCCGTGCTCACCGCACAACTGCGCCTGCACGTGCTGTTCTCGGGCGCCAACGGCCCGACGCCGGTCGGCGTGCATCGCCTGCTGCGCGACTGGGGCGAGGGTTCGTCCTTCGCGACTTCGGGGGGCGGCGGCATGGGGGCGCCGTCCACTGCCGGCGATGCGACGTGGATCCACACGTTCCATCCCGGCTTGCCGTGGGTCGCGCCCGGTGGTGACTTCGTGCCCGCGCCGACGTGCACCTTGGCGATGCCGATCGGCGGCGCATTCGCATCGCCGCCCGCTGCCAGGCGTGCGCTCGCCGCGGAAGTCCAGCAATGGCGGAACGGCACGCTGCCGAACCACGGCTGGCTGCTGAAGACCGACGAGGTCTCGCCCTCCGCTCGCGCCCGCCGCATCGATTCGCGCGAGAGCTCGGGGCCGCGGCCGGAGCTGCACGTCGAGTTCCTGCCGGCCGGCCAGGTCGGTGTGTGGGGAACCGGTTGCGGCGCCGCGGCGCCGGTGACGTCCTGGTCCGGCGTTCCGCAGGCCGGTGGCACCGTGCAGCTCGTCGACCAGGCGCCGGCCGGATCGATCGGGGTGCACTGCTACGCGTTTGCGCTCGAGCCCGAGGGCTTCGCCCTGTTGCCGGGTTGTCGCGTGTATCTGCCGCTGGCGGAGCTGATCGTCGGCGATGTGTTCCTCGTGCCTGCGGCGGGTGTCGTCAGCACGCCGCTGGCGATTCCGGCCGGATTGCCGCCGTCGCTGCTCGTCGCGCAGTCGGCGCTCCTCGACGGTTCGCCGCTCGGTCTCGCGCCGGGCAACGCGGCGCTGCTCGTCACCCCCTGAGCGGCGCTCAGCAGCTCAGCGGTTGCGCAGGCGATACACGACCCCGCCACCGTCCTGCTCGGCGATGCGTTCGCCGTGAGCGGCGAGCCATGCCGTCACTTCCGGCGCGTTCTCCTGCGGCAGCGGGTCGTAGACGAATCGGGCGCCAGCACCGTGCAACTGCGCCAGGCGATCGACCGTGAACTCTTCCTTGGCGAGCACCCAGCCGCGCGCGCGCGCCAGGTAGAAGAAGCGCGGGTCCTCGCAGTTCTGGTTGCGCGACCAGGCGGTGTCGCGGCGCGCCTTCACCGAACGCGCGACGATGCGATCGTTCGGCCCGATGTGCGAGCGCGCGGCGGCTGCCACTTCGACGATCGGCAACTTGTTGACGACGATGCGCACGCCGCGTTCGTCCTTGGCGCGCAAGGCGGCGAGTGCGGCGACGGCGGCGAGCAATCCGAGCCACAAGCCCCGCGGCGCTTTCGCCGGCCAGGCGCGAGCCACGAACCAGGCGCCGGTGAACGCCGCGAACGCGTGGTACTGCGGGCCGAGGTCGCGCGTGTGGCTGTAGCGCAGCGACACCAGCAGGCCGAGCAGCGTGGCGCCGAGCAGCACGGCGTCGCTGCGGTCGAAGCGCCGCAGCAGTGCGGTTGCGCCGATCGCCGCCATCGCCACCATCGACACGCCGAACGTCGCGGTCGTCTGCACCAGGCTCCACAGGATCGCCGGATCGACCAGCTGCGAGAGGCCGGGGAACTTGGTGTCGCCGCCGCTGACGACGCCGAAGCTGAGGCCGGTCTCGGCGTGGATGTGGGCGCCGTGCACGAGCCAGGCAGCGACGACCGACGGCACGGTGAGCATCGCGAGCCACCAGCCGATGGCGCGCAGCCGCTGCGGTGCGGCGACGACCGTCCAGCCGAACAGGATCACGCCGACCTGCAGCGCCAGCGGCTTCTGCAGACCGGCGAGGGTGACCATCACGGCGGCGGCGATCAGCGGCAACGTCGCCCCGCGTTCGAGATGGCGGCGGAAGAGCAGCAGGCAGTTCACGCTCAGCGCGAGGCTGGTCGCGTCCGGTACGACGCGGGTGGCGAGCATCCATGCTGCGCCGGTGCCGGTGAACGCGACGAGGCCTGCGAGCGCTGGTCCGGGGCCGTTGCGCCACTCGAACAACCGGTGCATGCCGAAACCCGCGAGCAACAGGCTCAGCAGCGCCAGCAGACGCCCGGGCCACTCGGCGTCGACGTTGCCGACGGCCTGCAGCACGACGGCGATCGCCATCTGGTAGAGCGGGAACTCGCACTCGACGGCGCCGTCGGTGTCGCCGCGCCAGTCGACGCGCGGGCGCAGCGGGTCGAAACCGTCGAGCAGGAAGTTGCGCGCGATCGACTGCGTGTCGCACTCGCGCCACGACGAACCGATGCCGTGCGGCACGCCGAACCACGTCACCAGGCCGAAGCCGAGGAGCAGCAACCACGCGATCCGGCGACCGCGTACGAGGCGCGGATCGTCATTGGCCGGTTGTGGCCATGCGGGCTCGGGGTTCAGGGTACGGACCATTGGCGGGATACAGCCGGGACTCGTCCGGCGTGTGGCGAACCGGACAACATACCTCACCGCGGGGGCCGGGCGTTCGCTGTTGGTATGAACGACCCGTTCGGAGTCCGCGCCAGCCGCGAGCGGATCAGCGGCCCGCTGGCATCGGCAGTTTCGCCTGCAGTTCGAGCAGCGCCGTGGCCATGCGTTCGCCGAGCAACTGCTGGCCAGCGGCCGAGTAGTGGTTGCGGTCGACGCCGTCGAAGCCGCCGAGGGCCACGTCCTGCGTGTCGACGACGACCACGAACGGGTCGTTCGCCGCGAGCTCGCGATAGCCGGCGTTGACCAGCTGCGCGAACGGCCACACTTCGCTCTCCTTGACCAGCGCCAGCACGAACGGCACCTGCTCGGCGCGCAGCGTGGTGAAGCCACGCGTCTGCATCGTCGTGCGCAGGTAGGCGATCAGCGCCTGCATGTTCGCCTTCGCCGCGCGCGCACTCGCTTCGCGCAGGCCGTCGGTCTCGCCTTGTGCCACCAGCACCCCACGGCAGTCGATTCCGCCCGGGCCGCACGCCGCGGCGGCACCGGCGAGGTAGCCCTCGGCGAACGCGCGCGCGAGGCTGGCGTGGAAGAACGTTCGGTCCTCGAGCGCGTACGGGCCCGGCGCCGGCGGCGCACCGAGCGGATCCTGCACCCACGCTTCGATCGTCAGCGTGTCGCGGTCGTTGCCGAGCACGCGGCCCTGCTTGCCGCCGCAGACGAGCCAGCGGCCCTTGTGCTCGTCGCCGTTCCAGTTCTTGCCCGCGTCGCGAAGGGTCGTCGCCGTGGTCGTGGTGGCGCGGCTGGCGAGCACGAGCTTCTGCTCGTACGGCCTGACCGAGTGCGGCAGCGACGGATCCCACGAGTCGTGCACGAACCACATCCAGCCCGACGGCAGGCCGACCGGCCAGTCGACGAGCGGCACCAGGCCGACGCCGCCGACGGCCAGCTTGACGAAGTGCACCGGCGCACCGAACCGTTCGCGCAGCACGACGCCGGCGTGCAGTTCGGGCCCGAACAAGCGCACCGAAGCGAAGCGCGGCGGCACGCCGGCGTTGACCGGATAGTCGTACGGCGCGGTCGGCACGTCGTAGCGCTCTGGCGCGAAGTCGAGCTGGGTGAACACGCCGACGTCGTCGCGTGCGGCGAACAGGTCCGGCTGGAAGACGCGGATGCCGTCGAGTGACGGCAGCGCCGGGTGCTGGTCGACGTTGGCGACGCCGAGCATGTTCGACTGGCCGATGCAGCCGATCACCACCGTGCGCGGCCTGGCCTCCTGGCTGGCGTTCGCCGGTGGCGCACCGGTCGGTGCAGCACCAGTCGGCGTCGCGGTGTTGCGCGAGCACGCGCCGGGCAGCACGGCGAGGATGGCGGCGATCGCCGTGCAGGTCGCAGCAGGAAGGGATGCCACGTGGCCAGCGTAGCGGCGTCGCGCGCGGCAGCGAGCCCAGCGATGCCGCCGTCGTCAGCGCTGCGGCACGAGCACGGCGTGCACGAACGGGGCGGCGATCGTGCGTCCCTCCGGCACGGCGGCGCCGTCGTCGAGTTCGCACAGCCACAGGCTCGGAGCGGT
>VYME01000672.1_pt1 | contig 9895 bp, 8 predicted proteins | sample 5115281 | NCBI WGS metagenome assembly VYME01 (sample SAMN12291780, study PRJNA351875) | freshwater metagenome | isolation source: freshwater lake | place: USA: Michigan, Wintergreen Lake | collected 2013-08-08
GATCCGCGAACTGGCGGAGACGGCAGCGAGTGTGGTGGGGTTCCAGGGGAAGCTCGTGTTCGACACGTCGAAGCCCGACGGCACGCCGCGCAAGTTGATGGACGTGAGCCGGATATTCGATCTGGGCTGGCGTCCGAAGACGAATCTGCGGGAAGGGATCGCGAACGCGCTGGCGGATTATCTGGACAGGCGGTAGGCCGAAAGGCTTCGTTGGATGCGTTTTGTTGAGCGCGGACCAGATTTCCTGTGTGCGCGGCCCATGGCCGCGAAAGCGATGGTTCCGGTCGGGGCGCCTCCTTGCATCGACCGCTTTCAGGGGCGTAGCCCCCTCCTACACGGCACGTCGCTTACGTCGGATCGAAGGCCCACGAACTGTCGGAGCGGCCCATGGCCGCGAAAGCGCCGGTTCCGGTCGATGCGTTTCCTTGTATTGACCGCTTTCGGGGGCATGGCACCCTCCTACAAGAACCGCGCCTCGTTCGCCGCCTATTCCACATCCGGCAACCAGGCCGAATCCCAGAACGGATATGCGCCGAACGTATTCGCCAATCCGGCCCGTAACGGATTCCTGATGATGTAGTCGGCGGCCGAGCGGAGCGTTTCGTCGCTGCGCAACGCGTGATCGTGGAACGCCGGCGTCCAGAGCGGGCCGCGACGCATCAGTTCTCTGTTCGCTTCCCGCGCCGACGCTGACTTCATCCGGTTGACGACAGTGTCGAGTGTCCGTGAATCGGCCAGTTGCACGAGCCAATGCACGTGGTCGGGCATCAGCACCCATGCGAGAAGATCGTGACTTCCGAGGTCCCGTTGCACGAACCCGCGGATCGCCGCCGCGGCCACTTCGAAATCCGTGAACCATGGCACGCGGTGCAACGTGGTCGACGTGATGACGTAGGTCTGGCCCGGCATCGAGACGCGACCCTGGCGGAGGGCGCGGTGACCGGGGCGTGCAATGGTGGTTGGTGTGGGCATCGTGTGCCGTCGAAACGTGCCGACGGTGGAGAGTCGACGATGCGAAAAAGTCTATGGCGCAGGGTATGGCCGGCGCGAGCAACGGAATAGGGGCCGTCTTCCAATCTGGTCGATGTGCTTCCTTGCATCGACCGCTTTCGGGGGCGTGGCCCCCTCCTACACGGCATCGCTCCGCCACAATGAAAAAGGGCCCCTCACCGGGGCCCTTCTCACTTTCGCCTTCTGGTTCGGTCGCTGCCTACAGCCTTCCGATCCCGTGGTACTCCAGCCCGTACCCGCGCACCATCGCCGGGTCGTACATGTTGCGGCCGTCGAAGATCGCCTTCCGCGTGACGCGGGCGGCGATGGCCTCGAAATCCGGGCTGCGGAATTCCTTCCACTCGGTGACGATCATGAGGATGTCCGAGCCTTCGAGCGCACCCATCGGGGACGTTGCGTAGGCCACGCCCGGGCGGTCACCGAGCGCGCGGTGCGCTTCCTCGTGAGCGACCGGATCGTAGGCCACCACGGTGGCACCGCGGGCCAGCAGGCCGTCGATGATCACGAGGCTCGGCGCTTCGCGCATGTCGTCCGTGTTGGGCTTGAATGCCAGCCCCCACATCGCGATCTTCATGCCCTTCAGGCTCGCGCCGTATCGACGGTCGAGCTTCTCGAGCAGGACGGACTTCTGGGCTTCGTTCGCTTCTTCCACCGCGTCGAGGATGCGCAGCTTCAGACCGGCAGCCTGGCCGGTACGCTGGAGCGCCTTCACGTCCTTGGGAAAGCACGAGCCACCGTAGCCGGTGCCGGCGTAGAGGAAGTGATAGCCGATGCGCGGGTCCGAGCCGATGCCCTGACGCACGCGTTCGATGTCGGCGCCGACGCGCTCGGCCAGGTTGGCCAGTTCGTTCATGAACGAGATGCGCGTCGCGAGCATGGCGTTCGCGGCGTACTTGGTGAGTTCGGCGGACTTCACGTCCATCACGATCATGCGTTCGTGATTGCGCTGGAAGGGCTGGTAGAGCTGGCGCATCAGCTGCGTCGCGCGGTCGTCGTCCGACCCCACCACGATGCGGTCCGGCTTGAGGAAGTCCTCGATCGCTGCGCCTTCCTTCAGGAACTCGGGGTTCGAGACGACGGCGAACTCCTGCTTCGAGCCGCGGGCCGCGAGTTCCTCCGCGATCGCCGCCTTCACCTTTTCTGCGGTGCCGACCGGCACGGTGGACTTGTCGACGACCACGCAGTAGTGGTCGAGATGACGGCCGATGGTACGGGCGGCGGCGACGACGTACTGCAGGTCCGCAGAGCCGTCCTCCCCGGGCGGGGTGCCCACGGCGATGAACTGGATGGCGCCGTGGCGGACGCCCTCGGCGACATCGGTGGTGAACCGCAACCGGCCTGCGTCGGCGTTCCGCTTCACCATGGCCTCGAGGCCGGGTTCGAAGATGGGGATGCCACCTGCGCGGAGCATGCCGATCTTGCGCTCGTCGATGTCGACGCACAGGACGTCGTTGCCCGAGTCCGCGAGGCAGGCGCCGGACACCAGCCCGACGTAGCCTGAACCGACTACCGTGACTTTCAAATTGTTCTCCTGTCGATGTCCCGTCAGCGGCGCCTGTTCCGTGCATTCACGGGCAGGCCATGCATACGCGCACAACTGCTCGTCGGCGAGCTGGCGGCAGTGTCGAGGTGGCGCGTTGGGACGAAGCGGTACACCGGATAGCAAGAGCCGCGCCTCGATGCTTGCGACGGGGACAGGCCGGGGAGTCCGGGGCGCGTACGCAGCATCGGGACCATGTGTGCCGTCCAGCGTCACGGCCTCCGGGGGGCGACAACCGTGGCGGACCCGGCTGGCGCGGTCCCTGCATTCGGTGCGTGCCGTTCGAGATGGAAAGCGGCTGTCGGGCCCCGGATACCCCGGAGCGACGGCATCAACGGAGGTGGAATGAAGGTTCTGGTCACCGGCGGCGCCGGCTATATCGGCTCGCACACCTGCGTCGCGCTCCTCGCGGCCGGGCATGAAGTGGTCGTCGTGGACGACTTCTCCAACAGCAGCCAGGTGGTCATCGATCGCATCGAGACCATCGCTGGCAAGCGTGTGCCGTTTCACCGCGGACGCGTGCAGGAGCCTGCCGTCCTCGGGCGGGTCCTCGCGGAGCACAAGGTCGATGCGGCGATCCATTTCGCGGCTTTCAAGGCCGTAGGCGAATCGGTGGCCAAGCCCATCGATTACTACGAAAACAATCTGATGAGCCTGACGGCCGTGGTGAGAGCGCTCGATGCGGCCGGTGCCCGCCATCTGGTGTTCAGCTCGTCGGCGACGGTGTACGGCAACCCCGAGAAGGTGCCCCTCGACGAATCGGCACCGATCCAGCCGACCAATCCCTACGGCCAGACGAAGGCGATGGCCGAGCAGATCCTCCGGGATGTCGTGGTCTCGAACCCCGCATGGAAGGTGTCCCTGCTGAGATACTTCAATCCGGTGGGTGCTCATTCGAGCGGGCTCATCGGCGAGGATCCGCAGGGCCTGCCCAACAACCTCATGCCCTTCGTCGCACAAGTGGCCGTCGGCCGGCTCGCGGAGTTGAAGGTCTTCGGCGGGGACTATCCGACGCCCGACGGCACCGGCGTGCGGGACTACATCCACGTGGTCGATCTGGCAGCCGGCCACGTCAAGGCACTGGAACGGCCCGGCGACAGTGGCCTGCTGACGGTCAATCTGGGCACGGGCCGCGGGTACTCGGTCCTGGAGATGATCCGCGCGTTCCAGGCGGCCTCCGGGCGGAGCATCCCGTACCGCATCGTCGACCGCCGGCCGGGTGACGTGGCCACGGTGTACGCCGATCCGGCGCTGGCGTGGAACACGCTAGGGTGGAAGGCGGAACTCGATATCGACGCCATGTGCCGCGACACGTGGCACTGGCAGTCGCAGAACCCGCAGGGCTTCCGCCCGGCGGCATAGAAGGAAGGGCCACCGTTGCCGGTGGCCCGAAGCGCGGCAGTCAGCAAACGACCAGGCGGGCGTGGCCCGCTCCTACGGAATCCGTCACCCTGGGTGATGTGCGCGGCCGCGAAACGGCCCCTGTGGGAGCGGACCAGGCCCGGGTGGAGTACCACACTGTCGATGCGCCACCGAACGTGGTGGCGGGCCAGGCCCTTGTAGGAGCGGCCCATGGCCGCGAAAGCGTCTGTTCCGGTTGAAGCGCTTCCTTCCATCGATCGCTTTCGGGGGCATGGCCCCCTCCTACAGAAACCGTCGCTCCGATCACGACCTACGAATGCGTCCCTCCGGTCGTACGTCGCCACGCCTGCTGGGTCTGCCCTCCTCAATATACCGACCGCCCCCCCGTGATGTCGAACAGCTGGCCTGTCGTGAACGAGCATTCGTCCGACGCGAGCCACGCCACCATCGCGGCGATCTCGTCCGGCTTCACGAAGCGGCCCTTCGGTACCTGATCCAGCATCCACTTCACCTTCTCCTGCGTAAACGTCTGCAGGATCTCGGTGTCCGCCACCGACGGGCAGACGCAGTTCACGAGGATCTCGGTATCGGCCAGTTCGCGGCCCAGGGCCTTGGTGAGCGCGATCACCGCAGCCTTCGACGCGCTGTACGCAGAGAAGTTGGGGGTCCCGTTTTTGCCTGCGATCGACGCGATGTTGACGATGCGGCCGTAGCCGCGGGATCGCATCGCGGGGATCACTGCCTTGCTGCAGAGGAAGGTCCCGTCCACGTTCACCGCGAAGATCTGGCGCCAGGTGGCCAGGTCGTACTCCCAGGTCTGCACGACCGGGCCGCCGATGCCGGCGTTGTTCACGAGGATGGCGATGGGGCCGAGCTTGGCCTCGGCCGTCCGGACTGCCTGGGTGACGATGGCCTCGTCCGTGATGTCGACCGTCTGGGTGAGGAGACGCCCCCGGCCGGCGAGCGCGGTTTCGGCGATGGCGAGCGCGGCGGCGTCGCGGTCCCACAGGGCCACGCTGGCGCCGCAGGCGAGCAGACGCTCGGCGATGGCGAGGCCGATGCCGCGGGCGGCACCCGTGACGATGGCGGTGCGGTCGGCAAGATCGATATGGGTGGCCATGGGGTGTGTCTCCGCGTTGGGAGGCCGGAGGATAGCGCCCGGCATCCGTCAGCGGGCGGTTCCTCCGATCGGGAATGAGGTACCACATGAAGGTTATGTGACGCTGTCACCGCTCGGTCATGGCGGTGACCTATCATTCAGCTGGTCAGTCAGCACACAGCATTTCGGAGACTCCACAAGTGACATCGATGTCCGGCTACGAACGTGTTCCGACCCCGCGCGAGTGCCGCGTCCGGGCGACACGGCAGTCCCGCGGCTTCACCCTGCTGGAACTGCTCGTGGTGATCGTCATCATCGGGCTGCTCGCGGGTTACGTCGGCCCCAAGTACTTCGCCCAGGAAGGCAAGGCGAAGACCAAGGTCGCGAAGGCCCAGATCGACGCCCTCGAGAAGGCCCTCGACGCCTACCGCATCGACCTCGGTCGCTATCCCACGACGCAGCAGGGCCTCGCGGTACTGGAAGTCCGGCCCGAGAACGAGCCGCGCTGGCAGGGCCCATATATGAAGAAGGCGATCCCGCCCGATCCGTGGGGCAAGCCGTACCAGTACCGCGCGCCCGGCGAGAAGGGCGAGATCGACATATTCTCCTTCGGCCGCGATGGCCAGGCCGGCGGCGAGGGCGAGGATGCCGACGTGGGCAATTGGAATTGAGGACGGGGATGGACGGCGGTTCGATGTTCGGTGTGGGTCATGCCCTTGTAGGAGGGGCCCATGGCCCCGTAGGAGCGGGCCATGCCCGCGAAAGCGGTGAGCGCAAGGAAACGCTTCGACCGGAACCGTCGCTTTCGGGGCCATGGGCCCCTCCTACAAAACAATTGATCCTATCGTGACCCCCGGACCATGCGCTTCCAGGTAAAGGCCATGAAGGCTAGCGAAGGCGTCGTGTCGCTCGCGCTCGATGCGCGCGATGCGGGCGACGCCCGGGCGCAGGCGGTGGACAAGGGCTATGCCGTGCTCGGCGTGACGGGCGGGGCGTGGTCGCTCTCCATGCCGCGGCGCCGTCAGCGATTTCCCCTGCTGCTCTTCACGCAGGAACTCCTCGCCCTGCTGAACGCGGGCATCAGCCTGGTCGAAGCCCTCGAGACGTTGTCCGAGAAGGAATCCCGGGGCGAGAGTCGCTCGGTGCTCGAGCGGCTGCTCGACCTCCTGCGCGAGGGCAAGTCGTTCTCCGCAGCGCTTCAGGCGAACCCCGCCATCTTTCCTGAGCTGTACGTCGCGACGGTCCGGGCGAGCGAGCGCACCGGCGATCTCTCCGAGGCGCTCGCCCGCTACGTCACCTATCAGACGCAGCTCGACCTCGTGCGGAAGAAGCTCGTGAGCGCGTCGATCTACCCGGCGATCCTGCTGATCGTGGGCGGCATGGTGACCATGTTCCTGCTGGGCTACGTCGTGCCGCGCTTCAGTCATGTGTACGAAGACATGGGCGGCGACCTCCCGCTGCTGTCGAGACTGCTCCTGCAATGGGGTTCGTTCATCGACACGAACGGCGCGCTCACCGGCGGCGTTTTTCTTGCCGTGGTGGGTCTTATCGCGTGGTGGGTGGTCCAGCCCGGGACCCGCGCGCGGATGCTCCGCGCGATGCGCCGCCTGCCCGGCTTCCACGAGCGCGTGCGCGTGTACCAGCTCACGCGCTTCTACCGCACGCTCGGGATGCTGCTGACCGGCGGCATCGCGGTCGTGCCCGCGCTGTCCATGGTCGCTGGCTTGCTCGACGCCGAACTGCGCGCCCGCCTCGATCAGGCCACGCGCCTCGTCCGCGAGGGCCGGCCGATGTCGGACGCGATGGAAACGGCCGGGCTCGTCACGCCGGTCGCAATGCGGCTCCTGCGGGTCGGCGAGCGCAGCGGCCAGATGGGCGAGATGATGGAGCGCATCGCCACGTTCCACGACGAGGAGATGGCGCGCTGGGTGGATTGGTTCACGAAGACGTTCGAGCCGCTGCTGATGGCGCTGATCGGTGTGGTGATCGGCGGGATCGTGGTGCTGATGTACCTGCCGATCTTCGAGCTGGCGGGGAGCGTGCGATGAGATCCATTCACGTAGGAGGGGGCAATGCGCGTGTAGGAGCGGGCCATGCCCGCGAAAGCGGTGAGCGCAAGGAAACGCTTCGACCGGAACCATCGCTTTCGGGGCCATGGGCCCCTCCTACAGGGTGTGCATCCAGCCGCACGCACCTGCCGGCTGTTGTCCCATGAAACCCCACGACCTCTCCCCCCCGCACATCTTTGCGCCCGCCGATTTCGCGCGGGCCCGGGACGCCGCGCGGGTGTCGGGGCGACGCATCGTCGACTGCCTCGAAGCCGACAGCGGACTCGAATCCGAGGCTTTCGTGCAATCGCTCGCCGCGGCGCTCGTGCTGCCGGCGATGACGATGGATGCTCTCCACGCAGCGCAGACGGCCTTCGACGTCCTGCCGTACTCCGAGGCCATGGCGCGCGAATGCGCGGCCCTCCGGGATGCATCGGGAGGACTGCTCCTCGTCCATGGCGATCCGTTCGACGAGCGCTTCCGCCACTGGGCGGACGAGCGGATCGCGGAGCCGTTCGAATTGCGTCTCGCGCATCACGCCGATCTCGCCGCCTGGTTGTCGCGGCAGGGCGAGACGCTGCGGGCGATGGAGAGCATGGTGGTCGAGTCGCGTCGGGAGTCCGACGGCGGCACGGCGGTCGCCGATCTTTCGCTGAAAACGATCAGCGAGGATGCGAGTCCGGTGGTGCGGCTCGTCAACTCGACGCTCTACGATGCCCTGAAGACCTCGGTGAGCGACATCCACCTCGAGACCACGCCGGCCGGGCTCACCATCAAGTACCGCATCGACGGCGTGCTCTCCCTCGTGAGCCACGTGCCGGGACTCGAGACCGCCGAGCACGTGATCTCGCGCATCAAGGTGATGTCCGAACTGGACATCGCCGAGCGTCGCGTGCCGCAGGACGGTCGTTTCAAGGTGCACACGCAGGGCCGCGAGATCGATTTCCGCGTGTCGATCATGCCGTCGATCTTCGGCGAGGATGCCGTGCTGCGGATCCTCGACAAGCAGAGTCTCGCGGACGAGGTGAAGGGCCTCTCGTTGGACAGCCTCGGCTTCGACGAGGCCGCGAAGTCCTGGATGCGCCGCCTGTCGTCCGAGCCCTACGGCATGCTGCTGGTCACCGGCCCCACGGGCAGCGGCAAGACGACGACGCTCTACGCCGCGATCTCCGAGATCAACCACGGCCACGACAAGCTCATCACTATTGAGGATCCGGTCGAGTACCAGCTGCCCGGTGTGCTGCAGATCCCTGTGAACGAGAAGAAGGGCCTCACCTTCGCGCGCGGTCTTCGATCCATCCTGCGGCACGATCCGGACAAGATCATGGTCGGCGAGATCCGCGACGCCGACACCGCGCAGATCGCCGTGCAGGCGGCGCTCACCGGCCACCTCGTCTTCACCACCGTGCACGCGAACAACGTCTTCGACGTGATCGGCCGCTTCACGCACATGGGGGTCGACCCGTACAGCTTCGTGGCCGCGCTGAACGGCATCGTCGCGCAGCGCCTCGTGCGGGTGAACTGCCCGCACTGCGCCACGGACGATCACCCCGACGACGACCTCCTCGCGGCATCCGGTCTCGACCGCACGCGGGTGGAAGGCTTCGTGTTCCGCGCCGGCCGTGGTTGCGGCCACTGCCGAGGCAGCGGCTACCGCGGACGCAAGGCGATCTCGGAGATGCTGCTGCTCACCGACGAGCTGCGCGAGCTCATCACATCGAAGGAGCCCATCCGCCGCGTGAAGGAAGCCGCGCGGGCGGGCGGGACGCGCTTCCTGCGCGATTCGGCGCTGGACCTCGTGGCCCGCGGCGAGACCACCCTGACGGAGATCAACCGTGTCACTCTTGTGGCGTGATGCCCTCATCGTGAGGCTCGCGCCCCACGGCGTGCGCATCGAGCGCCGCCGACGCGGGCTGCGCCAGGTCACCACGGCGCCGATCGAACTGACGCTCGCGCCGACGGCGGACGGCGGTGCGCCGTGGAACGCCGCGGTGGATGCGCTGGAGGCGGAGTTGTCGACGCCACGACTGCGCGGTGCCGATCTCGACGTCACCGTCGGCGATGCGTTCGCGCGCTGGATGCTTCTGCCCTGGAGCCCGGCACTCGCGACCGACTCGGAACGCCTCGCCTATGCGCAGCTCGAGTTCGAGTCGGTGCACGGCGAGCGTGCCCGCGCGTGGCGCATCCGCCTGGGCGACGCCCGACCCGGCGAGCCGTCACCTGCCTGCGCCATCGATGACGCCCTGCACGAACGTCTCGCCGCCGTGGCCACGGCCGCGGGGGGGCGGCTCACCGCGGTACGCCCAGCCTTCGGCGCTGCCCTCGACCGCCATCGTCGTGCGCTGTCCGCGCCATCGGCGGCGTTTGCCCTCGTCGAGCGCGGGCGTTGCACGGTCGCGGCCTTCGAGCGCGGACGCTGGCGCCATCTCGAATCCGTGCGGCTCACGGGCCGTGTCGCGGATGTCATCGCGGCGACGCTAGCCCGCGTCGACGCGCTCGGCATCTGCCCGGACTCGCCGCGTCGCCTGCACGTGGTGTTCGAGACGCAGGGGGAAGTGCTGCCGGCGCGGATCGGGCAATGGGATGTCGTGACGGCCGACGACGCAGCGCCGGCGGCCGGCGCCCGGGTCGCGTGGGGGCGACGGTGAGCGTGCGTCCGACCGCGATCGATTTCGCCGGCAAGGCGCGGCCGGCACGACTGCTCGGCACCGTGCTCGCGGCAGTCGGTGTTGCCGCGGCCCTGTGGGCCTGGGCCGAGGTGCGCGACGCGCAGGACGAACGCGACCGCCAGACCGAACGTCTCGACGACACGCGCCGCCTCGCGCGCCGCGCGCT
>VYME01000674.1_pt1 | contig 9869 bp, 11 predicted proteins | sample 5115281 | NCBI WGS metagenome assembly VYME01 (sample SAMN12291780, study PRJNA351875) | freshwater metagenome | isolation source: freshwater lake | place: USA: Michigan, Wintergreen Lake | collected 2013-08-08
GTCGCGGCCGCGGCGGCGGCGAAAAAGCCGCCCAAGGCGTAGGGGCCGGGCGTGCAGCCGCAGCCCCAACCGCCCTTCGAAAGGCCGCGCGCCTTGCGCCAGATCCGCCAGTTGCGCGGCGGCGTGGTGGCGGGCGTGATGGAAAAGGCGAGCGATCTGGACTTGTCGATGTTCGTCGCATCCTTCGCGCGCTCGGGGCTCGTGGCCGACGAGGGCGACGGGCCGTCGCATGTGCCACCCCCGGCCTATGGCTATGATCACGGCGCCATCGTCGATCCGTCGATGCTGCCCGCCCCCAAACGGAAATTCGGAAGGAAACCCGCTATGTCGAGCGATCCCTGGGCGCCGTCGGAAGAGCAGAAGCGCATGCTCGCCTTCATCGACAAATCGGTGCGCCTCGTGAACCGCGAGATCATCCATAAGCAGATCCCGGGGCTGACGAAGGAGCGCTTCGTCGAATTCGCGGCGTCGGTGGCACGCCTGCGTGCCGATTATCTGGCCAGCGCCATGGCCGCCTTCCTCGACGGCAAGGGCGAAGCCGCGGAACTCGACGAGCTTTCGCGCAAACGCGAATTGTTCGAGGAAGGCGTCAAAGCCTACGAAGCGCTGCACCGCGCGCTGGAGCGCGGCTATATCGACCCCGAAGGGACGAAGGGGTAGGGGTGACGGTAACGATTGTTGTGTTATAATTGGAACATGCCGCGCAAATCTAGCAGCCTCGGTAACTTCACAGCCAGCGTGACCCGCGAAGGGCGCTGGTTTGTGGCGCAGTGCCTGGAAGTCGATGTGGCGAGCCAAGGCAGCAGCGAGAAATCGGCGCTCGCCAATCTGGCAGAGGCGTTGGAGCTTCATTTCGAGGCGCCGGTTGCGACCGCCAAGCCGCGCATTCGGGCCGTTCCCGCCAAAGCCGCTTAAAGCGCTTCGAACTCGTCCACGCTCAAATTCGCCTGCCGCAAGATGCTGCGTAGCGTGCCGGTCGCGAGTTCGCGATGGCGCGGCACGATCGCCGTGCGCATGCCGGACGCATCTTGCTTCGCCAGTTTGACGTGGCTGCCCTTTTGACTCACCGGCACGAAGCCCGCCGCCTGCAACTTCCGGATCACATCCGCGAATTTGTAGGCGAGCCGGCCCATCGGCGGTCAGCTCACCCGCACTTCGAAAATCCGCAGGTCGTGCAGGTGTCGCAGCCTTCCATGCGGATCAGCGTCGGCGCGGTGCATTTGGGGCAGTGACGCGCCCCGGCGAGCCTGGCGGTCGAACCGTCCGGCGGCGCGCCCGTAAACAACGCCGCGACCGTGCCCGACGACGCATTCGTGTTCGCGACTGCGTCCGGCGTTTCCACCGCCGCACCGCCGCCCATCGCGGCGACGGGCATGTGTTCGGCCGCCGGATCGCTGGGCAAAGCTTCGCCGGGGCGCAGGAAGCCGATCTGCACCATGTGGCGCTCGATCACTTCGCCGATGGCGGCGAGCAGCGAGGGCACGTAGCGCCCGCCCATCCACTGGCCGCCGCGCGGGTCGAACACGGCTTTGAGTTCTTCCACCACGAACGACACGTCGCCGCCGCGCCGGAACACCGCCGAGATCATGCGCGTCAGCGCCACGGTCCAGGCGTAGTGCTCCATGTTCTTCGAATTGATGAACACTTCGAACGGCCGGCGGCGCCCATCGGCGACCACGTCGTTGATGGTGATGTAGAGCGCGTGTTCCGCGTCCGCCCATTTGATCTTGTAGGTCTGGCCCGGCAACGCCTCGGGCCGGTCGAGCGGGCGCGTCATGTAAACGACACTCGCCTCGTAATGATCCTCGGGTTTGGCGGGCGACTTGGCGAAGGGCAGCGATTGCTGGGCGGCCGGCTTCTTCGGCTCGTCCTTTTTCACGCTCAGCACCGCGCCCGTGATGTCGTTGGGGCGATATGTCGTGCAGCCCTTGCAGCCCAGCGCATAGGCCTGCGTGTACACGTCCTTGAACGCCTCGAAGGAAATATCCTCCGGGCAGTTGATCGTCTTGGAGATCGAGGCGTCGATGTACTTCTGTACCGCCGCCTGCATCACCACGTGTTCGGCGGGCGTCAGGCGCTGCGCGTCGACGAAGTAATCCGGCAATTGCGCGTTCTCGCCGAACATCCGCTTGTAGAGGCGATAGGCGTGGTCGGAGACTTCCTCCTGCCGGCGCGTGCCGTCGGGCAGCAGCACGGTGCGCATGTAGCTGAACGAGAAGACGGGCTCCAAGCCCGAGGACACGTTGTCCGCCATCAGCGAGATCGTGCCGGTGGGGGCGATCGAGGTCAGCAGCGCGTTGCGAATGCCGTATTTGGCGATGCCGTCTTGAATCTCGGGTTCGAGAATCTTGACCTGCTCGCCTTGCAGATATTTCTCGCGATCGAATAGCGGGAAGGCGCCCTTCTCGCGCGCGAGGTCGATCGACGCCGCATAGGCAAGACGGCGGATCGCCCCCATCCAGCGCTCGGTTTGCAGCACGGCGGGCTCCGAGCCGTAGCGCAGCCCGCACAGGATCAGCGCGTCGGCAAGGCCGGTGACGCCAAGCCCGATGCGGCGCTTGGCCTTGGCTTCGGCGGCTTGCGCGTCGAGCGGGAAGCGCGACACGTCGGTCACGTTGTCCATCATGCGCACGGCGAGCTTCACCACGCGCGCGAGTTCGGCTTCGTCGAGTTCGGCGTTCGCCTCGAACGGGTTCTTCACCAGTGCTGCGAGATTGACCGAGCCGAGCAGGCACGCGCCATAGGGCGGCAATGGCTGCTCGCCGCACGGGTTCGTCGCCGCGATCGATTCCGCGTACCAAAGATTATTGGCGCGGTTGATGCGGTCGATGAAGATCACGCCGGGTTCCGCGTAGGCGTAGGTCGCGCGCATGATCTTGTCCCACAGCTCGCGCGCGCGCAGCGTTTTGAAATGCGTGCCGTTGAAGCTCAGCTCCCACGGCGCGTCCTCCTTCACCGCCGCCATGAAGGCGTCGGTGACGAGGACGGAAAGATTGAACATGCGCAGGCGGCCGGGCTCGCGCTTGGCTTCGATGAACGCCTCGATATCCGGGTGGTCGCAGCGCAGTGTGGCCATCATCGCGCCGCGCCGATGGCCCGCCGACATGATCGTGCGGCACATCGCGTCCCACACATCCATGAAGGACAGCGGGCCGGACGCGTCCGCGCCCACGCCCTTCACGGGGGCACCCTTGGGGCGCAACGTGGAGAAATCGTAGCCGATGCCGCCGCCCTGCTGCATCGTCAGCGCCGCTTCGCGCAGATGGCCGAAAATGCCCGACATGTCGTCGGGCACCGTGCCCATGACGAAGCAGTTGAACAGCGTCACGTGCCGCGCGGTGCCGGCCCCGGCGACGATGCGGCCCGCCGGCAGGAATTTGAAATCCTCCAGCGCCGAGCGGAATTCGGCCGCCCAATGGGCGCGCGCCTCGGGCGCCTCGGCTTCGGCCAGCGCGTTCGCCACGCGCGTCCAGGTATCCTCGATCGACTTGTCGATCGCGGCCCCGTCGGGCGCTTTGAAACGGTACTTCATGTCCCAGATTTGCTGGGAAATGGCGGCGATGGGGCGCATGGCGTGTCGGTTTCCCGTAAACGAAGGGAAGGAAAAGATCTCGGTGCGCCAGGGAAGTTAAGAGCCTCGGCGCGGCTTGGCAATCGAAAACGTTCTCCATATGTTTCAACAGGCGATGCGCCCACAACATATTGTGGAATTGCCGAAAATCGACTTGTCCAAGCAATCCACAGGCTCGTGATCCCGCCGCTTTGCGCAGTCGCGGCGAGCCGGGCGCGCGCGCTAACATGAGCAGACGGGCGGGCCGTTCTGGACATTGACGCGCCCCGAAACGGAGGACGGCATGACTCCTTTGCTGACGCGCGTCACTGTTGCCGAGGCCGAGACGCTGCCCCTGCCGCCGGGCCGCTTCAGCGCCCTGGCGCTGGAGGCGCCGGGATTGGAGGCGCGCTGGTATTGCCCGCCCAATCCCGATCCGCAGACGCCGCACGAGCGCGACGAGGTCTATGTCGTGGTGCGCGGGACGGGCCAGTTCGAACGCGATGGCGTCCGCGTGCCGTTCGGGCCGGGCGATCTGCTGTTCGCCGCGAAGGGCGACACGCATCGCTTCGTCGGCCATTCGCCCGAGACGGCGGTCTGGGTCGTGTTCGGCGGGAAGGTCTAGCCGAGATCGGCGGCGCGCGGGAAGGCGCGCACGCGGACCTTGCCATCGCGCCCGCGTAGATCGACATCGGCCGCCGCGATGCCGCGCGCATCCAGCGTCTCGTCGGCGATGCCCGCGCGCGCCAGCACCGTGTCCGCGACCACGAGTTCGACGCCGAAATCCTTGGTCAGCCCCTCGATACGGCTCGCGGCATTCACCGTGTCGCCGATCGCCGTCAGATGCATGGCGCGCGCATAGCCCATCTCGCCGACGATCGCGGGGCCCGCATGCAGGCCGATGCCGATTTTGAGCGGCGCTTTCAGATCGTGCGCGAGTTCGGCGTTGAGCTTGTCGAGGGCGTCGCCCATCGCCTTGGCGGCGGCGAGCGCCATTCGCGCGGCGGAACTCGCGTCGCGCCCGTCGGTGCCGAACAGCGCCATCACGCCGTCGCCGATGAATTTGTCGACGTAACCGCCATTCGACTCGATCGCGCGGCCCATCGCGGCGAAATAGCGGTTGAGCAGGAACACCGTGTCGAACGGCAATTGGTCGGCCGACAGGCCGGTGAAGCCGCGCAAATCGGCGAACAGCACGACGATGTCGAGTTCGCGCCCCGTCCCGTGGCCTTCGCCCGTGCGCGCGGTCGCGGGTCCCGCAAAGGGGGGCAATAGCGGCACGATCGATATCGGTCCCTTGCCGGCGACGAAGGCCTGGCAGGCGAGCCGCACGATCGCGGTGCCGTTCGCACCGTCGGGATCGGCGCCGACGCGCGCGAGCACTTTGCGTTCGGCCGGTGCGGCGGGCGTGAGATCGGAGGCCCCGGCGACGATGCGCACGCGGCAGGTCGAACAGCGCCCGCGCCCGCCGCACACGCTGGCATGCGGCACGTCGTTGGCGCGCGATGCGCCCAGCAGCGACAATCCGGGTGCCACGCGCGCCTTGCGTCCGTCGGGATAGACAATGACGATGCCCGCCCGCATGCGCTTGATCTGGCCGCGCAGCAATCCGATGGCGGCCGCGATCAATACGGCGATCCACCAGAAACGCTCGATCTGCGCCGCGCGCCCGAGCAACGTTTCGAAAGCCTCGCCGCGCGGAATGCGATACTCCGCGTCGAATTGCGCGCGGAACGCCGGCTCTGCGAGCAGCGCTTCGGCTTCGCGCAAACCCGCGACAAGGCCCAGCAAAGCGAGGATCGGCAGCAGGATCGCGCCGCAGGCGAGCGTGGCGCGCCAGTGCGGATAGAACGGCTTCAAGCGCAGCCAATGCGCCACGCCGATGCAGCCATGGAACCACACGACGCTGAGCCCGATGGCGAGATCGATCGCCACGCCGGGGCTGAGCGTCGCGCCGCCGACGACGGCGGTGTGGAAGGGCAAGTAGCCGAAATCCTCGCTGCCGGCGCGCACCAGCGTCACGTGCCCGGCTATCAGCGGCACGATCATGAGGCCGAGCAGAAGCTGCAGCACTTCGGCGGGCTTCATGCCGCGCCAGGATTCGCGCGTCGCCAGCGCGTAAAGCCCCAGCGACGCGTGCAGAACCAGCGCGCCGTAGACCAGCAGCGTGCCGGGCAGCGAGCGCAGGAGGACGAAAACCGGTACGGCGAAGGCTTCGGCCGCCGACAGCGAGATCAGCATCGCCGCGTGGTTGGCGAGATGCGTGGCGACGTAGGCGAACAGAACGAGCCCCGCCCCCAAGCGCAAGCCGCGCAGGGCGGCGGGGCTCATGCGCCGCCCTCGGCTTCCAGTTTCGCGCTGGCCGCTTCGATGCGCGTCTCGATCTCGCGCATGAAGGCGGCGCGCGGCATGCCGGGCGCGATCGCGCCCAGCACCTCGACGCGGATCGTGCCGGGATGTTTGAGGAAGCTGCGCCGCCCCCAAACCTGGCCGGAGTTCAACGCCACCAGCACGCAGGGCGCGCCGAGCTTCGCGTAAAGGCCCGCCGTGCCCGGTTGATAGGGATGCGCGGCGGTCGAAGCGCCGGGCTTCACGCGCGTGCCTTGCGGGAAAATGACGATTTGCCGCCCCTCCGCGATCGCGCCCGCCGCCGCGTCGAGCATGCGCTTCAGCGCCTTGCCGCCGCCCTTGCGGTCGATCGGGATCATCCTCTGCTTGCGCGCAAGCCAGCCGTAGATCGGGATGCGCATCAGTTCCCGCTTCATCACATAGGCCGGATCGGGACAGACCAGATAGAAATAGAGCGTATCCCACGCCGATTGATGCTTCGACGCGATCAGGCCGGGCTGCTTCAGCAATTCGACCTGGCCGCGCAATTCGATCTTCGCGCCGACGAAGACGCGCAAGCCCGCGCATACGAGCCACGCCCAGCCGCGCGCCAGGCGATTGACGTACGCGCGCGGCATCAGGAGCAACGGCAGCGCGCCGATCAGCGCCGTGACCGTGATGCCGAAAAACCAGGCATTGAAAAGCAGCGAGCGCGTATGGACGATCACGGGATTTCCCCGGGCGCGAGGTCGGTTTCGGGCGGCGGGACCGGCAGATAGGGACGGATCAGCGCGCCCAGGAATTTGTGATATTCGCCCTGCACCAGCGCGAAGGTACCGGGCCAGCGCCACCAAGCTTCGATGCGGAAGCCCTCGGGAAAAACGGGATGCGCGACGATCCTTGCATCGGGCATCGCGCGGCGGAACTCGAGCAGCGAGCGGCGCATATGGTAGTTCGCGGTGACGAGCCGCAAGGACGCGAAGCCTTCGCGTTCCATCCACGCGGCGGTTTCGCGCGCGTTGCCCAGCGTCGAATCGGCGGCGTAGCCGAGTTCGACGCAGCATTCGACCTCTTGCGGCGACTGGCGCGCGATCCGCAGCAATTCCTGCACTTCGACGCCCCGATAGACGCCGGAGACCAGCAGTTTCTTGCCGCGGCCGGCGGCGAGCAGATGCAAGCCTTCGCGCAGCCGCAACGGCCCGCCGGTCAACACCACGATCGCGTCGGTCACGTCGCCCGCGTCAGGGCCGGGGGCGCGGTCGATCGTCTGCGCGAACCAGACGAGCCCGCCGGCATAGGCCAGCGCGCCCGCCGCCAGCAGCAGGAATATCCACGCGAAAGGTCCGCCGCGCCCGCGTCTCATGGCGCCCCCTCCAGCAAGACCTCGACCGCGGCGGCGAGGTCTTCGTGCACGCGCACCGGCAGAACGTCGGCCGGAATCCCCGCCGCCTGGATTTTGGCGCCGTGGCCCGTTCGCACCAGATGGCGCGGACAGCCCGCTTTGGCCGCCGCTTGCAGATCGCGCAGATTGTCCCCGACGAACGGCGTCGCGGCCGCGACCGTGCGGAAATGGCGGATCGCATCCAGCAGCATGCCGGGCTCCGGTTTGCGCCGCGGCGAGGCGTGCGCGTCGGGGCAGTGGAAGATCGCGTCGAGCGACGCCCCCTCGCGCGCCAATTCGTCGCGCAGCTTGGCGTGGATGCGCGCCAGCATCGCCTCGTCGAAAACGCCCTTCGCGATCGCCGCTTGATTGGTGCAGATCGCGACCGCGAAACCGGCCGCGTTCAGCCGCGAAACGGCTTTGGCCGCGCCCGGCAGCATCACGAGCTCGCCCGGATTCTTGACGTAATCCGGGCGGTCCTCGTTCAACACGCCATCGCGATCGAGCAGCACGAGCTTCATCGGCGTCCTTTTACATGATCGGCGCCAACGCGCGCATCACACGATCCGCGCCAAGGCCCGCAGCACGGTCGCGTAGGCGGAAAGCGCCGCGACCAGCGTCGCCGCCAGCGGAACGCAAGCCAGTATCGCCCAGCCCCACAGATCGAGCGTCGGCAGCGGAAAGGCGAGGGCGCCCGTCGCGGTCGCCAGCAGATAGGCGCCGGCCAGCACCCCCGCCCCGGCGCCTGTGCCGATCGCCGAGCCGGCGAAGGCCAAGCGCAGCGCCGCGCGCGCGAATTGGCGGGCGATGTAGCGGTCTTCGGCGCCGACCAAATGCAGAATGTCGACCGCCTCGCGATGCATGGCGAGACCCGCGCGCGTCGCGAAACCGACCGCGCCGGCGGCGGCGATCGCGACCGCGACGACGACGACCAGCGCCACGATGCCGGCCGCGCGCGCCACGGCCAGAAACCCGCCCAGCCAGCGCGCATGATCGTCGACTTGCGCGCCCGGGGCGGCGGTCTTGAGCGTCGATTCCAAAGCGCCGGCGTCGAACGCGACGCCCTTTTTCAGCCGCGCGTCGATCAGCGTGGGCAACGGCAGGTCGCGCACGTTCTCCGCCCCCAGCCAGGGGGCGAGCAGCGCCTCGGCGCGTTCGCGGGGCAGGGCTTGGGCGCGTTCGATCGCGGGATCGAGCCGCAGAATATCCAGCACGTCGCGCAGCTGCTGCGCGTGGCGCGCGGGATCGGGCGTCGCCGGAATCTCGATCGTCGCGATCCCTTCGAAATCGGCGCGCCATTTCGATCCGGCGGAGGACAGGGCGAGGGCGAGCCCCAGCGCAAGGGCGGCAAGCAGCGACAGTGTGCCGATCACGCCCGCGATCCAGCGCCGCTCGCGGTCGCGCTCCAGCCCGAGTTCCGAGCCTTTCAGTTCGCCGCCCCCGACTGGCTTGCGGGCGCCCCTCACGCGGCACCCTTGCGCGTTTGATAGAGGGCGCCGCCGTCCAAGCGCAGCTCCGGATGCCGCGATTCCTGGACGAGCTGCATGTTGTGGGTCGCGATGACGATGGTGGTGCCCAGGCGGTTCAGTTCGTCGAACAGGCGCATCAAGCGCACCGCGATCCGGTCGTCGACATTGCCGGTGGGTTCGTCGGCGATCAGCAGCCGCGGCCGGCCGATCACCGCGCGCGCGATCGCCACGCGCTGCTTCTGCCCGCCGGACAAAGTGGGGGGGAGCGCGTTCAGATGGTCGCCCAGGCCCACCCAGGCGAGCAGCTCGGCCGCGTGTTCGCGCACTTGCGAATCGGCGATGCCTTGCACGCGCAAGGGCAGGGCGACGTTGTCGATGACCGTCATATGGTCGAGCAGCCGGAAATCCTGGAACACCACGCCGATCTGGCGGCGCAAGGGCGGCAGGTCGCGGCGCGCGATGGCGGTCACGTCCTCGCCGAATAATTTGACGGTGCCCCGGGATGGCTTGCGGGCGAGGTAAAGCAGCGACAGCAGCGAGGACTTGCCCGCCCCCGAGGCGCCCGTCAGGAAATGCAGGCTGCCCGGGGCCAGGGAAAAGCTAATATCGCGCAGGATTTCCGGCCCCAGCCCGTAGCGCAAACCGACGCGTTCGAAACTCACCATGCCGTCCCGCACCCTTCCGGAATACGGCGCGGACGGCCGCGCCTCGGAACACGCGGGCAGCCTGACACGCGGCGCGCGTTCCCGGCAAGCTTGCCGGGTCCGCCCCGCGCCCCCTATAAACGTCTCGGGTTTCTCGCGTTTCCGCCGTTGGGAGTCGCTTCCGGCACGTCCCTCATGATTGTCGCCTGCCCGCAATGTTCGTCGCGATTCCGTGTGCCCGAAGACGCGTTGGGGGCCGGCGGACGCGCCGTGCGTTGCGGCAATTGCGGCCATAGCTGGATACAGCGGCCGCGCCAGGCGATCCTCGAGGTCAATCACCGCTTCCCGCGCACCGAAAAGCGTCTGAAGAAAGACGAGCCGGCGGCCGCCATGTCCGCCCCTGCCGCCGCGCGCGCCGCCGGTCGCGGCCTGCTGGATATCGCGCAGGAAGAAATGGCGCCGTCCTTCGCGCCGCCGCCCCCGGCGCCGCGCATGGC
>VYME01000680.1_pt1 | contig 9820 bp, 9 predicted proteins | sample 5115281 | NCBI WGS metagenome assembly VYME01 (sample SAMN12291780, study PRJNA351875) | freshwater metagenome | isolation source: freshwater lake | place: USA: Michigan, Wintergreen Lake | collected 2013-08-08
GGGGCCGGCCCTCAGGCCAGGCGCGACGCGCGGCGGATGCGGGCCGCGGCGTCCTGCACCTGCTTCTGCGCGCCGGCGATGTCGGCGAACTGGTCGAACAGCACGACCAGGAAGCTGTCGGTGAGGTCGAGGAAGACCGCCTTGCCGTGGGTGGCGTGCACGGTCAGCTGCGAGCAGCTGCCCATGTTGCCTTCGCCCAGGCTCTTGTTGGCGGTCATCAGCAGGTAGGACGACAAGCCAGCGACGACGTCGGCGCCGATCGCATCGTCGAGCGACGACGCGGCCATCAAGCCGTCGTTGGTCAGCACCGCGGCCCCGCGCACCCCGGGGGCCCGGCGCAACTCGACCACGGCATCGTGGATCTTGCTCATGTTCCGCTCCCTTCGGCCGCGTGCAGCGCACCGGCGACGATCTCCTGCAGTTCCGCCATCACCTGCGTGAGGTCGGTGCCTTCGTCGCACTGCACCGCGGCGAGCGCCTCGCCGTAGACGCAGATGCAGACGTGGCCGAACGCGCCGTCGACGACGGTCTTGTTGGCACTGCCGATGTCGAGGCGCTTGGCGAAGCGGTGCGCGGCCTTGGCCACGACGCGGACGACGCGCAGGAACGGGTCGCGCCCGTCGCGGATCGCGCCCTTCACCAGCGCCTTGCTGCCGCGGATGAACGTCGCCTTGCGCACGCCGGCGAGATCGGCGACGTGGGCGAGGCCGTCGCGCACGCGCGCCATCGCCTCGTCCCCCTGGGGCTTCGGCACCGCCGCCAACGACGGGTGCGCCAGCGAGCCGTGTGCTTCGACGTCCTCGAGCAAGCCGTCGATGTCGTCGCCGCGGTCGGCGAGCCCCTGCACGTGCGCCAACAGCGTCTGCAGTTCGGCGTCCTGCGGGTCGAGTTCTTGCAGCTTCTGCAAGTGCTCCATCGCCCCGTGCACGGCGCCGATGCGGTACAGCACCTCGCCGAGCAGCCGGCGGGCTTGCGCATCGCCCGGCGCCATCGCCACCGCGCGCTGCAGGCAGCGCACGGCCTCTTGGCCCTCGCGCGCGGCGAGGTCGCGGTAGAAGCCGACGAGGCGCGCCTGCCCGAGCACGAGCCAGCAACCCGGATCGTCGGGGAAGCGCAGGCTCCACTCCTGGCAGGTCGTGTGCAGCGCCGCCTGGTCGCCGAGCTCGATCTGCAGCTGCGCCAGTTCGCGGTAGGTCGCCGCGTTCGGCGCCCGCGTCAGCTTCGCGCGCAGCTCGGCGGCCTGCTTGCCGCGCAGACCGCGGCGTGCGCAGTCGAGCAGCTGCCGCAGTTCGGGCGCCTTCGGGAACAGGGCGAGCCCGTCCTCGGCGATGCGCTCGGCTTTGTCGTGCAGGTCGAGGTTGATGTAGACCTGCCCGAGGTCGACGAAGGTCGAGGGCGAAGGCTGCTCGCGGGCCCGTTGCTCGAGGCGCCGCAGCTCCTTCCAGATCTTCATGCGCTGGATCAGGTGCATGGTTGGCCTCAGCGGAACAGGACCAGCTCGCCCGTGGTCGCGGGGAGCGCGATGAGAAGGTCGTCCAGCCCGGCCATGCCGGGGCTGGTGCCGTTCTGGGAGTACTCCCACAGCAGCGCCAACGAGTCGCCCTGGTAGGCGAGCAGCACGTCGCGCAGCGGTTGGGTGCGAGTCTTCGGCCGCCGCACCTGCAGCAGCAGGCGGTTGCCGCGCAGTTGCAGACCGTGTTGCACGTCGCCGTCGAGCGCGGCCTGGCCCACGATCGAACCACTGGTGCGGTCGATGGCGAGCAGCTTCTTGTCGGCGCCGATCGCCAGCACGGTGTTGCGACCGAGCGCCAGCTGGCCGTCGACCGGCGGCTGACCGGTGGTGACGACCCAGACGACGCGCTCCTGGTCGACGTCGAAGCAGCGCACGTTGCCGTCGGCGCCGCCGAAGAACAGCTGGCCGCGCTCGGCGAGCACCCGCGTCGTCAGGCCGACCGGGCTCTTCAGGACGCCTCGGCTCTTGCCGTCGACGGCGTCGAACACCAGCACGCGCCCGTCGGTGGTGCCGATGTGGACGTGGCGGCGGTCGATGGTCGGCGGCCCCGACGGCTGCCCGTCCAACGACACCGACCAGACCTCGTGGCCGTTCGCCTGTTCCCAGCAATGCAGCACACCGGCGCGGTCGACGACCGCGACGCGGCCATCGGCGACCATCAGCTCGGTCGCCGGCCCGCCGCCGATCGCCATCGACCAGCCGGCGCTGCCGGGCGTGCCCTCGAGGGCGATGCACTCGACGGTGTTCTCGTTCGAGGCGAAGAACACGCGGCCGCCCTGCACCACCGGCGTCGAGTCGACGGCGCGGAGGCCGGGCAAGGCGCGCACGTGACGGCTGGTGCCGTCGGTGTGCACGAGGCCGAGGCGACCGCCGCGCAAGCCGACGGCGAGCCAGCCCTCGCCCATGCCAACGCCCGTCTGCACCGGCGCGTCGAAGGCGATGCGCCGCTCGGCGACCACCGCCAACACGGCGTCGACCACCGCCGCCTTCGCCGGCTCGATCACGAGCTGGCGCGGCTCGAAGCCGTCGAGGCGCACTTCCAGCGACACCGCCGCCTTGCCCTGGCACAGGATCAGCGCCGGCGTGCGCATCGGCTCGTCGCCGTTCGCACCGCGCCGCAGCAGAGGTTGCCCCTGCTGCACCACCAGGGCACCGGCCGGCCGGGTCACCACCTGCACCGGGATGCCGGTGCGTTGCGCGTGCCCGGTGTTCTCGAAGTCCTGCCACAGGCGCAGCGCCTGCGTGCGCGCCGCCTGCCAGTCGCCGGCCGCGAGCTTGACGTCGTAGTCGGCGGCGAGGCGCTCGGCGTCGGCGAGGTAGTCGCGCAGGCGCGTCCACGAACGTTCGACCTGCTGCTCGAGGCCCCACGCCATGTCGTCGGCGGTGCCGGCCTTCTCGACCAGCTCCTTGACCTTCTGCAGGGCGACGAACGACTCCTCCGGCTTGCCGCCGAGGAACAGTTCGCGATGGCGCGCCCACTCCGCCTTGTATTCGTCGCGCAGCTTCTTCAGGTCGCGGTCGCGCTCCGCCTTCTCGGAGGCCCGGCGCGCCTCGAACTTCTGCTGCGCCGCCTCGATCTGCTGCAGCTCACCGTTCGCCTTCTGCACCGCCGTGGTCAGCGGGTGCGCCAGCACGAAGTCGTCGTAGGCTGCGCGCGCCCCGGCGAAGTCGTCGCGGGCCAGCATCTCGCGCACGTCGATGCGTGCGAAGTCCTCCTCGGCGCGCTCGTTGTAGAACCAGTACCCCGAGCCCAGCACGAGCAGCAGGCAGAACAGCACCGCCAGCACGCCGAGCGCACGGCCACGGCGACGCGAGCGTTCGTCGAACTCGTACAGCTTGCGCACGCGCTCGCTGATGTCGCTGCGGCTGCGGTCGATCAGCAGGATCTTCTGCAGGTAGGCGACCGCCTCGAGCGGCTTCTGCTGCCGCACCAGGTCGTCGGCGATCGACTCGTAGAGCTCGGCGACGCGCTTCTGGTCGCCGGCCTTGACGTGCACGTTGACCAGCGCCTTCTTCAGGTCCGGATCGCTCGGTTCGACCAGCAGCAGCCGCTCGAGCAGCGAGCGCACGCGCGTGATGTCGCCGAACTCGATCAGCAGGTCGACGAGTTCCTTGCCTTCGGCGAGTGGATCGAAGCCCTCGATCGCGACCCCGCCCGGGCCGAGCGTCAGCTCGACCAGCCGTTCGCGCGCCTGCAGGTCGGTCGGCACCAGCTGCTTGACCTCGAACAGGCGCTGCGCTGCACCCTGGCGGTCGCCGCCGGCGAGGCGATGCTCCGCCTCGCACTCGAGATGGTAGATCGCGTTCTCGTACTGCTCGGCCGCCTGGTAGGCCTTCGCCGCATGGGAGTGCGCGTCGGGCAGGCCGGCGCCGAGCTCGATCGCGCGCTCGTACAACGCGATGGCGTCGGGCAGTCGCCCTTCGTTCATGCACTCGGCTGCCATCGGCAGCAGCTCCTCGGTCGCCACCGGCGCGATCGCCGCGGCGTCGAGCAGCTGGCTCATCACCTTGCAGACCTGGAACGTCGACAGCCCGGTCAGCTCGACGATGCGCGCGACGTTGCGGCGGCCGTCGAGCAGTTCGAACACCGCAGGTCCGTCGTTGCCGAAGTCGCTGCCGCTGATGCTGTCGGCGGTGGCGACCAGCACTTCGCCGGTCGTCGGCACGCGCTCGCTGATGTAGGTCCACTCGTCGATGCGACGCGCGGCCTCCATGATCACCGTGTCGCAGTTGCTGAAGAAGCGCTCGTCGACGACGCCGTCGCGACCCTCCAGCGTGGTCGCGCCTTCGTGGAATTCGAACTTCGCGTCGCGGCAGAAGAAGAGGTCGTAGATCTCCTCCTCCAGCTCGAGCCGGTACTGCTCCTCGAGTTCGGTGGCGTCGAGATAGCCGCCCGCCAGCAGGCTGTCGGCCAGCGGCTGCCCCATGCGCGCCGCATGCTCACGGACCTCGTCGACCGCCGTCGTCGTCAGCCGGCCCGCCCGCACGAACGCCGCCACGACCCGGTCGAGCACCCGGTGGACGTTGTGATGGACGGTGACACCGCGCTGGTCGAAGTACAGGACCTTCCACAGCTTGGCCGACTGGATGCTCAGCAGGCCGACCTTCTTGTTGAGGGCCAGCATCTGGAACACCTGGGCCAGGTCTACACTCGCAAGATCGCCTCGTAGTGCCATGGTGTGGTGCGGTCGGCCGCTGCCGAGTCCGTCTCGTCCTATCGGCCGGCTGCCGGGCCGCCCTGAGGTCGGGCTGCAACTCGCCCATTTGGCGGGGTGGCAGCACCCCCGGTCGGCGGCGCCCGCCCTGCCGCCCCCGTCCCCCTCCGTTCGCCGGCCCACCTTGCCGGACGGGCCCCGTGGCCCTACCTTGCGCCCCTCATGCGAACCCTGGTCTGGTTGCTGCGAGCCCTGGTCGCGAGCCTGCACGCGCTCGCCGGCCGCCTCGCCTACCGACTCGGGCGTCGCCACGCTGCCCGCCGCCACTATGAACGGGTGCTGCTGCTGCGCGGCGCCGACTTCCACGCCTACCTGCAACTCGGGCGCATCGCCTTCGACCTCGGCGACTACGCGACGTGGCGCCGCGAGCTCGAACATGCGCGCCGCCTCGACCCCAACCGCTTCGCGCGACACCACCATCCTCTCGACCTGATCGAGCCGCGCCTCGCCGGCACCAACGTCGACGTCGGCACGTTCGACCCGGCCGGTTTCGACGGCACGCGCGCGACCTGGCGGCTGCCGCGCAGCACCAACGGGCCCCGCAGCACCAACGGCAGCGAAGGTCGCATCGAGTGGGACGCTCCTGCCGAGCTGTCGCCGCCGGCAGAGGCGGAAGAGGCGGTCCCGCCGGTCGAGCTGCCGCGGCCGCAGGGGCCGACCAGCGGCTCGTCGCCGGGGGGTGGTCGCCGACGCGGCTCCTCGGCGGTGCCGCCGATCGACGACTGCTCGTCGTCCTCCGAGCGCGAACGCTTCCAGCACCTCGGACCGATCGACGCCGCCGAACTCGGCCGCTGCAACCTCGACGATCTGCTGCGCAAGCTGTCGGGCTGAAGCGCAGTCGCCACGTCGGCGGACACAGCGCACGTCGCCACACTGCAGCGCGACACGCCGCACCGCCGCCCTGCGCGCGGATCAGGGCAACAGCCGCAGCAGCTCGGCGTCGTCCTGCAAGCGATCGCGCAGCCGTTGCCAGCGCTTGCGGCAGGTGTCCTCGCGGATGCCGAGCACGACCGCGGCTTCCGCGTGGCTCAGGCCTTCGAGGCCGATGCAGGTCAACAGGCGCCGATCGTCTTCGTCGAGTTCGTCGAGGCGACGTCGGCACGCGCGCAACGCATCGAGGTTGGCGCAAGCACGGCTGATCGACGTCACCGCTGCCGGCACGCCCTGCAGCTGCGAGTCGCCGCCGTGCCGCCGACGGCCGCCGAGCGGATCGCGGTCGATCTCGCGCAGCGCTTCGAGCCAGACGCGGTTGGCGAAGCCGAACAGCCACTGCCGGAAGTTGCCGAGCCGCGGATCGAAGTCGGCGAACTTGCCGCACGCGCGCACGCCGACCTCCTGCACCAGGTCGCCCGGCTCGAGCCGCGCGCGCAGTTCCCCGCGCACGCGACAACTGGCCCAGGCCAGCAGGGCAGGGGCATGCTCGGCGAACGCGGTGGCGAAGGCTTCGGGTTCTTCTGCACTGCGGTCGAACGGCTTGGCAGGTGTGGACACGGGCGACCAGGATACCGCGCGATCCATGCGCATGACTGCGCAGTGGCATGGCTCCGCGGCTCTGGCTAGGCTCCGCGCCCCGCGAGAAGCCGATGCACGCAACCGCCCTCGAATCCACCCACGTCGCTCTGGGCGCCCGCATGGTGCCGTTCGCCGGCTGGAGCATGCCGGTCCAATACCGTCCGATCCTCGACGAGGCGCGGACCGTGCGCACCAAGGCCGGCCTGTTCGATCTGGGCCACATGGGCCGCGTCAAGGTGCACGGCCGCCAGGCGGAGGCCTTCCTGCAGCGGCTGCAGACCAACGACGTCGCGGCGATCCCGCCGGGTCGCATCCGCTACGCGATGATCCTGAACGAGCAGGGCCTGACGCAGGACGACATCCTGGTCTATCGCAACCCGAAGAACGACGGCTTCTTCGTCGTCATCAACGCCGGCAACACGGAACGCGACCTCGGCATCATGCGCGACGTCGCCAAGGGCTTCGACGTGGTCGTGGAGGACTGCACGCACTCGCTCGGCATGATCGCGATCCAGGGGCCGCTGTCGCAGCAGATCACCCAGCGATTCTGCAAGGGCGACCTCGCCAGCGTGAAGTACTACGGCTGGATCGACACGGTCGTCTGCGGCATCCCGATGACGCTGTCGCGCACCGGCTACACCGGCGAAGACGGCTTCGAGGTCTACGTGCCGACCGGCCACGAGAAGAAGGTCTGGGACGCGTTCTTCGAGGCCGGCAGCAAGGACGGCCTGACCGCGATCGGCCTCGGCGCGCGCGACACGCTGCGCCACGAAGCGGGCATGCCGCTCTACGGCCACGAGATCGACGAGACGACCAACCCGCTCGAGGCCGGCCTCGACTGGGCGGTGAAGATGAACCACGACTTCGTCGGCAAGAAGGCGCTCGAGCAGGTGCTCGCGAAGGGCGGCACCGGACGCAAGCTGGTCGGCCTCGTCTCGGACAGCAAGCGCTGCCCGCGCCAGGGCTACCCGCTGGTGGCCAACGGCCAGCAGATCGGCCAGGTCTGCTCCGGCAGCATCTCGCCGACGCTCGACACCAACATCGCCACCGCCTACGTGCGCACCGAGTTCACCGCCCCGGGCACCAAGCTCGAGTTCCTCGTCCGCGACAAGGCCGAGCCGTGCACCGTGCGCGAGCTGCCGTTCTACAAGCGCGCCAAGTGAGGCTGCGCCAATCCAGGCCGCTGCCGCGCGCCCTCCTTCATCGCCTTCGCCCAACCCGACAGAAACCCCTCCCATGCGTCCCAACGACTGCAAGTTCCTGAAGAGCCACGAGTGGTGCAAGATCGAGAACGGTGTCGCCACGATCGGCATCACCGACTACGCCGTCTCGCACCTCAGCGACCTGGTGTTCCTCGACCTGCCGAAGCAGGGCGCGTCGGTCACCGTCGGTGAGAGCTTCGGCGAGATCGAGTCGGTCAAGGCCGTCAGCAGCCTGTACTCGCCGGTCAGCGGCGAAGTCATCGCCGTGAACAAGGAGCTGCCGGACCACCTCGAGTGGCTCGGCGAGGGCCCGTTCACCAAGGCGTGGATGCTCAAGGTCAAGATCACGGCGCAGTCGCCGGACTTGATGAACACCGCGGCCTACGACGCGCACTGCAAAGCCGAAGGGTGAGTCGGCTCCGGCTTGCCGTGACGCCGCAACGCGGGATCCATCCACCGCGAAGTGGGCACCGTCCGCCCCGCTGCGTCGTCTCCCACAAGGCCTGCTGGATGCACCAAGTCCTGCGTGAACGACTGCACCGGCGCGCTGCCCTGCCTTCGCGTACTCCGTGACGAGCCGGCACCGGCGGCCTGGAACATGGCCGTCGACGACGCCCTGTTGCAGCGCGCCACCGAACCGACGCTGCGGCTCTACGGCTGGTGGCCGCACGCGGTGTCGCTCGGCTGGTTCCAGCGCTTCGCCGAGTTCGCCGACCTGCCCCCCGGCACGCCGATCGTGCGACGCCGCACCGGCGGCGGCGCCATCCACCACGGCGACGAACTGACGTTCGCGCTGGTGCTGCCCGCCGACCTGCTGCCGCGCGACGTCGCCGCGAGCTACGTGCTGCTGCACGACGCGATCCGCGCCGCCCTGGCCGATTGCGGCATCGCCTGCGAACGCCTCGACGCTGGCCACGCACCGACGCCGCGGCCGATCACCCGCTGGTGCTTCGCCGAGCCGGGCCGCGACGACCTCGTCACCGCGCGCGGCAAGCTGCTCGGCTCGGCGCAGCGGCGGGTGCAGACACCGAGCCCGCGCGTGCTGCACCACGGCTCGCTGGTCGTCAGCACGCCGACGCTGACGCCGTTCGTCGCCGCCATCGCCGACGCGCGTGCGGTCGACGCCGCGTTGCGCGACCAACTCGCCGACCGGCTGGTCCACCACTTCGCGCGCGTTCTCGCGTTGGAACCGCGGGCCGGGACGCTGACGACCGACGAGACGGCGCTGGCAAGGCAGCTGCAGCACGCGGTCTACGAAAGCGACGACGACCGACGTCGCCGCTAGGGATTCCGCGCGTCAAGTCGACCCCGCGGCAGCGACGAAAACCGCTCGTCGCAGCGTCGCACGGCCGCCCATGATCAGCACCACCGCGGAACTCGAAGAACTCATCGACGGCACGGTCAGCATCCCGACCATCCCGACGGTGCTGACGGAGATCACGGCGATCTTCAATTCCGCCGACGGCTCGGCGAAGGACGCTGCCAAGGTCATCGAGAAGGACCCGGCGATCGCGACGCGTGTGCTGCGCCTCGTCAACAGTTCGTTCTACGGGCTGAAGAACCCGGTCTCGAACATCAACCTCGCCTGCTCGATCCTCGGCCTGAAGGTCATCAAGAACCTGGTCGTGCAGGCGACGGTGCTGCAGACGTTCGGGCACACGCCGGCGATCGCCGGCTTCGACGCGCAGTGGCTGTGGGACCACAGCTTCAAGACCGCGATCGCCTGCCGCATGCTGGCCGAGAAGTCGCCGGTCGGGAACGGGCTGGCGAAGGACGACGCCTACACCTGCGGCCTGATCCACGACATCGGCAAGCTGATCCTGATCGAGTCGCAGACCGACCGCTTCGGCGAGGCGCTGAAGCTGTCGGCGAAGAGCAAGGCGCCGCTGGCGAAGGCCGAAGGCGAGGTGTTCGGCTTCAACCACGCGCACGTCGGCGGCCTGCTGGCGAACCGCTGGAAGCTGGCGCCGGCCGTGCAGGCGGCGGTGATGTACCACCACAGCCCGGCGACCAACGCCGAGGACTGGGCGCGCGGCTTCCTGGTCAAGGCCGCCAACACCTACGCGCACCGCGCCGCCGGCGAGACCAATGGCGGCTACCTCGGCGACCGCTGCGACAGCGACACCATGCAGGCGCTCGGCCTGACGCCCGAACAGGACGCGGAGATCCTGGCGGCGACGCAGCTCGCGCGCATGGCGTGAGCCGCGGCGGGCACAGTAGGCTCGGGCGATGGACCTCGACGCGTTGTTGGGCCGCCCCGGCCTCGCTGCTGCCGACCGCCTGCTGGTCGTCGCCGGTGCCTCGATCTGGCGGGGAGCCTGGCCGACGTTCGTCGACGACGTGGCCGCCGCGCGCGCGCACCAGGTGCCGCGCGCCGA
>VYME01000086.1_pt2 | contig 9804 bp, 10 predicted proteins | sample 5115281 | NCBI WGS metagenome assembly VYME01 (sample SAMN12291780, study PRJNA351875) | freshwater metagenome | isolation source: freshwater lake | place: USA: Michigan, Wintergreen Lake | collected 2013-08-08
CCCGCCGATACCGCCTTCGCTGGCGGTCTTGCCGGTGCCGCCGATGCCACCTTCGTTCGCCGTCTTGCCGGTGCCGCCGATACCGCCTTCACCACGGGCCGGACGACCGGTGCCACCGATCCCGCCTTCGTTCGCCGGCAGGCCGGTGCCGCCGATACCACCCTCCTCCAACTGGCCGAGGCAAGGATTGGCGACTGCCGGAACGGCGCTGCAAAGAAACAGCAGCAGCGCGACGACCCAGCCGGCACGGCATCTAGCCACCGCTGCGGTCCTCGGCGTCGTCGGCCATGGGGGAAGCGTGGAAGTAGACGCCGAAGTTCATGCGTTCGACGGCCTCGGGATTCTCGGCATCACGGGCCGCAAGCTCGGCGGCGCGTCGGTTCATGGTCGTGAGCGCCTGCATGCCGAGCCGCTTCGCGAGGCGTTCGAGTTCGACCACCGACGCCGGCGTGAGCGTGTCGTAGTGCACGCTGCGTTCGAGCCGCGGAGGATCCCGATCGAGGACGTTGTCCACGGCGGTCGAGAGGTGGTCGTGGAGGTTCTGTTCGAAGTAGAAGACCTTCTCGTCGAAGCCACGCGACGGGATGAACGCATCGGTGTTGAGCACGACTTGATCGGAGGCATCCACCGTCGCCACGCCCAGGCGCTGCCACTCGTCCAGCACGGCGCGGGCCCGGATGTCCTTGCTCACGGAGGCGACCAGGGCGTCGAACGACAGGTCGCCACCGACGCTGGCGAGCCGGGCGAGCGGCTTCGGTTGCCCGTCTTCGTCTAGATACTCGGGTGTGCTCACCCAGCGCGCCACGAGCTGGGCGCCGAGGGACACCGCGCGGGGCATCCGTTGCTCGCGGGTTCCACTGTCGTCGCGGAGCCGCCGGACGTCCTTGCGATGCACACCGGTCAACAGGCTGACGCGACTGTCCGTCTGACGCTTGCCGTCGAGGCGGAAGTGGCGATCGGATGCGTCGACGAAGATCCCCTTCAGCTGATCCGCCAGCCAGGGATAGGTGAGCCCCTTGGCGAGCAGCAGACGGACAAGGGGCCGCAGGACGTGGCGGACGGCCTGGATCAGGCGGTCCGGTCCCGCGGCGTCTCCGGAGGTCGGCAGTTGGGTCGGCATGGGCGGATCTTACCAATCGTGGGAAAAAGTTCCACATTCATTTGACGTGGGAAATAATCCCACTTACAGTGCGATCCGCGTACCCGACCACCGGCCGCCCGCATCCACCCGGAAGGTGGCAGACACATTGGAGACACCCTCATGAATGCATCGTCACTTTGGCTCGGTCTAGCTGCGATCGGCCTCGCCACGGCCGGCATGGTCGGTACGGCCTCCGCTACGCCGGATGGCGTTTCCTCCACCCGCGACATGTCCGACATGAGTGAGGTACGCGGGCGCAACCGGGGCCCGGAGAAGCTCGGCCGCCATGAGAACCAGGGCCGCGCGGAGCGGACCGAACGCCCGGAGAAAGGCGAAAAGACGGATCGCGCGGAACGAACCGAGCGTGCCGAACGCGCTGAGCGGGCGGAGCGCGCCGAACGTCCCGAAAAGATCGAGAAGGTCGAGAAAGTCGAGAAGGCCGAGCGTCCGGAGAAGGTCGAACGTGCCGAGAAGGTTGAGCGGATCGAGAAGGTCGAACGCGTGGAGAAGGTCGAGCGGGTCGAAAAGGCCGAGAAGGCGGAGCGCCCGGAGAAGATCGAACGCCGCGGCTGATGCACCGGTCGCCGGACATCCCTTCCGTCGACCGGCAGCGCATAAAGCACAAAGGCAGGCTCCTAGGGAGCCTGCCTTTGCCGTTCGGCTTAACCGGATCAGCGCACCTTGATATGCAACTCCCGCAACTGCTTCTCGTCGACCGGGCTGGGCGCGCTGGTCAGCAGGCACTGGGCACGCTGCGTCTTCGGGAACGCGATCACGTCGCGGATCGATTCCGCACCGGTCATCATCGTGATGAGGCGGTCCAGGCCGAAGGCGATGCCACCGTGGGGCGGTGCGCCGAACTGCAGCGCCTCCAGCAGGAAGCCGAACTTCAACTGGGCTTCCTCGGCATCGATCTTCAGCGCGCGGAACACCTTGCTCTGTACTTCCTCGCGATGGATACGGACCGAGCCGCCGCCCAGTTCCCAACCGTTCAGGACCATGTCGTAGGCCTGGGCGATCGCGGCGCCGGGATCGGTATCGAGGAGATCTTCGTGCCCGGCCTTCGGACTCGTGAACGGATGGTGCATGGCATTCCAGCGGTCACCCTCCTCGTCGTATTCGAACATCGGGAAATCCACGACCCACAGCGGCTTCCAGTCGCCATCGACGAAGCCGTGGGCCTTGCCGAACTCGGAGTGACCGACCTTCACCCGCAGCGCCCCGATGGCGTCGTTCACCACCTTGGCGCGATCGGCACCGAAGAACACAAGGTCGCCGTTCACCGCGCCGGTGCGGCGGAGGATCTCGTTCAACGCGGCATCGTGGAGATTCTTCACGATCGGCGACTGCAGGCCTTCGCGACCCTTCGAGATGTCGTTCACCTTGATGTAGGCGAGACCCTTGGCACCGTAGATCTTCACGAACTCGGTGTAGCCGTCGATCTCACCGCGGCTCATGTCGCCACCACCCGGCACGCGGAGCGCAGCCACCCGACCGCCAGGAGTCGTGGCCGGACCGGAGAACACCTTGAAGTCGACGTCGCGGACGCAGTCGGTGATCTCCGTCAGCTCGAGCTTCACGCGGAGGTCGGGCTTGTCGGAACCGAAGCGGGCCATCGCCTCGGCGAACGTCATGACCGGGAACGGGTTCGGCAGCTTCACGCCGATCGCCGAGTCGAAGACGTGGCGGACCATGTTCTCGAAGATGTCGCGGATCTCGTCCTCGCCGAGGAAGCTCGTCTCGCAGTCGATCTGCGTGAATTCGGGCTGGCGGTCGGCGCGGAGGTCCTCGTCGCGGAAGCACTTGGTGATCTGGTAGTACCGGTCGAAGCCGGACATCATCAGCAGCTGCTTGAAGAGCTGGGGCGACTGCGGCAGGGCGAAGAACTCGCCGTGGTGCACGCGCGAGGGCACGAGGTAGTCCCGCGCGCCTTCGGGTGTCGACTTCGTGAGCATCGGCGTCTCGATGTCGACGAAGCCCTTCGCGTCGAGATAGCGGCGCACTTCCATCGCCACCTTGTAGCGGAGCATCAGGTTCTTCTGCATCTGCGGCCGGCGCAGATCGATCACGCGGTACTGCAGGCGCACGGTCTCGGAGAGATTCTCGTCGTCGATCTGGAACGGCGGCGTCTGCGCGGCGTTCAGCAGGACGATCTCCTGCGCGAGGACCTCGATCTCGCCGCTCTTCAGGTTCGCGTTCGTCGTCCCCTCGGGACGCGGACGCACGCGCCCGGTGATGCGGACCACGAACTCGCCCCGCAGGCGGTCCGCTGTCGAGAACGTCTCGGGCGTGTCGGGATCGACGACCACCTGCACCAGTCCCTCGCGATCGCGGAGGTCGATGAAGATCACCCCCCCGTGGTCCCGCCGGCGGTGCACCCAGCCGAACAGGATGACGGTCTGGTCCAGATAGGTCTTGTCGATGAGTCCGCAGTAGTTGGTGCGCATGGTGTGTGGTCGGTCTAAGGTAAGAGGGCCGGTCAGGACCGGCGGGAGGGCGCGGACGGCGGGGCCACTCCCATGGAGATGATGTACTTGAGCGCGTCGTCGACGCTCATGTCGAGCTCGATGACGTCCGCCCGGGGAAGCATCACGAAGTAGCCACCGGTGGGGTTGGGCGTGGTCGGCACGTAGATGCTCACGAAATCGCCGGTGAGGTGGTTGACGACGTCACCGCCGGGTGTGCCGGTCAGAAAGGCGATCGTCCAGACGCCGGGGCGGGGCCATTCGATCAGGACCGCCTTTCGGAACGCCTGCCCGCTCGACGAGAACAGCGTGTCGGACACCTGCTTCACGCTGTTGTAGATCGACTTCACGACCGGGATGCGGCCGAGGATCGCCTCCCACGCGAGCACGAGGCGCTGACCGAGCACGTTGGCAGCGAACACCCCGGTCGCCAGCACGATGACGCCCGTCAGGACCACACCGAGGCCGGGCACGTCGAACCCGAAGAGCGAATGCGGGCGCCAGCTGTAGGGCAGCAGCAGGAGGCTCTGGTCCATCGTGGTGACGAGGGCGTGCAGCACCCAGAGGGTGATGCCGAGAGGCACCCAGATCAGCAGACCGGTGATGAGATAGCGTCGCACGGAAAAAACGAAGCGGACCGCAGCCGGTGAGGCGCGGTCCGCATGGCGCTCCATTCAAGTGCCGACCCGGGGGTCGGCGGTATTCATTCGGGGCGGCGAGCCCCGGGAAACGGCGTCAGGTACAGGAAGGGCAAGGGCCCGCCGCACAACTTCCGCCCGATGTCGACTCCGCGGCCTTCGCCTCGCTGCCACCGCCATCGGACTTCGGCGCGGCTGACTTGCCGCCGCCCTTGAAGTCCGTGGCGTACCAGCCACTGCCCTTCAGCTGGAAGCCGGCAGCTGAAATCAGCTTGGTCATGGTGGACTCACCACACGGACAGGCGGAGATGGCCGGAGCACCCAACTTCTGCAGGTATTCCTTCTCGAGGCCGCACTTGTCGCAGCGATACTCGTAGATGGGCATGATATTCCTCGAAAATCGATCCAGAATTATACGCGGTCGCCCCGTCCGGGCCACCTGCCAACCGTGTCGCACATCAATCCGCACATATGGCCGAACCCCATGGAGCACAAGGCATGCTGACCCGAACCCGCTGGCCCTATCCGCGCATCCTCGCCCACCGGGGCGGCGGAAGCGTGGCCCCCGAGAATACGCTGGTGGGGATCCGGGCAGCGGCCGGTCTTGGTTTCGCCGGGGTGGAGATCGACGTCCAGCTCGCCGCCTGCGGCACGCCGATCCTGATGCACGACGCCACACTCGACCGCACGACGGACGCCTACGGCAATGTCGCGGACCACTCGGCCGACGAGCTGCGCCGCGTCGATGCCGGCGTGTGGTTCGGCAACGAATATGCGGGTGAGCACGTGCCCACCCTGGAGGCCGCCGTCGCGCTCTGCCGCGCGACGGGACTCTGGATGAACGTCGAGATCAAGGCTGATGACGCGGTGGCCGAGGAAACCGGCGACGTCGTCGCGCGGGAGATGCTGCGGCTGTGGGGCGACACGAGCCCGGCACCGCTGCTTTCCAGCTTCTCGGAAGAGGTGCTCGCGGCTGCTCTCGAGGCCGCGCCGGCACTCCCCCGTGCTCTGCTCGTGGAAGCGCCGCCGGACGACTGGCGGGAGCGGATCGCACGCCTGAAGTGCCGCGCGATCTGCGCGGACTACCGGCGTCTCGATGCCGCGTTCGTGAACGAGGCCCATGCCTCCGGCGTCGCGGTCAGCGCCTACACGGTGAATGATCCCGGCCGCGCGGTGACGCTCTTCGAGTGGGGCGTCGAGGCCATCATCACGGACGAACTGCGCGACATCCGGGCCGACTTCCTGGCCGTATTCGGCCTCGCGCCGCCGGGCGCCGACGACACCGCCACTGCCTGAGCCACTCGCCCGTTGCTCAGAACGGGTTGGCGGCTTCGGCCGGGGTGCCTGCCGTGAGTTCGCGGAACAGTGTCCGGAGGGCAGTACGCTCGGCATCGACATCGGCCAGGAACGCGACTTCCCGGCAGCGATCGTCTCCGGAGGAGTGGATTCCGGCCAGTTGCCATCGTCCGGACGACGGCGCCACCAGCAGCGGGCCACCGGAATCCCCCCGGCAGCTGTTCACCCGTCCACGGCTTCCCGATCGCGCCTCGATCACGAACGCCGCCTCCGCACCGTCCTCGGGGCTGGCCGCCACCCGCACTTCCGCGAAGCGCAACACACCACCGCTGCCGGCATCGCGGCCATCGGCCAGACCAAACCCGGCAATGACCCTCGGTGTGTTCAGGGAGTCCCGGAAACCGGGCGACACGATGGGCACCGGGGCGAATCCTTCCGGAACGGCCCGGTGCAGGAATACCAGTGCCAGGTCGGACGAAGCGAATCCCCCCCGTCGCCTCAGGAACCGCCCGACGTCCTCACCGGCCCGCGGGCGTACTCCCACCGCATCGAACAGCCGCAGGAATCGGGGATGGATCGCTTCGTCGACGGACTCACGCCAGGCCGGGCGGGCAGCGCCAGTCTCCTGGAACGGGACGCGGACGCGCAGGCGCCGGCCTCCGTCCCCATACAGGCAGTGGGCCGCGGTGAGCACCACGGAGGGATGCACGATCACGCCGGTGCAGACATGGACGACATTCCGTCCGGCATCCAGCACCTGGACCGGCACGGTGAACCGACGCAGCGCCTGAGCGATGCCGACCAGACCGGGACCGGCCGTGGACACGGCGTCGGCCGCGAGGACTTCGTCGACCGAGTAGCCCCCGGTGATCGCGAGCACCGGCGTCGGACCCGTGAGGGCGCCGAACCCGAGCGCTGCCAGGAACACACGAAGCAGGAATGACATGGAAGGGGACGATCTCGACGGGGCCTCCCGAGTGTCCGCGTCGGTGGACCGGCGCGCAACCACGGATCACTCCCGGCCGGCGCGCCAGATCGACCAGACGAGCCAGAAGCTGTTGAGCATCGCCACGAGGAAACCCAGCAACCCGAAGAGCGGCAGCCCGAGCAGTTCGGGACCACCCCGCACGGTCATCACGATCGACGACCCGACGATGAGCGCCGCGGTCACGACGCCGATGGTGAGCCGGCTGGCACTGCGGTCGATCTGATGGCCGAAGTGATCCAGCCGCTTCAGGTCCAGCTCGATCTTCATCCGGCCACGCCGCGCGTCGCGGACCAAGCGGACGACGTCTCCCGGCAGCCCACCCAGCGACGAAAACAGCCCGAGCACGCCGTGCTGCCACCGGCGTGCGACCGCGCGCGGCGCATAGCGCTCGGCAAGCACACGCCGCACGAACGGGCCGAGATGGGCGACCAACTGGAAGTCGGGATCGAGCCGCCGGCCCAGGCCTTCGAGCGTGATGAGCGCCTTGAAGAGCAGGGCGAGATCGGCAGGAAGATAGATCGCGTGATCCCGCATGATCGCGGTGATGTCACCCAGCAGCTGCCCGATCCGGATGTCCTTCAGGGCGAGGTGCTCGTAGTCGAAGACGAGCCGGCCGAGATCGTCCGCCAGCCGCTCCTCGTCGACGGCGGCATCGTCGGTCCATTCGAGCAGCACCGCCATCATCCCGTGCTCGTCACGACCGGAAAGGGCGGCGAGCAGGTCGACGAGCTGATGGCGACGGTGGTCGGACAACCGCCCCACCATGCCGAAGTCGAGCATGCCGACGCGGTTGCCAGGCAGGTAGAGCACGTTGCCCGGATGCGGATCGGCGTGAAAGAAACCGTCCACGAGGATCATCCTGAGCACGGCATCCGCACCGCGCTTAGCGAGCAACTTGCGATCTAGGCCAGCCCGGTCGACGAGATCGAGGTCCTGCCCGGGGATGCCCTCGAGGAAGTCCTGGACGTTCATGGCCGGTGACGTCCAGGCCCAGTGAACACCCGGGATGACCACCGTCGGATCCTTGCCGAAGCGTCGCGCGAAACGGTCCTGGTGGCGAGCCTCCTGCGCGAGATCCAGCTCGCGCGCGAGCGACCGACCGAACTGCAGGACCATCTCTTCGGGCCGGAAACGCTGCAGTTCCGGAAGCTCCCGACCCGCCACGGCGGCGAGCGACCGGAGGATGCGCAGATCGGCCTCGATGCGCGGGCCGATCCCCGGCCGGCGCACCTTCAGGACCACGGGCCGGCCATCGGCCAGTCGGGCGCGGTACACCTGCGCGATGGAGGCCGCCGCATAGGGCGTGGTGTCGAGATCCTGGAAGACCTCGGAGGGCGGGCGCCCCAGCGCCGCCGTCATCTGGGGCAGCACGTCGTCGAACGGCACCGGCGGCACGTGGGCCTGGAGACGTTCGAACTCCGCGATCCAGTCGGGCCCGAAGAGATCGACCCGGGTCGACAACACCTGACCCAGCTTCACGAACGTGGGCCCCATCGCCTCGAGGGCGAGGCGTGCCCGCACCGGCGCCGGCTGCGCCGACAGCTCGGCGTCCGTGCCCGCGGAGAGGAGTTCACCGGCGCGTTCGAGGAACGACCCGACGCCTGCCCGGCGGATCAGGTCACCGAATCCATGCCGGATGAGGATCGACGAGAGTTCCCGCAGCCGCGCGAGATCCTGGAAGGCGTGCAGATGCTCGAGCATGCGGTGGGGAGGGGTTCAGGATGCAGCGACGTGCTGCGTCGAACTTCCGGCGCGACCAGGCGGGCCGCGCCGGAACGGGAGATCAGGCGAGCCCGCTCGCCTTGCCGAGCATGTTGTCCTTGGCGATGAAGTAATGCTTCGCATGGGCGACGACCTGAGCGTCGGTCGGATGATCGGCCGTCTCGACACCGAGAATCCGGTCCGCCACGGGGGCATGGTGCTTGTGGGCGTACTTCACCAGTTCGAGCTTCGCGCTGCCCGGCCCGACGAGGAGGATCTCGTGGGCGCCGTCGAGCAGCTTGATGATCTCGCCGAAGTAGGCGGCGTCTTCGCCGCGATGACCGGCGCCGGTCGAGCCGCGCTTGTGGTGGAGGTGCGGGTGCTTGTCGGACGCGTGCGCGGTGAACTTCTCGACGTCGTCGCGGGAGATGTGCATGACATGGGCTTCGGTGTGATCGAGCCAGACGACTGCGTGGTATCGGGACATATGCGTTCCTGTGGTGGTGGAAATCGATCGGGCCGGGCGTTGCCGACGCCCGGTCAGGGTTTGCTGTCGCGGGGCTTCACTGCCTCGGAGACGCCGGCGAGGAAGCCGCTGGTGATCTCGGCCATGCGGTCGGTCAGCGCCTTCGCGCTTTCGATACCCGCCGCGGTGGCCTCGGAGGAAACATCGGACATGCGTCTGGCGAACGTCGCGGCCACGTCGGTCACCGCAGCACCGGTGTCGGTACCGGTCCGGGTGGCGTGCGTGGCGATATCCTGCAATTGCTGTTTCAGCAGGCCGCCGGACTTCTCGGCCAGGGCAGACACGGTGGCGACGAACTCGCCTTCGAGACCGCGCAGGGTGTCGAGAGCGTGTTTCCAGTCGCCGCCCATCGCCTCACGGCCACGCGCCGACATTTCCTCGAGCGCGAGTTTCGCGCTCTGCGCAGACTTCCCGAAGGCCTCGTCGAGCCCGCCGAAGGCGGCGGTGACGGCGTCCTTCATCTCGCCGCCATGCGTCTCGGCGCCGAGCTTGATGCCCGAGCCGACATCGCGCATCACGGATTGCATCGCGGTGAGATCGAACTTGTGGTCACGCAGCGCGGCCAGGGTGAGGTCACGAACGCGCGTGCGGATGTCACCACCGTCGCCCATCGCCTTCGCGGCGGCGGCTTCGAGCTTCTCGTCTGCCATGGCGGATCCTCCTGTGCTGACCGATATCGCCCGGTCACTGCGAAACCATTGTCGGCCGTGGAAGCGTCGGCCGAATTGACGTGAGTCAATCAGCGCGATCTACCGGACGACGGACGCGCGCATCGGCATTGGTACGCGTTTCGCCTGAGGCAAGCCCCGCCGAATCCATTCATCCGTCCCGGGGAGGACCCATCATGCGCCTGCGTTCGCTGCTTGCCTCATTGATGTTTGCCGTCTTCTGCCTGCCGCCCGGCGCCGAGGCCCAGCAGAACCGGCCGGCCGGTCGCTGGGACTGCCAGTCGTCGCTGGGACCCGCAGTGCTGGACTTCCAGAACGCGCAGACGCTGACCTACGGGGGCGTGGCCATGCCGTATCGCGTCAGCGGGAACACCATCCAGG
>VYME01000683.1_pt1 | contig 9794 bp, 6 predicted proteins | sample 5115281 | NCBI WGS metagenome assembly VYME01 (sample SAMN12291780, study PRJNA351875) | freshwater metagenome | isolation source: freshwater lake | place: USA: Michigan, Wintergreen Lake | collected 2013-08-08
CGCGGGCGCCGCTGGTCGAAATCGGCGAACGGCGCGCCGCGGACCTCGCGCGCCAGCGCCTGCTCGCCGACGTCTGGATGGCCCAGGGCCGCAACGGTGTGCGCGCGGCGTTGGCGATGCTGCCGAGTGATCCGCGGCAACTCGACGACGAGCTGCTGGTCACGCGCTACCTGCTGCTCAAGCCGAGCCAGAACCACCCGCTGCTGAAAGAACTGCAGCGCCGCAGCAGCCCGGCCTGCGCGCTGTTGTGCCGCGCGGCGCAGATGCCAGGGCAGGCGCATGCCCCGACCTCGGAGGACCCGCTCGAGTGGTTCGCAGCCGCGTTGCTGCGCTACATGCTCGTGAGGCGCACCGCCGACGAAGATGAGACGGCGCTGTTCCGACCGGTCGTGGAGATGCTCCTGCGCACGGCGCTGCTGGCCGACGCGCCACAGGCGCACCATCTGCTGCTGCTGGCGCAAACCGCGGCCCGCGCCGCCGACGACGCCGTGCTCGCGGACGCCGAGGCGGCGCTGCAACGGCACTTCGGCGAGCTGCCCGGCATCGCCGAGCAGCTGGCGCAGAACCGGGCCCTGAGGAACTCCGCCGACAGCCTCGCCTACTTCGAACGGTTGGCGAAGCAGCCGGGGCCGCAGCAGGCGTCGGACCTGTTCAGTCTGGCGGTGCGCCGCGAACAGAAGGGCGACTTCTCCGGTGCCGAAGCGAGCCTGCGCGAGAGCGTGGCCCTCGATCCGAAGTACGCGCGCGCGTGGGCCCGGCTCGGCAACCTGCTCGGCCGTCGCAGCGAGCGGGAGCAGGCGCTGGTCGCGTTGCGCACCGCGGTCGCTGCCGATCCCGAGTATGCGCGTGGCTGGAACAACCTCGGCACGACCCTGCTCGACGGCGGCGACGTCGACGGAGCCGAACAGGCGTTCCGCACCGCGGTCGAACTGGTGCCCGACTACGCCCGCGCCCACTACAACCTCGGCGTCGTGCACAATCGGCGCCGGAACTACGTCGAGGCCGTACTGGCGTACCAGCGCGCCCTCACGCTGACGCCAGACTACGACAAGGCGCAGCTCAACCTGGCCTGGGCGCTGTGGGACAGCGATCGCCGCGACGAAGCGCTGCAGGCCGCCGAGCGCGCACTCGAGCTGCGCCCGCAGTGGCCGAACGCGCTGCAGACGCTGACCCTGATCGCCGCGCGCCTGGGCAACCACGCGCGCGCCGAATGGGCGGCGCGGCGCTGGCTGGCCGTGGAGCCGCAGCGGCCAGATGCGTGGTACCAGCTGGCTGCAGCCCTGCTGGGCAGCAAGCGCGCCAAGGTGCTCGCCGAGGCACTGGCTGCGGCCGCACGCGCCGCCGAGTTGGCCCCCGCCGACGAACGCAACCACCTGCTGGTGGCGAACGCCAAGGTCCGGAACGGCGACAAGGACGGCGCGCTGGCGATCCTGGAGCGCCTGCTGGCGACCGGCACGTTGACCGATTCGGATCGCAAGTACGCCGAAGAGCTGCAGCGCTTCGCCCAGCGCTGATCGAACGCGGACAGCGTGTTCGCTATCCTCGCGCCCCATGCACTTCTGCACGCGCGCCCTCGGGCTCTGTGCCATTCTCAGCCTGCTCGCGGCCGACGTGCCGCAGAACCCCGGCGATCCGCTGATCGTCACCCGCAAGACCACCAAGCTGCGCGCGCAGAAGCGTTCGTTCGCGCCGGCGGTGGCCGACCTGAAGGAAGGCGACCAGCTCGAGTTCGTCGCCAAGGACGGCGCCTGGTTCTCGGCGAAGCTGGCGAAGGTCACCGGCTTCGTGCACGAGACCGACGTGTCGAAGAACAAGGACGTGCGCCTGTCGGGCCAGGGCGTGCGCGAAACCTACTCGACGTCGGAGACGTCGGCGGCGCGCAAGGGCTTCAACCCGCAGGTCGAGAAGAGCTACCGCGCCAGCAACCCGAACCTCGAACAGGCGTTCGCGCTGGTCGACACGCTGCAAGCGCGCGAGGTGCCCGAGGCCGAGCTGCGCGCGTTCCTGGTCGCGGGCAAGCTGCTGCGGGAGGAACGCTGATGCGCGCCCTTCCCGTCGTCCTGCTGCTCGGCGGACTGCTCGGCTTCGCGGCCTGTGCTGGCGTGATGAACGCACTCGAGGAAGCGACCGACGAGAACACCGTGATCGGCAAGGTCACGCGCGGCGCCAACCGCATGCGCAAGTCGGCGCAGGACCTCGACCCGAGCGAAGAGCACTTCATCGGCCGCTCGGTCGCGGCGCAGATCCTGGCGATGCCGCAGTACCGGCTCGCCGACGAACCGAAGCTGCTGGCGTACGTCGAACGCGTCGGCCACGGCCTCGTCGCACAGAACGACGGCGTATTGCGGCCGTTCCTCGACTACCGCTTCGGCCTGCTCGCCACCGACGAGGTCAACGCCTTCGCGTGCCCCGGCGGCCTGATCCTGGTGACGAAGGGCCTGCTGGCGAACACCAAGAACGAAGAGGAACTCGCCGCCGTGCTGGCGCACGAGATCGCGCACGTGACGCTGCGCCACGGCTGCGAGGCGATCAAGTCGTCGAACCTGATGTCGGCGTTCCAGTACCTCGGGAGTGCGACCGCGCAGGCGACGATGAGCCAGGAGGACCTGGCGAAGCTCACCGACGTCTTCGGCGACTCGATCGGCGACGTCGTCGGCACGCTGGTCACCAGCGGCTACTCGCGCGCCGCCGAAGAGGCCGCCGACAAGCTCGGCCGTCAGTTCCTCGCCGGTGCCGGCTACGACCCGCAGGCGCTGCGCTCCGTGCTGACCTGCATGGACGGCCACGCCGGCGGCGACGGCGGCATGTTGGCCACGCACCCAGCACCGAAGGATCGCATCGCGGCGCTGGGTGGCCCGCTGCCGTTCGCCGGCGACGCGGCCGCCGTGGCCGCCCGCCAGCAGCGCTTCCAGGCCGCGTTCGCCCGCTGATCCGGAGGCCTCGTGGAACCCTGGCTGCAAGTCGTCCTGCTGATCGCCGGCTGGCTCGTCGCGACGGTGGTGCTGACCGCCGTCGCGCGCATGCTCGAACGCCGGAAGCACCCGCTCGCCGGTCCGGTGCGCCTCGTGCGCGGCGCCGTGCTGTTCCTGGCGCTCGCCTACACGCTGACGGTGCGCGGCCTCGACGACGCGAACCCGACGCACGGCACGATCCTGCGCGTGCTGGAGACGCTGTTGTGGCTCGCCGGCATCGCCGCGGCGGTCGGCTTCGCCACCAACACCGCGACCGTGCGCCGCGAAGGCGCCGACTACGTCACGCGCTACCCGAAGCTGCTGCTCGACATCCTGCGCCTGATCCTGGTGCTGATCGGCGCCTGCTTCGTGGTCTCCGGCGTGTGGAAGCAGGACCTCAGCGGGCTGCTGACCGCGCTCGGCGTCAGCTCGATCGTGCTGGGCCTGGCGCTGCAGAACACGCTCGACAACGTCATGGTCGGCATCGCGGTGCTGTTCGAGCGGCCGTTCCAGGTCGGCGACTGGATCACCGTCGGCGCGCTGACCGGCGAGGTGCTCGAGATGAACTGGCGCTCGGTGCGCGTGCGCACGCGCTCGCGCGACCTGGTCGTCATCCCGAACTCGGTGATCGGCAAGGAGACGCTGATCAACATCTCGCGGCCGACGCGCGCGCACGCCGAATCGCACATCCTCGGGTTCTCGTACGACGACCCGCCGAACAAGGTGAAGCGCGTCTTGATGAGCGTCGTGCGCAGCACGCGCGGCGTGCTGGTCGATCCGCCGCCGGCGATCCGCACCACGAACTACGCCGCCTACGCGATCGAGTACCGGGTGCGGTTCTTCATCGAAGACTATCAGCGCGTGCAGGACATCAACGACGAGTTCATGACGCGCGTCTGGTACGCCGCCAAGCGAAACGGCCTGACGATCCCGTTCCCGACGCAGACCAGCCTCGAGTTCCGTGGCGAGTTGCCGAAGGTCGTCGACCCGGCGAAGCGCAGCGCCGACGTGCTGGGCAAGGTGCCGGTGTTCGTGCCGCTCGACGGCGCCGAACTCGACGCGCTGTCGCACGAGTGCGAGCAGCTGTCGTTCGGCCGTGGCGAACGCGTGGTGTTCCAGGGCGAGGCCGGCGACGCGATGTACGTGATCCTCGCCGGCACCGCGATCGTCACCGTCGAGGACCCGACCCACCCGCAGAGCGAACGCGAAGTGGCGCGGCTGTCGCGCGGCGAGTTCTTCGGCGAGATGGCGCTGCTGACCGGCGAACCGCGCAGCGCGTCGGTGACCGCCGTCGACGACCTCGACGTCGTCGTCGTGCACAAGCAGGCGCTCGAGAGCATGCTGCACAAGCGGCCGGGCCTGGCGCAGGAGATGGCGGAGATCGTCGAGGCCAGGAAGCAGGGGCTGCGCGCGGTGCGCGACCTGAAGGCGGCGACGCCGGAGCAGCGCGAGGCGGTGACGCGCGGCTCGCACGAGCTGCTCGGCAGGATCCGGCGGTTCTTCGGGCTGTAGGGGCGCCCCCGTCGCTCACCCGCGGCCGGCGAGGTACTGCACCGGCCACGGGTGCCCGGCGACGTGACGTTCGTTCGCCTCGCGCAGCACCATGTAGGGATCGGTCAGGAAGCCACGCGCGATCGCGCACAGATCGGCGCGGCCGGCGGCGACGATCGTGTGCGCGTGGTCCATGCCGGCGACGCCGCCGACCGTCATCACCGGAATGCCGGCCTCGTAGCGGATGCGTTCGGCGAACGGCACCTGGTACATGCGGCCGTACTGCGGCTTCGACTCCGGTGAGTTGCCGGCGCTCGACACGTCGAGCACGTCGACCCCGACCTCCTTCAGCCAGCGCGCGACCTGCACCGCCTCGTCGAGCGTGAAGCCGCGCTTCTCGTCGTCCATCCAGTCGGTGGCGGAGATGCGCACGAACAGCGCCTTGTCGGCCGGCCACACCGCGCGCACCGCGGTCGCGACCTCGAGCGGGAAGCGCGCGCGATTGGCGAGCGAACCGCCGTAGTCGTCGGTGCGCACGTTCGACAGCGGCGACAGGAAGCTCGACAGCAGGTAGCCGTGCGCCATGTGCAGCTCGATCGTGTCGAAGCCGGCGCGCGCGCAGAGGCGGGCTGCGTGCACGAACGCTTCGCGCACGCGCGCCATGTCGTCCGCGTCCATCGCCTTCGGAGCGGGCCAGTCCGGGCGGAACGGCACCGCCGACGGCCCGAGCGTCTGCCAGCCGCCGGTTGCCAGCGGCGCGTCGCCTTCCCACGGCCGGCTGCACGAGCCCTTGCGGCCGGCGTGCGCCAACTGCATGCCGATCTTCGCCTTGCTGTGGCGGTGCACGAAGTCGACGACGCGGCGCCAGGCGGCGACGTGCGCGTCGTTCCACATGCCAGCGCAGCCCGGCGTGATGCGGCCTTCCGGGGTGACGTTCGTCATCTCGGTGAAGACGAGGCCGGTGCCGCCCATCGCACGGCTGCCGAGGTGCACGAGGTGGAAGTCGTCGGGCGTGCCGTCGGTGGCCGAGTACATGCACATCGGCGACATCACGAGGCGGTTGTGCAGCTGCAGCGAGCGCACGCGGAACGGAGCGAACGCCGGCGGCGCGCCGGGAGCGGCCCCTTCCTCGGCGGCGACCACCGCGTCGGTGCGCGCGACCAGCGCCGGGTCGCGCTTCTGCAGGTTGTCGTAGGTGATGCGGCGACTGCGCGTCATCAGGTTGAAGGCGAAGCGCTCCGGGTGCTGCCCCAGGTAGCGCTCGCTGTTCTCGAACCACTCGAGGCTCGTCTGCGCGGCGCGCTGCACCTTCAGCACGTCGAGGCGGCGCGCCTCTTCGTAGGCCTGCAGCGCCTTCGGCACGTCGCCGAAGTTGGCGAGCACGGCGTCGGCCAGCGCGATCGCGTCCTCCATCGCCAGCTTGGTGCCCGAGCCGATCGAGAAGTGCGCGGTGTGCGCGGCGTCGCCGAGCAGCACGACGTTGTGGTGGCGCCACGAGGCGCAGCGGATGGTCGGGAACGTGCGCCAGATCGAACGGTTGATCAGCAACTGCTCGCCGGCCAGGTGCTCGGCGAACAGCTTCTCGCAGAAGCGCGCACTCTGCGTCTCGTCGAGGCGGTCGAGTCCGGCCTTGCGCCACGTCTCCTCGCGGCACTCGACGATCCACGTGCCGCGGCCCTCGGTGAACGGATAGGCGTGCACCTGGAACAGGCCCCACTCCGTCGGCTGGAAGACGAACGTGAACGCCTTCATCACCTTGGTGGTGCCGAACCACGCGAACTTGCACTTGCGCCAGTCGAGCTGCGGCCGGAACGAGGCCGCGAAGCGTTCGCGCACCTTGCTGTTGACGCCGTCGGCGGCGAGGACGAGGTCGTGCGTGGCGGCGATCCGATCGACGTCGACGACCTGCTGCTGGAAGTGCAGGCGCACACCGACCGCTTCGGCTCGCCGCTGCAGGATCTCCAGCAGCTGCACGCGCGCGAGCCCGCAGAAGCCGTGGCCGGTGCTGGTGACCTTGGCGCCGCCATAGAACGTGTCGATGTCGGTCCAGTAGGCGAACCGCTCGCGGATGCGCACGTAGCTCTCGGGATCGGCCGCTTCGAAGTTGCCGAGCGTCTCGTCGGAGAACACCACGCCCCAGCCGAAGGTGTCGTCGGCCTTGTTCTGCTCGAACACGTCGATCTCGACGTCGGGCCGGCGCTTCTTCAGCAGGATCGCGAAGTACAGCGAAGCCGGGCCACCACCGATGCAGGCGATCTTCATGCGGCGCGCATCCTAGCGATGGCGCGCGGCCGATTCCGGTGGCCGGAGAACGGGCGCTCAGGTCGCCGCGCGACGGTGGTCCGCTGCCGCGGCGATCAGTTCACCGTGCCGAGCGCCGGACCACCGAGCTGGAACGGCAGCATGCGGCGGATGTAGAGCTCGACCAGGTTGCCGACGTCGGCGACCGCGGACGTCTGCGCGTAGACGACGTCGCCGGGCAGCAGCAGGAAGTCGGGCCATTCGTCGAGCAGCACGCGCGACATGTTGACGCGGAAGGTGCGCTGCGTGCCGTCCGCATTGATGCGCAGCACGCGGATGTCGGAGTGCTTGACGGTGATCTGGAAGCTGCCGGCGGACGCGATCGCCTGCGTCATCGTCAGGCCGGGCACGTAGGCCACCGGCCCCGGCCGGTTGACTTCGCCGCAGACGTAGACCGACTGCGCCGCCGCATCGGTCAACGTGACGCTGATCGTCGGCTCGTTGAACTGCGTCTTGTAGGCGTCGAGCACCATCGTGCGCACCGCCCCGACCGAGCGCCCACCGACCGTCAACGACGTCGGCAGACGGCGCAGGTCGATGGTGCCGGTCGGCGACACGACGACTTCCTGCACGTCCTGCACGTCCGGCGCCGCCTCGGAGACGACGACCCGGATCGCCAACCGGTCGCCCGCGCGCAGCACGTAGTCGCGCTGCATGAACGCCGCCCACTCGGTGGCGACCGCCTTGGCGTCGAACGGCGGCGCCGACGAACAGGCGGCCGTCCACAGAGCCAGGAGCGAGGCGAACAGGGCGCGCAGGAGCTTCGAAGGCACGGTGCTCGGGAAGGTAGAAGGCCCACGGAACGGAAGCCAGCACGCGACACGGCGTAGCGCACTGGATTCCCGGTCCGCGGTGGAGGATCTTCGACCCGTTGGCCGACGGTGCTGAAGGGCCCTTCGCGCGGGACGATCCGCGTCAAGGTCCACGGGCCCGAACGCCGACCCACAGGATCCGTGCTCGCCTTCCTCCTGCAAGACCCGGACGTCCCTGCCCAGGCCGGAGCCGACTTCGGCGGCACGACCCAGGTCCACCCGCTCGGTCTGGCAGCACTGGCGATGACGGCGGCGCTGGCGCTCGTGGTGTCGCGACGTTGGGTCGCACTGCCGCTGATCCTGCTGCTGTGCTTCATCCCGGCCGGCCAGCGCGTCGTCGTCGCCACCATCGACTTCCAGTTCGTGCGCGTGCTGATGATGGTCGTCTGGCTGCGCGTGCTGATCCGACGCGAGCTGCGCCCGATCGTCTGGAACCACCTCGATCGGGCGATGGTCCTGTGGTCGGCGGTCTCCGTCGTCACCGGGTTCCTGCTCGGCTGGACGCTGACCATCTTGATCAACCGCATCGGCACGGCCGTCGACGGGTTGATGGTCTACTTCTTCTTCCGCAACCTGATCCGCAACCACGACGACCTGATCCGCATCGCCCAGTTCTTCCTGGTCAGCAGCGTCGCCGTCGCCTTCTTCTTCCTCGTCGAGAAGCAGACCGCCCGCAACATGTTCGGCGTGCTCGGCGGCGTGCCGGAGTACACGGACGTGCGCGGCGGCCGCCTGCGCTGCCAGGGCGCCTTCGCCCACGCCATCCTGGCCGGTTGCTTCTGGGGTGCGCTGCTGCCGTTCTACACCCTCTACGGCTGGCGCGGCCGCGGCTGGCGGTTGCCGGCCCTCGGCGCGCTCACCTCGATACTGATCGTCGCCATGTGCGCCTCGAGCACGCCGGTCATGGCGATCGTCTTCGGCCTCGGCGCCGCCGGCCTGTGGTTCGTGCGCGGCGCCACCCGCTGGCTGCGCTGGCTCGGAGTGTTGTGGCTTTGCGTGCTGCACTTCGCGCTGATGAAGCAGCCGGTGTGGCACCTGCTGTCCCGCGTCGACCTGGTCGGTGGCTCGACGGGCTGGCACCGCTACTACCTGTTCGACCAGTTCGTGAACCGCATCGACGAATGGGGCGCCGTCGGCGTGCTCGGCACCGGGCACTGGGGGCCCGGCATGCACGACGTCACCAACCAGTTCGTCGCCGAAGGCGTTGCCGGCGGCATGGCCCGCTTCCTGGTGTTCGTCTGGATCGTCTGGCTGGCGTTCGCCGGGGTGTCGCGCAGCCTGCGCCTGCCCGAGGCTGGCCGCTTCTACCAGCTGGCCAGCTGGGCGCTCGGCATCACCCTGTTCATGCACTGCATGAACTTCATCGCGGTGACCTACTTCGAGCAGATCGTCGTGCTGTGGCAGATGACCTTGGCCGCGATCGGCTCGCTGACGCTGGTGCCGGGCGCCTCGTCGGTGCGCCAACTCGCCCGTCTCAACGGCGATTGAAGGCTGGCGGCCGCGACGCCGGCTGACCGCCCGGTGGCGCCCCGGTGGCGCGAGATTCGACACCCGGCAGTCCCCGCGCAGCCCGGCCGCGACCATTCGCGCCGCCGCGCATCCGAGGGAAGCTGGACGCCGCGCGCACGGCCCGCGAAGAAAAGAGCAGGTTTCGTGCGTGCGTCTGCCACAGGAAATCGCTTCTCCCGATGTAGGGCTCGCTCGCTCGGACAGCCGATACCTCGCAGAAGCTTGATCGCTGCGCGGTAGAACTGCCGGGCGAGGGAACTAGGAGCACACTTCGTTCGCACTCGCCGCCAGCCGCTCGCCACTCCGATGTCTCGCCTGCAGAATCACCGCCCGATCCGTGTCGCCGTCGACCTGGGCATGGTCCTGGCCGCACTGAGCCTGGCCGGCTGCTGGGAGGGCCACGCCGGGGAGAGCTATCCACAGATCGCCGGGGAGATCGCCGGCCTCTGGCTGCTGTTCGCGTCGATCTGGCTCGCCATCGGCAGTCGCCTCGGCGTCTACCAGGTTTCGCCGAGCCGCAACCTGGGCGCTGCGCTCCGACGCGGCCTCGAAGCCTGGGCCGCCACCTGGGGCCTCGCCGGGCTGGTCGCTGTCTCGACCTTCACCCACGCCGAGTTCTCGATCTGGCTGACCCTGCTCTACGGCGCCCTCGGCACCTGCCTCGGCCGGCTGGCCATCGCCGCCGCGGCCCCGCGCGAACCGGGCGCCCGGGCGCTGATCGTCGGCGCCT
>VYME01000832.1_pt1 | contig 9793 bp, 9 predicted proteins | sample 5115281 | NCBI WGS metagenome assembly VYME01 (sample SAMN12291780, study PRJNA351875) | freshwater metagenome | isolation source: freshwater lake | place: USA: Michigan, Wintergreen Lake | collected 2013-08-08
CAACCTGCCTATTCCGGTGACGACCTTTCTACCTGGTACCGTCACGCAGAACGCCGTGGTGGCGACGAACGTGGCATTCATCGAATTCGGTTTGCGCATCGTCGCGCGGCCGACAGCCCTGGAAAACGGTCGCATCGGCATCGTCCTCGACCAGATCCTCACCGAGCCCGACGACACTGCCGCGATCGTCATCAACAACGCGCGGATTCCGGGATTCAAGCAGCGCTCGGTGCGGACGGTGACGGAATCCTTCGAGTCCGAGACGTGGGCCGTCGCGGGCCTCGTGGCGGACACCGATACCCGCAGCACCTCCGCCATTCCGCTGCTGTCCCGCATCCCCGTTCTGGGGGCGCTGTTCCGCAATCGTTCCGAGGGCAAGTCACGCTCGGAACTCATTGTCACCATCACGGCCCGGCGCGTGCCGGACCGCGTCGAACCGCTCGTGTCGGCGGTCGATCCAAAAAAGGAGGAGTCCCGATGAGTCCGAAGTTGCGTCTGGGGATCGTCGCTGCACTGGGCCTCGCTGTGGTCATCGGCGGGACGGTGTGGTGGCAGGGCGGGATCGCCCGGGAGAAGCAGATTCTCGATCGAGCGATTCAGGCAGGCACTGCCGGAGCGCGGGCCGGCGCCGCCGGAGCGGAGTCCTGCAAGGTGGCGCTGCCACGGCTGGAGAGCGCCCTGGCCAGCGGCGAACTCGCCGACCGGGAGGAGTCCGTGGCGCGTATCGTCGGCGAGTGTTCGATGGTCCTGCAGCGGTACGCGCAGGCCGTCGACGCCTTCCGTCGGGTCACCGTCCTGCAGCCCCAGCAGGGCCGGGCCCACGCCGACCTCGCCCGGGCGCTGTCCCGCGCGGGGCAGCACGCAGACGCGAAGCGCGCGGCCCAGCTCGCGGTGCAACTTCTCCCGGAGGCGTGGCAGTCCCATCGCACGCAGGCGACCATTCTCTCGGCCGCCGGCGACACCCAGGGCGCGATCGACGCGTTCACGAAGGCCCGGGCGCTTGCGCCGCCCTCGGAGCACGCTGCCGCCGACAAGGTGCTCGCGCTGCTGCGCGAGAAGCTCGTGGCGGTGAAGCCTCCGGTGGACGCCGCCGGCACGCCCCGGTAGCGCGATCATGCGTCGCACGCCGCTCGTCGCCCTCCTCATGCTCGTCGTGGTCCTCGTCGCGGCCTGCACGGGCACCCGGCGCGCGCCGCATGGCCCGGTGCCCGTGGTCGAGAACCCGCCGACCGTCGCGTTGGTGCGCATGCAGTCGGCCGCCCACTGGCATGCGCTCGCCGGTCGGCTCGTGGAGCGGATCCGCGACAGCCTGGGCAGGGGTTGCTATCCGGAGACATGCCGCATCCCGATCTCGCTCGACGTGCCCGCCGCGCCGCGACCGGTGACCCGGTCGCGCAAGGCGGCCCTCCCGGGCATGTGCGGGTCCGCGTCCAGATCCAGACGCTGCGGTTCGGACCGGACCGCGTCGCACGGTGGCGTCCCGAATCGACGGGCGAGACGTTCGCCGACGAGGTGCGCTACGAGGGAGGACGTTCGCCGCGCCTGGAGGTGATCGTCATCGCGACAGTCACCCGCGGGCGGGACGTGACGGCACGGGTCCAGGAGATCGCATTCGCGCGCCACGAGGACGCGAGCCTGTACGAGGCCGACGCAGGGAGCCTGTCGGACGTGCTTGGGCGACACGAACAGCGTCGCCTGCACGGCGGCATGCGGCGGTTGTCCGACGATCTGACAGTCTCCGGGTGGGGCGACTGATCCCATGCGCGTGCTGGTCATCAGTGTCCACGAATCGTTCCGGCTCTCCGTGCAGTCGGCGTGCGTCGCTTTCGATGGCGCCATGGTCACGCTGCGTCTCGCCGACACCGTCGGGCAGGGCCTCGAACTCGCCCACCAGATCGAGGCCGAGACCGTCTTCGTCGACCTCACCCGCAACGTCGAGGCCGGCCTCATCGCCATCGGCCAGCTCGCTTCGGTGCCGAACCGGCTGATCGCGGCGAGCATCGACAAGCTCGGCCCCGAAGTCCTGCAGCGCGCGGTTCGCGCCGGTGCGCAGGAACTCCTGAGCCAGCCCGCCGCCGAGGACGACGTCCACCAGATCCTCCGCAAGGCCCTGCGGCTTCAGGGCAACGGGCCCCGTGCAGAGGAACGCACCGGCCGTCTCGTGGTGACCTTCAGCAGCAAGGGGGGCGTGGGGAAGACGACGCTGACCTGCAACCTTTCGAACGTGCTTGCGCAATCGCTCGGCCCGGGCCGCGTCGCGGTGGTGGATGCCAACACCCAGGCCCCCAACATCGCCTCGATGCTGGATCTGCGGCCCGAGCGCTGGCTGCGGGATGCGGTGGCCGAGTACCGGCGCATCGACGGCGAGATGCTCGGCGGGTTCATGACGCGGCACTCCGAAGGAATGGATGTGCTCGCACACAGCGCCGACAATCCCCTGGAGGTGGATTTCCAGGAGGACCAGCTCTCGAAGATCCTGCTCGTCAGCAAGGGGGCGTACGACTTCACGATGGTGGACACGTTTCCCATCCTGTCGAGCCTCAACCTGGCGCTCCTCGATCTCGCCGACCAGGTGCTCCTGGTCACCGAGGCGGTGGTGCCCGCCATCCGCAGCGCGCGCTACAACCTCCAGATCCTGAGGCAGGCGGGCTACGGCCCCAACCGCATCACCGTGGTCGTGAACAGGTACACCCGCTTCCGGGGCAACGTCTCCCCGGACCTCGTTTCCGAGGCCCTCGACTGGCCCGTGGATGTCGTGCTCAGCTACGACGTGCATGCCACGATTGCCGCCAACTCCGGTCGCACGCTGATGGAGGCGTTCCCCGACCAGCGGCTGGCGGACGAGATCCGCCTGCTGGCCGGAAGGCTCACGGGAGAAGTCCCGGCGGCGCCGTGGAAGCCGTCGCTCGTCGAGCGCATGACGCGCTTCGTGCGAGGCGTCTGAGGCCGAGATGAGCGAGCACAGCAACCGACAGGGCAATCGCGACGCCGTGGCTCTCCGCGAGAGTCTGCGCCGCAACGAGTTCCGCCCGGGTCACCTCTTCGCGGAGCGGGTGCGGGCCCTCGCGCGGCCCGCCCAGGATCTCCCGACGGCGCCCAGCGAGGATGCCGCGGGTTTCGGCTACGCGGAGATCCGGCACCGCCTGCACCGCGGGCTCGTCGATGTCCTCAATCCCCAGGCGGTCGCGCAGGCGTCCCAGGCGTCGGTCGAGGCAGCGGTGACGGAGTACGTGGACCGGACGATCGAGGGGGAGGCGGTGCCGCTCTCGCGCGTCGAGCGCAACCGGCTGAAGGATGACCTGGTGTACGAACTCCTGGGGCTGGGGCCGCTCGCTGCGCTGCTCTCGGACCCCACGGTGGCCGACATTCTCGTCAACGGTCCCCATCAGGTCTTCGTCGAGCGCCACGGGTTGCTGGAACGCACGGATGTCCGCTTCCACGACGTCGAGCACCTCATGCTGACGATCGAACGCATCCTTTCGCGCATCGGGCGCCGCGTGGACGAGAGTTCGCCGATGGCCGATGCGCGTCTCTCCGACGGCAGCCGTGTCAACGTGATCATTCCGCCGCTCGCCCTCGACGGTCCGGTGGTTTCGATCCGCCGCTTCATGCGCGACATCCTCCGGATGGATGAACTGGTCGCCACCGGTTCGCTGTCGCCCGAGGCGGGCGAGTTCCTCGAACTCGCGGTGCGCGCGCGGCTCAACATCGTGGTGAGCGGGTCCACCGGTGCCGGCAAGACGACCATGCTCAACTGCCTGTCGCTCGCCATCCCGCGCAGCGAGCGCATCCTGACCGTCGAGGACACGGCCGAACTCATCCTCAATCACGATCACGTGGTGCGGCTGGAGGCCCGCCCGCCCAACACCGAAGGGCGCGGCGCCGTCGGCATCCGCGAGCTGGTGCGCAACGCCCTGCGGATGCGGCCCGATCGGATCATCGTCGGCGAAGTGCGGGGCGCCGAGGCCCTCGACATGCTGCAGGCCATGAACACCGGCCACGACGGCAGCCTGACGACATTGCACTCCAACAGTCCGCGCGACACGCTGTCGCGGCTGGAAACGATGATGCTCATGGCCGATCTCGAACTGCCGCAGCGCGTGCTCCGCGAGCAGATCGCATCGGCGCTCCAGCTTGTCGTGCACCTCAACCGCTACGAAGGCGGACAGCGGCGCGTCGCAGCGATCACCGAGATCTCGGGCATCGACACCGGTGTCGTGCTCACCCAGGACATCTTCGTCACGAAACGCGAGGCGGGCGGCCAGCCCGTGATGCGCGCGACCGGCATCGTTCCCTATCATCAGACGGCGTTCGACGAGCGCGAAGTGACGCTCGATCCGAAGCTGTTCCGCGCGACGTGACGGCGGGGCGCCCGCGTCGAGCGGTCTGCGTGCACGGCGCACGCGGCCGGCAGGTGTGAGGCGATGGTCTTCCTCGTCGTCGTCGCCATCGTCGTCGCCCTTGCCGCGCTGTGGATCCGCCACGACGTCCGCACGGAGCAGCTGCGCGATCGTCTGTTCGTCGGTCACGAGCAGGTCGAGATCGACGACGCGCCGCTCTGGCGTGATGCCCTCGATCTGCTCCAGGTCGAGCGACTGCGGCGGCTGCTCGACCGCTCGCCGTACGCGCGCCATTTCCAGTCCCTGCTGTTCCGCGCGGGGTTGCCGCAGTCGCTGCCGCGCGCGATCTTCGTCGTCGTCGTGGCCGGGAGTCTCGTCGGCGCGGGGAACTGGTTGTTTCTGCGTCGCGTCGACTACGCGGTCGGCAGCGCGCTGGGCCTGCTGATCGTCACGTTCCTCGCGCTGCGCGGGTATGCGCAGCACCGCGTCGAACGCCTCGAACGGCAGCTTCCCGGACTGGTCGCCCAGATGATCGCGAACCTGCGCTCCGGCTCGACCCCGCTCGCCTCGCTGCGCAGTGCGTCGCGCCACGCGCCGAAGCCCGTGGGGCCGAGCATCGGCGCTGTCGTTCACGCGATGGAACTCGGGCGCCCGGCGTCCGATGCGTGGCGCGACTGGGCCGCGCGATGGGGCAGCCCCGCGTGCCGACTGCTGTCCACCGGAGTCCGGATCAAGTGGGAGACGGGAGGCGAGATGAGCGCCATCCTGGAGTTCATCCTCGACGCGCTGGAGAGCCGGCGCCGCATGGAACTGCGCATCCAGACCCTCACGGCACAGGCGCGGCTGTCCACCTGGGTGCTGCTCGCGCTGCCGTTCCTGATCGGGCTCATCACGTGGTCGCTCAATCCGACGCTGTTCAACGAGATGCTCGCCGATCCGACGGGGCAGGACGCCATCGCTGCCTGCGGCGTGCTGATGGTCGTCGGCTACTTCTGGCTGCGGCGGATCGCCAACCTCCGCCGCTGAGGATCCGCCCCCATGCTGCCCGCCCTGCTGATCGTCCTCACGCTGTTCGCGAGCGGGATCGCAGCGCTCGCGTGGTGGCGCGGCGAGCAGCGCGAGGTCCTGCGGGACCGCCTGCTGCACGGACTCGTGGCACCCGAGGCGGAAGTGGAGGTGGATCTCTCGGCCGGCGACTACGGCCTGAGCGGCAGGCGGCGTTTCGCTTACCACCTCGCACGGTTGCTGGGTACGGTTCCGGGCCGAGGCCTCATCGTGGGCCTCGGGGCTGCCGTCGGCTTCGGCGTCGCACTCGCCACCACCCGGGACACCATGCGCGCGGCCAGCATCGGCGGCGCCTCGGGAATCCTTGCGCTGCTCGCCGTCATGCTGCTGCTGCGCGCGCGCCGCATCGCGTTCGAGCGGGCCGTGCGCTACGAACTGCCGAATGCCCTCGAACTCCTCGCCGCGATCATGGAAGGCGGACTCGCCTTCGAGGCGGCGCTCGTCCACGTGCTGCGCGAGTCCGATCGCGACCATCCGCTGTACTTCGATCTCGACGTCGTCTCTGAGGCGATGCGTCGCGGCCGGCGGCGCGGCGAGGCCCTGCGCCTCTGGGCCCAGCGCTGCAACATCGCGGCCGTTGCCGACGTGTCGGCCGCGCTCGTCCAGGCCGACCAGACGGGTGGGCCGCTGGGCCAGGTCCTGCACCACCATGCGCGCGCCCTCTTCCGGGAGAACGAGGCCGAGATCCAGCGTCGCGCCGAGCGCGTCCCCATCCGGATGATCTTCCCCATGATCTTCACCATCTTCCCCGCATTGTTCGTCGTGACGGCGATGCCGTCTTTCCTGCGCGTGCTGCGCGTGCTCGACGAGGTCATGAAGGGCGCGGGCAGCGTCGTCGGAGGGCGCTGATGATCGACCGCCGGGAATGCCTCGTCCGCGTTGCCGACGGCGCGATGCTGGTGCCACGGCTCGTGCGCGCCGACACGTGGTGGTCGCGTCTGCGCGGACTGATCGGCTCCCCGCCGCTGGCGCCGGGCGAGGCCCTCTGGATCGAACCGTGCAGCCAGGTGCATACGCATTTCATGGGCTATCCGCTGCATGTGGCATTCGTCGATCGCGCGGGCCGCGTGCTGCGCGTGAAGCACGATCTCCCCACGTGGCGCTTCTCGCCGTGGGTGCGGGGCGCGCGTGCGGTGATCGAGGTGACGGGGGCGGTGGCGTGTCCGATCGCCGAGGGCGAAGTGGTGACGGTTCGGGGGCTGTAGCGGGGTGTCGTTTGGGTTGGGGGGCGCCAGTCGCGCCACCCGGTGCGCTGCCGCCGTTCCGGCGATGGTCGGCGTCCGTACGCGCGCTGGTTGCGGCAACGTTCTCTGCCGTGGTGCGGTCCGACCATCGTTGGCAACGGCGGTCCGGCGTCAGTCAGTGTTCCGGGTACCGCGGCACGCCGGGTAGTCGACGCAACCCCAGAACGGCTTGCCCGCGTGCGTCCCTTGCCTGGCGACCCGGCGGATCATGGCGTTGCCGCACCGCGGACACCGCGGGGACGACGTGCCGCCTGCAGTGGGTTGCGGCGCAGGCCCTTCGTCCGCAATGTCGGGTGTCGTCGTTGCGTTTCGTGGCAGGCGGCCGACCAGCGCGACGAGCGCGGGGCCGTCGATCAGCTCGATGCCGCGGCCCTCGGCGAACGCCTTCGCTTCGGCGGTGAACACGCCCGACGTGACGACGACGCCACCGGCGGCGTCGTCCGCGGCCATCACTCCGAACAGTTCGCGGACCACAGACACCGATACCTTGAAGGCACGCCAATGCTTGCATTGGACAAGATGCCGCTCGCCCTTCTTCACGAGTTCGAGATCGATGCCGCCGTCCGGGCCAGCGCCGCCGCGCTCGATGACCGTGTATCCGCGTAGCCGGAACACCTCGCCCACGAGCAGTTCGAAGTCCTGCCACGACATGGCCCGAAGCGCGGAGATCGCCTGCTCCGAGGCCACCGACCGGACGAGGCCAGCGCGACGGCGCCGTCCGACGATCGAGGCAGTCGCGCCGGCCAGAAGCACGGCAGGTACGACGTACTGCAGCACGTTGGTCATCGGCTTGAAGAAGTGCCAGGCGAAGTGGGTGGTCAGCCGATCGGGCGACGGGTCGATCGGCACGTCCATCGTCGCGATCGAACGGAACACCGCCCACGTGACGATGGCGGTGAGTGTTCCGACCCACCATGGCAGCTTCGATGCCAGTTCGTAGCACGCCGCCAGCGTTCCGTCACCTCGACGTCGCGCCATCGGGATCTCCGTGTGCGGGGGGGTAGGGGCGTGCGCGATCGCGGAGGGGCGGGACCGCAAGTCCGACGGAACCACGAGGGCTGTCACAGGCCGCGCCGGGATCGCGCATCCAGTCGACCATCCGCAGGATCGCCGGATCGGCGTCGCGTCTGTCGAACCCGTCGACGAACTTCCGGGTCCCCTTCGGATACACCCGCACCGCGTGCGTCAGCCATCGGCACGAGTCGGCGGGGCGTTCGGCAAGCGCGAGCAGGAGTCCGTGGCGGAAGGTCGCATGCGGATAGGGGCGCCAGCGCACGGTGCGGGAACTGGCGGCGAGCAGACTCGCGACCTTCGGGCGATCGAGCCTGGCCGCGTCGATCGAGACGCTGCCCGCCACGGCGGCGAGGAAGGGGTTCGAGGCCGCACGGCCGAGACGTTCGTTGCGACGCGACGTCGACTCCGCGGCACTCCAGAGCCCCGTGAACTCCAGATACGACCACAGTGTGTGACCGGCGAGGCTCAGACCCGCGATGAGCGCCATGGCGATCGCCGGTGCCGGGATTCGCAGTCTGCGGGGCAGCGTCCATCGCGGAACGGGCAGGAGACCGACGAGCAGTGCCGTGGGCGCCGCGAAGAAGGCGAACGCCGTCGGCAGATCGACGAGCGACCGCGCCAGGATGACGGCGATCATCGCGGCGGGCAGCCAGGGCTCGCGCGCCCGCCAAGCGCGCCACGCGCCGATGATGACGGCAACGAGCACGGCAATGACGCAAGCCATTGCCGGAATGCCTCCCGTGACCCCGGCGTGCAGCAGGAGGTTGTGTGCGTGGATCGTGTACTCCTCGACGGCGCCTCCTGTCGCGATCCGGAACGCGGCCCAAGCGTAGCCGTCCGTGCCGTGACCGGCGAGCGGTGCCATGGCGATGGCCTCGACGGCGCGGCGCCACAGTTCGGTCCGGGAGGCAAACCCGCTCGCGTGGCCCGATTCCGCGAGGCGTGCGGCGGTGCTGCCGCTGGCGCTCCACCAGGACGCTCCGCCCACCACCGCGACGAGGTAGAGTAGCGCGGCGATGGCGAGCCAGGCGCCGCTTCGCGCGAGCCCGGAGTCGTCACGACGCAGCCGCAGTGCGATGAGGGCGAGGCCGAGCAGAACGGCGAACTGGAGCAACGAGGCACGCGATCCGCTGATGGACAGCGGGATGGCGATGATGACGAGTGCCGGCAGGGCCGCGATTGCCGGCAGGCGCCTGCGCCCGGCCAGCCAGGCGACACCCACCGTGCCGAGGACCAGGTGGTCCGCGAGCCAGCTCTGATGCCGTATCAGCCCCATCAGGTTGGTGGCGGCAACGGGACCGGTGCGCGGAACGAGCGCCGCGAGCAGGTCCGGCGGGGCGAACCACTGGATGATGCCGGCGAGCGCCGCGAGCCCTCCGCCGATGGCAGCACCGGCAGCGAGCACGTCGACAACCACCGCGACACCGACGAGATCGCGCAGCCTGGCACCGGCTGCAACGAGTGCCGCAAACCAGATCGTCATCACGACCTGCACGAACGTGGGCTGCCACCACGGCAGTTGCAGCCACAGTGGCTGGAGCGCCAGCATGACGGCGAGCGCCAGCAGGCCGATCACCGTGAGGGTCGGCGCCTCGCCCGGCCGCGGGGCGGGACGGGCGAGCACGACGCAGACGCCGAGCCCGAGCAAGGCCGCGAACCACTCGTGGAAGAAGTGCAGCATCGGCTTCGCCGCGAGCGGCTGGACGAACGGCACGATCCACAGCAGGGCAGCGCAGGTGAGCGCGACGCGGACCGGCAGCGCAGCCGGCGACGCGCTCGTGATGTTCCGGGGGGTCAATCGAGGATCGCCCGCTCGGTGCTGTGGGCGATGCCGTTGATGATCTGTACTTGACGCATGTCGACCTTCGAGTGCGTGAACTCGGCGGGCGGTGGCGGTTGCGTGATGCGGTCGCGCTCGCCGAAGGGGCGATGCACGAAGCGCAGGGTCTGTCCCGAAGCCATGGCGAGCACGGTGATGTGGGCGTCCTGCGGCTTCATGCGGAGGACGAGCGGGTGGGGTGCGCGATCGGGAACGTCGGTGCGCGGGGAGCGGACCACCTCGACATCTTCTGCGATGAGGGTGGCGGAGGCACCGCCGGCGGTCGCCGGGCCGCGGCGACCGGCCGTCCG
>VYME01000685.1_pt1 | contig 9779 bp, 9 predicted proteins | sample 5115281 | NCBI WGS metagenome assembly VYME01 (sample SAMN12291780, study PRJNA351875) | freshwater metagenome | isolation source: freshwater lake | place: USA: Michigan, Wintergreen Lake | collected 2013-08-08
GTGCGTGAAGCCGCCGAACCAGACGAGCTCGACCTTCTTGTTGACCAGCGCCTCGACGGCGGCCGGGTAGTCGGACACCGGCGTGAACTCGACCTTCATGCCGAGCCGCTTCTCCAGGTACTGAGCGATCGGGGTGAACTTGCGGATCTGCTCGGTGGCCGCTTCCTCGGGGATGGTGGTGACGCGGAACACCTGCTGGGCGTGGCCTATCGTACCGAAGGCGAGCAGCGCGCAGGTGGCGAGCGCCTTGAGCGTGCGGGAGGGGGACAGGTCGATCACGCAAGCCTCCTGGAATGGGTCGGACGGGGCCGCCGTCGACGGCCCGGCGCATTGTTGGCGAAGATGCGCGGGACCGTCGGGCGCGGCCATGGGCACCGGCGGGCCGGATCCATGCCCGTGTGATTCGTCGTCCGCAGCCGTTCGGTTACGGCCCATGCGCGCAAGGAGGTCACCGTCGTCGTCGAGCTGATGGCGCGCTTCGACGAGGAGGCGAACATCAACTGGGCGTGGCGGCTCGAGGAGGTCGGCGCCCCACCTGGTCTACGGGGCGGTGCTGCATGTCGATGTCGAACACGTGCTCGAGCAGCCGCGCCCAGCTGATGCAGTGCCGCCGGGCCGTGGCTGCGATGCAGCACATGCTGTCGCGGCTGAACTCGGCGCGCGGTCACCATGGCCTTGCGCAGCGCGTGCCATGCGATGCGTACGACCGCTCGCCCGCGCGCGGGCAAGCCGCGTTGGCCGCGCGCGGGCCCGTCCGAACAGTGGCGGCCCCGCGGGGGCCGGGCGTGTCCCGGGGTTCAGTAGCCACCAGCGCGCCACGCCAGGATCGCGCTGGCGGTCTCTTCGGCGTACTCGAGGTGAGGAAAGTGTCCTGCCTTGTCGAGCTGCAGCGTGGCGAAGCGCCGTGCGCCGTTGCAGCGGGCGTTGGTCGCTTCGGCCATGGCTCTGCCAGCCGTGGGGTCGGCGGTGCCGACCACCAGCTTCAGGGGCGTCGTCGATGCGCAGAGGGCCTCGGTCCAGCGTGCGTCGTTCGTCTGGCGTTCCTCCAGCGAGGGCAGGGTCTTGTGCATCAGGCGAGCGTCGGCCGGGTGGTTCAGGATGCGCCAGGCGTCGCCGAACTCGCTGGCTGGGATGCGCCGCTCGGGACCGGAGATCTGCGTCAGACCGCCGACGAGCGTGTCCTCCGACGCGCTGCGATTGATCATGGCGCCCAGCGGGCTGAGCAACGCCCGCTGCGCGTTGCTGGGCTGGAACTGCTCAGCAAACAGCGTACCGTTGATGAGCACCACTGACTCGATGGAGAAGGGCAGGCGTCCTGCCCGCTCGCGTGCCAGCAGTTCCTGCACCACCGCGTTGCCGACGTCGGAGCCGATCAGCCGGGCGCGGGTTACGCCCAGATGCCCTGTCAGCGCCGCCACGAGGTCGGCGTGCTTGGCGATGTTGTAGTTCAGGTCGGCGGGCTTGGCGGAATAGCCAAAGCCCAGCAGGTCCGGCGCCACGAGCCGGGCCTCGCGCGTCAGCGGCGCGAGCAGCCTCCGGAAGTCCCACGACGATGTCGGGTAGCCGTGGATGGCCAGAGTCACGGAGCCACTGCCTTGGTCGACGTAGAAGACCTTGTGTCCTTCAAAGGTGAAGGTCTTACCCATCGCCAGCCATTCGGCTGCCGAAGGGCCGCCAGAGGTCGCTCCCGCAGTCGGCGACGCGCCGACGGCCGCAGGCTGCTGCGCCAGCTGCCCGTGGGCCTCGGGAGAGATCGCGGCGGCCAGCGCGAGGACCATTGCGGCGGCGGTGAACGGAACGCGCGGAAGGTGAAGCGTGGGGGAGTCCTCAAGAAGGGGCTGATGGGGGATCGACGCCAGGCGGCTCCACGGGGAGGCCGGTTCCGGCCCACCGCGTGGCCAGATTAAAATGACGAATACGTCATTAATGCAAGCGACACGTGTGGCCAGTGCGCGAGCAGGTGGGTCCGCTTCGTCGGGGCGCGCGCGCCCTGGGGCGGCGCGCTCAGGCAAGACCGCGCGCGGCGGCGCACCGCCGGGCGCGGTCGGATGGCCGGGCCGGGCTCATCCCCGGTCCGGTTCGGGACCCAACAGGGCCAGCAGCGAGGTAGCCAGATCTTCCGAGAGGGCCCTTCGGTCCAGCCCCATCACGGCGGCGTCGCCCGCCGCGATCGAGTCGGCTACCGCTTCGAACATCATCAGGCGGATCGCCACCGCTGTCCGGAGTCTGACCGAGCCGCGACGGCCGGTCAGCCGCAACACCTGCTCGATCTGGGCCATGCGGCTGTGCAGTCGCGCCGCCCGCACGCGCTCGTCATCCCGTGCCAGTACAGCCAGTGCATGGCGAAGCCTCGACCAGGTGGTGTGGTGCTCGATCAGCATCGGCACGAGACGGCCGATGCGCTGGCGCTGGCCGGTCGAGGGCTCGCTGAAGACACTGCGGACCATGGCCCACTCGTCCGCGACCCAGCGCTCGTAGACGGCAAGCAGGACATCAACCTTGTCGGAGAAGTAGTTGTAGAAGACGCCCGACGACAAGCCGGCGCGCGCCGCGACGCGGTTCGTCGAGGTCGCGAACCAGCCCGCCTCCCGGATCTCGGCGGCGGCGGCATCCACCAGAGAAGCGCGCACATCAGCACCCTGGGGCAAGGTCTTTGGCGGGCGTCCCCGGCGGCGGGGTCGATTGGGGTTGTCTTCCGCAGGTGCCATCGCACGAGTATAGGACCAAGGCTGCGCGACGAGCATGGCATCACCCGCTGGCATTTTCTGACGTCAAAGTCATAATGCTCGTTCCATGCGCCACGGCGTATTCAAGCGCGAGCACGACATGCACCCCACATTCCGGGCCGTCCAGCCGTCATGCACACATGTGCCCCGGTGCGCGCCCTGCCCGTCGCCGGCTGGCCCTTGCTCGGCCGAGAGGGCGGTCGCGCAAGGGCCGGGGTGCACGATGCGCCGCAGCTTGCTGAAACTGGCGGTTGCTGGGTCTACCGGCGTGGCTGGTCTGCCTGGCTTCGCAGCGGCGGGCGGCACGGCCGTGCCGGACTCGCCCCCGTTGCGGCACGGCGCAAGTACCCGCCGCGATACCGCCCGCTGGCGCGAAGGCCCGCTCGACCTGGCCTACCTCGACACGGGCGAGTCGTACCTGCCCGCGCTCGTGTGCCTGCACGCCATCGGCCACGGCAGCGGCGATTTCGACGCCCTGGCCGACGCGCTGCAGGGCCGGCACCGCCTGATCGCGCCGGACTGGCCTGGCCAGGGACGGTCCGGCACCGTGCCCTGGACGCCTGGGGTGCAGGCTTATGCGGGTGCGCTGCAGTCCTTCGTCGACGCATTGCGGCTGCCACGCTTCGCGTTGGTGGGCAACTCGGTGGGCGGCGGCGCCGCACTGTTGTACGCCGCGGCCAACCCGCGGCGCGTCCGAGCCGTGGCGGTGGCCAACCCCGCCGGGCTCGACGAGGGCGGCTGGCTGGGAGGCCTGTTCACGCGATGGATGTCCAGCCGGTTTGCCGCTGCTGAGCGCGACCCCGGAGCTTTCCTGGAATGGTTCGCCCGCTACTACGAGGGCGTGCTGAGCGGCCCGGCCGCCCTGGCGCAGCGCGAGCGCATCGTGGCGTCGGGCCTGGAGATCGCGCCGCTGCTGGCGCAGGCGTGGCAGGGCTTTGCCGACCCGCGAAACGATATCCGCGATGAGTTGCCTGCACTGTCGCTACCCGTGCTCGTCACCTGGGCGCGGCACGATCGGCTGGTGCGGTGGTCCCGCAACCGCCGCGCCGTCGAGCGCATCCCACGCGTCCAGGTGGAATTCTTCGAGGCCGGTCACACCCCCTTTCTCGAGGATCCGGTGCGGTTTGCTGCGAGTCTCGAGGCCTTTCTCGCCACGGCCCCGTGAAACGAGCCGCCGCGTGCCAAGCGCTGCGCGTGCAGGCCGCAGTTGACGGCGCTCGCTGCGGAATGCAGGAAGCTGAAGCGGCCCCGGCCAGGTCGCTCGTCAAGGCCTGGATGAGTCTTGGGCAAAGGGACATCAACGGCTCTCGGCAAGGACCGAGGCGGGCATTCGACGGCCGGAAGTGGCCTGACCCACATCCACGACCGCGAGCAGTTCGGCCAGAGCATCGGCGAATTCCAGCTGATCCGCGGCAAGGTGGCCGACCTGTACACCACGCTGGCCGCCTTCCGTGCGTACGGCTGTGCGGTCGGCAAGAACCTCGATCGGCTCGGCAGCGGCCACGTGCGCGCTGTGCGCAAGGATTGCGCCGGCGTGATCCGGTACTGCGCCGAGAAGGCCACCTGGATGGCCGGCGAGGCGATCCAGATCCTCGGCGGCAGAGCCTGCATCAACGACTACCCGACCGGCCGCCTGTGGCGCGACGCCAGGCTGTACGAGATCGGCGCCGGCGCCAGCGAGATCCGGCGCGTGTCGATCGGCCGCGAGTACTTCGCGGAGACGATGTAGCGTGACCGACTTGGCTATGCCGACGCCGCTGCCCACGTTGCCGCTCGCCCGGCCTGGCTGGTGCCGGTGCGCTTGGTGTGTGGCCGATGCGCCGTTCCTGGCGCGTCACGTGAACACGTTGCATCCGGTCCCTCTATTGCTCAATCGAACCGCACGCGGGTCGCCGCCCTGCTTCTCAATCCTGTCGGCCATCCTTGCCTTGTGGATCACGCGGCTTCTCCGGGCTACGTCCACGACAGCGCCTGGCGCGCTCTCGCGAGTGCCACGATGACCGGCCTTGCTCGGCCGTTTCTTTTCGACACGCTTTCTCCAACGGCCGCGCAAGCCGTTGAGCGATGCGCCACCGAACGGCGATTCCGTGCAGGTGCGTTGCTGCTCGAAGGCGGCGCGCGTGCCGAGTGGCTGCACGTGATTCGAAAGGGCCTGGTGCGCGAGTACTACGTGACTGCTGACGGCGACGAGTACACGCGACACTTCGTGTCCGAAGGAGGCGTGACCGGCTCGCTGCTCGACCTCGCCTCAGGCAGTCCGTCGGTCACCTGGATTCAGGCGCTGGAGCCGACGCGGACGCTCGCAATCCGGTTCGCCGACTTCAACGAGCTCGCCGCGCGGTACGCCGACATGCGGACCCTCGCGCGCCGACATGCCGAAGCCCTCGCCGTCCGCAAGACGAAGCGCGAGTACGAGATGCTCGCGCTGCCGGCTGCGGCGCGGCTGGCGCGCTGGCAGGCCGAGCACCCGGACCTCGACAGCAGGATCACCCGGCGTCTCCTGGCGTCATACCTGGGGATCACGCCCGTGCACCTCAGCCGCATTACCGCTCGGTCCCGACCGACGGCGACCGCAGGGCGTCGAGAAACGGGCGAACCGCAGCGTTGAAGGCTCCGGCTCCTCGAGAAATGGAGCATGGCCGGAGTTCTCGAAGCGCACGACCGTCGCGGTTGGAATCGAGGCCACCGCGGCGCGGTTCCGACCCCAGCGGACGAGGCGATCGCGCATTGCCCACCCTACGAACACCGGCTGTCGAAGCGCGGGAAGCCCGGCGCGCAGGTCGGCGTCCGCTCGGGCGAAACTCGTCCATGCCTCCACCAGGCGGGGGGCGCTCTCGTTGCCTGCCGCGACGATGGCAGCGCACCGCTGCGCCGCCGATGGAGTTGCCGAACAGGATCGGCTGATCGAGGTCGAGCGCTCCGATCAGCCCGAGAAGCAGCGCGGCGTAGCGCTGTGCGCTTGCCGGCCGGGCATCTTGACCGGAGGCGCCGTGTCCCGGCCAATCCACCGTGATCACCCGAAATCGATCCCGGAAAGCCTGCTCGAACGAAGCGAAATCGCCGCCCCCGTGGCCGATCGCATGCAGGCCGATGATCGTCGGCTTCGCGCCCGTCGGGTCGCTGTCGTGGATCGCGATCGATACCCCATCGACCACGATGGTCCGACGATGCTCCGCGACCGCAAGCGCGAGCCGGCGGGGTGGTGTGGGTTCCAGCTCGACTCGCGACAGAGGCCGCGTGGGTGCGCATCCGACCAGACCGGCGCAGGCGAGCAGAGAAACGATGGCACCACGCATGCTCGCCTTGTACCCGACCGGGAGAGCGCGGTGCATCAACCCAGGTGAATGCCGAGGCCTTGGCCGCTCGATAACTTGGCGGGCCACGCAACGACACGATGGCCGTCATGAACGACTCGGCACCAGCCAGGCGTCACCGCTTGCCCCTCGCCGCCGGCCCGCTCGTCGTCACCGAGCTTGGTCCGCCGGCCGCAGTGCCGCTCGTCTTCCTGCACGGCGTTCTCGCGAACAGCACCCTCTGGACTGGCGTCGCCGAGCGACTCGCGCCAGACCACCGGTGCCTGCTGCTGGACCTTCCGCTCGGCGCCCACCCGGAGCCGATGAACCCCGACGCCGACCTGTCACCGTCCGGCTTGGTGGCGGTCGTCATCGATGCGCTCGACCACCTTGGCATCGAGCGCGCGATCCTCGTGGGCAACGACAGCGGTGGCGCACTGTGTCAGCTGATGATCGCCGCGCACCCGCACCGGCTGCGCGCCCTCGTGCTCACATCGAGCGACGCCTACGACACCTGGCTACCGTTCATGTTCAAGCCGCTCGAGCTCATGGCCTTCGTGCCGGGTCTGCTGCGCATCGTTGCCCAGTTGCTCCAGTGGCTGCCGCTGCGGCGCTCTCCGCTCGGGTTCGGCTGGCTGTCGAAACGCATTACCGATGCGGACAGGTGTCAAACGACACCCACCTTTACGAGTTAAGGCGACACCTACCTTTACGAGGCGTCGGACCGGGAACCGGTTCAGGTCCGCTGCATGGACAGGGCCTGTTCGAGATCGCGCAGCCGGTAGCTGCGCCCTTTGATGTTGAGGACGTGAGCGCGGTGCAGCAGTCGGTCGAGGATCGCGGTGGTGAGCACCTCGTCGCCGGCGAGCAGTTCGGTCCATTCCCGTACCGACTTGTTCGTCGTGATCAGGATCGCTCCGCGCCCGTACCGGTAGGTCACCAGCCGGAAGAACAGGCTGGCTTCCTGTCGCGTCATCGGCTCGAAGCCGAGCTCGTCGATCACCAGCAGCGCGTTCGAGAGGTACTTCCTCCGACGCAACCTTGCCGGAGGCAAGGTTGCGTCGCCCCGCAGTTCGTTGAGCAGCTCGTCGAAGCGGAAGTACTGCACCGAGAATCCCTGCTCCACGGCCTTGATTCCGAGTCCGATCGCCAGGTGCGTCTTGCCGACGCCGGGCGGGCCTTGGATCAGCACGGTCTCGGCATTACGCACCCACGCGCAGGTCGCCAGCGTTTCGATGCGGCTGCGTTCGATCGCGGGCTGGAAGGCGAAGTCGAAGTTCGTCAGCGTCTGGCCGGTCGGCAGGTTCGAGAGCCGCAGCGAGGTCTTCACCCGGCGCGTCTCGCGGCCGCTGATCTCGGCCTCTAGCAGCGCCTCGAGGAAGTCGTGCGCTGCCACCGGCTTGCGTACCGCCTCGCTGAGCAGGCTGTCGAGCTGGTCGGCTGCGTAGAGGCATCCGAGCTGGATCAGCCGGTCGCGGGTGCGGTCGATGTCGAGCTTCGGGCGCGGCGCGGTCATCGGGCCACCTCCGCCAGCCGGGCATACAAGTCGATGGCGCGGTGCGCCACCGGCTCGGCGGCGAGTTCGAGCATCCTCGCTCCCATCTTTCCAAGCGGCGGCGGTGCTGTCACGCGCTCGGTCGAGGCGCCCTCGTAATGCTTCGGGTCGATCACCAGCCGGTGCGGCGTGTGGCGGGCGTGGACGGCCACGATCGCGTTCTCGGTCAGGATCTGCACGGTTGTCGCGCAGCCGCGCACCTCAACGAGCATGAGCACAAGGGCGAACGGCACGCTGTACTGGCGGCCTTCGAAGCTCACCAGCCCGTCGATGCCGACCCGCCGCGTCAACGCCACGTCGAACGGCTCCGGCAATGTTTCGGGCAGCGCGCCGAGCAGCGTGCGCTCGGCCTGCCACGTCTCCCACACCGAGGAGCCGGTCACCGGGCAGCGTCGACGCCGCGCGCTCTTCTCGCTGCGCTCGTCGCTCCAGGCCTGCAGCTCGGCGAGGTCGCGCCAGGCGGCGCCGCTCGGGTCCTGGTTGTCGCGCTGATCTCGCACCCGGCGCTCGACCTTGCCCTTGGTCTGCGGCTGGCGCGGTGCGCAGGCGTCGACGTGGAATCGCATCATCGCCGCGTACCGGCGGTAGCTCGTGTTGATCGTGCCCCACGCGCCCGCGCCGTGCACGACGGCCGTCTTCTCGTTGTCGACCCGCACGGTGGCGGTCACGCCGCCGATCCGCTTGAACGCCTCGGTGTGGCAGTGCAGCCAACTCAGCTGATCCTTTCGGTGCGACCAGACGATCGCCTCGAAACGGCTGTGCGACAGCACCATGTGCAGCGCGAGCAACTCGGTGCGCTCGCCGCCGACGACGATCGAGGGAAAGTGCGCCCAGTCGACCTGCGCCTGCGCCGCAGGCGGCGTCTCGACGCGGCGTCGCGCCCGGATCGCCGGTGCCGGGTACGTCCGGCCCCAGTAGCGCTGCACCGACCGCAGGCTGCCGCGGTATCCGTGTTCGGCGACCAGCCAATCGTGCAGCGCGGCGAGATTCACCGCTCGGTCGCCTTGCTGGCTGCGCCAGTGTTCGATCGCCTCGGCCACGGCCGTCGCCCGCGATTCCTGCTTCGTGCGGCCATCGACCGCCCCGGTCTGCATTCGCTTGACCTGATAGCGCACCGCGCCCTCGGTCACCCCCAGCATCCGGGCGATCTCGCAGTGCGAGACCCCCTTCGCCGCCAACGTCTTGATCGTCATTCGAGCCTCCAGATCGAGCTTGCTCATTCCCGTCCCCGGCTCTGCTTGCCGAAGACGGGACTCTCAAACCCGAACCGACGACTCGTAAATCTGGGTGTCGCCTTAACTCAACGATACGGTGTCGCTCTACACTCGCACCCAGTCGGCACTGACCAAGATTGCGGAGCTCATCGCGGAAGCGCACGGCGAGCTGCGCGTGCTGGCGGAGCTCGAGGAGCAGGTTCGACGGGAAGTAATAGGCGGTGGTGGCGTGTCGCGGCGGAGGAAAGGGCCGATGCCAGCCCCGGAGTCGGTGCTTGCGGGAATCGCGGTGCGGCGTGCCGAGGTCGAGCGGACGCGCGACGCGCTCTACGTGACCCTCCGGCAGTTCAACCAGGCACTAGACCCACAACAAGTAAGCGAGTCGTTTGGGTGGCTAAGGATGTATGGCCGAGGCAGAGTCGCGCACACAACATACCTTCTGGCGTGCGGCAGGGCCGCAGAACAAAGTACTGCCGATGGCGAAGCGGGGCTCTGCCTACCCACGCCGCAAAAAGACTTGGCACTGAGTGGCCGGCATCAATAAACTGGAATCACTTTAGAAGTCGTTGATTTCGCGCATTAAAGGCCACCGCGGTTTGTTCCTTGAGGCCAATCAAACCTTGGCTATCGAGCCACTGTCGGTCACGCTCTGACGACCGAAACATGTATAGCCGATGCAATGCAAACATCGCCAAGGCCTGCCGTCCTAGCGGTGAGTTCCGCGTTTCGTCGAAGAGCTGCTCGACCTCAGACTGGGGAATAGGCTTAGGGCTGTCGAGCAGTACTCCCAGCTTGATAGTCCGCCCTGAACAACCCGAAGACCGAGCATTGATGCGGGTTTCGAGGCGATAGGGGTGAGCGGGATCTGCAGGAATGAGAAAATGTGGGCTCGTTTTCCTGCAAATCCTACGAGGTTGGCGATGGGCCCGAAGGACACGAGCGAGCGCGTTCCGGACATGTTTCGCCAGCCGCTGGTCGAGCTGCTGAACCC
>VYME01000687.1_pt1 | contig 9769 bp, 8 predicted proteins | sample 5115281 | NCBI WGS metagenome assembly VYME01 (sample SAMN12291780, study PRJNA351875) | freshwater metagenome | isolation source: freshwater lake | place: USA: Michigan, Wintergreen Lake | collected 2013-08-08
GGTCGGCGACGTGCGCGTCGAACGCGACCACGCGGTCGTCGGCGTCGTCGGCGATCCGGCGGCGTTCGAACGCGGCGGCGCCGCCGAGGTGCTGGCGACGCTGGCGAAGGCCGGCGTGGTGGTGCGCTGTGCCGGGCAGGGCGCGCTCGACAGCACGGTGGCGTTCGTGGTCGCCGCCGCCGACCTGAAGCGCACGGTGACGCTGCTGCACGAACGCTTCTTCCCGAGCCGCGGATGAGCTACGGGCCGCCATCCCGGTCGCTGGGACGCTACGCCTTCGATGCGCTGGCGGTCGCGATCGTCGCGGTGGCGACGTTCCAGGCGCTGCGCCTCGGCTACGGCGATCGCTATCTGGTGCCGAGCGGCAGCATGCAGCCCGTGCTGCACGGCGACCCGAGCGACGGCGACGTGGTGTTCGTCGACAAGACGGCCAGGGCCGAGTCGCTGCGCCGCCACGACCTCGTCGTCGTGCGTCACCCCGAGAACCCGGGGCAGCCGTTGGTGAAGCGCATCGCCGCGTGCGGCGACGACCGCAGCTCGCGTTGGATCGACATCCGCCAGGGCGACCTCTGGCTCGGCGACAGCCCGCAGCGCCTCGTGCGCGAGCAGAAGGACCCGCTGGCGGCACGATCGCAGCGCGTGGCGTGGGCCGACACCGCGGTGCCGGCGTCGGCCTCGTTGCTCGACCTGCGCGCGGCGCGGGCGGCGAACGGCGAATGGTGGTTGGCGCCGGTCGCGGCGGTGGCCGACGAGGTCCGCAGTGCGTTCCGCAGCGAGGCACGGCGGCGGCGGCGCGTGGCGCTCGACGGTCCACGACTGCCCGAGGGCTGCATCGGCACCAGCCGCGCCGTCGACGCCGGCTACCTGACCGTCACCGGCGTGCGCCCCGCCGTCGGCACCGACCACGGCGTCTTCGACTGCGGCATGGAGCTCGAACTGGCGGCCGCGACAACGGAGCTGCTGGCGACGATCGAGACGCGCGGCGAAGCGCTGACGTTCCATTGGCAGCCGGCGCAGCGCCGCGTCGTGCTGTGGCGCAACGGCGAGACCGTGGCCGAACACGCACTCACCGTCGCCGACGCGCGACACGTCGAGTTCGGCCGGCTCGACGATCGGGTCTGGTTCTGCCTCGACCAGCGCGCCGACGCCCTGGTCGTCGTGCCGCGCGCCGCCGAATGGAACACCGCCGACGAGAACGGCATGCCCGGTGGCCCGCGTTCCGTCGTGCACGTCGCCGCGGTCGGACCGGCCGATGCCGCACTGCGCATCCGACGACTCGCCGTCTTCCACGACGTGTTCGCGTGGCGCGATCCGATCGTCGGCCTGCCGGGCCAGCCCGGCACGTGGCCGCGCGAGGTGCCGCCGGGGACCTGGTTCCTGCTCGGCGACAGCGCGTTCGACAGCCGCGATTCGCGGCAGTTCGGCGCCGTGCCCGAATCGTCGCTGCTCGGCGTGCCCACGCGCGTGCTCGGGCCGTGGTCGCGGCGGCGGAGCCTGCGGCCGTGAGCGCCGAAGGCCGGGGTCCGACCGAAGACGACGAGCCACCGTCGGCGTCGCGAGTGGTCGCGTCGTCGCTGCTGGGCCACACCGTGCTGGTCGTCGGCGCCTTGTTCTGGCTGCACGCCCGCGACCGCTCCGAAGCGCTGCGGGAGATGGCGATCGGGGCGCACGGCCCATGGCTCGGGCTGTTGGTCGGTGCGGCGGCCGGGTGTGCGCTCTACGGCGTGGTCGCGGCGCTGGCCGCGCGCACCACCGTGCTGGCGACGCTCGACCGCGAGCTGCGCCGGTTCTTCGCTGGCATCGACGGCTGGGCGGTCGATGGAGTGCTGCTGGCAGGCGTGCTCGGTGAGGAGCTCCTGCTGCGTTGCGCCGTTCAGGACGCGTTCGGCTGGCCGGCCGGCGTTGCCGCGACGGTCGGCCTGGTTATCGCCTCCGGCCACCGCCGGCTGTGGTTGCTCGCGGTGCTGTACGCGTCGATGCTCGGACTGCTCGTCGAAAACGGTTTTGGTCTGCTCGGCTCCTCGGTGGCCAACGTGATCGTCAACCATCTCAATCTGCGGAGACTGTCGTGAATTGGAAGTGCTCGCTGTGTCTGTCGTTGGCCGCCGCACTGGCGGCTCAGGGCCCGCCCGAGTCCTCGCAGCAGCCGCGACCGGAGCCGATGCTGTTGCCGCAGATCGTCGTGCTGCCGCGTGGCGCCAACGAACTGCAGATCGACGGCTCGCTGCGCGACTGGCCCGAGCTGCCGGCCGTGCGCATGGACGACACCCGTCAGGTGTCCGGCACGGCGAGCGGCGCCTACCACGGCGGCAAGGACGTGAGCGGCGTGGCGTTCCTGCTGTGGGACGACGATGCCCTCTACTTCAGCATGGCGGTGCAAGACGACTGGCACCGGCCGCTCGACAGCGCGTCGCTGCGGCTGGTCGAGGTCCCGGTCGCCGACAGCGTGCTGCTGTCTTTCGATCCGGCCCGCGACACGCGCGCGAACGGACCGGATCCGGGGCGCGCCGAGGACCGCGACTTCTGGCTCGCCGACCAGGCTGCGCGTCAATTGGTGCAGTGGGATCGTCTGCGCGGCACGGCGCGCGTGCTCGAAGGCGACGCCGGTCGCGCCGTCGTGCTGCACGACAAGGAGCAGGGCATCACCAGCTACGAGGCGCGCATTCCGTGGAAGGAGATCCTGCCGGTCGGCAAGAAGCCGGCGGTGGGGGCGGTGATCGACGTGCAGATCGTCGTCAACGACTTCGACGAGAGCACCGACAGCATGCCGCAGACCCGGATCGGGCTGACGTTCGGCTGTTCGAAGATCGTCGACCCGGGGCTCTACGCGAGCCTGATGCTGGTCGCCGACGCCGCCGCATTGCAGGGCGTGGTCCCACAGTTCCCGGCCAAGCCGGCGAACGTCGAGCCGCCGGCGAAGCCGAAGGAATACTGGGCCGACCTGGCGGCGCGCCTGCTGCAGTTCCCGCCGGCGATCTACGACGGATCGACGTCGCCCGCCGATTGTGGTGGTGCGCGACGGCTCGCCGTGCTCGAGGAGATCGACGGGCACTGTGCGCAGTGGCCGCGCATCGACCTGCTCGAGTTCCACCAGCGCATCCACCGGCGCATGAACCGCGAGGTCGCCGGCTTCTCGGCGCGTGACCTGCCGTCGTGGTGGCGGGCGCGATTGATCTCGGTGTCGAAGAACGCCGAGGACGACGTGCCGGCCGCGGCCGTGCGCATGTTTCGGCTGCCGACCGGCGGCTGGCTGTTCCGTTCGGCGAAGGGCAACTTCGTCGTCGATCCAGCCGGTGCGGACATCCCGGAAGCGCTTTGGGGCGGCGCCCAATTCTGTGTGCTGACGCAGCCGCTCGACATGACGCGGCGCCAGGACCAGCTGCTGGTGCGCATGTTCGCGGCCGAGCCGCCGCGGCCGGTCTACACGCACATCGCCTTCCACCTGCCGACCGTCGGCATGGACAAGATGCCGTTGGCCGAGCTCGGCAAGTCGTACGGGGCTTCCAGCGGCATGCAGGTGCACGCGCTCGGCGAGCCGCAGGCGGACGGGCAGGTGCCGTGGAGCTGCAGCTATCGCATCGACGTGCCGGGCGGGCCGCGTGTACTGCTGGCGGGGCCGACCTTGCGGGCCAAGGAGGCCGTTGGCGTCGCCATCGACGTGATGGTGGCGTCGCCGCGCAATCCGGAGCTGCCCGCGATCGTCATCGCGGCGAAGCCGCGGCTGGTCGTGATCGACGACGCGTTCGAGTGTCAGTCGCTGCCTCAGCTCGATCGTCTGACCCTGCGTCAGCTGCACGCCATCCAGCAGCAGTTGCGCCCGACACCTTCACTGATCCTGGCGCCCGGCGAGTCGTGGACCGTCACTGCCGGCAAATGACTGTGCAGATTGTGCAGCTCGTGTCTTGATCCAATCGGCGTTGCATAGACAATCCGCCGCATATTGAGCGGTGGCATGACCGCGCGATGGACCCCAAGACCCAGGTAATGACGATGGCTGCAAAGAAGAACAATCCGGCGATGGACTTCATCGTCGAGAGTCTGAAGAGCAACAAGGCGGCGGCGTACGCGGAGATCAAGGAAGCCGCGGACAAGAAGAAGCTGAAGATCTTCCCGATCATGTTCGGCCGCGCGCAGGCGCTGCTCGGCATCGTCAAGCAGGCCCCGCGTGGCCAGGGCAAGGCGGCGAAGGCCAAGGCCGCTGCTGCCTCGGGTGCGCCAAAGCGCGGTCCGGGTCGCCCGCCGAAGGCGAAGGCTGCTTCGGTGTCGTTCGACGGCACCCTCGAGGGCATCGTGGCCGCGGTGAAGAGCAGCGAGAGCGCGAAGGCCAAGTACCGGCAGGCTCTCGAACGCATCCAGGGCATCCTGGCCGACGTGCTCGGCTGATCCACGCAGGTGATTCGCGCAGGTGATCCACGGAGTGGGCTCTGCCCCTCGCGTCGCCTTGCGCCCGATTCCTCCGGCGATGTCGTCGGCTGCCGACGATTGCCGAGCCAACGCTCCGTCTTCGCATGAACTCGGCAATGCTCGGTTGGTTGGCCGCCGGCTCGTTGTTCGGCGGCATGTTGGTGATGCTCGAGGTCGGGCGTCGTTTCGGCGCCCGCGCCTTCGCGAGCGACAGTGAGGCCAAGAGTGGCACCGGCCCGATCGAGGGCGCGGTGTTCGCACTGCTCGGCCTGCTGGTGGCGTTCACGTTCTCCGGCGCGCTGGGTCGCTTCGAGGAGCGACGCGGCCGGATCCTCGACGAGGCCAATGCCGTCGGCACGGCGTGGCTGCGTGTCGACCTCGTGCCCGAGGCCCAGCGCGAGCCGTTGCGCACGGCTCTGCGCGCCTATGTCGACGCCCGCCTGGAGGGCTATGCCCAGCGGGCCGCCGACCCGGACGCCGAGGGTGAGTTCACCAAGGCCGAACGCGCCGGCGCGGATCTGTGGAAGGCCGCCATGGTGGCGGTGCAACCGCCGGCGATGCCGGCAGCGGGGACCCTGTTGCTGCCGGCGTTGAACGAGGCGTTCGACATCGCGGCGGCCCGCACCCTGGCCACCCGGCGTCATCCACCGCGCGTCGTCTACGTGATGCTGTTCTTGCTGGCGCTGTCGGCGGCTCTGTTCGCCGGCTATGGCATGGGGGCGTGCAAGCGACGGCGCTGGTTGCACACGGTCGGCTTCAGCTTCGTCATCTGCGGCACGGTCGGTGTCACGATGGACATCGAGTATCCGCGCCAGGGGCTGATCCGGGTCGACGCCTTCGACCACACGCTGGCCTCGGTGCGCGCCGGCTGGAAGTGACCCGCGGGCGGCCGGCGCGAGCGACCGCTCAGCGATTGCCGACCAGTTGGCGCCAGCGGGGCGCGTCGTGCGTGCGCAGTCGCGTCTGCACGAATTCGTGGAACGCACCCATGAGCCGCGCCGTGCGCGGGCCGGCTTCGCCGTTGCCGACCGGCTTGCCGTCGACGTGGGTCACCGGCCCGATGTCGCGCAGCGTGCTCGACAGGAACACTTCGTCGGCGCGCCGCAGGTCGCCCGGCGTCAGGTTGCGTTCGAGCACGCGTTCGCCGGCCTGCGGCAGGAACTGCAGCAGCAGCGCGCGCGTGATGCCGGCCAGGATGCCGTCGTCGAGCCGCGGCGTGACCCAGGCGCCGTCGACGAACGCGAACAGGTTCGACGTCGACGCCTCGCCGACGAAGCCGAACGCGTTCGTCATGACACAGTCGGTGGCGCCGGCGTCCTTGGCCTCGGCCAGGCCGAGCACGTTGTTGAGGTAGTTGCCGCTCTTCGTCGCCGGATCGAGCGCGCGGCGGTCGTTGCGCAGGCGATCGACGATCGCCAGCCGCGCGGTCTTGCCCGACATCGGCGTCAGCGGCCGCACCATGACGACCCAGCACGGCGGGCTGTTGGCGTAGGCCAGGTCGATGTTCGGCGCGTCGCCGGTGCCGCGGCTGACCACGAGGCGCACGTAGAAGTCGCCGCTGCCGGCCGCCGCCAGCGTGGCGGCGATGCGGCGGGCGACGGTCGCTTCGTCGAGGTCCAGGCGCATGCGGATCGCCGCCGCCGACAGGCACAGCCGCTGCCAGTGCTCCGCCCAGCCGAACGGCTCCTGGCCGTAGGTCCTGACCACTTCGTAGATCGAGTCGCCGAACAGGAACCCGCGATCGAGCACGGGGATGCGCGCGTCGCGTTCGGCCACGATCTGGCCGTCCAGGTTGCAGAGGTTCGTCATCGCGGCGCGGATGGTAAGCTCGTCGCCCCTCATGTGCGGCTTCATCTCCATCTACGGCCCTTCCGGCTCCGACGCCATTCACGACGCCCTCAATGGCCTGCTGGCCATCCAACACCGCGGCCAGGACGCCGCCGGGGCAGTGACCTTCAAGGATCGCTTCCAGGCCAAGAAGGGCCTGGGCCTCGTGCGTGAGGTGTTCCAGGAGAAGCACCTGCAGCGCCTGACCGGACCGCTGGTCGTGGCCCACGTGCGCTATCCCACCGTCGGACTGGGGGATCGCACCGACGTGCAGCCGTTCTGGCTCGACTACCCGGTCGGCACGGCGATGGCGCACAACGGCAACGTCACCAACTTCCACGAGCTGAAGCGCACCTACTTCGCGCAGCGCAACATCCACCTCGGCAGCAACTGCGACCTCGAGGCCGTGCTCTACGTGTTCGCCGACGCGCTGATGCGTCGCCGGGCCGATCCGATCACCGTCGACGACGTGCAGGTCGCGGTGAAGGAGGTCTACGACCGCGTCAAGGGCGCCTACTCGGTCGCCGGCATCACCAGCGAAGGCATGTATGCGTTCCGCGATCCGTACGGCATCAAGCCCTGCATCTTCGGCAAGAAGGTCACGCCGGAGGGAACGTGGTACGCCGTCGCCAGCGAGTCGGTCGTGCTCGACGTCGCCGGCTACGAGATCGTTCGCGACCTGAAGGCCGGCGAGATGGTCTGGGTCGGCAAGGATCGCGTGCCGCACATCCGCCAGGTCGGGGACAAACCGCACCGCCCGTGCATCTTCGAGTACGTCTACTTCGCGCGGCCGGACACCTTCCTCGACGGCACCTCGGTCTACGAGGCGCGCATGGAACTCGGCCGTCGCCTCGGTCGCGCCTTCCTCGAGACCAAGCTGGTCGCCGACGTCGTCATCCCGGTGCCCGAGTCGGCGCGCACCGCGGGGCAGACGATGGCCGAAGTGATCGGCGTGCCGTGCCGCGAGGGCTTCGTCAAGAACCGCTACGTCGGGCGCACGTTCATCATGCCGAACGACAAGGCGCGGCAGGCGACGATCCGCACCAAGCTGAACCCGATCCGCGCCGAGTTCGAAGGCAAGCGCGTCGTCATCCTCGACGACTCGATCGTGCGCGGCAACACGAGCCGGCAGATGGTCAAGATCGCGCGCCAGATGGGCGCCGCGAAGGTCTATCTCGCCAGCTACTCGCCGCCGCTGCTGTTCCCATGCCTCTACGGCATCGACATGTCGACGAAGCGCGAGTTCGTCGCCCGCGGCCGCACGCACGAGGAGATCGCGCGCGAACTCGGCGCCGACCACGTGCTCTACCAGACCATCGAGCAGATGGAGGACGCGGTGCGCACGGCCGGCAACAAGGACCTGCAGTTCTGCAACGCCTGCTTCGCCGGCACCTACCCGACCGGTGACATCACCGAGTCGATGATCGCGGACATCGAGCGCGATCGCATCGAAGCCAGCAAGGTCTGATCGCTCGTTGGGGATCGCTGCGGACTCGCTCGCCGCAGCGACACAGCCGGCGTCCTCGCGCCGCCGCGCCGCCGTCAGTCGGCGAGCCGTTCCTTCTTCACGCGCCCGCGCAGCTTCGGCACCAGCAGCAGCGCCTCGCGCGCGATCTTGCCGTCCATCTTCGACTTGCCGACGCGGCGGTCGACGAAGTGGATCGGGATCTCCTTCACCTTGAAGCCGGCGCGCACCATGCGGAACGCCATCTCGATCTGGAACGCGTAGCCCTGCGCGTGCACTGCCGACAGATCCAGCTTCGCCAGTGCGTCGACGTGGAAGCAGCGGAAGCCGGCGGTGTTGTCCTTGATGCCGCTGCCGAGCACGGTGCGCGTGTAGAGGTTGGCGCCGCGCGACAGCAGGCGGCGCTTGAGTTCCCAGCCGACGGTGCAACCGCCTTGCACGTAGCGGCTGCCGATGACCAGCGGCGCGTCGACCGACGCGAACACGAGGCGCGGCAGGTCCCACGGCGCATGGCTGAAGTCGGCGTCCATCTCGCAGACGCGCTGGTAGCCGCGTTCGATGGCGAAGCGGAAGCCGGCGATGTAGGCGGTGCCGAGGCCCTGCTTGCCGGTGCGGTGCAGCACGTGCAGCCGGCGGTCGGCGGCGGCGAGCCGATCGGCGATCTGGCCGGTGCCGTCGGGCGAGCCGTCGTCGACGACGAGGATGTCGGTGTCGAGGTAGCGCCAGATGGCGGTGACGATCGGCTCGAGGTTGTCCTTCTCGTTGTAGGTCGGGATCACGACCAGCGTGCGCCACGGTGCCTGATGCGGACGCGGCGGCGTCGGCCCGTCGCCGGCAGCGCGCCCACGTTCGGCGGCGGCGCGCGCGAGCGCTTCGTCCTGGCCCTGCAGCACACACAGGTGCTGGCTGTCGATGCCCGAACGCACCAACGGCTCGGCGGCGGCGAAGTCGCGCGCGATCACCAGCGGTTCGGCCAGCGGGCGCGGGCCCGGCGTCGGCGCGGCAGCGGGAGACGAGGACTCGCGAGCGGGTTGGGTCACGTGGGGCGGGTTCGGGAGAGCGTCCCGAAGAAGCGGCCAGCGTAGCGAGGCAGCAGCGGACGTGCGACCGTCGGTGATGCTGGCCTGCCGCTTCGCCGCGAGAACGCGCCTTGCCACCGGCGGTCTCGTCGCCACCTCACATGAAGTTGCGCGTGTGCAGGGCGCTGAGCGCCACCGCATCGCCGGCCTCGAAGCCGAGCTGACGCAACCGCGTGCGGCGGCCGGCGTCCATCTGCGCCTGCAGTTCGGCGACCGCCTTGGCGCCGCGCGCGATGCCCGGCGGCGACAGTTCGCCGGCGGCGAGCACGACCAGCGCGTCGAACACTTCGGCGTTGAGGCCCGCGGTGTGGCGCAGCGCGTCGTGGCGGCGTTCGATCGCGAGGCGCAGCCGCGCCAGCAGCGTCGGATCGTGCTGCGCATGGCGCCGCAGATGGGCCATGCCGAACTGCACGTGCCGCGCTTCGTCCTGGGCCGCGAGCCGCATGATCTCGGCCGTGCAGCGATCGGGCGCGTGCACGTGCAGGAAGCCGAGCAGGTGCACGAACGAACCTTCGCCGAGCACACTGAGCAGGAAGCTCGCCAGCGCGAAGTCCGGCTCGTCGAGCAGCGTCTGCAGCGACGCCTGGCCGCCGCCGGTCGACAGGCCGAGCTGGTCGCGCGCCAGCAGCGCACGGCGCGTGAACACTTCGATGTGGCGCGCTTCGTCGGCGGTCTGGATCGCCAGCAGCTGCATCACTTCGCGGAAGTGCGGGTGCACCTGCGCACAGAACTTCGCCGGCACCAGCAGCGCCGCGGTCTCGTTCTCGATCAGGTAGGTCAGCACCTGCACCAGCGCGTCCTCGACGAACGGTGGGTGCGTGCGCTCGGCTTGCCACGGGATCGCGGTCGCCGGGTCCCACTGCGCCGCTGCGGCGGTGCGGTACATCGCTCCGGCGTCGTCGCACCAGACGACGTCGCGTTCGTGCAGCGCGAAGTGGAACGTCGGGCCGCCCGCTTCGACCGCTGCACCGCGCGCGGCCAGACCCCAGTGCTG
>VYME01000688.1_pt1 | contig 9762 bp, 6 predicted proteins | sample 5115281 | NCBI WGS metagenome assembly VYME01 (sample SAMN12291780, study PRJNA351875) | freshwater metagenome | isolation source: freshwater lake | place: USA: Michigan, Wintergreen Lake | collected 2013-08-08
GTTCGTCGCGTCGTCGTCGCCCGCCGGCGTGAACACGACGGTCGCCGCTGGCGCCGGCGTGCCGTCGGCTTGCCGCACGACCACGAGCACGCCGCGCTGGTGCGGCTCCTGTGGTGCCTTCGCGGCGAGCACCGCGAACGGATCGTCGGGCGTTGGTTGTTTCGCCGACTGCGCCATCGCCGGCGCCACCGTCAGTGCGAGCGCGAGGGCGACCGCGATCGGCAACGGGAGACAGAAGACGCGATGTTCCTTCATGGTTCGATGCACTCTGGCGTCGCCGCGGGTCAGCGCGCCATGACGCTTGCGATCCCGTTCGCCAGCATCCGCTGCTGCTCTACGGTCAGCTCGAGCACGAAGTTCCCGCCTGACGCCGGAACGTCAAGGGCCGCCAGGTTGCGACCGGTGAGATCGAGCGGATCGCCCGCTGGCAGTTCCAGTTTCCGCGCCACGGCTCCTCCGCGTTGCGGCTCGCAACCGGCATCGCCATCACCGGCGCAACATGGCCAGCAATCCGTCCAGCTCCCGCTGCCGTTCGGCCGTGACGTCGACCGCGAGCTTCTTGCCTTCCTTCGGCACGTGGCACCTCGGCAGCGACCAGGGAATCGGGCCCACCGTGAGCTCGCCCTTGCGCACGCTGATCTTCGGCGCGCAGGGGCCGGCCCCCGGCATCACGATCACGGCCGAGCCGCTGGCGTCGAACGGCACGCTCTCGCCGCCGTCGAGCACGAGCAGCAGCTCGACGCCTTCGGGCAGCTTGGGCATCGGCGACAGCGTCACCGAGAGCGGTGGCCCACCGCCGAGCACGACGACCTGGTCCTCGGTGACGACGCCGAGGTCGACCTTCGCGATCTTCTTGTCGCGCGGCTCGATGTCGACCTTGCCGCCGTCCTTCGGCAGCAGCAGGTGCAGCACGCCGTTGGTCGGCGAACGTCCGCTGCCGGAGCCGCCGTTGCGCAGCCAGACGGTGCACTGGTCGCACGGTTCGCCTTTGCTGTCGCGAACGGTCACCTTGACGGCGATCGCGTAGGCGCGCCAGTCGAACGCCATGAAGCGCGGATCGTGCGTCTCGATGCCGCTCTCGGCGCGCAGGTTCTCGAGGCGCAGCAGCTCCTTGCCGTCGTGGTGGGCGACGAAGTGCCAGTGCCCCGGCGGCACGTGCAGTTCGTTCGGCGTCAGCGACTGCAGCTCGACGCGGTCGCCTTCGCCGCTCGCCGGCTCGAGCCGGTAGCGGATGCGCGTGTGCAGGTCGGCCGGCAGGTCCGCGGCGAAGCGCACGCGGCCGGCGCGCTGCACGACGAGGCGCAGGTCCTTGCTGTTCTCGGCCAGCTCGGGGCTCCACGGCGCACCCTTCGCGAAGCACCATTCGGAGTCGAGGTGCAGGCGGATCGGCTGGCCCAGTTCGATGCCGCGGATCGCGAAGCGTCCTTCGGCGTCCGTCGTCACGCGCTGGAAAGTCGGCGTGTAGACGCCGATCAGGAAGTTGGGCACCGGCTTGCCGTCGGGCGTCGTCAGCGTGCCCGCGGCGAGAACGGGGGGCCGTTCGCAGCGCACGGGGGGCAATACCGTGCGCCCCACGGCGGCCGCGTCGACGGTGAGCCCGGCGAAGCCCTCCATCGGACCGCGCGCGTTGGGCACGAGCAGCAGCCGCAGCTGGAGTTCGCCGCGCGCGCCGAGATGCGGTGGCGCGGCGAGTTCGAGCCAGCCTTCGCGGTTGGTCCTGGCACCCCAGGTGTTGGCCGAACCGAGCTGGCTCGTCCAGTGCGGCTCCACCTCGCGGTTGCAGGCCGGCTTGCCGTCGGGGTCGAGGACCTGCATCGCGAACGTCGTCACCTTCGTCTGGCGCACCAGGGCGATGGGTGCTGCGTTCGCCGACGCGGTCCCGCTGGCCGTCGCCAGGTCGAGGCCGCCGCTGCTCCCCGTGATGGTGAACGCGGCATCGGCTTCGACGTACCGCCAGCGGGCACTGCGCTCGCCGGTGCGTTCGCCCGTGACCTCGGTCGCGAGTTCGCCGCACTGCAGTTGCCAGTCGAGTTCGGCGCCCGGCACGAGATCGCCCGCGAACGTCGCGGTGACCGTCGTCGTCGTCGGCAGCTGCAGGCGCACGCGTCCGCCTTCGCGCGGCAGCGGGGCTTTCACCGACGTCTTCGTCGCGACCTCGAGCCGCACGATGGCGGTCTCCGGCCGCGAACGCAGCAGGCGCAGCGTAGCCGTGCCGTCGTCGCCAGTCGTGTGCCCCGGGTCGCTGCTGTGCCGCGGCGTGTCGAGCACGGCGAACGGCACCGCCGCGGCCGGCTTGCCGTCTGCGGTGACGACGTCGACGGTCATCGTGTGCGGCGTCGCCAGCTTCAGCACGAGGCGCGGCTCGGTGCTGTCGTCGCTGACGTAGTGGTGCGCCGCCACGTCGCCGACGAACGCGAACACGTAGCCCTGCTTCGGCACGCGCGAGGCGCCGCGTTCGTCGACGCGGTAGCGCGTGCCATTCGCAGCGAGCAGTGCGAAGCGCAGCGGCTCGTCGACGGGGAACCGCTGCTTCGCCGCTTCGCGTTCGGCGCGCGCGGCTTCGTCGTAGCGCCACGGCGTGAACACGACGACGGCATCAGGGGCCGGCGAGCCGTCGGGCTTCTGCACGACGACGCGCATGCCGCCGGCGCTGGGTTCTTGCGGTTCCTTCGCCGCGAGCACGGCGAACGGATCGCTCGGCGTCGTTGGGTTCGTCTGCTGCGCCGCTGTTGCCGTCGGCAGCACGAACAACACCAGCGATGCACAGCACGAGAGGCGCAGGTTCGTGATCATGAATGCGTGAGGGTGGGCCGACCTCGTTCACTTCTGCGATGGCCTGGGCAGAACGAGTTCGAGCGAGTACTGCCGCGCCGGCGTGATTTCGATGGCGACCTTGGCGCCGCTGGCCGGAACGTCGGCGGCGGGCAGCTTCCAGTCCAGCCGATGCACGCTGCGGTCGCGCTTCACTCCGAGGATCGGCACGTACGAGCCAGTCTTCGGCAGCAGCACGGTCGCCGTGCCCTTCGCGTCGAACGGCACTTCGATGTCGTCGCCGATGGCAACCACCAACTCGCAGCCGTCGGGCAGCTTCGGCATCGGCGCCAGCGTCAGCGTGAGCGGTGGGCCGCCGCCGAGCACGACGACCTGGTCCTCGGTGACGAGGCCGAGGTCGATCTTGGCGATCATCTTGTCGTTCGGCGCGATCACGACTCTGCCGCCGTCCTTCGGCAGCATCAGGTGCACGACGCCGTTCCTTGGCATGCTGCCGCGGCTGCGGCCCTTGTGTACTTGGCTGACCATGCAGGCGTTGGTCGGCTTGCCGTCGGGGTCGCGCACGGCGATCTCGACGGCGACCGCGAAGGCTCGCCAGTCGAACTTCATGAAGCGCGGGTCGTGCGTCTCGATGCCACCCTGCGTGTGCAGGTCTGGCAGGCGCAGCAGCTCGCGGTCGTCGTGACGCACGACGAAGTGCCAGTGACCTGGCGGGACGAGCAGTTCGCGCTGGCCAGCCGCCAGCTGCAGGTCGAACGTCGAGCCCTCGCCTGCCGCTGGCTCGAGCCGGTACGTGATCGTGGTGGTCAGGTCGGGCGGCAGGTCCCAGCCGAAGCGAACGCGAGCAATCGGCTGTACGACGAGGTTCACATTCTCGGTCCCGCCGGCCAGTTCGCAGCTCCACGGTTCCCCTTCGACGAAGCACCAGCTCTGCGGCAGTTGGATGCGCACTCGGTGCTCGGGGTTCGCGCCGTGCACGACGAAGCGACCGTCGGCATCGGTCGACAGGCGCTGGTGGGGCGGGGTGAAGACGTCGAGCTGCAGGTTGGCTACCGGTGCTCCTTCGCGAGTGACGAATCGGCCGGTGGCGACGATCGGCAGCGACGAGCAGCGCAGCGGCGGCGGTTCGCAGCGAGCCCCGGCGGTGGGCGGAACGGTCAGCGTGCCGACACCTTGGTCCCCGCCGTCGGCGTTCCGCAGCTGGACGCGCACGGTCAGTTCGTCCGGGCCGAGCAACGACTTCGGAATCGCGACCTCGATCCAGCCTTCAGCGTTGGTGATCAGGCCGTAGCTGGCGCTGTCATGACCGCGCCGCCAGCCGAGGCTGATGGAGCGACGCCGCGCCGGTTGGCCATCGGGATCTAGGATCTGCAGCGCGAGCGTCGCCTCCCGATGTTGGCGTTCCAGCACCAGCGGCTCGCTGCCTGCTCGCGTCGTCGTCTTGGTCGCAGCCAACTCCAGCCGACCGCTGCGAACCAGGACCTCGATCGGTACGTCGATCTCGACGAACGGCCAGCGCGCGCTGCGTTCGCCCGCGGGCTCGCCCGTCGCCGACATCGCGCCGACGGTGCATTGCAGCCGGAACTCGAGCACGGCGCCCGGCACGAGGTCGCCCTGGAACGTGGCGTCGACGACCGTCGTCTTCGGCAGCTGGAAGTGCAACCTGCCCCCGTTCGCCGGCAGCTGCGCCTGCAGCCGGCCCTTGGTGACGACCTCGAGCAGGACCAGCGTCTCGGCCGGGCGCGTCGACAGCAGCCGCAGGGTCGCAGTGCCATCGGCGCCGGTCGTGCCCACGCGCTGGTTCCACTGGTTCGGTGCTTCGCGTGCGGCGATCGGTACGCCTGCGGCCGGCGCGCCGTCGGCGGTCGTGACCTCGACGGTGCACGTGTGCGGCGCGATCAGCGGCAGCACGAGGTGGGAACCGGGATGGTCCGCGGCGATCCAGGCGTACGCCGCCATGTCGCCGGCGAACGCGAACACGGTGCCGTACTTCGGTACCCGTGCGCCGCCGCGCCGGTCGACCTGGTGGCGGTTGCCGCTCGCGGCGAGCCGCGCGAGGCGCTTGGGTTCGTCGCCGGGGAACTGCCGGCTGGCCGCTTCGCGATCGGCGCGCGCTGTGTCGTCGTCGCTGGCGGGCATGAAGACGACGATCGCATCGGGGGCCGGCGAGCCGTCGGGCTTCTGCACGACGACGCGCATGCCGCCGGCGCTGGGTTCTTGCGGTTCCTTCGCCGCGAGCACGGCGAACGGATCGCTCGGCGCCGGCGGGCTCGCCGTCTGGGCGCTCGCCGGCGACCGCATCACCGCCAGCACGACCCACACGATCGCCATGGTCCGCCACCGCTGCAGCTCGTTGGTTCGCATCGCCATCACCCGCGCAGCAGTGCCAGCAGACTCTCGATCTCCTGCTGCCGCCCGGCGGTGACCTCGATAGCGAGCTTCTTGCCTTCCTTCGGCACGTCGAGTGCTGGCAGCGACCATTGCATCGGGCCCATGGTGGTGTTGCCCTTGCGCAGGCTGATCCTCGGCGTGTAGCTGCCGACTGCTGGAAGCACGAGCAACGCCGTACCCTTGCCGTCGAACGCCACGGCATCGCTGTCGCCGACCGCGAGCACGATCTCGACGCCGTCGGGCAGCTTCGGCATCGGCGACAGCGTCACCGTCAGCGGCGGGCCGCCGCCGAGCACCACGACCTGGTCCTCGGTGACGACGCCGAGGTCGATCTTGGCGATCTTCTTGTCGCGCGGCTCGATGTCGACACTGCCGCCGGCCTTCGGCAGCAGCAGGTGCGCGACGCCGTTCGTCGGCGACGAGCCCATGCCCGAGCCCCGGTGCCGCAGCCAGACCGTGCAGTCGTCGGTCGGTTGTCCGGCGCCGTCGCGCACGGTGAGGGCGACGAGGATCGCGTAGGCGCGCCAATCGAACGCCATGAAGCGCGGATCGTGCGTCTCGACACCGCTGTCGCAGCGCAGGTCGGGCAGGCGCAGCAGCTCCTCGCCGTGGAGGTGTGCGACGAAGTGCCAATGGCCTGGCGGCGCCAGGAACTCCGGCTCCGACAGCCGGCGCGCCAGCTCCAGTGCGACCTTCGGCCCCTGGCCGCTCGCCGGCTCGAGCCGATAGCCGATCATGCTGAGCGCGCCCTGCTTCAGGCCGGCGTCGAAGCGGATGCGGGCCGCGCGTTGCACGACGAAGCGCTCGCCCTTGGTGCCGATGGGAAGTTGCCGGCTCCACGGATCTCCGTCGACGAAGCACCAGCCGCGCGGCAGGTGGATGTGGAGCGCTTGCTGGTCCTCGGCGCCGCGGACCACGAAGCGACCCTCGGCATCCGTCGCGATGCGTCGGTAGCTCGGCGTGGAGACGTCGAGATCGAACTTCGGCAGCGGGGAGCCGTCGCGGGTGACGACGGTGCCACTGGCGAGCAGCGGCGGAGCGTCGCAGCGCAGCGGCGGCAGTTCGGTGCGCACCTTGGCCTTTGCCTGCAGGGTCAGCGTGGCGAGGCCGCGCAGCGGTCCGTTGTCGGGTTCCGACATCTGCAGATGCAACGCGACGTCGCCCTTGCCGACGAAGCCCGACGGCATCGCGAGCTCCAGCCAACCTTCGGCGTTGGTCGCGGCACTCGTGCCGATGCTGGAGTTGCGGCCCTTCCACGAGAGCTCGACCAGGTGACGACGTGCGGGGATCCCCTCCGCGTCGAGGAGCTGCACCGCGAACGTCGCCTGGGTCTGCTGGCGCACGAGCGCCAGCGGCTCGCCGCCGGGCTTCGCCGTCGCGGTGGCCGCTGCGAGTTCGAGGCCGCTCTCCTGCACGGTGATGGCGATCGGCGCGTCGACTTCCACGAACGGCCAGCGCGCGCTGCGTTCGCCGGTGCGTTCGCCGGGCACGTCGTTCGTCGCGTCGCCGCAGCGCAGGCCGAACTTCAGCTGGCTGCCCGGCACGAGGTCGCCGGCGAACGTGGCCTCGACGGCGGTCGTCTTCGGCAGCTGCAGGCGCACGCGCTCGCCGTTCGCCGGGAGCGGCGCTTGCACCGTCGTCTTCGCCGCGATGTCGAGCAGCACCATGGCCGTCGCCGGCCGCGCCGTCAGCAGCCGCAGCTCGGCGGTGCCGTCGGCGCTGGTCGTGTGCACCCGCGTGCTGATGTGCTTCGGACCATCGCGCAAGGCGATCGGCACGCCCGCAGCCGGCGCGCCGTCCGCGGTCGTGACCTCGACGGGGATCGTGCGCGGTGCCATGAGGCGCAGTTCGCAACGCGGCTCGGCGAACCTCTCGCCGAGGAAGCGGCGCGCCGCCAGTTCGCCGGCGAACGCGAAGACGTAGCCGTGCTTCGGCACGCGCGTGGCGCCGCGTTCGTCGACGCGCAGCCGCGTGCCGTCCGCCGCCAACATCGCGAAGCGCTTCGACTCGTCGCCGGGGAACCGCTGGCTCGCCGCTTCGCGTCGCACCCGCTCCGCCTCCTCGTCGCGCCACGGCGTGAACACGACGACGGCGTCCGTCGCCGGCGAACGGTCGGGCTTCAGCACGACCACGCGCACGCCGCCGGCGGTGGGTTCCTGCGGCTCCTTCGCCGCGAGCACGGCGAACGGATCGTTGGCGTTGGTGGCAGGCGGTGGTGTCTGCGCACCGAGCGGCATCGCCAGCGCAAGTAACAGGACGAAGGCGGACGAACGGAGTGCGCGGTGCGGCATGACGATCTTCCTGGCGTCGAAGAGCGACGCGCGGCGCAGTCTATTCCGGCGTCGTCCGCGAGGCTGCCGCGGCGGCCGGGTTCCGCTGCTGTCCGCCGGGCGCCGTCGTCTCCCTCCTCCCTCTGCCGCGGTCGCCCAGGCCAATCCCGCGACCGCCGATCAGCGGCGGATCGGGTGCGTCTTCGGCAGCTCGCCGACGATCTTCGTCGCTTCCGGCGTGGTCGCGGCGTGGCCCCAGCCACTCGCGCTCTGACCGCCGGCGAAGTCGACGACCATGTTGTCGTCCTTGGTCGGGCTGACGCCGGCCGGCACGAAGTCGAGGCCGAGTTCGTGGCGCAGCTTCCACGCGATGACGTGGTCGGCGACCGAGCTGTCGCCGCTGAGGCCGAGGCCGCCGAGCAGCACGCCGTTCTGGTAGAGCGCGAGGCCGCCGCCGAACACGTTCACGCCGCCGATGCGGTGGCCGACCATCGGGTCGTGCATGGTGCCGAAGTGCGCCGCGTCACCGGCGTAGGCGACGTTGGTCGCGACCGGGTTGCTCTCCTGCAGGCCGAACAGGCTGCCGCCCGGCTGCGTGGCGGCGAACAGGTTCGCCGTCGACAGGGCCAGGCCCGGCAGGCTGAACGCGTTCGCCGTGTTCGCCTTCTGCGCCGAGATCACGCGGCTGCCCGGCCACTGGTCCCCGCGGTCGGCGCCGCTCTTGGCCACCGCGTGCACGACGCCGTCGCGGTCGACGATCGTCGCCCACATCGGCAGGCCGAAGCCGCCGTTCTGTTCCTTCGTGACCTTCTGCAGCGCCGCGGTCAGCGTCGCGTGGTCGGGCAGCTGGCCGGCGGTCGGTGCCGGGCGGGCGGTGGTGTGGCAGGCCGCAGCGGCGAGCAGGGCGGCGAACAGGGTGGCGCCGCGGAGCGTGCGGGCGCTGGAGAACAGGATCGAAGTCATCGCGGAGTGGACTCGCAGGGGCGCACCGGACGTGGTGGCCGCGAACGAGGGGCGAAGACGGTAGCGAGCGACCCCGCGTGTTCCATCGCGGGGTGCGTCGGGTTGCTGCGGCTACTTGCCGGTCTTCGGCTTGCCGCCGTCGTCGGCGCGCCGCGTGTAGGCGATCGACAGCATCTTCATCTCCTTGCCGTCCTCGCCGGCGACGAACATCTCGAAGCGCATCGTCTTGGCGTCGACGAAGGTCGTCACCATGCGGTACTTCGCCGGCTTGCCGTCGAAGCCCGGCGCCGTGCCGGTCATCGTCAGCACCTTGCCGCTCGCGTCGAAGTCGCCTTCGAGCACCAGCAGGCTCGGGCTCATCGAGTCGATCCAGGTGCCGACGTACTTGCCCTTCAGCGGGTCGAAGCCGGTGGCGCCTTTGCCGTGGAACGGCTGACCGCCGAGGTCGGCGACGAAGTCGTCGAGCAGCCAGAAGCCGCCGGGACCCATGGTCTGCACCGACGCGCCCTTGCTCGGCTGCATCTTGCCGTCGGGGCCCATCATCTCGATCGCGGCGTCCCAGGTGCCGGCGTGCGCGGCGAGCTTCTGGTGCTGCGGGCCGGGCTTCGGCATCTCCTGGGCGGACAGCGGGGCGAGCAGGAACAGGGGGAGCAGGCAAGCGAGCAGGCGGGTCTTCATGGTTCTCCGTGGTTCTGGCCGCCCGGATCGGCGGCGCGCCCAGCAGACGAACGGCGCGCGCCGGAATCGACAGCCAGCGTGGGATTTCCGGCTCAGGAGCGCGGGCGCGAGAACACGTAGCCGTGCGCCTGCTGGCTCTGGTGGCACTGGAAGCACTGCTGCGCCATGTCCTTCACCACGTCGCCGCCGTCGGTGAAGCCGGCGAAGCCCCAGCCGCCGGTCGCCGGCCATGCCGCGGAGGACTTGTGCATGACGCCGAGCACCTTGCGCGGGCCTTCCTGGATGGCGTTGCCGCCGGCGTCCGCGGCCAGCAGGTCGAACACCAGCACCGAGCCCTCGGCGAACTGGCCGTCGGCGAGGCCGGCTGCGGCGGCCGGGTTGGCGTAGACGTGGTGGATGCCGCCGAACGCGTCGTGCAGCGCGTGGCCGGGCTGGATGACCATCGACTTGACGTGGTGCCAGTCGCGGTAGCCGCGCGGGAACGGCACCGGGTCGCCCTTCTGCACGGCGGTCGTGCCGCAGGCGGCGACGGCGAGCGCCGCGGCGGCCAGGGCCAGGCGACGGAGCGGGGAGCGGAACGAGGAACGGATCGGATCTCGGTTCATGGTGTCGAGTCGATACCAAATCCGCAGGGCGTTGTCCAGGTGGTAGCGAGCCGATACCGTGCCACCGTGACCGCCGAACGCAT